>Ga0302235_10001389_pt1 | contig 18195 bp, 19 predicted proteins | sample II_Palsa_N3_3_FD_193577 | JGI IMG/M metagenome (GOLD analysis project Ga0302235, IMG submission 193577) | Peat permafrost microbial communities from Stordalen Mire near Abisko, Sweden - II_Palsa_N3_3 | ecosystem: Environmental > Terrestrial > Soil > Palsa > Peat permafrost | place: Sweden... | reverse complement strand
GGGAGTGCATCTCCGGCGGCGCGGCCCTGCCGGTCGAGGTGCTGCGCGGCTTCGAGGAGGCGTTCGGCGTCCCGGTGCTTGAGGGATACGGCCTGTCGGAGACCTCGCCGGTCGCCTCGTTCAACCTGCCCGGCCGGGAGCGCAAGCCCGGCTCGATCGGCACACCCATCCGGGACGTCCAGATGCGCGTGGTGGACAAGGAAGACCACGAGCTTCCCGAGGGTGAGGTCGGCGAGATCGTGATCCGCGGGCCGAACGTGATGAAGGGCTACTGGCAGCGTCCCGAGGCGACCGCCGAGGCGCTCGCCGGCGGCTGGTTCCACACCGGTGACCTAGCCCGGGTCGACTCCGACGGCTACTTCTACATCGTGGACAGGAAAAAGGACCTGATCATCCGCGGCGGCTACAACATCTACCCGCGGGAGATCGAGGAGTTGCTCTACGAGCATCCCGCGGTCGCCGAGGCCGCCGTCATCGGCCTGCCGCACTCCTCCCTGGGCGAGGAGGTCGGGGCCGCGGTGACCCTCAAGCCAGGGGCCGCTGCCACCGCCGAGGAGCTGCGCGACTACGTCAAGGGCCAGGTCGCGGCGTACAAGTACCCGCGGCACGTGTGGATCATGGACGCGCTGCCCAAGGGCGCGACCGGCAAGATCCAGAAGCGGGATATCGTCATCCCGGCCGACCTGCGCGAGCTGTGAGGCTGCGCCCGTGAGGCTGCTGCTGCTCGCTCCGCCGGGCGCCGGCAAGGGCACCCAGGGAGAGCGGCTGGCGGCTTGGTCCGGCGCCCGGCACATCGCCGCCGGTGACCTGCTCCGGGCGCAAGCCCGTGCCGGGGGCCTGCTGGGTCGCGAGATCGCCGCCTACCAGGCCCGCGGCGATCTGGTCCCCGACCAGATCGTGCTCAACGCGCTGACCCCGGCCGTCACCGAGGCGGCCGCCCGCGGCGGGTACATCCTGGACGGCTTCCCGCGGACCCTCCCGCAGGCCGTCGCCGCGGCCGACCTCGCGGCCCGGCTCGGCGTGACGCTGTACGCGGCGGTCTACCTGCACGCGCCGGAGTCGGTGCTGACCCGGCGGCTGCTGGACCGCGCCAGCCAGAGCGGGCGCTCCGACGACAGGGCCGACGTGATCCGGCACCGGCTCCAGGTGTTCGCCGAGACGACGGGCCAGCTCGTCCCCTACTACGCCGAGCGGGGCATCCTGGTCGCGATCGACGCCGACCAGCCCCCGGACTCCGTCACGGCCGACATCCAGGCCGGGCTGTCCCGGCTCTCGCTGCCCCGCTCGTGAGATCACTGATCCGATTCTGGCTTGCGTCGCGGTTCCAGCTGGCGGACCTCGAGGAGGTCCATGCCCAGCGCCTCGATCTCAGCCAGCACGCCGTAGCGGGCCGACCGGTCCAGGAACCCGGTGAGCACGGTTTCTGCGCCGTGCAGGTGCGATTCCAGCGGCGGGAACGCCGACAGCATGGTGGCGCCGAGGTGGCCCTTGATCCGGATCGTGTACCGGGCGGATGCTGGGTCCATGAGGCCATCGTCAAGGCTAGGCAGGTGAACCCGCATCACCCGGATAAGGTGACCGCTGCTCCCGCTGCATCTCGGCATACTCGCCGGAATGTGTAAGAATCCGCGGGTGGACATCGATGGTCCCGCGGTTACCGAGCTGGTGGCCGACGTCGCGGCGGCGGTCAGCCGCCGCGTCGCCGTGGTGTCCGAGGATGTCTATGAGGTCGTGCTGCGGGAAATCCCGGAGCTGCGCGACGACAAGCCGGTACTCGCCCTGCTCTCCTCGAGTGTCCACAGCAACGTCGGTACCTGCCTGCAGATCCTGCAGCACCAGATAGAGCTGAGCGCCGTGCATGCCCCGGCCGCTTCCCTGGAGTACGCGCGCAGGCGGGCACAGCGCGGCACGCCGCTGACCGCGCTGCTGCGTGCCTACCGGCTCGGGCACACGTGCTTCTCCGACTGGCTCCTGGTGGAGCTGGCCCGGCAGGCCGATGACGCCGGGATGATAACCGCCGCCACGCTGGGCATGTCCAAGATCGTGGCCGGGTACGTCGACCAGACCTCCGAGGAGATCGTCGCGGCCTACACCCGCGAACGGGAGCACTGGCTGCGGAACCGCAGCGCCGCGCGGGCCGCCCGGATCCGGGATCTGCTGTCGGGTGAGCGGGTCGACGTGAGCGCGACGGAGGCCACCCTGGGCTACCGGCTGCGCCAGTACCACGTGGGCCTGGTGTGCTGGGCGGGCGACGCGACGGCCGCCGTCGACAACGTCACCCGGCTAGAGCACGCGATCAGCCACGTCGCGGCCAAGGTGGCCGGCTCCGGCGACCCGGTGTTCCTGCCCCGCGATGAATCCAGCGCGTGGGCGTGGCTGCCGCTGGGGATCCGGGACAGGTTCGACCCGGCCGGGGCCAGTACGGCCGGCCCGGACGACGATATCCATTTCGCCTTCGGCGACGCGGTCAAGGGCGTCACGGGGTTCCGGCTGACCCACCGGCAGGCCATCGCCGCCCAGGCGGTCGCCCTCGCCGCGGGATCGGCCCCGCCGCGGGTGGTGACGTTCAGCGAGGTCGCTCCGGTGGCGATGATGCTCGGCTCGCCGGACTTGCTGCGGGCCTGGGTGCTGGCCACGCTGGGTGGCCTGGCCACCGACGATGAGCCTCACGCCCGGCTGCGCGACACGCTGCTGGTCTTCCTGCAATCCGGGGGCAGCTACAAGGCGACCGCGGAGCAGCTGGTGCTGCATAAGAACACGGTGCAGTACCGGATCCGTAAGGCCGAGGAGAGCCTGGGCCGGCCCGCCGCCGAGGACCGCCACGACGTGGAACTCGCGCTGCAGGCCAGCCGCTGGCTCGGCTCGGCCGTGCTGCAGCCGGCCCGGGAACGATCGCCAGCCCCGACGGGCGTCCGCTAGGCCAGGCAACGCGAGCCTTAACCAGTGGGCGGTCGGCGACTTGGCCGACCTCGGGGATCCGCAGCGACCTACGCGGTGGTCAGGGAGATCAGATCGGCGGGCTGCGGGTGCGCCGGCTCGGTCAGGCTGTCGGCGGTATCGAAGAGCATCTGCTGCAGCTGGCGGGCCAGGTCGTCGTTCCACACCAGGGCCGCGGCCGCGGTCAGCGGATGGTGCTGGAGAATGACCCGGACCATGCCGCAGGTGTCGGCCAGGCGAGATCGCCGGATCGGCGTGGCCTGGCCGCGTGCGGGGATGGCCGGGCCGGTCAGGACGGCGGCAGGCCGGTTCCCGGCCGCGGCCAGCCGCCCGCATGAGCATCGGATCCCCGGCCGCGGGATCCCCCAATATGACCAGAGCCCCGAGCTGGCCGAGCGCGAGTGCCTGCGAGCGGGTATCGCCGATCGCCGCGCCCATCTCCAGAGCCGAAGTGGCCGCGGACTGCGTGCGGGCGAAATCGCCAAGCCAGAACGACAAAAGCGACAGCTTGGCCAGGGCGAGAGCCCGTCCAGGGGAGGGCTCAGGCGGGGCGGCGCGCAGGCTCTGCTCTGTCGCCGCCACCCCCTCCGGGAGTCTGCCCCGCACCCGCCAGTACAGGCCCAGCGCTCCTACCATGGCCAGGGCATCCTCTGGCGCCCGGGCGCAGCCATCGTCGATGGCCGCCCGCAGGTTGGGTGACTCGTCGTCGAGACGGGCGCGGCCGGCCGGAACCAGTGCCCAGAGCTCTCGGTCGGCGCGCTCGGCCAATTCCCGGTAGTAGGCGCGGTGCCGGTCCGCCAGCGGACGTCTTCGCCCGCCGCGGCCAGGCGCTCGGAGGCGTACTGGCGAACGAAATCAAGCATCCGGAAGCGCGTGGCACCTGCCCTGCGCTCCACCGCCAGCAGTGACTTATCCACCGTGCCGAGACGGCCGCGATGTATGTCGCCGACATGCTGCGGACGTTCGGCAGCCTGGGGGTCGACGGGCTGCTCCTGGACGAGGGGTCAGCCCACGGGAGCGGTCTGATCCACCCGGAGGCGTACCGGTCCGTGCTCAACGTCGCTGACCACTACGAGTGGCAGGTGCTGATCCGCACCGACGCCGCCGCGGCGTGGCCGCACGGGAGCATCCCGGGCCTCACGGCGTGGCTCGGGTCGGCAGCGGCCGATATCACCACAGGTCGTTGGGGAGTCGTGGCGGGGGCAGGCTTCTGGGACGGCGACAATCCGGCCCCGGACGCCGAACTCGTACTCGTGCCCGTCCCAGCGCAGGCTGATCCCGAAGCCGTGATGAAGCGGGTCCGTGCCCTGTCCTGACCAGCCGGCCGTCACGGTAGGGCCGTCAGAGCCGGGGAGGACCGACGTGCCGCAGGACCGTTGAGCCGAGCCACTGGGCGGCGAGCAACGCTAGTTCAATATGCAGGCGGTCCTCGCCGACGGGACGGCCGAGGCTTTCCTCGGCCTTGCCTATCCGGTACCGGACGGTGTTCTTGTGCAGTGTCAGCCGTTCGCCGGTGGCCACGAAGCTGCCGCTCTCCTGCAGGAAGACACGTAGCGTATCGCGCAGCATGGCGTGGTGGCCGTCGTCGTCCGCGAGCGACCCGAGGGTCTCGATGACCCAGGCCCGGATGAGCTCGGTCGAGCCCGACATCAGGGCCAGTGGCGCGACATCGGCGAAACTGGTCATGGGCTGTCCTGACCCGCCTGCCGCCAACGCGACGGCATGCGCGCCCAGGGCCTGCTCGTGGGTCCGGCGGAAGCCGGAGACGGCCGAGCCGGCCGAGCCGAGGGCGAACCGGATTCCAGATTCTGCTCCGACGGCGCACACGCTGGGAAAGGCGTCCTTGGAGCCGAGCGGGAGCCAGGCCCACGCGCTAGATTCGTCTTGCGGCAGGAAGATCGGCCTGCCCTCAAGACCCGCCTGGCGTGCCATCTCCGCGGTCGCCTTCTCCAGCCCGCCAAGAGCGTCACCGGCCGACGTCGCTTTGTCACTCCAGCACACCACGCCAACGTGGTACTGCCTGAGCCGGTATCCCAGGATCGCCTCGGAGGAAGCCACGTCGACCCGCTCGCCTCTTAGCAACGCCTGGACCCGGGCGGCCCGGGCCACGCTGCGGTTACGCAGCCAGCCCTCCTTCTCGGCTTCGTAGAAGGACAGCAGCTCCTCTGACACCTTGTCGATGTACGCCGAGGTGATGTCGGCGATGCGCAGGGCGGCCGCGCTGACAATCGACGCATTATCGGTGCTGCGCCCGAGCTCTTCGAGGAACCAGTCCTGGAACCTGGCTGACCCGATGCGGTAGGCGCGCAGCAGCGCCGATGCGGGCACGCCGCGTTGCGCCAGCCGGCGGGCGTATTCCTCCGCCGCCGCCGGGGCGCGCACGTTCTCCAGCTCGATGCCGTGCTGGATGATGTGCAGGAGAGTAGCCACGTTTTCCCCGACACTGGCTTCCAGCAGCGTGAGGACCCGCTTATCGCCGCGCAGCTGCGGGATCTCCCGGACGATCAGGCCATAAATATCGGCGGACATCTCCGTGGTCCTGGGCGTGAGTGAACTAGAGACATCCGCCGCGCTCTGCACAACAGGTGCGCTTGACCTGTCCATCGAGGAATAGTACGCCGCTGGCTTCGCGCTGCCTAGCCGACTCGGAGCCGCCGGCCTCGGTCCCACGGGCTTGTCCCACGGTCATAAGCGCGGTGGAGTCCGCCCTGGCGCATCTCCGAACTCCCAATCCTCGGATGGGTTGTGCGCGCGGCACGACGGTTATCCGCAACGTCGTCTCGCTCGCCCGATGCCTGCCGCTAGGCGTGGCGGTAGCGTCAGATGCCTGATCAAGGAGACAGGATGAAGGCAGCCCACTTGGACCGCCAGCCGGAGCCGGTGACACTGCCCGGGTCGGCAGTGGCGCCGTTGGCCATTGAGTTGCGGCATCTGCGTTACTTCGTGGCGCTCGCCGACGCGGGGAGCTTCACCCGGGCCGCGGAGCGGATGTTTATCGCCCAGCCGACCTTGAGCCAGCAGATCCGGCGGCTGGAAGAAATCGTCGGCGCGCCGTTGCTTCAGCGCCGCCGTGATGGTGCGCGGCTCACCAAAGCTGGCGCGGTGCTGCTGGACGCATCCCGCGCCGTGCTGTCGCTGGTAGACCGGGAGGTGAACCGGACCCGGCAGGCGGCAGGCCTGGGACGGCAGCGTCTGCGCGTGGTCGTGCCGCCTGGCCTGCCGGATACCCTCGCAGTCGAAGCCGCCTCGAGGCTGAAATCGGCGGCCGCCGCCGCGGACGTGGAGATCGCCTGGATGGAAACCCCCCTAGACGCCGAGTTCTCAGTGATCCGGGAGCGCCGTGCCGACGCTGGCCTGGGCTGGCTGACGGCCGGCCCCGAGGCGTTGCCCTCGCCGCTCGACGTCATGGGCATCGCGGAATTCGAACCCGACGTGTGGATCCCCTCGGCACACGTCGCGGCGCGCCGCGGGACGATCAGCCTGGCCGAACTGGTCCGCATGGACGTCATCTACGGGCCGCGCCGCGCGGAGCCGGGGACCTACGACGCCTGGATACGGGTCCTGCAGGCCGTGGAGCCGCGCTTCGAATTCAGCGATCCGCCGCTGCGGCACTCGCTGCAGATGAACCTCGCCTTCGCCGCGACCGCGGACCGGGCCACCGCGGTGCTGACCGGCCCGAGCGTCATCACCGGGAGCCGATCCAGGCTGATCCGGCTGCCCCGGCCGGTGGTCACCCACGAGATGGCCCGGGTGATTCTCGAGCACCATCCGCTGACGGCGACCGCGGCCCTGGTGTGGAGTGGTGACCTGCCCCGAGCCCTCCAGCAGATCCTCTTCGATACCGCCGAGAGCATCACCGCGCCCGGCCGAGCCCGGCAGGGCGAGCCGGAACTGAAGGCTCTGTGCTCATCGGAGTAGAGAAGGGCTAGCCGTGACCGCAGCGAGCCAGCCGCGGCTTGTCACGCTCCGCTCGGGTGACGTCGTCCAGATCCGGCAGGTACGCCCGGATGACGCGCCGGCCCTGGTCCGGGCCTACGCGAACCTGGGCGAGCAATCTCGCTACCGGCGGTTCTTCACGGTGATGCCCGAGCTTCCCGATGCCACCCTCAAGGCGGCGGTCGAGGTCGATCACGTTGACCACGAGGCGCTGGTCGCCGTGCCGCTGCTGTCGGCTGAGATCGTCGGGGAGTGCCGGTTCATCCGGCTGCCGGACCAGCCCGGTACCGCGGAGGTCGGGGTGACTGTGGTCGATGCCTGGCAGGGCCGCGGGCTCGGCTCCGCGCTTCTCGCACGCCTGAGCGAGCACGCCCTCCAGTCCGGGATTGAGTACTTCACCGCCGAAGTCCTCGCCGAGAACCGGACCGTGCTCGCGTTGCTGCCCGGCCTGGGCCAGGTGGAGACCGAATCGCGCGGTCCGGTAGTCACCGCCCGTGTGGAGCTCGCCGAACCGTCCCGCCAAATCGGCCCGGACTTCCTTGGTCTGCTGACCGCAGCGGCGCGTGGTGACATCGTGGTTCTTCCCGTTCTCCTCCGTCGGCTGATCCGGGTGCCGGAGGGGTTGGCTCATATCGTGCGGTTGCCGGTGAGCGCCGTGCTCAAGGCGTGGCGACCGGGTCCTCGGACTCCTGACGCCCCCGACGACCCATAACTGACGGCTATGCCGCGACAGGCAGCGCCGACTATGCTGCCGCGGCCCGGGGCGGTGAACTGAATGATGTGAACCGCTGTGAGCCGTAGGAACAGGCGGCGAAGGCCAAAGCGATCTGCGCGACCTGCCGGGTTCGGCGCGAATGTCTGGCGTTCGCGCTGCGGACAGGGCAGGTCCACGGCATCTGGGGCGGCACGACCGAGGACGAGCGCGCGGCCGCGCGGCGAAGGACAGTCAGCGAGCAGGCTGTCACCGATGAGCCGTGCCTAGGCAGTTCCAGTCGGCGCAGCTGATCGTTCTCGGGTCGGCTGCAGCACGGACGAGCCCAGCCAGCGGCTGGCTCGCAGCGCGAATTCCACGTCATGCTGGTTCTCGCCCACTAGCCGGCCGAGGCTCTCCTCGGCCTTACCCCCGACAGCCTGACCGAGCCGGAGCTTGCGCAGCGGCCGCGACGTTGATGATCGCGGCTCGCAATGCCTCTCGCTACTGGTCCTGCGAGCTTTTTCTTTTCAGAACGGACCGTGGCGCTTGCCGTCAGCACCCGGATTCGTGCCAACCCCTTGCTGATAGCGCGTGTCTATGGCGCGACAGGCAGTATCGCTTTCTCAATTCCTGGCCGGCCGGGTGGACTGGCGGATGAGAAAGGGACACCTGGCCCGCCACCGGAAGGACGCAACGCAATGAGCCAGACCAAGGACACCCGCGACGCCGTGGAACGCGAGCTCAGCTACGACCCGCTCGTCGATGACTCGGATATCTCGGTCAAGAACATGAACGGGGACGTGGCGCTGAACGGCACCGTGCCCAGCTACCCCCAGTATCTCGAGGCAGCCGCGGCGGCGCGGCGCGTCGCCGGGGTGACGAAGCTGCAGAACCACCTCGAGGTCGTGCTGCCTACCGAGGACTACCGTGACGACGCGACGCTGACCACGACGGCGAACAACGCGCTCACGGGGAACGTCGCCGTGCCGGACGGCGTCGAGGCGACCGCGAAGAACGGCAACCTCACCGTGGCCGGCACCGTGACCTACGGTACCGGGCGGACCGCGGCCGAGCAGGCGGTGACGTACCTGACCGGCGTCCGCAACGTCAAGGACGACATCGCGATCAGCACCGACGCCGACCCGGTCGACGTCACCTTCTTGGTCCAGGACGCTCTGGACCGCTACGCGCTGATTCCCGACGACAGCGACGTGACCGTGGACACCGGCGGGAACACGGTGACGCGGACCGGCCATGTCCGCACCTGGGCCGAGCACGACGCGGTGGTCGACGCGGCGTGGATGGCCACCGGCGTCTACGACGTGATCGACGACCTGTACGTCACCGGCTGACGAGGCCGGCACAGCGGGAAAGCCGGCCCCGGCGCACCAGCATGTGCCGGGGCCGGCCGTGACCGGAATCGATGATGACATGTGGTGCTCGCCGGGAGCGTGCCAAGCTACCCGCAGTACATTAGGCAGCCGCGGTGGCCAGGTGCGTCGCCGGTGTCAGGAGGGATGAGCCCATGAGTGCTGTGCGTAACTCGGTGCCCCGGGGATCCAGCCGGCGGTTCGCCCTGGATTCGGCGGCCGGACGGCTGACCCTGGCCGAACGGGCCGAGAGGGGCAAGGCGGCCCGGTCTACGGTTCCCAGGAACAGCCATGCCGTCTACGATCCGCCCGCGGACCGCCCAGATCCGGTGGGCCTGCTGGAACGCCAGGCCGCCACTCGGCTGCCCGAGCTGGTACCGGTCCGCTACGGCCGGATGCTGGCCTCCCCCTTCAGCTACTTCCGCGGCGCGGCCCTCTCGATGGCCGCCGATCTCGCGGCCACGCCTGTATCGGGACTGGCCGTACAGGCCTGCGGCGACGCGCACCTGTCCAACTTCGGCGTCTACGCCTCGCCCGAACGTGCCCTGGTCTTCGACCTCAACGACTTCGACGAGACGCTGCCGGGCCCCTGGGAGTGGGACGTCAAACGGCTGGCGGCCAGCCTGGAAGTGGCCGGGCGCGGCAACGGCTACCGGTCCGGGCTGCGCCGCAAGGTGGTGACCGCGGCGGTCGGCCGGTACCGCGAGGCGATGCGCGTTTTCGCCGGTCAGGGCAACCTGGCCGTCTGGTACGCGCGAGCGGAAACCGGGGCGCTCCGCGAGCAGTTCGGGTCCCAGCTCGCCGCCCGGGAGCAGCGGCAAGCGGACTGGGCTGTGGCCAAGGCACGGACCCGGGACAGCCTGCAGGCGCTCGCCCAACTGACCCAGCAGGTGGACGGCAGGCCGCGGATCGTGGCCGACCCGCCCCTGGTCGTGCCGCTGTCCGACCTGGTCGCGGACTCTGCGGACCAGGCGAAGCTGGAAACCGAGCTCAAGAGGCTGATCGGCGGCTACCGGCGCACCCTGGAAACCGACCGCCGCTACCTGCTTGAGCAGTTCGAGTTCGCCGACATGGCCCGCAAGGTGGTCGGCGTCGGCAGCGTCGGGACCCGCTGCTGGATCGTCCTGATGCTCGGGCGCGACGCCTCGGACCCGCTGTTCTTGCAGGTGAAGGAGGCCGAACGGTCCGTGCTCGAGGAGTTCGCCGGGACCAGCGAATACGTCAACCACGGCCAGCGGGTGGTGGCCGGGCAGCGGCTCATGCAGGCCGCCAGCGATATCTTCCTCGGCTGGCAGCGCAGTCAGGTCGATCCCGACGGCCGGCCGCATGATTTCTATGTCCGCCAGCTACGGGACGGGAAGTTCTCCGCCGACATCGAAGCGATGACCGCGGCGGGAATGCGCGCCTACGGCGAGCTATGCGGCTGGACGCTGGCCCGGGCGCATGCCCGGTCCGGGGACCGTATCGCCATCGCGGCCTACCTCGGCCAATCCGCCGTCTTCGACCAGGCCATCGCCGAGTTCACCGCTGCCTACGCCGACCAGAACGAGCGTGACTACCAGGCCCTCACCGCCGCCGTCGCCTCCGGACGCGTCACCGCGTCGACCGAAGGCTCGCCGGAGATCCCAGCTGAAGTGAGGGGAACACGATGACCCCGCCGCCGTCCGGCCGCACGAATGCCGCAGGCTCGCAGTGCCGGGACATGGTGGCGCCCACGCGGCTGTATCGGGACGGCAGGCTCGAGCTTGCCCGAAGTGAAGGCGCCCACTGTTATGTGACAGGCGTGCCTGACTGCGCGGTCGCGGGCTTTGTTTTGCCGTTGGCGGCGCGGCGCAGCCGGAGGCGGAGATAGGCGATGGCGCCGGGGATGAGCGGGAGCCAGTAGTTCACGATCCGGTAGCCGAGGACGGCCAGCACCGCCGTGGCGCGCGGTGCGCCGAAGCCGGCCGTGACGGCTACCAGCGTAACCTCGATGACGCCCAGCCCGCCGGGGGTCAGCGGGATGGCGCTGGCGATGTTCGCCGCCGCGTAGGCGACGGTCAGCGGGCCGAAACCGGGCTGGTATCTCAGCGCGAGGAACACCAGGTCGAGCGAGAGCAGGTCGAAGAGCAGGTCACCCGAGGCGAACCCGAAGCTGACCGCGAAGCCCCGCCCGGTCAGCGCGGTTCGGGCCAGGGAGGCGAGCCGGCTGCTGGTCTGGCCTGCCTTGTCGGGGTTGATGCCCGGCCGGACGTGCTTGGCTATGCTCGCGGCCCAGCGCCCGGCCCGGCCGGCGATGGCGGGATGGGCGCCTACGGCGAGCACCGCGGCCAGCGCTGCTACGACACCGAAGAGCGCGACGCCCGCGATCACGAGTTACTGCCTGGAGACGTGCCGGCCGGCCGTGGCTGCGAGCCCGGTCCCGAACAGGACGATGAGCGCGACCGTGGAGGTCAAGCTGGTCAGTGCGATGGCTTCGCCGGTCGTGGCAGCGGCGATGCCGTCGGCCTCCAGCGCGCTGGCGTTCACCAGGGTGCCGGTGGCCGAGCCGAACGGGGTGAGGTGGCTGACGAAGAAGGTGGCCATGATGACGTCCGCCGCCAGTCGGAACCGGATCCGCGCCCCGAGTGCGGCCAGCACCCGCCGGTAGAGCTGGGCGTAGGCGCCGAGGGAGACCGCCTGGGCCACGATCGCCGCGGCCAGGAAGGCCGGGCGGGCGTGCCGCAGGCCCGCGGCGTCGCGGGTCAGCCCGCCCAGCCGCGGCAGCAGGCCGAAGACGCCTGCAGCCAGGGCCACGAGCAGCACGCCGTGCAAGATCCAGCGTACGGGCGGGCGCCGCCGGGCTCTCTGTCGCGGCGGCGCGCGGTCCGCACCCGCGTCCGGCGGGGTGTCCGCGCTGTGCTGAGCCGTCATGCCGGACCGCCGGTGCCCGCGGTCGCCCGGTCAGCCGGTGACGTCGAGGTAGTCGCGGACCTGCCGGACTCCCGGGGCCATCCAGGTGGCGCCGACTACCGCGTCATGCTCGGCCCAGGTACGGACGTGCCCGCCCAGGGTCACCGTGTTGCCGCTGGCGTCGAGGTGGACGTCGCTGTCGTCCTCGACCAGCGCGTTGCGGTCCAGCGCGTCCTGCACGAGCCCGGTTACGTCGACCGGATCGGCGTCGTAGGTGATCTCGATCTCGTCCTTGACGTTACGGACGCCGGTCAGCCCGGCGACCGCGTGTTCGGCCGCCTCGCGCTGCCTGCCGAACTCGACCGGGCCCGTCAGGGTCAGGTTGCCGTCCCGCGCGGTGGCCTCCACACCGTCCGGGACGGTGACGTTCAGCGTCAGCGCGTTGCTGGCCGCGGTAGTCAGCCAGGCGTCGTCGCGGTAGTCCTCGTCCGGCAGCACGACGGCCAGGTGGTTGTGCACGTTCTTCACCCCGGAGACGCGCTGCGCCGCCGCGGCGGCCTCCAGGTACTGGGGATAGCTCGGCACGGTGCCGTTCAGCCCCACCTCGCCGTTCATGTTCCTGACGGTGATGTCCGCGGCGTCGACGAGCGGGTCGAAGGTGAGCTCTGTTTGGACCGCGTCGCGGATATCCCTGGTGGTTCCCATTTTCGGTATTCCTTTCTCGTGATGTTGGCGTGCGCTATTGCGGCCGCGCGCTGGCCTGCCACAGTTCGCGGCTGATGACCTGCAGGGCGCCCGCGGCCGGGATGGAGAGCAGGGCGGCCACGAAACTGCCGAAGAAGCCGCCCACCCAGTCGCCGATCGACGTCCCGACTAGCAGTGAGAGCAGGACGAGCAGCGGGTTGACGTTGGCCGTGCGGCTCATGACCACGGGGTTCAGCACGTGGTTCTCGATCTCCTGGTAGACGATGAACGCGGCCGCGGTGACAATGCCCGCGGTGAGCGAGTGGCCGAGGGCGAACAGGACGGTGGGGATGCCGGCCAGCGCGCCGCCGATCATCGGCAGGAAGTCGACCAGGGCGACCCACAGCGCCCACAGCAGCGGGAACGGGACTCCGAGGAGGGCGAGCGTGACGAAGACGACCACGCCGGCGACCAGCGACGTCAGGAGGTTGCCCAGCGCGTAGCCGGTCGCGGACTGGCCGATCTCGCGCGCCACCCGCGTGCAGTACGCCGCCCGGTCCGCCGGCATCAACTGCAGCAGTCCCTGGCGCATCTTGGGTCCCTCAAGCAGGAACAGCACGATCAAGGCGAAGATGGTCGCAAGCGTGGCCAGCAAGGACGCCGCGCCCTTCCCGGCGGTCAAGGCCGGCTTGGCCAGCGTCGTCCCGAGACTCTGCAGCTTAGGCGCGTTACGGTTGACCCAGGCCTGCAGGTGAAAGCGGGTGACCAGGCCGCCGATCCAGCCGCGGCCGTGCTCGGCCGCCTGCACGTAGGACGGCAGCCGCTGTGAGAAATGGGTCACGCCGTGCGCCAGCGGATAGCCGAACGCCGCCAGCAGGCCGATGAAGACCGCCACCGTCCAGGTGGCCACAATGGCCACCGCCCAGCCCCGGCGCCGGATCCCCCACCGCTGCAGGGCCACCACCAGGGGATTCAGGATCAGGCAGACGAAGCCAGCGACCGCGATCATCAACAGGACATCGCGGATCCGGTACGCGAGCTTGCCCGCGAGATACACCAGGACCACGACGGCGACGGTCACCAGGATCGTGGCCAGCGGGACGCCGCGCTTGGCCGCGGCGTCCCGCAGGCGTCCGTGCCGGACCAGCACGTAGTTCGCATCGTCGGCCGGGGCAGGCCCGGCTTCGGCCGGGTCGGACCTGCCTGGCCTGGCGGCGCTCATCGGATGTTCGCCCGCCCGCGGCCTGAACCGGGCGCTCAGGCCGCGCTGCGCAGTTCCGACAGCGACGTCACGTCGCCTCCCAGGTGGCGGACCTGGATGCCTGCGGTGATCTGTGAGAACCCGTAGATCAGGGTGTACAGGCCGAACAGCAGCGCCAGCGTGACCGCGCCCACGCCGGGCCGGGCGAATAGCAGCACGCCGAACGCGACGGACACCAGCCCGGACAGGATGAACAGCGCGCGGGTGCCGGTGGTCTCCCCGCTGCCGAAACCGGCGGAGAACTCGGCGACGCCGCCGGCCAGCGCCCACGCCGCCACGACGATGACCAGGACGAACGCGGTAGGCGCCGGCCAGGCCAGGGCGAACACCCCGGCCGCCAGGTCGATCAGCCCGAGCAGCAGATGACCCAGGACCGGGCCGGCGGTCCGGCTGCCGAAGGCCCTCACGCCTTGCAATCCCGCGTCCATGAACGCGTAGACCGCGAAGAGGATGACCAGCGCGAGAATCGTGACGCCCGGCCAGGCGATGGCCAAGATCCCGACGATGACGGCGAGAATGCCGAGCAGGATCAACGAGGTGGATGACGACTTGAACATGACAGGCATTCCTTCCGCTTGCCTCAGCCGCACCACATTCATCCGGGAACTCCGTGGTGCTTGTCATGTTCAGCAGACACGACGACGGGCGCTTCTGGCCAACAGCTACCGCCTATAGCGGCATAGCTGCCGGCCACGGCATGTCATGGCAAAGACCACAGGCGACGTGGCTTGTTGGGCCCTATAGCCAGGACCGATGCCGCGATAGATGGCAGCGCCTTGGCGGTAGCGGACACACCGTGTGAACTACCGGGTGAGCGACAACACCCCTCTTTGTCCGCTACCTGAGCGGCGACTAGCGCTTTCACAGGAGGCTCAGCATGCCTACGATCACTACCGCCGACGGCACGGAAATCTTCTACAAGGACTGGGGATGGGGATCGGGGCAGCCGATTGTCTTCAGCCACGGCTGGCCGCTGTCCAGCGACGACTGGGACACCCAGATGATGTTCTTCCTGCTGCACGGTTACCGTGTCATCGCCCATGACCGGCGCGGCCACGGGCGCTCCGCGCAGGTCGCTGACGGCCACGACATGGACCACTACGCCGATGACCTGGCCGCGGTAACCGTGCATCTTGACCTGCACGACGCGGTTCATGTCGGGCACTCGACCGGGGGCGGCGAGGTCGTGCGTTACATCGCCAGGCATGGTGAGAGCCGGGTGGCGAAGGCGGTGCTGATCAGTTCGGTGCCGCCGCTGATGGTGCAGACCGAGGCCAACCCCGACGGCCTGCCGAAGAGCGTCTTCGACGGGTTCCAGGACCAAGTCGCAAAACACCGCTCGCGATTCTACCGCGACCTGGCGGCGGGCCCGTTCTACGGCTTCAACCGCCCGGGCGCCCAAGCCTCGGAAGCCATTATCGAGAACTGGTGGCGGCAGGGGATGACGGGCGGGGCGAAGGCGCACTACGACGGCATTGTCGCGTTCTCGCAGACTGACTTCACCGAGGACCTGAAGAAGATCACGGTGCCGGTCCTGGTCATGCACGGCGACGACGACCAGATCGTGCCCTACGACGACTCCGGGCCGCTGTCCGCGAAGCTCGTGCAGAACGGGACGCTCAAGACCTACCACGGCTTCCCGCACGGCATGCCCACCACCCAGGCGGAGATCATCAACGCCGACCTGCTCGAATTCATCAAGGCGTGACGGGGGAGCAGATGATGTTGTCGCGCCGGTGACGGCGGCCGCCGTCACCGGTCGGCGGCTCGGCGGTCGGCATCCGGTTCACAGCCACAACGATTAATCCTGCCATCCAGGGCTCCCTGCTGCGGGAAATCGGAGACGATCGGAGTTCGGAGCCGAATGCAACGCACCCGCCGTGAAGGGATCACCATGAGACCCGGCAGACAGCCTGCTGCTGGTCGGCTTGCCCAGCCGGTGCGCATCGGGGCACCGGGGCACGATGCAGATGTCATCGTGGTCGGCGGCGGCCCCGCCGGGGCGGCTGCTGCTGCGCGGCTGGCCGCGCGAGGGTTCCGGACCGTGCTGATCGACCGGGCCAGCTTCCCGCGCGACAAGGTATGCGGCGACTTCGTCGGACCGGCGGCGCTCGCCGAACTAGCCGACCTCGGCGTGGCCCAGGCACAGGCGTTCCGCGCGACCAGCAAGATGGCTGACCTGGCTCTGCACGTCGATGGAGACCAGCTCACCGTGATGGGTATCCCGCAGGTTGACGGGCTTCCTGGCTACGGCCGGGTCATTCCCCGGCTGCAGCTGGACGCCTGGATCCTGGACGCGGCCCGGCACGCCGGGGCCACCGTCCTGGACGGGCGTAAGGTGACCGCGGTACAGCAGGCGCCCGACGCGATCACCGTCCTGGGCCACAGCGCGGCGGGCCCGTGGCAGCTGCGCACCCGGCTGCTGCTGGGAGCCGACGGCAGCAACTCGATCATCGCCCGGACGCTGCGTGGAGCCGTGCCGCCCAGCCAGGACCGGATCGTGGCCGTGCGGGCCTACTTCGATGATGTCGACGGCCCGGCCGGCCAGGGCGACGTCTGCTTTCGCAGCGACAGCTTCCCCGGCTATTACTGGCTGTTCCCGGCCGGCGGCGGGTCGGCCAACCTGGGCGTCGGCATGCTCGTGTCCACCTACCCGCAGTCCGGCCGTAATCTGCGCGAGATGCTGCAGCGGCTGATCGCCGAGGACGCTTCGTTGCAGTACCGGCTCCGGGGTGCCCGGATGCGCGGAAAAATCCTCGGGCACCCGCTGACGACCTACAATCCGCGGCTGCCGCTGACCGGTGACCGCGTGATGCTGCTCGGCGACGCTGCCGGGCTGATCAATCCGCTCAACGGCGAGGGGATCCAGTACGCGCTGCAGAGCGCCCGCTGGGCCGCCGGCATCGCGGCTGATGGCCTTGCCTCAGATCGGCTGGACGCGGCCTACCTGCAGGGCTACCAGCAGCGCGTGCATCGAAGCCTGCGGACGGACATGGCGTTCTCCCGGCTCGTCGTCCAGCTCTTCCGTAACCGCAACCTGAACCATGTCTGGCTGCGCGCCCTGCGGACCATCGCAGCACGGGCGAGGACCGATCCGGACTACGCCTACCGTGTCGGTTGTGTCCTGTCCGGACTTACCCCAGCCGTCAGCACACTGGGCACCGGCGCGGCCGCCAAGATCTTCGGACAAGCCCTCGTCCCCTCGCCGGCCGGAGCGTCATGGCACCGCCCCGGCCGCCGCGGGCAGCCTGTGCACCCCACCCCAGACGGGATCGGTAACACGGCGAGATATCCCATCACTCCTGAGGAGTTCAAGGACTGGGCTGCGGGCACCGGGCGGGCGCTGGCCGAATTCACTACTCAGCTGACCCGCGCCACGATCACCCGAAGCCCGCGCCGACAGGACCGCGTCATGGACGTCGGAGCCGTATCCCGGCTGCGGTCCGGCGGGTCGTCCGGTGAAACAGAATAGGGATAGCCGCGTCCGGTCCAGGCAGGCTCCACTGGGCTACCGTCTGGGCAGGTACAGGTCGGTGATCGTGCCCTCGAACGCCTCGGCGGCCAGGGCGACGGTCTCGGACAGCGTGGGGTGGGGATGGATGCTCAGGGCGATGTCGGGCGTCGAAGAAGGTGTTCTTGCCCGGGTCGAAGGACACCGTCAGCCCTCGGGCCTGGCCTGGACGCCGGTCACCTTGGTCTTGACGTAGATATTCTCGTACTGCCTGGTGATCCGCTTGGCCAGCGGGCTGATCAGGTCCTTGTCGGTGCCCGGGATGAGCTGATCGAGCAGCTCGACGATGGTGATCAACGTGATGCCGTTCTCGCTCAGCTCCTTGGTTTCGGCGATGACCTTGGCCGCGTGCAGCAGGGCCTTGGACGGGATGCAGCCGACGTTGAGGCAGACTCCGCCGAGGGCCGGCTCGCGATCGACGAGCACGACGCGCTTGCCCGGGTCGGCTGCGCGGAACGCGGCCGTGTAGCCGCCCGGCCCGCCCCCGAGGACGAGCACCTCTGCGGTCTGATTCTCCACGTCAGCCTCTATCTCATCCTCCTCAGAGCAGCAGGCCGCGTATGTCTTCCAGCAGGTGGCATAGGTGCCGGGCGAACCGTGCGGCCAGCGCCCCGTCGATGACCCGGTGGTCGTAGGACAGCGAGACCGGCAGCACCAGCCGCGGGATGAACGCCGCACCGTCCCAGACCGGCGCGGTCCGGGCCCGGACGACCCCGAGGATCGCCACCTCCGGGGCGTTAACGATGGGCGTGAAGGCGGTACCGCCGATGCCGCCCAGGCTGGAGATCGTGAAACAGGCGCCCTGCAGGTCGGCCATGCCGAGCTTGCCGTCTCGGGCTTTGGCCGAGACGGCGCCGAGCTCCTGGCTGATTTCCCGGATGCCCTTGCGGTCCACATCGCGGATCACCGGCACCACCAGGCCCTCGGGCGT
>Ga0302235_10001385_pt1 | contig 18236 bp, 12 predicted proteins | sample II_Palsa_N3_3_FD_193577 | JGI IMG/M metagenome (GOLD analysis project Ga0302235, IMG submission 193577) | Peat permafrost microbial communities from Stordalen Mire near Abisko, Sweden - II_Palsa_N3_3 | ecosystem: Environmental > Terrestrial > Soil > Palsa > Peat permafrost | place: Sweden... | reverse complement strand
ACCAGCCGCTGGCCGGTAGCTGCCCGCTCGCGGTCGGCGGGCCCCGGGTCTGCGGCTGCGGTTTCCAGCGACCAGGCCAGGGCGGCGCGCAGGTTGGCGTGCTCGGCCTCCAGCCGGTCCAGGGCCGCCAGGTGCGCCGGACCCGAGCCGCGCAGCTGCTCGTCCGCCTGCTCGGCGATCCCGGTGTAGTACTGAGCGTGGCGGCGCCGGGCGTCGTCTAGGTCCCCGGCCTGCTCTCCCCGATCGAGCGCGTACTCGCGGATTGTCTCCAGCATGCCGACACGCGGCTCGCCGTCGGGTCCGTCGGTCACCGTGATCAGGCTGACGTCCAGCAGCCCTGCGGCCAGCTGGAGCGGATCGGATCCGGTCTCTGTTATGGCGATGGCCGCCAGCGCGTCCAGGTCGCAGCCCCCGGCAAACACCCCCGCGCGGCGGAACGCCTCGGCCACGTCGGGGGCCAATAGGTCATAGCTCCAGGCGATGGTGTTCCGCAAGGTCTGCTGCCGGGATGGCTGCCCGACGTCGGCGGCGGCCAGGTCCAGGCTGTGCCCGAGGCGGGCCAGCAGGACTCGGGGGGCCAGCAGCCGGACCCGGGAGGCGGCCAGCTCGATTGCTAGCGGCAGCCCGTCCAGCCGCCGGCAGATGGCCGCGATGTCGCCGGCGTTAGCCGCAGTAAGCGCGAAGCCCGGCCGGACCATGGCCGCCTGTTGCACGAACAGCCGTGCCGCGCCGAACCCGGCCACCTCCTCCGTCTCCCCCTCGCCCGGCACCTCCAGGGGCGGCACCGGCAGCTCCTGCTCACCGTGCAGGTGTAGCGGCCGCCGGGACGTCGCCAGGACCGTCAGGCCCGGCGCGGCCGCGAGCAGCCCGGCCACCACCCCGGCAGCCCCGTCCAGCTGCTCAAGGTTGTCCAGCACCAGCATGGCCCGGCGATCACGCAAGTACCCGGTTACTGTATCGATGGCGGGCCCGTCGCCGACGACGTCCAGGTCATCGGCGATGGTCTTCCACATCACCCCGGCATCGCGCACAGCCGCCAGCGCGACGAAGAACACGCCGTGCGGGAACGCTTGATCCAGCGCTGCGGCGGCGGCCAGCGCCAGCCGCGTCTTGCCAACTCCGCCGGTGCCGGTCAGCGTCACCAGCCGGACCCCCGGCCGGGTGAGCGCGGCGTGGACCTGCTCCAGCGCAGCGTCCCGGCCGACCAGCGGCGTCAGCGGCACCGGCAGTCTGGTCGGGGCGCCCAGGCTCTTCAGCGGCGGGAACCGCTCCGGCAGTCCGGCGGCGACCAGCTGGTAGATACGCTCCGGCTCCTCGATGTCCTTCAGCCGGTGAAATCCCAGGTCCCGGATTGACACCTCGGCAGCTAGCCCGGAGGCAGCTAGCCGGGAGGCCGCCAGCCGCCGCGTCGCCTCCGATAGCACCACCTGGCCGCCGTGTGCGGTGGCCGCGATCCGGGCCGCCCGGTGCACGTCCATCCCCATGTAGTTGTCCTCATGCGGGGTCGGCTCGCCGGAGTGCAGGCCCATCCGGACCCGGACCGGCACGCCCTCCGGCCAGGCCTGTGCGGCTAGAGCACGCTGCGCGGCCACACAGCACGAAACGGCGCCGTCGGCGGACTGGAACACCACGAAGAAGCTGTCGCCCTCGGTCCCCATCTCGTGGCCGCCGTACTCGGCGAAGCAGGCGCGCAGCAAGGCACGCTGGATCGACAGCGCCTCGCCGTACCGGTCGCCCAGGCGGCGCAGCAGTTTCGTCGACCCCTCGATATCGCTGAACAGCAGCGTGAGCGTACCGGTCGGCAGATTGTCCCCCATGCTTCGATTATCACCACTTGTCCCCCATGCGTCGATTGTCACCGCACGGGACCCAGCCGGCTGGCGGGACCCAGCCGGCTGGCCGATCGTCGCGGCTGGCATGCTGGCATCCGTGAACGGGCCACGCGACCTGCAGGAACTGAACGCGTTCCTGCTCGGTATCCCGCTGTTCGCGGCACTGGACGAGATCACCCGGCGCCAGCTCGCCGAGCAGCTGGAACCGGTTCATGCGGCCGCCGGGGACGTGGTCATCAGGCAAGGCGACGCCGGAGGCGGCCTTTACCTGGTCGTCAGCGGCCGCCTCCGGGTCTCCGTGGCGGCGGACGGCACCGAGCGCGTCCTGCACGACCTGGGCCGCGGTGCGATCGTGGGGGAGATCGCGCTGCTCAGTGACCGGCCCAGGACGGCGACCGTACGCGCGGTCCGGGACAGCGATCTGCTGCTGCTCCGGGCAGCCTCCTACACGTCCTTGATCGAGCGGAGCCCGGCGCTGCTCGCCGAGATGGCGCGGCTGCTGGTCGACAGGCTGCTGACCGTGGACAGGCTGCTGACCGTGGACAGTCGTCAGGCCAGGCTTCCGGCCACCCGCACCATCGCCGTGGCCGCCGCCGGCCAAAGCACTGGGGCGGCATCGATGGTAGCCGGGCAGCTGACGGTGCAACTGGCACGCGCTGGTTCAGTCTTCCGGGTGGACGCCGACGTCATTGAGCGGCAGCTGGGCCCGGGCGCGGCCCAGCGGGGACCAGACGACCCCGGCCGGGCCGAGCTGACCGGGTGGCTGAATGCCGTAGAACGCGGGCACGATCGCGTGATTTATCAGCCTGACGCGGAGGACACCGCGTGGAGCCGGCTCTGCCTGAGCCAGTCGGACGTAGTCCTGCTGGCCGCCTCGGCCGGGGACGATCCTTCCATCGGTGCCGTGGAAGCCCGTGCGCTGGCCATGGGCTGGCTGCGCTGTGAGCTCGTCCTGCTGCACCCGGCCCGGCCAGCGGGAACGGCCAGGTGGCTAACAGACCGAACGGTGGCCGACTACCACCACCTGCGCGCCAACCGGCCAGGCGATGTCGCGCGACTGGCCCGGATGATGACCGGCGCTGGCTGCGGGCTGGTCCTCGGCGGCGGGGGCGCGCGAGGGATTGCCCACCTAGGCGTGATCCAGGCGCTTGAGGAGGCCGGGGTGCCGATCGACGTCGTCGGCGGCACCAGCATGGGCGCGATCATGGCCGGTCTATGTGCCCTGGGCATGGACCACGCGGAGCGGGTGGCGCGGGTAACCGCCATCGCCCGCAATGGCCGCCGGCTGCTCACGCCCACGCTCCCGCTGATCGCCCTGTCAGCGGGCCGCCACTTGGACCGGATACTCACCGAGAACCTCGGCTCAGCGCCCATCGAGGATCTGCCGCTGCGTTTCTTCTGCATCTCCGCCAACCTGAACCGGGCCGAGGAGGTCATCCACGAACGCGGGCCGCTGTGGCCAGCGGTGCGCGCCAGCCTGGCCCTGCCCGGCATCTTCCCGCCGGTCTACACCGCTGGAGACCTGCTCATCGACGGCTCGGCGGTGGACAATGTACCGGTCGACGTCATGCGCGACCGGGTGGGGAATGGCCGTATCGTCGCGGTCAACGTGTCCCCCGAGGTGGAACCGCTGACGGCCGCACCATTTGAGGCAGGCCTGTCCGGCTGGCGCGTGCTCGGGCACCGCCTCAACCCCTTCGCCCCGCCGCAGCCGGTCCCGAGCGTGGTGGACATCCTGAGCCGGTCGACCGGGCTGTCCCAAGTTCGCCATCAGCGCGCCGCTCTGGACGGCGACCACATCGACCTGCTGCTCCGCCCGCCGGTCGCCGGAATTGGCAGCCTGGACTTCAAGGGCGGGCTCGCGCTGATCGAGGTCGGCTACCGGCACACCGTCGAGGCGCTGGCCAAGTCCGGCCTGGCCGAGCGTTTCGCGACCTGAGCCGGGCGACCTGAGCCGGGCGGCCTGAGCCGGGCACGGCCATCAGGAAGCCGGGATGTTCTGCCGGTCGGCGAGCACGCGCGCCAGCTCGAACAGGACCTCGGCGGCGCAGGCCGGATCGTTCTTCATCAGTTCGTCGATGAAACGACGGCGCAGGACCAGCACCTGCCCGTCGGACGCCGCGGTCACCGAAGCGGAGCGGCGTCCGGTGGACCGGAAGAACCCGATCTCCCCGATCACGTCGCCCTGGCCGAGCACGGACAGTCGGCGCTCCCCGTCGTGCACCTCGAACACTCCCTCGAGGATGACGAAGATCTCCCGCTGGGTGAGCCCCTTCTCGGTCAGCAGCTGGCCTGCCGGGACATCCATCAGGAAGCCCTTGCCGGTGAGCTTACGGACCGTGTCCTCGCTGAGCGCCTCCAGCATCGACGGGTGTTCGGTCTCGGTCTGCCGCAGGCGGTTAACACGTTCCCAGACGGCCGCCTGGTCGAACCTGACCGGCGCCGAGTCGGCGTCCAGCAGGCGGGCCCAGCGCCCGACGTCCACCGGCGCCCGCTTACCCGGGCCGTAAAAGACATCCGCGAACGGCGCCACGATCGAGCCGACCTGCTCCAGGTACGCGCGGTCACTGGGGACAAACACCAGCGGCACCTCGATGCCGTCGGCGGTCGGAACGAGCCGGCCCGCGTAGGTCCGGAAGCCGAGCAGCCGGTAGTGGCGCACCAGCCCGGCGGCGCAGTTGATGAACCCGACGTCGGCGGCCAGCTCCTGCGCGTACAGCTGGCACACCGCACACGACATCGACACCAGCCCGAGCTGCCCGCGGTGCCCGGGCTCGATCATCAGCCGCCCGATCTCCGCCGTGGGCATCTCGCGCAGGCCGTCGAAGCGCTCCATCGAGAACGTCTCCCAGTCCTTCGCGGGTACCTTCCCCGGCGCCCAGCGGCGGATGCGGATGGTGCCGGTCAGCTGGCCTGCGCCATCGTCGGTGTACAGCAGCGTCGTGTACGGCTTGTCGTCCTCCTCATCGTGCACCCGTCCGCGGCCATGGTCGGCGTTACCGAGCTTGCGGCCGAGCTCCTTGCCGTACACCGAGTACCGGAACGAGAACACCGCCTCGCGCTCCGCCTCCGTCTCGGCGACGTACACCGGCTCGAGCGCGTTGATCAGCTCCGGCGCGGCGGCGCGCATCTCACCCGACGGCGCGACGACCCGCCCCACGACCCGGCTCACCCGGCTCACGACCCAGCCTCGGTGGGCCCCGGCGTCTCATCCTGCGCGCTGGCCTTGCGGCGCGTGGATTCCAGCAGGTACTTGACCCGGGCCAGCTGGACGAGGCGCGCCGCCTCGTTGGCGAGCCTTCGGCTGCGCGGCATCACCAGGTCCGGGATCGCCACCTTGACCCGCTTGCGCACCGGCCGGCCGGCCGCGAAGTCCAGCACCATCCAGGCGGCCAGCACGCCGAACTGGTCGGCCGTCGGCGCCAGCTGCGGCGCCGAGCCGGCCTGGCCCCGGATCATCGCCTCGGCGTGGGCGAGCATCTCGCGCGGCACATCGAGCGGGTCCACCAGGCGCGAAAGGAACTCCACCGCGCCGAGACCGGGCGGCGCGCCGTCGAGGCGCCCGTCGAACGGGCGGGTCCGGCCGTTGCGATAGTCGAAGGCGTAGACGACCTGAGTGCCGCCGAGGTCGAGCCCGGAGATGACCAGGCGGCGCTGGCGCCAGGCCTCAGCGTGCAGCGCGCGCTTGGCCGCGATCCCGGCCAGTTCGGTCACATCGACCCCGTCGATCACGACGTCAGTGGTCCCCACCAGCCAGTCGACATTGTCTTCCGTCACGCCGTCGCGCTCGACCAGGACCTCGGCCTCCGGGTTGATCGCCCTGGCCCGGGCCGCCTGCACCTCGGCCTTGTTGCGTCCGATGTCGCCCACGTCGGCGGCTTGCCGGTTGAGGTTGTTGAGCTCGTACTCACCGGGCTCGCACACGACGAAGCGCTCCGCGCCCAGCCGCACCAGCGGCACGACCGTCGCCCCGCCGATGCTGCCGCAGCCCGCCACGAGGATCCGCACGGCGCGCAGCGCGCGCTGTTCCTTCCGGCTCAGCGATGGCTGGTTGCGCCGGGTCATCTCCCGGTAATGAGCGGTCTCGGGCCGCGGCTCGCGGGGCCCCCGCCGCAGGCTCCGGCGCCCGGGCTCAAGGGTCGGCCACCCGATCCGGAAGAAGGCGATCGGGACGGCCTGCGGTGCGGCACCGAACGCCGCCAGCAGCTCACTGCGCACCTCGATGATGCTGGTGTGCCACTCGGCCGGCACGGACGGGTGGGGGCGGCCAGGGTGCGACAGGCCGACCTCGATCGGCGCGCTGTGCAGGGCCATGGCCAGCCCGGCCTCGGTAACGTCGAGCGCGACCTCCTCGAAACAGGCCCCGCCGCGCAGGAACGTCTCAGCCTCCAGCGAGTCGGCGTGCAGCAGGCACAGGACGGGCGCGCTGCGCAGCGGTGCCTCGTCGACGTCGCGGGCGAGCATCTCTGCCACACCGAGCGGGCCCAGCGCCCCGAGCACACGCGGATGCGTGGCGACGGCGGCAATCCGCGCCGCCACCGCCGGGGTGAAGAACAGCTCCAGGTCGAGGCCATCTCGCTTCCGGGCGGCGGCCTGGGGACTGAAGCGCATCAGCGAATGCAGCTCGCCCTGGGTGGGCTCGTGCTTCAGCTTCATTGCCCCGGCCCGGGCGGCGAGCGCGGCTACCCGGCCGATCTCGGCCCGGTCGGTGAGCACCGAGAGGCTGAATCCAAGACGCCTCGCGGTGGCTTGCAGGCCGTCGATCACGGAGCCGGCGACCGGATCGGTCCGGTAGGGCGAGCGGTTCATCTCGCGGCGGCGCAGTGCGCGCAGCCGGCTGCTGGCCGCCTCGTCCGGCGGCGTTACGGCCGGTAGCAACAGCACATCGGCCGCGACATCGTCGGCTGGCCGCCAGCGGACCTCGGTGTCGAAGCCGAACGCTCGGGCGCTGACGCACAGGTTAGTGACAACGGCGCCGCAGGCCAGGTCGCTCTCGCGCCCGCCGGGATCGAGCTCCCTCAGCACCTGGCGGGCTGGATCGCGCGAGACGCGGAAGCTCCGGCTGTCGGCCTCGATGCGCCACCCCTGCGCATTGTGGGGTGACGGCGCGCGCCATCCGTAGTAGAGCAGACGGTCGCGTAGCTCCGGGGTCAGTGCCGCCTGCATTTCTCCATCAGGACCGGCCGAAGCCTCGATCCCGGCCTCACCTGCACGAGCTTGACTACTCATCGCCACCACCCTGTCGGGAATCCTAGCGGGCAAACCGGGGTGTCCCTGCGCTTATCCACTCCTGGGGCGGCGTGAAGTTGATCTTCGCCGGCGCCTCGAGCATGAACGGCCGCGACCTAGCTCATTGTCAGGCCACTAAATCGCGATATAGCTTGGCGGCATGGACGTACACCAGGACGTCGCCGCAGCGGCGGCCGTGCATACCGAGCTCGGCCAGGCGTACGACGGCGCCGTGGCCGAGGGGCTGGTCGAGAAGATCAGCTCGGAGATCGACAAGCAAGTGGACGCAAGGCTGGCCCAGCGGGGCATCCAGCCCAGCCTGGCCGCATGGACGAACCTCGCCATGGGCCTGGGCTCAATTGGGCTAGGCATCGGCGCAACGGCCGTGACGCTGCAGTCCTGGCCGTCCAGCGGAGTCGCACCCAAGGCAGAACTCGATCTCGGCACATTCCGGGCATCCCTGCTCACCAGCACCAGGTCGGTGAGCACCGCTCAGGTGATCCTTATCGCGCTGATCTGGGTCGCCATCGCGATCATCAACATCGCCTACGCCCGCCGCCGTCTAGGCCGGCCCTAAGCGGTACACCGGCGTCTCAGCTGCTCACGATGCCGGCCACGCCATCGATGATGAGGAAGACGCCGACCGCGGCGGACACGATGGCAAAGATCGCCGGGCCGGCCCGTACGAGACGATCCCTCAGGTCGGACAGGCGTGCTTCGGCCTGCCCGGGCCGCCGGGCGAAGTACAAGAAGATCAGGCCGATCGTGGCCGTCGAGAGCAGGGCGAAGGCCAAGAAGGCAAAAACGACGACCAGGAACGCCGAGTGGTGACGCACCAGGACCACCGCGGCGGCCGCGGTGAGGGTCCACGGCTGCTCGAGCACCCCGACGGTGGCTGCTTCCCACGGGTGGAGCTGCTTGAGGCGGGCCGTGAACTTCTTGCCGACCCGTGAGCTGCTCCTGGGCCGGTCCCGGTTCCTCCATTGCCGCGCGGCAGCAAAGGCGAGGGCGACACCGAGCATGATCTCGATGACATCCACCACGATGCTGCCGCTCCCATGTTGAGTAGCGCGGGCTCCCCCCACCGCGTAGCTCACGGCGAACACGATGATCAGCGAGACGCTCCAGCCGATCAAGAAGGCGGCCGCGTTGACGCGTGCCCTGGCCGTGGCGAGCAACAAGATGAACACGACGAGCGTGCTGGGGGACACGCTGGCCAGCAGACCAAGCAGCGCGAGGATGATGACTGTGCTCATGGGAGTGTTCCTGTCGGCGGGCTGCCGTTGCGCATGTTTACTCGGCAGTACCCAGCAGCCTAATCTGGCGTGATGGGCTGGATCGACGGCGAGCTGGCGTTGACCGCGATTGCCGCGATGCTGTCTCCGACGACTCTGTCGTTCTCGGTGCTCGTGCTCGTGCTCGGCGACCGGCCTTTGCGCACGGGCGTGTGGTTCTACGTCGGGGCTCTTGGCGCCACGCTTGCCGTCGGGGTTCTGGCTGCCTTCGTCCTCGGCGACAAGGCGGCCTCGTCCACGTCGTACCCGAAACCCTGGGTCGCGGTGTTCGACATCGTGGCCGCTCTTTTCCTGGTGTTCTTTATCGTGCGGTTCCTGCGCCGGCCGCTCGACCCGAAACGCGCCCAGAGCATGGCCGACCAGGTGAGCAAGGTCGCCTCGTCGCCGTGGATCGCGATCGTCGGGGCGGGCGCAGCCCTGGCGAACCCGGGCGGCTTCATCCCGCTCGCGATGAAGGACATCTCCGAGACCAATCCCAGCACAACCGGGTACGTCGTCGACTGGGTGTTTTTCTCGGTGGTGTCGCTGCTGCCGCTCGCCGTCGCGCTCATCATGCTGGCGGTGTCACCGGACCGGGCTACCCGGCTCCTGCAGCACGTCCGGGACTGGCTGCTTCGCGACGCGAGGCTGATCGCGGCGGCGATCATGGTGCTGCTCGCTGCCGTGCTCCTCCACAACGGAATCTCCGGGTTGACCCACATGTCCTGACCGCGCCCAGGCCCTCGACGGCGCGCAGCGCCGGGTACCTGGCCCTAGGCACCGGAGCGGCCGGAAGGGCCAGAAGACCTCGAATTCCGAACGGACGTCATCAACGCGGCCGGGCTACTGTACGCATCGTCCTGGTGACCTTCCCCGCGGACCCAGGGCAGCCTGGTCCAGGCTATGCCTGGGCCCACCGGTCCGCGAAGGCCGTGAGCGCGATGCCGCCGAGTTCGATCGTCTGGCGGTCGGGAGGGCCGGGGGAGCGGAAGGCCACCTCGAGGATGCGGTCGCCGAGCTCGACCAGCAGGTCGAAGACCGCCAGCGGGGTCTGCTCGGGCACCAGGTGGTAGCTGATCAGCAGGGCCCGGACCCGCACGGCGAGAGCGTGGTTGCGGGCGCGGATGGTCTGGACGACTGGCGGGGATACCTGGCCGCCATCGCCACTAGCCTACCGAGAGCGAGAAGCCCATGACCCAGCTCCTACCGGCACGCGGCGGAACCGCCGCTGCCACTGTGACTAGCGGCTTGGCCGCCGGCCCGGCCCGCCGCCCGCACGTGCGGGTAGCCGTAATCGGCACCGGCTTCGCCGGCCTGGCCGCCGTCCATGCCCTGCGCGAAGCCCGCATCGACGACTTCGTCGTGCTGGAGCGCGCCGCCGAGGTCGGCGGCACCTGGCGGGACAACAGCTACCCAGGGATCGCCTGCGACGTGCCGTCCCACCTGTACTCGCTGTCGTTCGCCCCGAACCCGGACTGGACGCGCACCTTCTCCGGCGGCGCCGAGATCCAGGACTACTCCCGGCAGGTGGCCCGCCGCCTGCGCATGGACGAGGTCACCGAGTTCGGCGCCGAGGTGCTGGCCGCCAGCTGGCAGCAGACCCGGCAGCGCTGGCAGATCCGGACCGCCACCGGCGAGTTCAGCGCGGATGTCATTATCGACGGCTCCGGCGGCCTCTCCGACCCGGCCTACCCCGGCATCGACGGGCTTGACCGGTTCCGCGGCACGATCTGCCACTCGGCCCGCTGGGACCACGGCGCCGACCTGTCCGGCAAGCGGGTCGCGGTCATCGGCACCGGCTCGTCCGCCGTCCAGATCGTGCCCGCCATCCAGCCCGAGGTCGCCGCGATGACCGTCTTCCAGCGCACCCCGGGCTGGGTGCTGCCGCGGCTGGACCGGGACATCACCGGGTCCGAGCGGCGGCTGCTGCGCGCCTTCCCCCTGCTTCAGCGGGCGCTGCGCGGCGGCCAGGCGCTGGTCCGCGACGGCGTGCTGTCCCAGGTGATGCACCGGCGCCCGGTTCGCCGCATCGTGCAGGCGGTCGCCACCGCACACCTGCGCCGCGCCGTGGCCGACCCGGCGCTGCGCGCCAAGCTGCAGCCCTCCTTCGAGATCGGCTGCAAGCGCATCCTGATCTCCAGCAAGTGGTACCCGGCGCTGTCCCAGCCCAACGTCCAGGTCGAGACGTCCCCCATCCGGCAGGTGACCGAGCACGCCGTCGTGACCGCCGACGGCCGGGAGCACCCGGTCGACGTCATCGTCCTAGCCACCGGCTTCCATGTCACCGACGCCCCGATCGCCGCTCGGCTGCACGGCCGTGACGGGCGCTCCCTGGCCCAGACCTGGGGACCCTCGCCGCGCGCGTACCGCGGCGTGACCACGGCGAACTTCCCGAACCTGTTCCGCATCGGCGGCGCCGGGACGGCCACCGGCCACATCTCGCACATCCTGCAGATCGAATCCGGCGTCCGCTACGCCATCGGAGCGCTCCGTGCGATGGACTCCCGCGGGCTGTCCAGCGTCGAGGTGACCGAGGCCGCCGAGCACGCCTATACCCTCCGGGTCCGGCAGATGCTGTCCGGGACCGTCTTCGTCACCGGCGGCTGCACCAGCTGGTACCTGGACAAATCCGGCCAGGCCTCGGCCGCCTGGCCCGCCACGGCCCGCCGCTACCGCCGCTGGACCCGCCGCTTCGACATCGAGAGCTACCACCTCACCACCCGCCCTGCCCGCCTCCGGCCGGACCAGGCACCCCCGCAGACCAGCCCCCAGACCCCCGCGGCAGCACCGGCCGCGGCCATGGCCCAGATCGGAGCAACGTCATGACCAGGAAAACAGAACTCGCCGGCCAGATCGCCGTCATCACCGGCGCCGGATCAGGGATCGGCAGCGCGACCGCCAGGCTGCTCGCCGCCCGCGGAGCCAAGGTGCACCTCGCCGACCTGAACGCTGAGGCTGCCGAAGCGGTCGCCCGGCAGATCCGCCAGGCCGGCGGCAGCGCCGAAGCCCACGCCGTGGACGTCGCCGACCCGGCCGCCGTCGAGGCCCTCGCCAAGGCCGTCTACGACGCCGACGGCCGGGTCGACATCCTGCACAACAACGCCGGGATCGCCCACGCCGGCAACATCGAGGCCACCACCATCGAGGACTGGCAGCGGGTGATCGGCGTGAACCTGCTCGGGGTCGCCTACGGCATCCAGGCCTTCGTGCCGCGGATGCTCACCCAGGGCCGGCCCGCCTCGATCGTCAACACCGCGTCCCTGGCCGGGCTGGTGCCCTCGGCGCTGATGGCCCCCTACTGCGCCTCCAAGTACGGCGTAGTCGGGATGACCGAGGCGCTGAACGCCGAGCTCTCCGGCCAGGGCATCCACGTCAGCGCGGTCTGCCCCGGCGTGATCAACACCGCCATCGCGCGCACCGGCATCATGCGCGGCCGGATGGAGACAATCCAGGGTCAGGTCACCGCGACCTACGCCAGGCGCGGCACGCCACCCGAAGCGGTCGCCGAGGCCGTCCTGCGCGCGATCAGGACCCGCAAGATGATCATCACCGTCCCCAGGAAAGAAGCACTCCCCGGCGTCCTGCTGCACCGGATCTCCCCGCGGCTGGCCCAGCCGATCGCCCGCTACTTCGTTAAATACGCCTCCCGCGGCTGAAGCCCCGCCCTTAGCCAGGACGGTCAGCTGACTCGCTGGCGCGGGTCCGGGCGTCGGCGGCTGAGGCCCGCAAGAACCGCGCGGTCCGGGCTGCGCGTACGGTCCACCATCGGCTCGCGGTATCGCCGTCGGCTCGGCTCGCGGTATCGCCACCGGCCCGGCTCGCGTGCCGCCGTTCCCAGCGCTGCGCCTCTTCCCCCAGCCAGGTCAGCGTCGCGGGCGGGTCCTGCTCGAGCATGGCGCGCAATGTGTAGCGGCGTTCCCCTATCCGGTGACCGACCCCCGCCTGGCCCGCGCCGACGGCCAGGCGGTGGCGGGTCAGGATGATCCCGCTGCGTACCGGCGTGGTCAGGGCGGCGACCAGGTCGCGGAGCGGGCCGTCCGGCCCGGCGGCCGCGGGTGCGGCCCGCAGGGCGAGCGGCAGCCGCGCCGGGGTCGGCTGGGTACCGTACTCAGCGGCGATGGCGTGCCAGGTGAGCTGCGCCCAGCCGGTGAGGGCAGGCACGCCGACGTCGGTGATGGCGTCCAGGTAGCCGGGCACCCAGGACCAGAGATGTTCCCAGAACAAGGCCGCCTGGGACCGGGCCAGGGCGGCCGCCGTAGCGGCGCGCCGGGTTTCGCCGGCTGCCTCGCCGAGGCTGGCGTACAGGCTGAGCAGGGCGGTCAGGTGGTCGGGTTCGGTGGGCGGGGTCAGCCCGATGGCCCGCCAGAACCCGGCCGCCCGGTCGGCGCCCTCACCGCCGAGCGTGCCGTCGGGTCCCAGGTATACCGACGCGCTGGGCGGGCAGTTCAGCACGAACACCTCGGTGTGCTCGGCCGCGCTCGCCGCGCCGAGCCCGAGCGCCGCGGCGGCTGTACCGGCGTCGGCGGGACCGTCGGCTACCGCGCCCAGTGCCCGTAGCAACTCCCAGCGGGCGCCCGTCACGCGGTGGGCTCCGCGACGTCCGGCGGCAGCGCGGACGCGGCCGCGGTCGGCTTGAGCGGACGCATCAGCCAGCGCGGACGGCGGGTGCCGTCGGGCGAGACGTGGCCGGCCGGGCGGGTCTGCGCCATCCACTGCTGGTAGATGTCCCGCGCCTTGCCGGTGTCGACCGCGATGTCGCCGTGGGCGTCGCCGGGCGCGGCGGGGCGGACGCGGACGGCCTGGTGCCAGCAGTGCATGCCGGAGATGGGGTCGGGGTGGACCGCGAAGGTGAGGTTCTGGTGGACGCCCGTGTCGGACCACCAGATCCGGGCGGTGTCCGGGTCTGCGGACTGGTACGGCTTGACCCGGCCGGTGGCATGCATAGCCCAGCCGTCGTCGCCGTGCTGCAGGTCGACGGTGGCCATCATCCCGCCGGCGCCGACCTGGCTGTGCCCGGTGAGCTTCCAGCGGCCCATGTGGTGGGAGCAGGCGACCACGCCGGGGCGGATGCCCTCGGTGATCCACGCCTTGGCCACCAGGTACCCGATGTCGGTCTCGACCCGGATCAGGTCTCCGGTCCGGCCGATGCCGAGCCGGGCGGCGTCGCGGGGGTGGATCCAGACCGGGTTGGTGTGCGACAGCTCGTCCAGCCATTTGCTGTTCGCTGACCGGGTGTGGATCTGGGTGGGCAGCCGGAACGTGGACAGCAGCACCATCTGGCCGGGAGCCAGCGCGGCGGGATGGACGTGGCTCTTGATGTATCCGGGCAGGGCATGCTCGGGCCAGCCCCAGTCCGCCAGGGTCGAGGACCAGAATTCCAGCCGTCCCGATGGCGTGGGGAAACCCCGGCGGACGGTCCCGTCGACCAGCACTCCGGCCTGGCGGCGTCCCTGGCGGTCCGGGTCAGGTGCTCCCATCGGGACGATGTTGGTGGTGGCCGGGGCGGCCTCGGCGGTGTAGACCTGCCCGGCCTGCCCGACGGTCACGTCGCGCAGTTCTGCGTCAGGTACCTCGTGTTCGTGCAGGCCGCCCTGGCCGCTGGCGATCTCGAAGGCGCCGTAGCGGCGCATCCACGCCAGCGGAGTGAGGCCTTCGGCGGCGGCCCGTTCGGGCAGCCCGGGTACGGAGTTCTCGAACATCCACCCGTAGTACTCATCGACGGTCAGCTTCTCGCCCGGGTGGGCGCGGGACTCGTGGTACTGGCGGATACCCATCGAGCCGTCCGGGTCGATCCGCCACGACAGCTCGGTCCACCACTCGTTCTCCTCCCAGACCTCACCGGGGTTGACCTGCCGGGTGTCGGTGACGTCCTCGCCGAGCCGCTCACGGGCTGCTCGCAGGACCGGCTGCCGGAACCCGATCCACTGCCCGTCGTACTGCTCGTAGGAATGGGTGTCGTGCCGCTCGGAACCGTGCCCCATCGGCAGCACGTAGTCCGCGAAGTAGGCCGACTCGTTCCAGGTCGGGGTGAGCGCGACGTAGCACCCGATCTTCTGCTCGTCGGTGAGCACCTCCATCCAGGACAGCCCGTCGGGGTTGGTCCAGACCGGGTTGTACACGCGGGTGAAGTAGGTGTCCAGGCGGCCGCGGCCGTCCTTGAGGAAATGCGGGAGCAGGAAGCTCATCTCGTTTTGGGCCAGCGGGAACTCCAGCGGCCAGGACAGCTCCTGCCACACCCCGGGGTGCGGCGGCGTGTGGATCGGCCGCGGCACGAACTTGTTCCAGGCATTCGGGAACGTGCCGCCCTCGGTGGCCACCGCGCCCAGCAGCGCCGAGATCAGGAACAAGGTCCGCGACACCTGCCAGCCGCCCAGGTTCCCCGCGGCCGCTGACCGCCACGAATGGCACGCGAACCGCGTGCCGGCGTCCCCGACGACGTCGGCGACCTCGGCGAGCACCGAGGCGTCGATCCCGGATTCGGCGGCGGCGTACTCGAACGTGAACCCGGCGTACAGCTCTGCGAGGGCGTCTTGGAACGCCTCGAACGTGGGCGGCAGGTCGGGGCGGCACTGCGTCAGGTACTGCTCCCAGTTCCACCAGCGGCGAACGAACCCGGCGTCGTACTTACCGGTGCGGATCAGGTAGCTGGCGATGGCCAGGTTCATCGCCGCCTCGCTGCCCGGCTGGGGGGAGAGCCAGTAGTCGGCGTGGGTGGCGGTGTTGGACAGCCGGGTGTCCAGCACGATGACCTTCGCGCCGTTCTCGCGCGCCTCGGTGATCCGCTGGGCGTGCGGGTTGAAATAGTGCCCGGTCTCCAGGTGCGCGCTGATCAGGTAGATGACCTTCGCGTGGGCGTAATCCGGGCTGGGCCGGTCGATGCCCATCCAGAACTGGAACCCGGTCCGGCCGCCGGAGGAGCACACGTTGGTGTGGGAGTTGTGGCCGTCGACACCCCAGCTGGCCAGGACGCGCTCGGTGTAGCCGTCCTCCCCGGGGCGGCCCAGGTGCACCATGATCTCGTTATTGCGTCCCTCGGCCAGGGCCGCGCGGATCCGCGCCGCGATGGCGTCCAGCGCCTCATCCCAGGTGATCCGCTCCCACCGGCCCTCTCCGCGCCGCCCCGCGCGCCGCATCGGGTACAGCACCCGGTCCGGGTCGGTGACCTGATTGATCGTCGCCGGGCCCTTGGCGCAGTTACGGCCCCGCGATCCCGGGTGCTCGGGGTTTCCCTCGAACTTGCGGACCTGGCGGGTCTCACGGTCCACGTAGGCGAGCAGCCCGCAGGCGGACTCGCAGTTGAAGCACGTCGTAGGCACCAGCATGTAATGGTGCTCCTCCCGGGCCGGCCAGGCTCGGGAGGACAGCTCGACCCAGTCGTCCCAGCGTTCCTTCGGCGGGAACGCGGCCAGGTGAACGCGGCTCGCGCCCTGATAGAAGGTCTCGCCGCGGCTCTCCACAGCGGCCCGCGCGGCCGAGACGCGCTCACCCAGGGCCGCCAGGTCAGGGGCGGCCGGGGCCTCGGCGCCGGGGCCGGTGTCAGCTGCGGGACGGGGCATCTGAGCTCCTCTAGGCCAGCGGGACGGACTGGCCGGCCTGCACGTAGGCGTGCTCGTGGGCCAGCAGGCCGAGCAGGGCGAGCGGCACCGCGGCGACGCCGATCCACGGCGCGGCGATCGCGATCGCCGTCGCGGCCAGGGCCGGCCAGAAGTACCGCGCGAACCGGCCTCGGGTCATCTCGGCCGCCGCCAGGTGCGCGTGCTCGGTCGGGTGGGTGATCGTGATCTCCCCGGCGACAAGCAGTACGTGCGCGGCCGCGGCCGCGGCGAGCAGTACCTCGGTCGCGGTCACGGCGGGCGCTGGGCCGAGCCAGAGCGCGAACGGCAAGATCCCGGCGGCGCCGGCCAGGACCGCCTGCACGGCCAGGTGCGGGGCCAGCAGCGGGCTCTGCCACAGGTCCCGGGCCCTGGCCTGGGCGAAAAGGTACGCGGTGTAACACGCCGTCGCGAGGGCCAGCGGGATGGCCAAGCCGGCCGCGACCTGCCGCAGGACCACGGACCCGGCCAGGGACCCGGCCGCGTACACGACCACGGCGGCACCGTAGCCGCTGATGATAAACGATCCGCGTACCAGCCAGCTGCGCCAGTGATGCCGGGTGAAGATCAGGTAGAACCGCCGCGGGTGACGCAGGTCCCAGATGAGCAGGACGCCGGTGATCCCGAGAAACGCCAGCGCTATCCCCGGCGCTGCCCACCTGGCCAGCGGGCTGCCCCAGGACAGGTGCCCGGCCAGGATCAGGATCAGCGGGACCAGCAGGCCGCCCGCCGCCAGGCCCTTGGTCCAGGTGTACAGGCTGACCCGCCATCCCCAGGGAGCGTGATGGCTGATGTCGTAGGACAGCAGGGCCTCGGCGCTCGAACCGGGCTGTCCCGGATGACCGCCAGGGACGTGGCCGGGGTCGTGCTCGCCGCCCTGGGTCGCCCACGCATACAGGCCGCCGTCCGGGCGGCGGGCCGCCAGCGGGTCTAGGGTCGCCTGGTGCGCTCCCTTGTAGAACAGGCCCGGCCGGGTTCCCTTCTCCGGGCGCCGGACCGTGACCGGCTCCCGCTGGATGACCTGCGCGACCTTGGATCGGGGGTCGTTCAGGTCCCCGACCAGGATCGCCTCGGTCGGGCAGACGGTGACGCAGGCCGGCTCAAGCCCGACCTCGAGCCGGTGCGCGCACAGGTTGCACTTCTCGGCCGAGTTGTCCTCGGGGTTGATGAAAATCGCGTCGTACGGGCACGCCGCGATGCATGCCTTGCAGCCGATGCAGACCGACTTGTCGAAATCGACGATCCCGTCCGGCCGCCGGTACATCGCCTGCGTCGGGCACGCCGTCGTGCACGGCGCATCAGCGCACTGGTTGCACCTGGTCACCTGGAAGGCCCGCCGGACCTGGGGAAATGTCCCGACCTCCACCGACTTGACGTAGGTGCGGGTAACCCCCAGCGGGACCTCGTTCTCGCTCTTGCACGCCGTCGTGCAGGCATGGCAGCCAATGCACTTGTCCTGGTCGATGACCTTGACCCAGCGCTGCAGCAGGTCATCGATCGTCATGCCGTCCTCAGTCATCGGCGATGACCTCATGCATCAGCGAAGTCCTCCTGATCGCGGCCGCCGCCTGAAGCCCGGACCTGCAGCATCAGGTTCCAGTACAGGAACGGGAGCCCGTACCGCTTGAGCGGCTGGTAGCACCGTACCTCCGCCGGACCGTCTGAGGGCCCGCTCGACACTCCGCTGATCTACCTGGAGCGGCTGCGGCTCGCCGACGATGCCCCCATCGTCCTGGACTGCTCGTGGCTGCTCGCCGCGTTTGCCCGGCCGCTGCTGGCCTTGGACTTCATGGCGGCACAGCCTGGTTCGCGCCGACAGGTTTTCCTACGTCGCCCGATGGTCTGCCCAAGATCAGGCGGCCCAGTTCGAGCCGGTCACCGAAACCGAGTAACAGGAACGAGACCGGCCACCGCGTCCGGTCTACAGGTCGCGGAGCAACGCAAGTACGCGTCGGCGGATCTCGTCGCGGATTGGGCGGATGTCGTCGAGCGCGAGGCCGGCGGGATCGGGCAGGTCCCAGTCGAGATAGCGCTTGCCTGGGAAGACCGGGCACGCGTCCCCGCAGCCCATCGTGATGACGATGTCGGCTTCCTGCACCTTCCCGGCAGTCAGTGGCTTAGGGAACTGCGCGGAGATGTCCAGGCCGATCGTGCGACACGAGGTCGCACATTGTGAGTGAGTTAGCGGAAAGGAGGTCCGGTGCTGATGCCGGGCGTATAACTCCGGGCGAGTGCTTGATGCCCGTCCCCTGCCCTGGCGTGCGCCGTGCAGGTCCTGCCTGCCGGGGTGCGAAGCCCGGGGAGCAAGC
>Ga0302235_10001381_pt1 | contig 18256 bp, 15 predicted proteins | sample II_Palsa_N3_3_FD_193577 | JGI IMG/M metagenome (GOLD analysis project Ga0302235, IMG submission 193577) | Peat permafrost microbial communities from Stordalen Mire near Abisko, Sweden - II_Palsa_N3_3 | ecosystem: Environmental > Terrestrial > Soil > Palsa > Peat permafrost | place: Sweden... | reverse complement strand
AGCCGCGCAAGAAACGTCACCACCTTCAGGCCGGCGTGGGCCACTACGGGGTCTTCAGCGGCAGCCGCTGGGAGCGGCAGATCTACCCGATCGTGCGCAACTTCATACTGGCCAACCAGTGAGGTAGGCGGGGCCCGACCCGCCGGTCAGAACTCCATCTCGAGTTCCTCGACGTCGTGAGGCTCGAGGCGCGCCGCCTCGGACCACTCGACGATCTCGGGCATGGCCAGGATGGTCTCGACGTACTCGGAGGCGACGGCACCCACCTTCACGTCGTAGGTCTGCAGGCGGGTGCAGTCCGGGGCGTACATCGCATCGGCCACGGTACGGGTCTCGCCGAAGAGGTACGGTCCCCCGGAGGCGGCCAGGCACTCGTTCCAGACCCTCTCGATGCGGTCGATATCGGCCTGGACGCCGGCCCAGACGGGGAAGCCCGGGTGGTGCGCCTGAAGGTTCATCGGGAGGCCGGAGCGCAGGTTGGCGAACCCCGAGTGGACCTCGCCTGACACCGACCGACACGAGGCCTTGGCCCGCGCCTCCTCCGGCAAGAGAGTGCGGTCGATGTACTCGTAGAGGTACTCGCCGATGGCCAGGGTGTCCCAGACCACGAGGTCGTCGTGGCGCAGGCGCGGCACCAGGAACGACGGCGAGAGGAGCAGCAGTTCGTTGCGCGCGTCGGGGTCGCTGTTGTCGACCATCTCTACGGCGAAGTCCAGCCCGGCCAGCTTGCACAAGAGCCAGCCCCGGAGGGACCACGCGCCGTAGTTGCGACTGTTGATGGTGAGTGTGGCCTGCGACACGAGTGGCTCCTTGGATACCGCGCACGGCCACGCGGCATCTGCCACCTTAAATTAGGCCACGGCGGGGACTTCCACCAGTAGCGACTTTTCGGCCAGATCGGCCCGTCCCCGGGCCGAATCGCGTCAGACCTTCTTGACGGGTGCGGGGACCACCTTGGCGGGTGCCGGCGCGTAGATGTCGACAACCCCTGCGAGGAACGTGTGCTGCGCATCGAGGAGCTTGCCCCAGAAGCCGAAGGCCAGGTCGAGCGACTCGGAGGCGGTGGGGATCTTGTCGGAGAAGGGGACGAGCGAGGGGTCGGGCTTGATGGCGATCGAGTCGAACGCCGAGGAGGTGGACTTCAGGGCCCCCAGGGTCCAGGCCTGGCTGGTCTCGACGGCCTTGAGCACTCCATCTTGGATCTTCTCTGTCACTTCAATGGCGGTCATGGGGAACCTTCCTCTCAGAACAGCTGCGAACAGCGGGGATATACAGACACGTGGGAAATACCGTGTGTCGCTTACTATATCAAGCAACGGGCGGTTTATCAAGCAACGGGCGGTTGGGCACGCATCAGCCGCACCGTCCCGGCCCCTGCCCGTCAGCCGAACTGTTGCCGCAGTGCCTTCTTGTCGTACTTGCCCACCGCCGTGCGCGGCACGGCCTCGATCACCTCGATGCGGTCGGGGAGTTGCCACGAGGCGAACCCCCCCGCCAAGAGGTGCGCCCGCACGTCGTCGGCCGAGAGCGTCTCGCCGGGCTTCACGACGACGCAGACGAGCGGCCGCTCCTGCCATTTGGGGTCGGGCACGGCGATGACCGCCGCCTCGAGCACCGAATCCATATGCATGACCCGATCCTCCATGTCGACCGACGAGATCCACTCGCCCCCGGACTTGATGAGGTCCTTGGTGCGGTCGGCGATCACGAAGTAGCCCTCGGGCGAGCGGATGGCCACATCGCCGGTCTTGAACCAGCCGTCCTCGGTGAAGTTCTCCACACCCTGCCCGTGCAGGTAGCCGTCCACCACCCACGGACCGCGGACGAAGAGGTCGCCCATGGACGAACCGTCCGCCGGGACCTCGCCACCCGACTCGTCCCTGACGGTGACCTCCACGCCCGGGAGGGGTAGCCCGGCCTTGGTTCGGGCGGCGGCGGTGACCTCCTCTTCGCTCCAGTCCCGCATGCGCTCCTGCGGCCAGGCCATCGATGCCAGCGGCGACGTCTCGGTCATACCCCAGGCCTGCACGATGCGGATGCCGAACTCGGCGGCGTAGCGCTCGATCATGGAGCGAGGCGGTTGGGCGCCGCCGCACACGATGTGGCGGAGGTGGGGGAGGGTCTCCGCCCGCCGCCCCAGCTCGTCGGCGATGCCCAACCACACCGTGGGCACCCCGGCGGTGACGGTGACACGCTCGTCGCGCAGGAGGTCGACGAAGGAGGACGGGTCGAGCGCCCCGGCGTAGAAGACCTGCTTGGCCCCGACAGCCGCCGCTGCGTAGGGCATGCCCCAGGCGTTGGCGTGGAACATCGGAACCTGGGGCAGCGTCGCGTCGCCCGGCCCGATGGACATGCCGGCGTGGGACGTGACGGCCAGGGCATGGAGGAACGTCGAGCGGTGGGTGTAGACGACGCCCTTGGGGCGACCGGTGGTCCCCGAGGTGTAGCAGAGCCCCATCGCCTGACGCTCGTCGATCTCGCGGCGCGGGTAGTGCGTCGGCTCGTCGGCGATGAGGTCTTCGTAGGCGATGACTCCGGCGAGGCGCGTCTCGGGCACGTGGTCGCCGAGGACGACGAGGTGGGAGGGAGCGGTGACGTGGTCGAGGGCCTGCTCGAGCAGCGGGAGCAGGTCGGGGTCGACCAGCACGGCCCGGTCGTCGGCGTCCTTCAGCATGTACGCCAGCTCTTCGGGCGACACCCGCAGGTTGAGGGTGTGGAGCACCCGTTCCGAGCACGGCACGCCGAAGTACGCCTCCAGGTGGTTCGAGCTGTTCCAGGCCAGGGTGGCCACGCGGTCGCCCTTCTCGAGGCCCAGACGATCCAGGGCGTGCATCAGCTGTTGGGTGCGCCGGCCGAACTCGGCGTAGGTCCGACGCTCCACGCGGCCGGACGGGGAACGGCTGACCAGCTGCGCGTCGGGGGCGTGGTTGGGCGAGTGGTCGAAGAGGAGCCAGGCGTTCAGCGGCGTGTCCATCATCATGGGACGACGGTATCCGATCCTTCTACCGTTGCCCGTCGACGTGCCCCCGCACCGACGGGGGCGGCATCAGCGGGCCAGGACGTACCGCCCGGGCGCCGGGTCCCCGGCCGGGTGCTTGGCACTGCCCAGCGAGGAGGGCGCGGGGTGACGCCCGCCCGAACGCGCCGCGACCCACGCCGCCCACGGCCCCCACCATGATCCGCTGGTCGGCTCCGCCTTGGTCAACCACTCGTCGGGGTCCGCCACGGTCGCCGGCGCGATGGTCACACTCATCTTCGGATTACCGGGAGGATTGACCAGACTCTGGATGTGCCCCGACGACGACAGGGCGAACCGGCTGTCCCCCCCGAGCAGCCGGGTCGTGGCGTAGCAGGCCTTCCAGGCGGTGAGGTGATCGTTGCGGGCGCCCACCACGAACGAATCGCACTCCACCTTGCTCAGATCGATGGGGTTCCCGTGTACGGACCAGCCGCCGGTGGCCAAGGTGTTGTGCATGAACAAATCCAGGAAGTCGGCGTGGAGGGCGGCGGGCAGCTGCGTGGGGTCGCTGTTCCAGGCCATGACGTCGAAGGTCGCCAGGTCTTCCCCCAACAGGTTGTTGTTGACCCAGTAGTTCCAGATCAGGTCGTTGGGACGCAACAGGGCGAAGAGGGCGTTGGCGTGGCTGCCCAGGAGCACGCCGCGCCGGTCGGTCGTTCGGCGGGTGTGATCCACGATGGTCCTCTCGCCCAGGAGGCCGATCATGGTCGGCACGGAAAAGTCGAGGAGGGTGACGGCGAACGTGGCGCAGCGGATGAGAGGGTCCTGCAGGGAGGCGAGGTGTCCCAGCAGGGCCGCGGTGGTGATCCCCCCGGCGCACAGCGACACGGTGTTGGCCTGGTCGCCGCCGGTGATCTCGGTGGCGGCGCGCACCGCCTCGTCCACGGCGTCGACGTAGGCGTTGAGCCCCCAGTCCCGGTGTTCCTTGGTCGGATTGCGCCAGCTGATGGTGAACATCTGGAGGCCCTGCGCCACACAGAACTCCACGAAGCTGCGTCCGGGCGCCAGGTCCATGAAGTAGTACTTATTGATCTGCGGGGGCACCATGATCAGCGGGATGGTGGAGACGGTGTCGGTCGTCGGCGTGTACTGCAGCAGCTCGCACACCTCGTTGCGGAAGACGACGGCGCCGGGGGTGACCGCCAGGTTGCGGCCGACCCCGAAGGCCGCCCGGTCTACGTAGCGGGGGAACCCGTGATTCGTCACGACGTCGCGCCTCATGTTGCCGAGCCCCCTGACGAGGCTCTTGCCGCCGGTCTCGAAGGCGCGTTCGACGACGGCGGGATTGAGGAGCGGGAAGTTGGTCGGCGCCAGGGCCGAGGTGACAACGGTGGCCGCCAGCTTGGCCCGCTCGTTGGTGCGCCAGTCGAAATGGGCGTCGTCGACCAGCTCCAGGGCCGTGCGGGTGCAGGCCAGATAGCTCTGGCACAGGCGGTGGAAGGCCGGGTTCTCCTTCCAGGCCCGGTTCTCGAAGCGCCAGTCCCTCGGTTCTGGGGCGATCGACGAGCGGCCGACGGCCACCTTGGAGATCTCGACACCGAGGCCGACCATCCGGCGGGGGAGCGTGCGGGTCGCCGTCCGGGCGCCGACCTGCACGAGGGCACCGGCGAAACCGAGCGGATCCACCCGGCGCAGGAAGCGTCGTGGCCCGAGAACCCGACCGGAACGCTCGGATGTCAACCGTCTTGCCATGGGCCACCTCTTTACTGCATCACCACCTCCGGGTACTGCCCCCTTCAATCCCGGGTCCTTGTCTCAGTCAAGCACAACGGCGCGTGAAATGTACTGGTGAACCACCAGGAAACGAACGATCGCAATTCGCCCCCCCGGTAAAGTCTGGCGGTGGCCGACAATGCGGAGACCGATCAGCCGTGGGACGCCTTCGGGACGTATCTACGCAGCCAGCGGCAGTTGGCGCAGTTGAGCCTGCGGCAACTGGCGGCGCTCACCAAGGTCTCCAACCCCTATCTGAGCCAGATCGAGCGGGGCCTCCACCGTCCGTCCATCAACATCATCAAGTCGCTGGCCGAGGCCCTCAACCTCTCCGTCAGCGACCTGCTGGCCCACGCCGCCGACATCGCGTCCGGCGAGGAACGGGCGACCACCACCCGCGCCGCCATCCTCAACGATCCCCACCTCAACGACACCCAGAAGAGCGCCCTCCTGGCCGTGTACCACTCCATGGTCGACGCCGTGTCCGACGAGGAGCCGGCTGCGAAGGACCCGAGTGCCGGGGCCGGGCAGGCCGAGGCGCCGTAGCTCGGGCAGGCCGAGGCGTCGTAGCCGAGGCGTCGTAGCTGAGGCGCCGTAGCTCGGGCGCCGTAGCCGCGCCGCCGTAGCCGCGCCGCCGTAGCCGCGCCGCCGTAGCCGAGGCCCCGTGGCTCAGGCGTTGAAGTTGAGCCGGAGCCCGGGGCAGTGCCACTCGGTGGCGTAGAGGCGACCGAGCCCGGCCGAAGTGATGAAAGCGGTGCGCATGTCGGGGCCGCCGAAGCACACGTTGGTGACGAACGGATCGTGCTCGGGAACCGTCACCTTGGCGACGACCCGCCCCTCCGGCGAGATGGCGGTGATGCCCGACTCCTCCAGATCGGCGCCGCACACGTTGCCCTCGCTGTCGATGGCCAAGCCGTCCCAGTGGTGCCGCCCCTCGGTCGAGTACAGCACGGCGAAGGAGTCCGAGAGGGCCCCGACCCCGACGACGTCCCAGTAGACGATGCGGCCCGTATAGGTCTCCGAGGCGTACAGGCGATCCTGGCCGGGCGAGAGCCCGAGACCGTTGTTGAGCTGGAGACCCCCGGCCACCAGGTGGATGGAGGAGCCGTCCGCCAACCCGTAGTACACCAACCCGGCCGAGGTGTCGTTGAAGTAGAAGCCGCCCTGCACGTCGAACACGATGTCGTTGCCCGAGGTGATCGGGGTGTCCCCACAGTGGGTGTACATCGTCTCGAGGGTGCCGGTGGCCAGGTCGACCCGCTGGATGGAACCGCCGTGGTAGCCGGCGGCCTGATCGAAGGGCTGGCGGACGCCGTCGACCGTCTTGAAGGCCAGGCCGCCATCGTTGCTGATGTAGACGTGCCCGTCGGGCCCGATGGCCGCCCCGTTCGGCCCACCACCACAGCGGCTGACTACCGATACCGTGCGGTCGGGCGACACCCGGATCAGGTCGCCGCCCTCGATCTCGACGACCAGGACGGAGCCGTCGTCCATGGCGATGGGGCCCTCGGGGAATTGCAGACCGCTGGCCAGCTCGATCATCTCTCCGCCCCCCACACTGCCTCCGCCCCCCACACTGCCTCCGCCCCCCGCCTGCCCGGCGGCGGTACATGCGGGTCTCGAGGGTACCAGCCCGTATCAGCCCGTACCGGCCCGCATCGGCCCGTGCCGGCCCGCATCGGCCCACATCGGCCCGCTCGGGGGGACTTAGGCTGGTCCGCCATGGGCAAGAGCGCCGTCTTCGTCGATCTTGACCGCACGCTGCTCGGTCACGCCTCCGGCCAGGTCCTAAACCGGGCACTGATGGACGAGGGCGTGGTCCCGCAGGGGCGCTCGTTGCCCGGTGACCGGTTGCTCTACGCCGTCAACGACCGCCTGGGCGAGAACCTGCTCTCCATGGGCCTGGTGCGGGCGGCGGCCCGGGTGGCCAAGGGGTGGCGCCAGGACCAGGTGCAGGCGGCGGGCCGACGGGCCGTCGAGGAACTCACGGCGCTCGTGGCCCCCTTCGCGCCGCAGTATCTGGACGACTTCCGAGCCGACGGCCATCAGTTGGTGCTGACCACCACCACGCCGGTCGACATGATCGCCCCCTTCGCGCGGGCCATGGGCTTCGACGCCGTCATCGCCACCGCCTACGAGACCCGGGACGGCCGCTACACGGGGCGTCTCTACGAGGGCTTCGTGTGGGGCACGGGCAAGCTGAAGGCGGTCCGGACCTGGGCCGACGGCGAAGGCATCGACCTGGGCGACTGCCACGCCTGCAGTGACAGCGTCTTCGACACCCCGCTGCTGGCCAGCGTCGGTTGGCCGCACGCCGTCAACCCGGACCTGCCGCTGACCGCCATCGCCACCCTCCGGCGCTGGCCCATTGAGCACTGGGACGCGCCACCGGGCATACCGAGCCTGTTGGGCCTGGAGCCCTACGACGTACTGCGTCCGTTCGTGCGGTCCGCCTGGTTCCCCTATGCCCGCTTTGACATCAGCGGCATCGAGCACATCCCCCGGAGTGGCCCCGTCCTGTTGGCCGCCAACCATCGGAGCTACTTCGACGTGGCGGCACTCGCCCTCCTAATCGCCCGGCTGGGCCGGCCAGCGCGGTTCATGGGCAAGAAGGAGATCTTCGACGCGCCGGTGGTCGGCTCCATCGCCCGGGCGCTGGGGGGGATCTCCGTGGAACGGGGTGGCCGATCGGACCAGGCATTGCGCGCCGCCGACGCGGCCTTGCGGGCGGGCGAGGTGGTGCTGGTGCTGCCGCAGGGGACCATCCCCCGTGGCCCGGCGTTCTTCGACCCCGAGCTGAGGGGGAGGACGGGGACGGCCCGTCTGGCCGCTTCCACCGGTGCGCCGGTCATCCCCATCGGGATCTGGGGCACCGACAAGGTGTGGCCGCGATCGGCCCGGACGCCCGACGTCACCTTGGTGTTCCGCCCACCCACGGTCACCGTCCGGGTGGGGGAGCCGCTCTCACTGCCGTTGACCGACGCCGAAGCCGACACGGCGACGATCATGGCGGCGATCGCCGCCCTGCTGCCCGAGGAGTCCACGACGCGACCGGCGCCCACGGCCGAGGAGCTGGCGCGCACGAAGCCCCCTTCGTGAGGTCTCGCCTGGCTGTCGCCACGACGCGTGTGGTCAACGCCGCCTCGCGCCGCCTCGGGCGGGGGCAGGGCACGGTGGCCGGCGGTCGCTCCGGGCTCAGGATCGACCCGCGGCTCCTCGAGCATCTGACCATCGGACGCGCCGTGGCGCTGGTGACAGGCACCAACGGCAAGACCACCACGACCCGCCTGCTCTCCGTGGCTCTCGGCCGCGACGGTGCCCGAGTGGTCTCCAATGAGACGGGCTCCAACATGCCCCCGGGCCACGTGGCCGCCCTGGCCGGCGACCGTAGGGCCGGACTGGCCGTGCTCGAGGTCGACGAGGTCTACCTGCCCCGTGTCCTGGCCGCCACCAGAGCCGCCGTCGTCGTGCTCCTCAACCTCTCGCGCGACCAGCTGGACCGCACCAACGAGGTTCGCATGGTGGCGGGGACGTGGCGGGCCGCGCTGGCGGCCGCACCGCACGCCACCGTTGTGGCCAACGCCGACGACCCACTCGTGGTCTGGGCGGCCGGCGCGGCGCTGCAGGTGCGCTGGGTCGGTGCCGGCCTCGGCTGGCGGCTCGATGCGGTGGGCTGCCCCGCGTGCCAGGGCCGCATCGCGTTCGACGCCGGGGGGTCCTGGGCCTGCGTGAGCGGCTGCGGCTTCGCCCGCCCCGAGCCCATGGCGACGTTGCGGGCCTCGGGCGACGGCGCTTCGTACCAGGCAGTCTGGTCCGACGGGGCGTGCCAGAAGATCGCGCTGGCCCTGCCCGGCCGCTTCAACTACGCCAACGCGTTGATGGCGGCGGTGGCTGCCGCCGCCCTGGGCGTCGACGCGGTGGACGGCCTGGCCGCCATGGCCGCCGTCGGCGATGTGGCGGGTCGCTTCACGCTCCGCGAGGTGGGGGGCGTGCGTGCCCGTCTGATGCTCGCCAAGAACCCCGCCGGGTGGAGCGAGCTCCTCGAGCTGGTGGGCGACGACGAGGGACCGATCGTGATCAGTATCAACGCGCGGACGGCGGACGGAGCCGACCCGAGCTGGCTGTGGGACGTGCCCTTCGAGCGTCTGGCGCCCCGCGTGGTGGTGGCGACCGGGGACCGGTGCCGCGACCTGTCCGTGCGGCTGCATTATGCGGGGGTGACCCACGTGACGGAGGTCGACCCGGTGGCGGCCGTGCGCACGGCGGCCGCGCAGGGCGCGTCCGCCGACGGGGCCCGCGACCGTGTCGACGGGGACTCCGTCCGTACTATCGGGGACTCCGTCCGTGTCGACGGGGACTCCGTCCGTACTATCGGGGACTCCGTCCGTGTCGACGGGGACTGCGTCCATGTCATCGGCAACTACACGGCGTTCCACGATCTCCTCGCCGCGGGCGTGCCCGCACCATGAGCGTCGCGCCATGAACCGGCCGCTGCGCATCTGCGTCGTCTACCCGGACCTGCTCGGCACCTACGGCGACGGCGGCAACGGGGTGATCCTGGCCCGGCGGGCGCAGTGGCGCGGCGACGAGGTCGAGCTGGTGCAGGCGCCGTCCGACGCCCCGTTGCCCGAGGCGGACCTCTACTGCCTGGGCGGGGGTGAGGACGGACCACAGGTGCGCGCCGCCCGTTCGCTCATCGACGATGGGACCCTGGCCCGGCGGACCGCCGGCGGCGCCGTCGTGCTGGCCGTCTGCGCCGGCTACCAGATCGTGGGCACGACGTTCCCCGGCGCCGACGGCGTGCCGCACGAGGGAGTCGGGCTCTTGGAGGTGGCCACCACCAAGGGAGCGGACGCCCGTGCCGTAGGAGAGGTCGTGGCCGAGGTGGTGGCCGAGTCCGGCCTGGCGTCGTTGCCCACCCTGACCGGGTTCGAGAACCATGGCGGGCGGACGGCGCTCGACGGCGCGGCTTCCGGTGCCGGTACCGGCGCCGGTGTCGGTGCGGCTGGCGTCGCCGGTGTCGGCCCGGCCGCGGCCGGTCTGGCCGGTCCGACCGACCCGACCGTGCCGCTCGCCCGGGTCATCGCCGGGGTCGGCAACGGGGACGGCTCGGGCCGCGAGGGTGCGGTGTGCGGCCGGGTGCTCGGCACCTATCTGCACGGGCCGCTGCTGGCCCGCAACCCGGCCCTGGCCGACCTCCTGCTGGCCTGGGCCCTCGGGCTCGAGGTCGGCGAGCTCCCGCCCCTCGACGACACGGCCGCCGAGGGGCTCCGTCGCGAGCGGATCGCCGCCATGGGCAGGCGGCGGCGTACGGGCCGGCCGCGGGGCAGCCGGGGGAGCCGGGGGAGCCGGTAGAACGAACGGGTCAGGGCCAGGTCGTGGCGCGCCCGCCCGGGGGTGGGGCGTCCAGCGCCCAGGCGCGCCGCCAGGCGGGAGCGTCCGGACCGCGGTGGGCGGCGGCCGCACCGGCCACGGGGTCGGCGGCGCTCACGTCGCGCCGGGCCCGCCACCAGTCGGTGCGCACCTCGCGGGCCAGGGTGGCCACCGCCGCCTCCAGGCGGTCGGCAAAGCGCCGGGTGTTCTCCCCCTCGTCGGGGGTCAACGGCGCGCCGAACAGCACCGAGATCGGTGAGCGGCGCAGCCGGCCCGCCCGACGTGATTCGGTGCCCGAGCCCCCCGGAGCGCGGCCCGGCTCGCCGGCCGTCTTGGGCAGGACCCGCCGGGTGCCGTGCAGGTACACCGGGATCACCGGTCGGCCGGTGCGGTGGGCCAGGTAGGCCGCACTCGCCGGATGGAAGGGCTGCGTCCACCCGTCGGGCGAGCGGCCACCCTCGGGGAAGATCACCAGGTTCCACCCCGCAGCGATGAGATCCGCCGCCGTGTCGGCCGAGCGTCGGTTGACCTTGGACCGATCTATGGGGATGGCGGCCAGAGAGAACGACCACAGCACCGACTTCCAGGTCCGGTCGAAGAAGTAGTCCGATGCCGCGGCGACGACGGTGCGGTGCCGGAACTCGACCGGCAGGTTGGTGAGCACCAGAGGGGTGTCGACGTGGCTGGCATGGTTGGCGGCGAAGATGACCGGGCCCTCCACGTGGCGCAGGTGTTCGAGGCCGCGCACCGTGGCCGGGGCCAGGACGCGGGCCACCGGACGGGCGACGTTGTCCATGATCATGGCGCGGGCCACGCGGACCGGGTACCGGCGGGACCACGCATGGTCGTACTCGAGCCCGATCTTGCGGTCCGGCGCCGGCCGCTCGACCGACGCCGGCCACGATGGCGCAGCCAGTGGGAAGCGCGCGGTGCGGGCCATCAGTGCACGTCCGCCATCATGATCGGCGGCGCGTGCAGGTGGGTCAGGGTGGGGGAGGGCCCGACCACGTCGGTGGCCATCTCCAGCGCGTCGTTCAACGACGAAGCCGGCGAGAACCCGAGCCGGCGCACGGCCTTGGGGTCGGCGCCGATAACGATGACCCGACCCAGGTGCTCCAACGCGTGGGCGCACCAGTACCACATGTAGAACGGGTGCACGCCGTGGTAAGCGTGGCCGGTGCGGTAGAGGTGGACGTACCACGGGTCGGTGGCGAACGACTCCTCGAACTGCTTGTGGATGGCGACCGGGTCGACGGTCTGGGTCAGCACCTGCTCGTAGAAGTCGATGTAGCTGGGGTGGTGCCCGGGATGGAACTCGGGACGGGTCGGATGGCGCAGGATCAGCACCCCGCCCTCGCGCACCAGGGGCTTGCCCCGGTAGAGGTTGAAGAAGTAACCCAGCCCGAGGCATGCCACCAGGATCGGGTTCATGATGGAGTTGACGTTGTAGGGGCAGATGTAGGGCAGTCCCATGGTCAAGATGTCGGTCTGCCCTGTGACGTCGACCCCCTGCTGCCGCCACACGTTCTCCGTCGTGACGGCGTGCACCGCCTCGACCTCGCCGGCCTGCACCGAGGTCATGGCATGGGGGGACTCAATGGAGTGGAAGATCTGACGGGCCACCCGGGGCGGCGCTCCCCTGAGCGACGCCGACGAGGCGGCGTAGGTGGCGCGGTCCCGCAGGTTCCACTCCCACTCCCGCTTCTGCAAGAAGGCGAACGACGACGGGAAGGTGTTGGTGTTGAGCGTGGTCTCTATCTGGAAGACCTTGACCCCGGCGTCGGCGATGTGCCGACCCATGCGCCAGTTGGAGGTATGCAGCTCCGAGGCGGGGGCGTCCATGAACGAGCGCGAGTGCTGCATCGTCTGGGGGTTGTGATGGTGGCGCAGGCTCTTGTAACTGGCCAGCCCGGTGGCCACGCTCTTGTGCCCCCCGTCCATGGCCACCAGGTTGATGTTGACGTAGACCAGCAGGTCCGAGGTGGCCGCCCGCTTGTTGATCTCCACGTCCTCGCCCCGTTCGGTCTGCCCGAGGTGGATGAGGTTGTCGGGGTCTTCGGCATCGTGCTGGGTGAGCAGGCCGTGAGGGGCGAAGGCGTCGTAAATCCGGTCACCGAGCGCGTGGCGGAGCTCGGCCTCGGTCATGCGTCGGTGCAGGGCGAGGGCGGCGATGAGCACCACGTCGTCGACTCCGGCGTCGGCGGCCAGGTCGAGCACCGTCTCTATGACTATCTGGCGGATGTCCGGCGCCTCCATGGGTGGCAGGGGGAGCGAGATGTCGTCGAAGCAGATCGTCAACTTCATGCCGGCATGGAGCAGCGCCGGCAGGGGATCGCGATCGCCGACCGGATGGAGCAGGGCGTGCCGGACGGCGGCGTAGGGGTCGTCGAGGGCCTTCATCGGCTCGGGTGCGTACACCACCCGGCTGCCTTCGGGGAGGGTCTCGAGCGTGAAGCCCTCACCGTTCCAGAAAAGCGTCGGGGGCGTGGACTTGTCCACCTCGAGGACGAATCCGGGTCGGCGGCTCATCGGGTGTGTCCTTTCGTGATGTCGAAGGCGATCTTCACCGAGCCGCGGCGTCCGGCGGCGCCGGCGTGGGCCACGGCCTCCTCGAAACGGGTGAGCGGGTAGGTGGCCGAGACGAGGCGGCCGGTCGACAGGGCGGCCACCACCTCGAAGGCGAGGGCGAACGTGGAAACCTCCTCCACCTGTGCGACGCTGGATCTCGCGCCACCCGTTCGGGCGCCGGCGGAACCGGCGGAACCGGCGGAGGTGGCAGAGGGGGCCGAGGCGGATCTTGCTGCGCTCGATCTCGGCGCGCGCACCTTGGGAACGGTCTCGGTGCCGTAGGCGTAGGCGCCGGCCAGGCGGATCTCGCGGTGCCAGAGCGGGGCCAGGTCGAGCGTCACACGGCCCGGCATGCCGACCAGGGCGACGGTGCCACGGGGCCGGACCATGGCGATCGACTGGGCGATCGACTCGGCGCTGCCCACGCAGTCGATGACCACATCGGCCCCTCCCGACAAGGTGGCCGTCGTACCCGGCGCCCCGCCGAAGGAGAGTGAGCGGCTCTGCCGGCGCACAGCGCGCGGCAGCTGATCGGGAGGGAGCGCCTGGGTGGCGCCGAGCTCACGGGCCAGCCGCTGCTGATGGCCGTACTTGGCGCCCACCAGCAGCGCCCGCGGGGCGGGGCAGCGCCCGCTGGCGACCAGGTGGGCCAGCGCGGCCGTCACGGTGAGCCCCACCGTGCCGGCGCCGAGCACCGCCACGAGGTCGCCCTCCGAGATGCCCGAGCGGAGCACGGCGTGCACGGCGCAGGCCACGGGCTCGGTGGTGACCGCGTCGGCGTCGCTCAGCCCCTCGGGGACGGCGAAAAGCTGGCTGGAGTGCGCCACCAGCCCGGTGGTGGACCACCCGCCTCCGGTGTCGGCGCAGTAGCCGGTCTGCAGCCCGGGCCGGATGTGCCCAAAGGCCAGGTGGCCACAGTTGCCCACGTGGCCGGCCGCGCACCACTCGCAGAGCGGGGTGATGTCGCGGGCGGCGCAGCCCAGCACCGGCTGGAGTACGACCCGGGTCCCGGCTGCCAGCGCGGCGCCGTCGGCGCCGACGGCGTCACCGGAGAGCGTCCCCACCACCTCGTGCCCCGGGACGAAGGGGAACGAGACGATGTCCTCGAAGTAGCGCGAGCTGCGCCCGTCCAGCGTGGCCAGGTCCGAGCCGCAGATGCCGGAGAGCACGGGGTCCACGTGGGCCCAGCCCTCACCGGGCAGGGAGGGGGCGTCGTGCTCGACCAGGCGCAGCGGTCCCAGCGCGGCGCCCCGTCCCGAGCCGAAGGTCGAGGCGATGCGGGCCGCGGCGAAGCGGGGCAGCGAGCGCTCGAAGAGGAGCGAGGTCATCGGTCCGCGCTCCTCGATCGGTCCCCGGTCATCGGGCGGTCACCGCCCTGGGCGACCTCACGTCGAAGGGCCCCAGTGGCAGGGGTCGGTGCGAGCCGCCCTTCGCCTTGGACCAGTGCTCGACGTGCCAGCCCCGCCGGCGGGCGATGGCGGCCAGGCGGGCCTCGGGGTTGACGGCCACCGGGAACCCGACCGCCTCGAGCATGGCCAGGTCGCTGGCCGAGTCGGCATAGGCCACCGACTCCTCGAGCGAGAGGTCGTGCGCCTGGGCGTAGTCCGCCAGCACCAGGGCCCGGGCCTCCCCGATGGGGGGCAGGTTGGTGAGGTGCCCGGTCAGAAGCCCGTTGCGCTCCTCCATCTGGGCGCAGACGATGTCGTCGAACAGCGGCCGCACGGGCTCAATGATGAAGTCGAGCGCACCGGTGATCAGCAGCGTGCGATGGCCGAGGGCGCGGTGGGCGCGGACCCGGGCGAAACCGTCGGGGAAGGAGCGCGTCAAGAGCTGGGTGTGGAAGAGCTCCCACGAGTCGGCGCGCAACTGGGCGATGGGAGCGTCGGCGAAGCGGCGGTAGAAGGACCGGAGGAAGTCGCCTCTGTCGCGCCGATCCAGGGCCAGCAGCGATGGGGCCTGGCGCAGCAGGTCGGCGACGAACCTGGCCCGGCGGTCGGCCGGGAGGTGGCGGCTGGCCAGCCAGGCGTAGGTGTCCACGACGTTCGACGCCATCAGGGTGTGCTCCAGATCGAACACGGCCAGGTGCCGGTCGGCCGAAAGGATGGCCCGCCGGGCCCGCTCGGGGCGCTTCTCGACCACCGAGCGGCCCGCCGTCGTGCGCACGCGGGCGTGCTCGACCACCGACGGCAGATGGACATGGTGGACGTAGTGGTCCCAGTCGATGACCCCGGGATCGAAGCAGAACGTCGAGTGGTCGTCCGCATCGAAGGTGTCCCACAGCGCCATGAGCCGGTCGACGCGGTAGCGGGCATCGGTCTCGCTGTAGGCGCCGTAGAGCTCGACGTAGCCAAGCGCCCGCTTGGCCAGGGCGTGGCGGTCCTCGATGCGCGCCGCCAGCTCGGCCTGCTTGCCCCGCACGGGCAGCGCCGTCAAGAGCCGCTCGAGGACGGTCATCGCCTGATCGGCCCGCCGCAGCTGGCGCTGGACCCGGCCACGCCCGGGGAAGGACCACTCGGGCACGCTGATCGGCTGCCCGCGGTCGTCGTACAGCGGGTTGCGGCTGAACCAGTCCTCCGCCAGGTCGACCAGGTGACCGTAGGCGAGAGGGTTCCGCACGCCCGAGGCCACGTGGTACACGGTCGGACCGCCCGGCTCCGGACCGCGGGCGGCCACGCCGAGGATGGCGGCCACCACCAGGTCCACCGGGATGACGTCGATGATGCCTTCGGGGACGCCGGGAAACTCGCGCAGCAGGCCCCGGGCGTAGGAGATGATGATCGGCTCGGCCATGCGGAAGCCGCGGATCCAGCCGGGCCGGGGCTCGGCCAGCGCGGACTCAATGATGGACGGCCGGACGAAGGTGATCGGAACCTTGCCGAGCCAGGTGGCCACGAGCGCCTGCTCGCCCATGGCCTTGGTGAACGGGTAGGCGTCGGGCCACCCCAGCGAGAGCGCCCGGGCCGTTCCTGCGTCGACCAGCTCCCGGCGCACCCACTCCTCCCGGATCTTCTCGGCGCGGGTGGCGAGCAGGTGATCTCCGGCCCCGCCGATCTCGGAGCGGGCCTCCTTGGTGAAGCCCTGCAGTCGGTCAGGACGGCGGGAGGCCGCCTGGAGGTCGTCACGCAGGCGGCGGGCGGCGGTGACCTCTTGTTCCCAGTCGATGTCCAGCGTGAACCGGTTCTCCGAGAGCAGCTCCTCCTTGGCCTCGCCCTGGTGGGTGCTGGCCACGTAGGCCGTCGACACGGAGATCAGGTGTGCGGCCGAATCGGTGGCGACCATGGCCTCGGCGACCCGGGCCGGACCGAGCAGGTTGACCTCGACGGCCTGGGTGAGGGGGGCGTCGAAGGAGACGGTGGCCGCCGAGTGGATGACGATGTCGCTGGCGGCCAAGGCGGCCCGGCCCTCGTCGTCCAGCCCGAGGCCATCCTGCCCGACGTCACCGGGCACCGCCCGAACCCGGCGGGCCACCTCCCCGGCGAAGCCGTCGCCGAGCTCGGTGCGGAGGCGGTCGAAGCAGTCGTTGCGGATCACCTCGCGGGCCAGTCGCGCCGCGGCATCAGCCCGTCGGCCGGGGCGAACGAGTACGGTGATCTCGGCGTCCTCCACGCAGCGCAAGATGCGTTCGACCAGCGCAGTGCCCAAGAATCCGGTGGCTCCGGTTATGAAGAAGCGCTTGGCACGGAGGTCCCGGGCGATGGGCACGGGAATTGTCTAGCATCCGATGCCGATGTTGTCTACCATTTGGTAAGTGGACACGACAGGCACTTCCGGGGGGCCCGTCCCGGGGCCGGGACGCGTCAGGGAGCCCGCTGTAGCGACGGGCGGTGGCCAGGCGCCTACGGGCCGGCGCCCGGCATCGACCAGCGATCGCATCCTCGACGCCGCCCTGGCCTCGTTCGCCACCCGCGGCTACGACGCCACCTCGCTGGACGCCCTGGCCAAGGGGCTCGAACTAACCAAGCAGAGCATCCTCTACTGGTTCCCCTCCAAGGACGCCGTGCTCGAGGCGGTGATCGCCCGTAGCGCGGCCGATCTGTCCGACGCGCTGGAGAGCGCGCTGCGGAGTGCCGGCGCCGGCTGGGTGCGCGTCGAAGCGGTGGTTCGCTCGGTCTTCAGGCTGGCGGCTCGACAGCCCGAGCTGCTCGGTCTGCTGCGGGAGGTATCGAGGTTGGGCCCCCCGGCGGCGACCCAGATGACCGTGGCCCTCGAGCCACTGGTGCGCCGTGCCTCGTCCTTTCTGGAGGCCGAGATGGACGCCGGCACCATGCGGCGGCACGATCCCCGCCTGCTGCTCTTGGCCATCTACTCCACGGTGATCGGCATGGTGACCGAGGTGGAAGTGCTGCGGGCGCTCGGCGAGGAGCCCACGGCCCGCTCGCTCGTGCGCCGACGCACCGACGTGCTGGCGCTGCTGCGCTCGGCGCTGGTCATCCCCGACGAGGGCCGCATGGGCTGAGCGGCGCGGTCTGAGCGGCGTGGGCTGAGCGGCGCGGGCTGAGCCTGACGGTCGGCCGGTCCTACTCGGCCGGCTTCGCCACCTTGCGGCGGGGTGCCGCCTTGGGTGTGTAGCGCTTATTGGCCGTCGGGGGCTTGCGGTCGGAGGAGGTCTTGGCCGCCGCGGCGGTTGCCTCCCGCTTGCGCTCACTGCGGCGAGGGCGGGTCGCGGCGACTCTTGCCGCCTTCTTGGCGTTCGGCGTGCCGAACTTCTGGATCCGGTACGCCCGCAGCATGAGCCAGCCGCCGCAGATGATGACCCCGAGGCCGAGCGGCGCGAAGACCAAGGTGAAGGCGAAGCCACAGAGGAAGAGGGAGAACGCCACCAGCGTCCGGCGCCGTCGGCGCACCCCCTCGAAACCGATGAGGCAGACGCCCACCACGATGGCTCCGAGCAGCAGATAGGTGTCCGAAATGGGCACGATGCGGATGTGGTCGACCCCGTGGATCTTCTGCGTCACCTTGCGGGTGGGGTGGTCCGCGGCCAGGTAGATCACGATGATGGAGCCGATGAGGGCGACCAGGGTCAACGCGCCCTTGGACCACTTGATTTCGGTCGGATCGAGGCCGGTCATGGCGGCACGGCGCTCGGACGGGCTCAGGATCCCTTCGGTCTCGGGAGCCGGCACAACCTTGTCGTCCTTGCCATTCGAAGCCGATGCCATGTCCCCCCGAGGGTACCTGGCCCATCTGCCCCGCCCAAATCACTGGGCTATCCTCAGACCTCCGGGGTCTGGCGTGCGTGCGTTGGCCGGCCCGTTTGACCCGGGCGCTTAGCTCAGCTGGTTAGAGCGCAGCCTTCACACGGCTGAGGTCGTGGGTTCGAGTCCCGCAGCGCCCACCAGGAATTAGCAATGAATCTCCAGTTCAGCGATGGTTTCTTCCATCGCCCGCAATGCACCTCACTGACCGTGAAACACCGTCTTGTGCCATTGCGTGTGGCACGGGTGTGGCACGATCGCCATGGAGGGTTCGAGTTGGTTCCGCGATCGGCGATGGTAGGCCGTCGGGTGCGTCCACCCGAGCCACGTTCGACCGGTGCGTGGGCTCAATCGGCATTGGCGGCGCATCCTCGACGGCCCGACCGCA
>Ga0302235_10001379_pt1 | contig 18283 bp, 18 predicted proteins | sample II_Palsa_N3_3_FD_193577 | JGI IMG/M metagenome (GOLD analysis project Ga0302235, IMG submission 193577) | Peat permafrost microbial communities from Stordalen Mire near Abisko, Sweden - II_Palsa_N3_3 | ecosystem: Environmental > Terrestrial > Soil > Palsa > Peat permafrost | place: Sweden... | reverse complement strand
CGCTGATCGCTGTAATGAGAAGACGGGCCAGGCCCCGTCCCCGGGCCTCCCCGCTCACGCACAAGTGAGTAAGCCGGACAACCTGCCGGGGAAGAGAATAAAGGGCATAAGCCATAACCTGCCCTTGCTCAACGACCGCCAGTAAAGTGCCGGCAGCGGACGCCTGCTCGTAAGCCTTGTGCGGCAAGAACCCCAGCGTCCGCTTGTTCTTGTCCCCTAGCGCGATGGCCTGGGCGCGAATCTCATGATCACCCGGCTTGACTACTACCAGGACGCCAGATTCCCCGCTCCCGACGACACTCACTTTCATTCTTGTAGTGTGCCAACTACGCCCAGTCGGCGCTATACCTTCGGCGTCACGCTTTGCGATCGTCTCAACCAGCTGCGCGGCCCCCGGCCGGCAGGTGAAGGACTCCGGCCTGTGACCTCCAACTGGAAACGAACCCCACGACGACTACAGTGATGGTGCTGGTGAATTAGCGCGCCAACGGCGGCATCAGCGCATACTTCCCCCGTGACTTCCCCTGCAAGGTCACATTGAACTACCCCCCTGCGGCAGGGAAGCCCGACTTGTACCGCACTACCATCGAACAGGACGACGGCCCACCTCTCATCTATATCGGACATGGCGAATTCTTGCCGCAACGACTCGGCACGGGGGCCCGTCCAGCGGTGGAAATCCGCTCCGCAGCCTGCGCGGAACCCCGGGTCAGCGTCGATGTCCCCCCACGGGGAAGATGACGCTGCGAGGCGAGAGACATACCTGAGAATGCCGCAAAGGCTCACCAGATCGCCGCGGAAGCCGCAGCCGTGCCGGACGGAGCGGCGGAAAACACGATACGCGCCTACGTCCTCAACAAGGCGCTGACGACGGCCGCAGATGACCGGCCGGCCCGGCGCCCACCCCTAGATGAGCAGGCTCCCTGGCACACTAGACCGAATCCGTCCCCGAACCGGTGGCCTAAGAGCAAGATCAGCGGGAGTCCTGCATGACGCGGTCATAGCTGCGGCGCGCTCTGGCGCTGCGGGCGCTGGCGCCGTAACGGCGGAGCATCTGCGGGGAGGTCCAGCCGTTCAGCTCCATCAGGTCGCCCTCGGCGCCGCCGCGGTCAAGCCAGGTGTGGCTGAAGTGGTGCCGGAACCGGTGCGGGAACACCTCGACCCCGCACTGGCGGCCACGGCGGACGATGACCTGGTAGATGCCACTGGCGGTCATCGGGCCCCGGTTGCTCACCCCGAGCCACAGCTGCGGCCGGTAGGCCTGGGCATGCCGGGCGCGGACGCGGAGGTACCGGTCGAGGGCGCGGGCGGCGTCGTGGCTGATCTTGACGATGCGGGTCTTACTGCCCTTCCCGTGCACGGTAATCTCCCGGTGCCACAGGTCGACGTCGCTGCGTCGCGGGTCGTCAGGGTCGTACCGGATACCGGCCAGCTCCGCCAGCCGGATCCCGGTCGCCTCGAGCACCGCGATAATCGCGGTGTCGCGACGCTCCCCGAAGCCGCGGCCTGTACACACCCGTTCCAGCCGCCGGAGTTCGTCGCCAGTGAAGACCGGGACGAGCTTGTCCGGGACCCGGGGCGACTTCAGCCCGCCCATCGGGTCCGGGATCTCCTCCTCGACGGCCAGCCACCTGAAGAACTGCTGCAGCGCCCGGTACTGGTTGCTCGCGTACGCGGCGCTGTACCGGCCCAGCAGCCAGGCCACCCACTCCTGCACGTCCCGCTTCCCGACCTCCTCCCAGCCCGTGCGGTTCCCCTCCCGGCGCAAGTTGGCGGCGGCGAACCACTGCACTGCCTCGGTGTAGGTCCGCACCGTCTTGGCGGCCTTGCCCTCGGCGGCCAGGTGCAGGCGGAACGAGCTGATCTCCGGCTGGAAGACCCCGGCATCCAACTGCTTGGGCTGCCCGGAACGGGTCTCGGGTACGGTCACGGTCATCCTCTTCTCGCGCGGCGCACCACCCGCATGCCATTGTCACCGCGTCTTGGCAAGGGCTTCCGGCGCGCACTGCGCCCGCGCATCAGGGCGGCTGTGGCGAGTGCCGCCACGGCGATCGAGGGCGGAACGGTGAACGCCAGCGCTTAGCCGCCTCGGCGGAGCGCTGCGCCGCCCCCACCGCACAACAGCGCCCGTTAGGTACTTTTCGCGCCGTCGGCGACGTGCGCTCGCTACTGAGGTCTCGCTCTGGTCCCTGCAACTCGGCGTCCCGGCTGCTGTGCCGGAGGGGCTCGGCGCATCGAAGTTGCGCCCTTGAAACCGTAGAGAAATTTGTCACAGGGCGAGCTTGGTGTTTCTATTTCACACTTATCCGGGCCACTTAGAAAGAATGAATTTGCATCTAGCGCGCCACCAGGTTCCCGTGTAGTTGTTATAAGAGTGGTCTTCGACACCCATATCGGCCTCACACGGGGAAAGGCGGAAGGCGATGTGTCAGAGCAAGGCGGACGGCGGCCGTAGATGCAAGCCCAATAAGGGGGGTCGCTCCTCGGCGGCGTCGGTCAAGACTGGCGGCTCCGCGTCACGGAGGTTGTCTGGTCAGATACGACGGACTCGGAAAGCGGTGCTACGCGACGCGCAAGCGCAGCTCGTTGAGCTGCTCGATTCTTTGGTAGACGCAGCACCAGTTAACTCGGCTGCGGGCCTGATATCAGCCATCGACGCTGACGCAGCCGGACAGGTCTCGGATGCGATCACAGACAGCCTTAAGGCTAATGGCTGGCCTCCCAGTAAGTGGCGAAGCCATCTGCTGTGCGGCGCCCTTGCCGCGATCGCACATACTATGGATACAGTCGAGGATAAGGCGACTGAGCTTATAACCCAGGCCGTCACGACGGCACTGACATCGGTCGGCGTACCTAACGCAGTCGCTGGCATGGCCGCCCGCGCGGCCTTGGACGCGCTTAAGAAACTACCGGCTTACAAGCAGTGGGCTGCTGTCCGCCGTGGGGTACAGCTGCTGGCTGTCTCTATATGCCCAGCGGTAGAGAATCATGCTGCCGTTGTGGATTACTGCCTACTGCCTCTCGCATCAGAGAAACTGTCAGATGCGATCCAACAGGAGCTTGCGGAGCTATCAGAAAATATTTCAGTGGCGGCAAGCTGACCCTGAAGCACAAGCGGTCTAACTAGGCGATATTTCAGATACAAAGACAGCTGCTGTCTTCAACTATCTACGGAAGATCAGCCCCCTTCAAGAGTGTGGCCCCCGTCGCGAGCTCAATGTCCATGTACTTCGTCGATCACGGAGACGGGCAGCGAAAGCTCCCAGCACTGGTCATCGCGCTCGGCCCATGCCAGCGCCCTGAACCACGCCGTCGGCACCCGCCGAAGTGCTCGCGGACCAGCGCAATTCCATCCCCCACAATCACCCCGGCGTACGACAGAAGAGATGCGCGTGTGGCTAATGATGCCGATGTGGGGTATATGATCCCCGCGTCTTAATAGCTCACCTGGATAGGACTCGCACACATGCAGTTCGAGGTGGCTGTCGGGCTGAGTGCGCGGCCGGACACAGGTGAGTAGCTCGTTCGAAGCGGTTCCTCTGCCCGCAAATTCACTGACCGCCCAGACATCCCGGGCGTCGGCCTCCGCAGTTGAAGCAGGATGGCTACCTAAGTCGGGCGAGCATTGCATCGACGCGGTCCTGGTCGTAGTCGAGCACTGGCGGGTTCAGGCTTTGCCAGCTGTGACCGTCGCAGCGGAAGATCACCGGGGCTGGCCTGGGCCAGTCGTCGAGACCGACCGCCACCCAGACGGCCGTGATGCACGCTGGCAGGTCAAGGACCGGCACCTCGGCGAGCGCGCTGTCGAACGGCGGCTTCGCCAGGGTAGAAAGCGCCGCCTGCCCGGGGCCGGCGTCAAGCCAGACGAACAGCTCGGAGCGGGTGACTCCAGCGCCTTTGAGCTTTGCCTGGTTATCGCTCTTGTTGACTTCGGCCTGCGCCTCACAGGCCGCGGCGTTGCGCGAGAAGGCGCCGCTGCTCATATGAGGGTGGACCGAGACCCAGGCTGTCCCTCCTGGGACGTGACGATGGGCAGCGCTCACGGCCAGGACACCGAGGCGCGCCAGGGCTGGCGGGAGCGCCCCGGGGTCTGCGGGCTCCAGGCCGGGCTGGTCCGGGATCCACCCGCCGGTCCGCCCGTCACGTTCCAGCTGGGCCAGGAGCGGTTCAATCTTCGCGTGAAGCTCGCCGATACGGGCGGAGTCTCGCGCTTGCACCGTCCAGGACCACGACAGCGAGTGAAAGAGCCAGCTGCGGCGGCCGACTTCACGGTTGAAGCTGCTGCGCTTCTTCCTGGTCGTGGTCGTGACTTCCAGGCGGCCGAGGTCGGCGCCAGAGGCTCCCTCAAACCTGAAGTCGGCCAGCTGGGCGCGGCCCCCGCCAGGATCGAGGCGGTGCAGCTCGGCGTCACCGGCTAGCGCCTCGACCAGCATGGCCGCGACGATCTCGAACTGGTCTGCCTGTGGGACGGCGGCCAGTGAGGCCGGCAGCCTGGCACCGCTCATCTGCTTCCCCGGCCCTTCCTCGTTATGCCCGGCACCTAGTTTCAGCTTCCGGTGTGCTAAACATAGCCACCGACCGGACACTCCGTTGCAGGGCGGCGCTGTCCGGCGTGCGCTGGGCACAACCAAGGAAACACTGACGGATCTGGTCATCTTGACTTTGCTCGTCCGTGCCGACGCGGGTGCTCGTCCAGGCGCGCTGATAACCGGGTCCTTAGCCTATGGTGCGACTTGCCGCGGCTGCGGCTGAGCTCCGGGAAGGCGCCGCTTGGTGTGCCCGTCTGCGCGTTCGAACAGGGCGTTACGCCATTCGACCCCGTCAAGGGCCTCATCTCCGATGAGGTGGGCTCCCGCAAAGTAACGCTGGCTGTCGTGGATGATGCCGAGCAGTCGCCCGGGCCCGGTCCTGTAGATGCAGCCAAGTTGCGGCGCGCCGCCGGAATTCGGGTCGACGCGCGCCGTGACGGCATCGACGAAGCCGCTGAAGACCGCCCGGCTCGTGTCGGCGGCGCTGGTCTCCCGCCATGCGGCGAGTGCTTCACTGACGGCGGTTTCCCCGAACCGTCGATCTTGAGGAAGGCCGAGGAAGCGGGGACCGGTATGTCGCGGACTGTCCAGCCGGTGGTTGAACCGGTGCGGTATGACAGGGAAGTCAGCTGGAACCGGCAGGACATGCGTTCTCCCGCCCGGTACGCGACGTAGACGTTCGCGTTCCGGCGCTCAGCGGGGGGATAGTCCCGCCATCCGCGGCGCAGCGCCGAGATGACGCCCTCGACGACCGGGCCGTCCGGCCGGAACACGCCGCGGTCGATCCGATCGATGACGCCGGGAAGGACGAGCGCCGGGAACAGGACGTCGCCCACGAACCCGATCACGAGCGGCACCGACGACGACGCGAAGACCTTCTTCCCCTGGTCCCAGTGGTGCGCGGACGAATTCTCCGGCCTCCAGGTAATCCTGCTGTCTGCGGCGATGTTCAGTGAAGCCGGGCCGCGCGAGTCAGCTCCGACCCAGGCAACCAGCGCGGTCATCGTGTTTGATCTCCTGCGAGGTGTATGGCAGGGTAATGGCGTCGGGTTACTGGACGCCCTGCTCTCCGGTCAAACGCGGGCAGGGCACGCAACTCCTGGGACTGCCATCACCGTGGCAGTACGAGGTGTCACTGCAGGAGAAATCCCGCACCCAGGTCCTCGGGTGCCGCGTCCGTCCGGCGCGGCACCCAACTCCATGGTGTCAGAACGGCGCCGATGAGTCCGGACTTGCAGCCATTGAGAGCGCGCGAATGTCCGCACTCGCTCACGCACTACCCCCTAACGCTCAGCTTCCGGCGACGGACGACCACACGCAGTGCCACTGTTCCGCGAAGGGGCAGGTGCTCAGATCGCCGAATACGGTCGGTCGGCACTAACAACATCACACAGTGCAGCCGAGCGCAGATCATCCGTTATGCGAGGCGATACCAAGCCAACGCGAGTGAACATTGAGGGCGCTTGACGGCGGCTATGCCTGGTTGGCTGAGTCGGCTCCCTGCAGGAACCGTCGCTCGCATCGGCACGCCGCCCTGGCCAGCGAAGTCGCCCTCCGACCAAACTATCCGCAAAGACTCGCACCATTCTATAAAGACGGCCTATTTTGCCCCTGACATGCTCTTCAGCTTGAATCTTCTCCAGCTCAATGCCGCCACACATGCAACAACTCCGAGAGCAAGCCCTGCAGCTTGAACTGGATCTGGACTGAATGGCTGCCCTCGGCGGATTCCTGAACTAATTTCACCCGATGCGGGAGACGGAAGACCCCGGTACACCTCATCGGCGACTCGCTCGAATATTCGTGCACGCCTAGTTCTGGTCAAGCGTGCTCGCCCAATTCCATACTTGGTCCAGTATGAATATCCGGCCTGGGTACTCAGTACGTCTCCAAAACAAGCTCTCAGCTGCGCCTCCGACCAGTCCCCAAATTCCCACATCATCTTCCAGTACTCGAATAGCATATTTATGTAGCCGACAAGCCGTGCTTCATCATCAGGTGTCTGCGGGCCAGGAACTGAAAACACTTGACGGTATAGAGGATCGTCGAGCGCCATACGTATGATGTCAAAATGTCGCGATCTCCCAGCCTCCCAGCGATCATGCCTAAGCTCACGGTTCTGCATTAGCACTGACACGGCGACGCCGACTAGGGCAAGCGCAGCCAGCAACGCCGATACCGCACCATAGGTCTGGCCGATATTACTGAGCTCAGACCAGTTCGCATTTGAATGGGAGTCGATCACCTGAAGTGCGAGCGGCGATATAATGACAAGAAGTGATATTGCAATGATGGTGACAGGTACAAAGATCGCGACAACGACCTTACTGCGCATCCGGCTCATATGCCTAATCCAACCATGACGCAGCATGTTGTTGCCCCGTACGTGCCGAAACAGCCCGTGCCGACAGCGGAGGTGCTGGCACGTTTGCGGACGGTCGCTTGCTAGATCGGCAGATCTGCGCGGCCGCTGTTATCACGATGTACGAATCAGAGTCCGCGCAGATCGGCTGGAGCTGGACCACGACGCGGCCCGATGGGCCTCTGGACGTCGCCGGGGTGTCACAGCCCCGAGGGATGAGCGGACAGCCAGTCCTCGTGCGAGCGGCGGAACTGATCCCGGTGGCCCGGGCTGGCTGCGATGATGTCGGCACCGCCGTCATAAGGCGCGTGAAGCCAGCCCATCTCGGCCGTGGTGATGATGACGCCGCGGGTCACGTCGTCGGCGACCAGGCGCAGGAGCCGGGACAGTTCCTCGCCGCGCAGGTGGCTGGCCGAGGCCCACAGATGCAGCCAGACTTCGTCCGCCGGGATGCTGTCGTCGGTCAAAACGCTGGTCCAGTAGGTCGCGGTGGGGAGCGCCGCGACAAGTTCGGCGGCGCGCGGGGCCCGCTGGGGGCCGGACCACGAGGCCGTCACGACCACAAGCTCGCGCGACCGATCGCCGCCCCCGAGGGACAGAAGTTCCGCGAGCACGGCCAGGTGCCTGCGAATGAGCTCGGCGTTACTCCTCCTCGTTATCGGCGTAACGCTTCGAACCGGGCAGGCTGTGGAAGCGGGCCCAGCGGTCATGAAGGCTGCCGCGCAGCTCATAGCTGACCGGCCTGCAATCACCCCATGCCCTGGCCCACACGGTCGTCAGTCCAGCGGTATCCACAGCGGGAAGACTAGCCCGCGAACGGAGGAGGCCGCGCTGTCCGGTAGCAGCGCGACCCCTGCGGGCACGACACTGTCAGCGGTACCTGGCTGGACGAACCACGCGGGCATCGGACGCCAAGGCCGCCCTCCTGCTCGTGGCTCTCCTGACTACCGCTCGCCACCGGAGCGCGCAGCTTCGGCTTCCAGAACGCCGATTCCGATCGCCCCGGGCCAGATGGCCGTTCTCAATTACAGGCGCGCAGATCATCCGTTCCGGTGCCGCCTCAGTGAAATGCCCATCGTCGAAGTTCTCCTTACCATGGGACAGCTCAACTAGCCGCTGACCTGCATCGTCACCTACAAGGCAGGCCACTTGGGCGCGTATTCGGCACTCGCGGCGAGTGGAGCTGTCGAACCGAGAACGAGAATGCGCCTGGCATTAAGCCTGAGAAGGCCCGGACGAGGCGGCTAGATGGGTCGGTCGTGGCGGTGGTGCATACGCTAGCATCCGGGTTGTGACGCATCTTGCGGTGAAAGACGAGTTGCTGGACGCGCAGACGCTGCGAGCTGCCGGGGCCGCGCCGTACGGCGGGGCGGACATCGGAGAGTGCGTCACCACAGCCAGGGCGGTCAACGGGACGAACCTGGCGAGCTGGCATGCGGCGTGGACAGCGACGGCAGTCAGGACGCTGGCGCTGGCGGAGAGCGAGCAGGCGGCCGGACGGCTGGACAGCGCCCGGCTGGCGTTCTTCCGGGCGTCCAGTTACTTCCGCACGGCGGGAGTCATGCTGCTGGGAGCGCCGCTTGACCCGCGCCTGGTCGAGAGCTACGCGCGGCAGGCGAGCGCGTTCCAGTCTGGCGCCAGCCTGCTCGCCGAGCCGCCTGAGATCCTGGAAATCCCCTACGAGGGCACCACGCTGCCCGGTTACTTCTTCCGGGCAGCCCCGCGGCCGATGTCGCGGCCGCTGGTCATCTTGACCGGCGGTTATGACAGCACGGCCGAGGAGCTTTACTTTTTCAACGGCGCAGCTGCGCTGGCTCGCGGGTATAACGTGCTCGCCTTTGACGGGCCGGGGCAGGGTGCCGCGCTGGTCCGGCAGGGGCTGGTGCTGCGCCCGGACTGGGAGGCGGTCATCACGCCCGTCGTGGACTACGCGCTGACCCGGCCCGACGTGGACCCGGACAGGATCGCGCTGATCGGCCTGAGCCTGGGCGGCTATCTCGCTCCTCGCGCGGCCGCCGGGGAGCACCGGCTGGCCGCCTGCATTGCCGACTGCGGCTCCTATGACCTGTTCGCTGCGGCGCTGCGGCGGATACCCGGTCCGCTGGCCGCCGGGATCACCGGCCGCCGTCCGCTCGCCGCAGCGGCGCTGCGCCGGGTCCTGCAGGCACTGGAGGGTAAGCCGACGGCCGGGTGGGCGCTGCGGCGGGGCCAGCTCGTGCACGGCGCTTCCAGCCCGCTGGATTACCTGCAGGCGCTGCGCGAGTACTCGCTGAAAGACCACGCCCCGCGGATTACCTGCCCGGTGCTGGTGTGTGACGCTGAGGGCGATGACATCAGCGCATCCGCGCCGCAGCTGGTCGACGCGCTGAGCTGCCAGAAGCACTACATCCACTTCACCGCCGCAGAAGGCGCAGGGGACCACTGCGAAGCCGGAGCGAGGACCCTCTACCACGCGCGGGCGTTCGCGTGGCTTGACAGCCTGTTGCAGCCAGAGCCCCTGCCGCCGGCTTCCCCTCCTGTCCCGGGGCGGCAATAGCGCCCGCGCTGCTGATGTCCGGGTATGGAAGCGACAGGAGGATCCGCGGTGCCCTATGACGCCGGGCAGTGGCATGACTTCGCCACGTCGTTCGCTGGCGCTGCGGGCGCCCTGCTGGGCCTGGCGTTCGTGGCGATTTCCTTCAACCTCGATGCCATCTTGCACTATAAGACGCTGCCCGGCCGGGCCGTCGAGACCCTGGCCTTTTTCGCCTACCCGTTGGCGGGCGCCCTGCTGATCCAGCTCCCCGGCTTGTCGGATGCGGCCCTGGGCACTGGTCAGGCAATCCTGGCGGCGGGGCTGACCGTGCTAGTCGCCCGGGGAGTGCACCGCTGGCGGCAGGAACGGGCCGACCCGCTCAGCTGGCGCGTCAGCCATATGGCGCCAGTCATAGTGGTTACCGCCCTGGCCGGCATGGGGGCTGCGGCCACGATCACTGCCAGCCTCGGCGGCCTGTACTGGCTGGCAGGGGCCATGGCCATGGCCACCGTCACCGGGCTCGTCAACAGCTGGGTCCTGCTCGTCGAGATAAAGCGCTGAACGGCCAGGAAGGGCCAGCGGACAGGCATGCCGACCGCCCCCTAGCAATGGCGACCGCCAGGTGAGCTCCAACCCCGGCCCACCAAACCGCAGCGACCGTCTCCCTACCATGGAGCACACCAATGTCCCGCTACCTGCGGCGGCACGCGCGCACAGGTTGATCTGGGCACACATTCGGCGAAATCGACCGATCCGGCCGGATGCATGGTCACCGAAGTGCGGCTGACCGTGGACCGGCAGCGGGTGACCTCCCAGATAACCCGATTCTGGGTGTCAGCTGCTCGACAGCGCTTCGCTGCCGAAACCGCCCAGATCGGCGGTTCTCGCTCTCATCCCCCAGGATAGCGCTGGCAGATGCTGATCACGCACTGCGCACGCGGTCTCCCGCAGGCTCGGGATCTTGCCCGGTATCATCCGTGATACCATCATGTGCATGGCGATGACCCTGAGGCTTGCGGACGACGAAACCGACGCGCTGCGCCGGCGAGCGGAACTGGAGCAGCGGTCCATGCAGGAAGTGGCCCGGCAGGCGATCCGCGAGTACGTGGAGAACCACAGCCGCGCCGAGCTGCTCGACCAGGTCCTCGACGAGGAACTGCCTCGCTACGCCGAGGCGCTGGAGCGGCTCGGCCAGTGATCTACCTGACGCTCCCCGAGCTGCTGCACGTCGCGGAGCGGACGCTGGGAGCCGGCTACGCGGTGCGCGACTACGGGCTGCTGGAAGCCGCCCTCGCCCGCCCGCGGGCGACCGCGTTCGGCAAGGACGCCTACCCGGATCTGGACGCCAAGGCCGCGACGCTGCTGCACTCCATCGCCCGCAACCACGCGCTCGTCGACGGCAACAAGCGGCTCGCGCTCGCCGCGGTCATCGCGTTCTACGGCCTTAACGGCCGACGGCTGACCCTGACCAACGACGAGGCCTACGACTTGGTGATCGGCGTGGCCGCCGGGCAACTCGACGATGTCGACGCCATCGCGGCGATCCTCCGAAACGCCACCCAGCCTCGCAGGTAAAGCGACAGCGCGGGCCGCGCGTCCCAGGCTCCAGATCGCCGAATCGGCATTTGTCAAGACGGCTGATCTACGAGCGACGCGATGCGCGCAGAACGTCCATTACAGAGCGGATGACTATCGCCCCGCAGATTACGAGTCCAATCGTCTACCATCCGCCTGGGGTTCGTCGACGCGCCCAGCCTCCGCCGGGCATGCTGCAGCGCCAGCATGGGCGGCAAGATCGTCTGGTGCGAAATCGCTGGCGTTGAGACGTTGGCTGTGGCCTCGGGTCGGGATGAGCTAGCAGACCTGCGTGTCCTTGCGGCACTGCAAGTACACGGCTGGAACGAGCTGGCGCCCCACATGGCCGGAAAGCGCTCAGCCGCCACGCGTAGGACTCTGCGGACGTCTGGGTGGCTAGCGCGCAGCGCTAGCCACCCAGGAAGGCGGCGTACCAGGGGTCAGTCGGACCTCTCAAGGCATCGGGCGGCGGAATGACCGTCATCACATGGCGAAAGGCTCGCTTGTCTTGGCCGTTGACGGTGGCCCTTCAGCGTCGCCAAGCGAGTGGCTCTGCTTCACCACGCCCTCCGCCCGAGCAGCTCGGGGATCGGGTGTAGTTACTAAAGACGGGTTCCCGGTTTTGCCGTTCAAGCGGAAGAGGCCATGCTGGGGTTACCGCGAATACCAGAGTGGGGGAACGGCCATGATTGAACCTTCGGCCCCGCCCGACGCCCAGGGTGCGCCTGCTTCGCTGTCTGGCGATCCGGCGCTTTTCGATATGTATATGAGCGCGTTGGATTCTGTCCTAGCGGAACCCGAGATTCGCAGCGCGCTCGATGACCTCTCCCTTTCCGGTGCCACGTTGCGGATGAAGATGGTCGGCGAAGCTGAGCAGGTGCTCAGCGCGGCATCGCAGGAGTACGCGGAGTATAAGGCCGTGTCCAACGCCGAGCTCGGCTACCGTGGCACGTCCAGGAAGCTGCCTCCAGAGGTCGAGGCCATCCGTCGACGGCTGAACCGGCTGATGATCAGCGCCGCCGCAACCGCGCTGCTCCTGATGGTCGGCGGGGAGATAAGTTGGGGACTGTGGCCGCTCGCCCAGACGCTGGTCTGGGCAGGAGCGACCGTGCTAGTCGCTACGCTGATGGTGTGGCTGGTAACGAATACGCTGATCGGCACAGACTTCTGGTACCGGCTGGCCCGAGGTGACGGCAGCCCAGCTCTGGCCGCCGCCCGGGACCGGCTGATAGCGGCCGTCACCGATGTCGAACTTCTGGCGCAGGCCCGGACTTTCATCAACGCTGGGCGCCAGGACCGGTTCGGCCACGTCTACGCCGTAGCCAGCAGTCGGGGGCTGAGCGAGGTTTACGACAGCGCTAATCATGTTCCAACGCGGGTCGCCGACGACTTCGCTGAGCTCCTGAACCGTTTCGACGGAGCCAGCATCGGAGTGGCCGGACCACGGGGCTCGGGCAAGTCGACGTTGATCCGCTCATACGCCGAGCCCGTCAGCTCCGACAGGGGTTTTCCCTACGATGGCGAACTCGACTGGCGGCTGCTCACAGGCGCCTTCCTTCCCGAGCGCCAAGCTCACGATTTGCGCTGCCTCGTGTCCGCTCCGGTCAATTACGCGGCCAGGGATTTCGTTCTGCATCTTTTTGCGGTATTCTGCCAGACGGTCATTGGCAGTTACGGCAAAGACCCCGTCCCCGGATTTGTTCTCGTCGGCTTCATGATGCGCGGGGTCGTCAGCCTAGCCCGGTCGCTGATCACACGAGCGGTGTGCTACGGCGCCGTCGCTATCGCCATGCTGTACTGGGAGCAGACCCTCGCCCGATTCTTCTCAGTTCCCGCACCCTGGGTCAAATACGCTGCCGTCGCCGTGATCTGCATCGGCGTGATCCGTTTCCTTCGGAAGCTACGGGCCGAGTTCCGGTGGCGGGCACAGGCCATCGGCCAGTCGAAAGAGCAGAAGCTGGCGGACGCAGCACGGGCCCACCTATCCCAGGTCCGTTTTCTGCAGACCTACACGTCTGGCTGGTCGGGCTCGCTGAGCCTGCCAGCCGTAAACGCCCAAGGACAGTACTCGCGAAGCGTATCCCAAGCGGAACAGCCGCTCAGCTACCCAGAAATCGTGAATGAGTTCCGGACATTCGCCCAGACCGTCGCCGCCGAGGTGAATCGCAGCGGGCACCGGATTTTCATCGGTGTGGACGAACTAGACAAGATCGGCTCGCCCGTCCAGGCAGAACAGTTCCTCAACGAGATCAAAGGTATTTTTGGAGTTCCCTATCTCTACTTCATGGTCTCGGTGTCCGACGATGCCCTCACAGCTTTTGAGCGCCGCGGGCTCCCTCTCCGCGACACTTTCGACAGCTCCTTCGACGAAATTATCCACGTAGACCCGCTCGACTACACCGAATCTAGGAGGCTGCTGTACCGCCGCATCATCGGACTGAGCGAGCCGTTCGTGGCGCTGTGCCACTGCCTGGCGGGCGGCCTGCCGCGCGACCTGATCCGCGCTGCCCGCCTAGTCGTACGGACCGCCGACCGACTCGCGGCCACCGCGTCAGCGGCAAGCGACAACGACGGCGACTATATGGACGTATCACTGGCTTATCGGTATCTGCGCGCCAGACCCGCCACCACCCCGGCGATCCTGACCGACATCGCGGCTACCATCGTCCAAGACGAGATGCACCGCAAGCTCCGGGCCATAAGCCACGCTGCGAGCTCGCTGCAAGCAGATACAACTGCGCTGCAAACCATGCTCTACGACCTCGACGAGCGGCTTCCCTCCAGGGAGCCGCTCGTCAATTTCGTTGACGCCATCGGAGCTGACGACGACCGGCACGAAGAGCAGGATGTCGCCAAACTGCGCCTCGACTTTGCCGCCTTCACTTACTACTGCGCTACCCTCCAGGAGATTTTCACCGACCATCTGGACGGCAAGCGCCTCGCCCAAGCTACCGCGAGTGACGGCGGGCGCGGATCTTTCGACTCGCTGGCCAGAGCCAGAAACGCCTTCGCTCTCGGGACACCGGCAGCCTGGCGAATGATTTCGAACTTCCGCAGCGCATGGTCCATGGATACGCGCGAAATATCGAAAGCGTCGCAGCCCTGAAGCCCTGCGCGAACGTTATTGAGCTTCGACCACGGCGTCGGAACCTCCTGGCGCCTCTCGTGGGCCACAGCGAGTGTCCGAGCCGACTGCAAACCCGCCACTTTGGCATCGCCAACGCTTGTGCCCCAGATCGGAGCGTTCTGTACGCCTCAACTGCGGGAGTGCCGAGCGTCAGCAACGCGCCCCGAACGGCGGCTACGCGCGCCGTATCTCGGCCCGGCGGCCACTATTCGTGGCGTTGGGCTCGGTTGTCCGCGTCATTGGAGCCACCATCGCGAGCATCCCGCCTCCAGCGCGCTCGCCCGGCTTAGCGTAACGGCACTATCCCGCACGGACTGTCTCCTGCGCGTGCCGGCGGAGCGCCGCCGGGGTCAGGGGGCGTCGGTCATGATGCGGTCGTAGCTGCGGCGGGCGCGGGCGCCCCGGGCGCTGGCCCCGTAGCGGGTCAGCATCTGCGGGGAGACCCAGCCGTTCAGTTCCATCAGGTCGCCCTCGGCGCCGCCGCGGTCGAGCCAGGTGTGGCTGAAGTGGTGCCGGAACCGGTGCGGGTAGACCGCCACGCCGGCCCTCTCCCCCGCGCGGGCGACGGCCTGGTAGATGCCGTTCGGGGTCAGGGGTCCCCGGCCGCCTGCTCCCAGCCATAGCTGCGGCCGGGCGGCCTGCGGGTGGCGGGAGCGGGCCCGCAGGTACCGGTCGAGGCTGCGGGCGGCCTCGAAGCCGATCCGCACGATCCGCTCCCGGCCCGCCTTGCCCCGGACCCGGATCTCCCGGTCCAGCAGCCTCAGGTCGCTGCGGGCAGGGTCGCCGGGGTCGTAGCGGATGCCCGCCAGCTCCGACCGGCGGATGCCGGCCGCCAGCAGCACCTCGATCATCGCGGCGTCCCTGCGCGCCTCGAAACTCCTGCCCTGGCACGACTGCCGCAGGGCCGAAAGTTCTTCGCTGCCGAACACCGGCACCGGACCCGGCGGCGCCTTCGGCGCCCGCAGCCCCGCCACCGGGTCGGGGCGGTCCTGCTCGGCGGCCAGCCACCGCAGGAACAGGCGCACCGCGCGGAACTGGTTGCTCGCGTACGCGGCGCTGTACTGGTCCAGCAGCCGCACCGTCCACCGCCGCAGGTCCTGCCGGTCTACCTGCTCCCACCTGGTCTTATCCGTCTGCTGGACCAAGTGCGCCGCCGCGAACCAGCGCACCGCCTTGGTATAGGTGTCCAGGGTCCGCCCGGCCTTGCCCTCGGCGGCCAGGTGCAGCCAGAACGAGCCCACCTCGGCCTCGAACGGGCCCGCTTCCAGCTGCTTCGGATGCGACGAGCGCCGCCACCCGCCGACGAAAGTTTTACGCTCGTCCCCCTCATCCCGGGCCTGAACAGCGCCAGGGATACACCTATTGACGCCATATGACGACGCGACAGAATGTGCCTTTTGTGCCACTGCAAAAACCCTTTCATTCTGCGTCTACGCAGGTCAGGAGGGCTTTCGCAGCTGGATTCCGTGGAGCCGGTGAGCGGATTCGAACCGCTGACCGTCCGCTTACAAGGCGGATGCTCTGCCAAGCTGAGCTACACCGGCCGGCTCACTCGGGTCCCCTCCGGGACGGAACCCCTGCTAGGGTACCGGGTTTCGACGGCGCGGAGGTAGCGGGTTGAGCACTCCCCAGAGGTGCGGATGCCGAGCATCTCGGCGCTGGACCGCTAGCTTGTCCGCTTAGAAAGAGGTCTAGCTCCCCCAGAACCCGATGGGAGAGCCATGTCCAGGAACACCTCCATCAGTTCGCGCCGCTCAGCCCGACCGGCTCCCGCACGCGGTACAAGGCTCCGCTGAGAAGTCCACTCGGGGTGCCGTCAGGCACTTCGACGGCGCCTCTCCACCCCGCTGACGCCGTCGGCACTGTGCTGACCGGCACTGTGCTGAGCGACAGGGGCGCGACACTCGCCGAGTTCGAGGACTACCTCCGCACGGTCAACAACCGCGACGGCCGCCCCTACGAAGAGAAGACGATCAGCAACTTCGTCGGCCCGGGCAAGAACCTCGACGCGTGGATGACGGCCATCGGGCTCGATGGGGACTTCACCGTCCTGGACGTGGCGACGCTCAACCGGTACTTCCGCGAGTGCTACGCCGACGACGTAGCGAACCAGCGCGCCTTGGACGCCAAGCGCCGCATGGGGGACACGGTGTGACCGACGATGACAGCTGGATGTGAAGCCGCGCTTGAACGAGACGGTGAAGTTCGATCCGCAATAACAGACCAGGAACCGAATGTCCTAAAACCACCCGCCGAGAGTTAGAGCAAGGCTGTGGGCCTAGTGCGCTGTCCAGTCGCCCGTGGGATGCGCCGTGACGCCGCCCAGGCGCATCCGGCGGGTAGCACGCTCGATGAACACCAGCGTTCGTGGCATACGGCGCTGCAGAGCGGTCCTAGTGCGTGCCTGCCCCGTCGTGCCGCTTGCGGCTGGCTGCGGTGATAAGTCCGGTAAGCATGCGGGCGTGCCTCACGGCCGTCCCTCCCCTGAACAGCGCTGATGACATGATCCCGGACCAGGCCAGCGAGGCAGCCGCGCCGCCCGCTGACCCGGACATGGCAAGGGCAGCCGGAGCGCTCCCGGCACCGCTGACTGCCTCGTCCACGCTGGTGAATACCAGCCGGCGACTGACCATGTCACACAGGACGAGCAGGCGGAGAACCACCGGCTGAGGGCCGGCCAGCACCAGGTCGCCGCCCGCCCGCCGGGCCTGCGCCCGGCCGGTCATGAGCTCGCCCAGGGAGTAGCAGTCCATGAAGGCCAGCTCCGCCAGGTCAACGACTATCAATGCCCCGGCCGCAGCCAGTTCGGTGAGCGCGCTCAAGCCGTCTGCGGCAGTGCATACGTCGAGCTCTCCGCGCAGCGCGACGACCACGCAGCCTGCGCGCGCGCTTTTCTCTACACGAACCCCGGGCATGGCCCTCACTGTCATCTCTGGCAGCGTGCGGGGTCTCGACACACACCTACGGATTCTCGCTCCTGTGCGCAAGCCTACGCCAGGAAGCCCGCGCCGTCACCCGCGCCAACGCCGCAATATCCGGCACGGCCGGCGATTGCGTTCCCCGTGCGCCCCTGCACGGGGAACGCACGTCAAGGATTCAGCACGGCTGGCCACGAGCGCGGCGACAGCACTCCAGGCCGACCAGCGGCGGCCGCGGACGATCCGCTCGATGGCCGGAGGAAACCGGCGGTGGCGAAACCGGGCGAAATACCGGCCAGGACCGACGCGGGCCCCGACGTCCGGCCGCCGCCCCGGAGCGCCTTCCCAGCCCGGTACGGCTCAGGTTGCGTAAGCAAACACAACCACGGTCACATGCTGTCCCGGAACGCGGCGAAACTGCAGATCGGCGACCGCGACCGCGAACCGGCTCACTCGCCTGATCTGGCGCGGTTCGGACATCCGCGCTGGCGACGAGGTCGACGCCCAGGCGGTTACTTTCTCGGCTTCGCCGCAGCCGGTCCGCGATCCGTGCGGGCCCGGCTCTTCGCTGCGCTGTGTGGCGTCTGTCAGGAGACGCGATAATCGCCTGGGCAGCTACAGGGATTGAAGGCTTAGGGTCTTTGTCTGGTTGATCACCCTCGGCGCGCGTGATTACCGTTTCCGCCGGGTTTAGGCCGGTGTCATGAGGTATCCGGATGGTGGCGGGCTGGCCGCTGAGGGCCGGTCCCGCCGGCTCACCGTCGTGCAGCTGCCCGCCTACGCCCCCGACCTCAACCCCGTCCAGGGCGCCTGGTCCAGCATGAAGAGCAGCCTGGGCAACCTCGCCACCTGCACCATCGACCAGCTCGCCGCCATCATCCGCAACCGCCTCGGCCGCATCCAGCGCCAGCCCGCCCTCATCACCGCGCTCCTCGGGCAGACCGGCCTCACCCTCGAATCCCAGCCGCCCTGATACGGCAGCCGCAGATCGTGATCTTCGTCGTGGTGCAGTGGCATGCGGCGTCCGAATCCGGTGACCGGCTGCGTCGTCTCCGACGGGCTCCGCCCGGCGTTTATCCCGCGTGTGAGCGCGCTACGAGGTTTCGGTCGCCTCTGGCGGCTTGAATGCTGGGCGGAGGAAGGTCCGGTCGAAGCGACGGATGCAGCGGGTCTCCGCGCTGAGCTGCCAGAGCTCCTGGGCCTCCGGGTCTTGGCGGATGGCAGTGCGGTAGTTCTCGTAGGCGGCAAGGCTGGGGA
>Ga0302235_10001375_pt1 | contig 18288 bp, 16 predicted proteins | sample II_Palsa_N3_3_FD_193577 | JGI IMG/M metagenome (GOLD analysis project Ga0302235, IMG submission 193577) | Peat permafrost microbial communities from Stordalen Mire near Abisko, Sweden - II_Palsa_N3_3 | ecosystem: Environmental > Terrestrial > Soil > Palsa > Peat permafrost | place: Sweden... | reverse complement strand
CCGGCAGGCCCGACGGCCACGGCTCGGCGCCGGCCGCCCGCTGGATGGCCACCGCCGACACAAGCGCGGCCACCGGGTCGGCGAACACCGCGCGATGCGCCTCACCCGCCGCCTGGAAGACGTGCCCGCCCGCCGCCTCGACCTGCTCGCGGACCATCCGGTCATGGCGGGCCGACGCCGCCGCCATAGCATCACGGTCAGCCTCCCACAGCCCGACGCCGCCCTCAATATCGGTGAACAGCAACGTCACCAAACCATCCGTGAGCTTCACTTACCCATTGTGACACCCCGCCCTGCCTCGCGTAACCTGTCACCGGTCCGGATGCCGAAAGGCCTTTGATTAACCGCAGATAGCTCGGTCAGGCTATTTTCCCGACCGTATCGTGGTGGTCGTTTTCAGCGTGATGGTCCGTGAATTCGATGGCTGTTGGTTATCCGATTAGCCTGACGCCGAAGGGCTTCGCAGTGCGAGCACTCAGGGTCGCCCTGACTGAAGAAGGAAATGACAATGACGGTCATCGTGCCAAAAGACGCAAAGGATCGACTAGGCAAGCGCCACGGAACTTGCCGCGACTGGTTGTGGTCCATGCCCGCAGCTGTGATCAGTGTCTTGGTTGCGTTCTTCGTCGGCAGCAGCTGGTACCTGGCCGGCAAGATCCGTTCAGAGGCTTTGACGGTCGGACCTGGCCCATCGATGCCCGCGTACGACGACGTGCAGTTCGTAGGGTTGTCTCCCGGGGAGGTCCGGTTGCGTGCCATCGGCGAACAGCCGGCCCTATTCAAGCCTGAGCTCTACGGCATTGCCTGGCCGGGCGGCATCGGATACCTGGGCGCCTTGGCGGCCGTCTCGAACGGCGTAGTGACGCGTGCGTTGACGGTAACATCCGGGTCGGCTCCCGGAGTCGGGCAGCTCGCTGCCCTCGACAGGTCCTACTTCCTTGACGACCCGGAATCGGCGTTGGGTATCCCCATGCAGGACGTAGTCGTACCAGGCCCGCTCGGGCCGCTGCTCGCCTGGTACTTTCCCGGCCGGAACAGCACGTTTGCGATCGGCGTGCACGGACAGAACGGCACCCGCAAGGACCTGTTGCGCGTCATCGACATCGTGCACCACATGGGGTTTCCCGCCCTCGCGGTAACCTACCGCAACGACCTCGGCGCGGTCCGCGACCCGTCGGGCTACCACCGGTACGGGCAGACAGAGTGGAGCGACCTTGAGGCGGCGGTACGGTGGTCGCTTGGGCACGGCGCCCGGAGTGTCGTCCTCATCGGGCAGTCGATGGGCGGTGGCGTCGCCGCGGCGTTTCTTCGGCACTCGTCACTTGCCCCGAAGGTGGCGCGCGTGGTGCTCGACGCGCCGATGCTCGACCTGCATGCGGCACTCGATCACCAAGTCGACCGACACCTCATTCCGATGATCGGACGTCTCACGGCTCCGTTGATATGGACCGCCGAGCAGATAGCTAGCGTGCGGTTCGGCGTCGACTGGTCCGCCGCCGGCTACCTCGATGAGACCAGCTGGCTCAAGGTCCCCGCACTCGTCACTCACGGAGATGACGACCCCCGGGTGCCGATCTCGATCAGCATCAGGTTGAAGGAGCTCAACCCCTCCCTCGTCACCTTCGAGCGGTTCCCGGGCGCAGGCCATCTCGAGTCGTGGAACATCGACCGGTCCCGCTACACGGCATTGGTGGAGTCGTTTCTGGCGCCGCTGGCGTCGTGAGACGGACGCCGGCGTGGCGGCCGAAGGCTCACGTTCTGAAATACTCGACGAGCGCGCGCTCTGCTGGATAGGACCCTTGCCGCCCTTTGCCGGGACAGCCATAGACTCCCCGGCCATGGACCTCAAGGACGCAACGCTCATGATCCTGATTGAGTCTGCTGCTCATCCCAGCGTGGCGAAGATCGCGCAGGCCGCATACGACCAGCTAGCAAGCGGCCAGGAAGTTGACTATCGCGTCCTGGACGAGTTGGTGGGAGAGGCCAGCGGCAAGGGTGTGCTCCGCGCCATCGGGCAGAAGTACGGCGCCACGGCCCACGAGGCCATATTCGCCCCCATTCTTCGTGAAATCGACCGGGAGAAGCCCGTCCCACCGCGCAGCCGGCCAGCCAGATACCAAGACAGCGCCGATCCGCTCACGGCCAGCAGCTGGTGACACCCGAAGCTGACCCCAGCACGGCCGGACTTCGAGCTAGCGGCGCTGGCCGCAGCGGCTGGCACGGTCACGCCGGTGCTGCAGGTACTGGCGTTCGGCGGGGTCGTGGGTCAGGTCGATCGCGCCGTCGTAGGCGGCTACGGCTTCCTCGCTTCGTCCGAGCTGGTCGAGCAGGTGCGCGCGGGTGGCTCGGGCCGGCTGGAAGCGGCGGGCATGCTGGCCGGCGTCTTGGAGCAGGGTGTCGAGGGTGGCCAGACCGGCGGCGGGGCCCTGCACCTCGGCGGTGACGGCGCCGAGCGCGACACCGCTGCCGAGCGACGGCGCGATCGTGTGCAGCAAGCGGTGCAGGGTCAGCAGCGTCGCCCAGTCTGTCGGGCCGGCCTGTCGCCGGGCGCAATGTACGGCCTGGATGGCGGCCTCGAGCTGGAAGCGTCCCAGCTGCCCGCGGGCGTGCGCCGCGCGTAGGTGTTCATGCGCCCGGTCGATCAGGCGACGGTCCCACAGCGACGGGTCCTGGTCGGCGAGCGGGACGAAACGTCCGTTCGGGTCAATGCGGGCCGGCGCGCGCGCCGCCGAGAGCTGGACGAGTGCGGCGAGCCCGTGCGCTTCCGGATCGTCGGGCGCGAGCCTGGCGAGCACCTCGGCGAGGTGCAGGGCCTCCGAGGGCAGCTGGCGGGCCTGTGGCCCGGTCGTCGCCCAGTCAATGACGTAGGCACCGTAGACCGCCTCGAGGACCGCGGTCATCCGCGCCGGCAGGTCACCCCGGTCGGGTATCCGGAACGGGATGCGGGCGGCCTTGATGCGTTTCTTGGCCCGGACCAGGCGCGTCGCCATCGTCGACGTCGGCACCGAGAAGGCCCGGCCGACCTGCTCGGCGGTGAAACCGAGCACCGTGTTGAGCATGAGGGGGGTGTGCACAGCGCGTTCGATCGCCGGGTGAGCGCACACGAGCAGCAGCTCAAGCCGCCGATCAGGGATCGCGTCGACGTCGACGTCACCAATATCCGCCGGCGCGTCCTGCTCGGCGTCGAGAGGGAAGACCCGCTGAGCCTGCGCGGACTTCCAGCGGTCGCGGAGCCGGTTGCGGGCGACGGTGAGCAGCCACGCGTCAGGGTTGCCCGGCACCCCCTGAGCGGCCCACGTCCGCAAGGCGCGCTCGAATGCGTCGGCGAGGGCGTCTTCGGCGGAGGCGAGGTCGCTGGTCGAGGCGGACAGCAGCGCGAGCAGCCGCCCGTAACTGTCCCGTGCCGCCAGGCCCGCGGCGTGAGCCGCCAGGCCCGCGACGTCGGCAGCCGACCCTGCAGCGTCGGCCGCCGAGCCTGCGGCGTGGGCCGCCGGCCCGGTCGCGTGAGGACCGGGACCGGCTACCCAGCGGTCTTCCTCTGACGTCAGCGCGTCCACCGGCCGTCGACGAACGCGGTCGCGGTGGGGCGAACCTCGATCACGCCCCACTGTGCGCCGGGGCACTTCTCGGCCCAGCCGATGGCCGCGTCAAGGTCGGACACGTCCAGGACGAACACCCCGGCCAGCGCCTCCTTCGTCTCCGCGAACGGCCCGTCCTGCACCCGCAAGACTCCTTCCCTGCGGGTCACGGTCGTCGTGGCCGCCGTCGGCTGCAGCACGTCGGCCGACAGCAGCACGCCCGCCTGCTCGAGCGCGCGACCGTACGCGCCGAACGCCTCCATCGCCTCAGCGATCGCCTCCTCGCTGATCTCGCCCTCGGCCGGCTCGCGGTAGTGCATCAGCAGTGCGTAACGCATCGTCATCTCCTCCGATCCCAGTGTCGCGCCCACGGCGACAGCTGCACCGAGATGACGATCGAACCGCGCCGAGATCGTCACGCGACCGGCAAGAATCCTGGCCAGTGGCCAGTGCTCAGCGGCCGCGAATGGGTTCGAGCAGCCGGTGTGCGGTGGTGAGGGTCTTGCTGACCAGGTCGTCCCCTTCCCCGTCGTAGCCGGGGCCGGGAAGGATCACCAGGTCCGGGGGCGGAACGGCGCCGCCGCAGGTGGCGCACGCTCCGTCCGGCCCGATGGGGCCCGCGTCCTGGGCGTGCTGGAACACGCGACGCGGGCCGTTGGCTGAGTAGTACTCATCGCCCCAGCTGAGCAGGTCGCGTACGACCGGCCACAGGCTCAGGCCCTTGTCGGTCAGGACGTACTCGCTGTAGCCGTGGCTGCCCCGCGTCTCGGCGAGGACGCCTTCCTCACCCAAGGTCTCGAGGCGCTCGGTGAGCACGGCGCGCGGCACCCCCAGGTGCGCGGCGAAGTCGCCGAAGCGGCGGACGCCGAAGAACGCGTCGCGCATGATCAGCAGCGTCCATCGTTCGCCGATGACCTCGAGCGCGCGGGACAGCGAGCACCGCTGTCCCGGGTAATCCTTCGGCAGAGCCATGCCCTGACCCTACCACCAATAGTTCATTGACAGAACTAGCCTGCGTATGATCCACTGAGATAGTTCGGTCAATGAACGATCACGAAGGAACCTGCGATGGCCCTGTCGGACACGGTGACCGGCCGCGAACGTCCAATCAGAACCGCCGAACGGCCCCGCTGGCCCGCGATGCCGGCCGCGAGGGAGCCTTCCCGGCGTCCGGCGCAGTCCCGAGCGACCGCGTTCTGGCTGGTGGCCGGGGTGTTCTGCCTGATGTTCTTCACGGCGGGCGCCCCGACGCCGCTGTACGGCGTTTACCAGGCTCAGCTGCGGTTCTCGGCGACCACGCTGACCGCCGTCTTCGCCATCTACGCCATCGTCCTGCTCCTCACGCTGCTGGTCTTCGGGTCGGTGTCGGACTACCTGGGCCGCCGCCCCGTGATCCTGGCCGCCCTGGTGATGGGTGCGGGCGCGTGCGCGGTGTTCGCGGTCGCGCACAGCGCCGGGCTGCTGTTCGCTGCGCGGGCGCTGCAGGGCGTGGCCGTCGGTACCGCCATCGGCGCGCTCGGCGCGGCGCTGATCGACCTGCAGTCCGAGGGCAGCGGGCTCGCCCCGCTGGTCACCGCCGCCGCCCCCGCCCTGGGGCTGGGCGCAGGCGCGCTCGGGAGCAGCGCGCTGGCCCAGTACGGGCCGGCGCCGACCCGGCTGGTGTGGTGGCTGCTGCTCGGTGCCAGCGCGGCCGCCGCCGCCGGGATACTGGCGATGCCCGAGTCCGGGACCCGCCGCGCCGGCGTCCTGGCCTCGCTGCGGCCCCGGGTGGGGGTGCCGCGCCAGGCGCGCGCGACGTTCGCCACGGCGGTGCCGTGCCTGTTCGCGGTGTGGGCGCTGGGCGGCCTGTACCTGTCACTCGGGCCGTCGCTGGCGGTGCAGGTGACCGGCTCGCGGGACCTGCTGTGGGGCGGCCTGGCGGTCTTCCTGCTCACCGGGGTCGCGGCCGGGGCCACGGTCGCGTTCCGCGGCCTCGCGCCGCGCACCGCGATGCTGGCCGGCTGCCTGGTCCTGCTGGCCGGCCTCGCGGTGACCTTCGCGGCGATCGCCACGGCCACCGCGGCCGCCTTCCTGACCGGCACCGCGGTGGCCGGGGTGGGGTTCGGGCTGGCGCTGATGGGCGTCAACCGCATCCTGATCGCGCTGGCCGCTCCCGGGCAGCGCGCCGGGCTCATTGCCGCCATCTTCATTATCAACTTCCTCGGGCTCAGCGTCCCGGTCCTGATCGCCGGGCTGGCCGCCGCGCACTTCGGCCTGCACCGGACCGCCCTGGCCTACTGCGTGGCGATCGCCGCGCTCGTCGCGGTGGCAGCCGGGAGCTTGATCCTGCGCGGCCGGCTCAGCGCGGGGGCGGCCAGCGCCGCGAACTCGCCGTTATGGTGTATGAGCGGCCCGTCGGCCGCGGCATGCGGCGACCCGTCGGCCGCATGCCTGGACGCGATCACCCGCCCCAGGACGAGGGCGTGGTCCCCGACCGGAAAGTAGCTCGTCAGCGCGAGCAGCAGCCAGGCCAGGACATCATCGAGCACGGGCAGGCCGAGCGCGTCACGATGCCAGCGCGTTTGCGGACCGAACTTGGCCGGGTCCGTCCGCCCGAACCGGCTCGCCAGGTCCGCCTGGCTGTCGGCGAGCAGGTGGACCATGACATGCCGCGCCGACTCGACGGTTCGCCAAGACGAGGAACGCAAGCCAACCGTGAACGACACCACGGGCGGCTCAAGCGAGACAGACGCGAGCGACGTGGCGCAGAACCCGACGGGATGCTCCGCGCCGGCGGTGATGACGGCGACCCCCTTGGCGTGGTGGCGCATGGCCGCGCGGAACGGATCTGGCCCGGTAGCGAACGTGGTGTCGTCCATGTCGTGCTCCTAGAGCTCGCCGCTGGCAACCAGGTGCCTGGTCATCAGGTCCCCGGCCCGCAGGCCGATCTCCTCGGTGTGCGGCGAGGTACCGCCCGGGCCGTACGCCTCCAGGTGGGCACGCCAGTCCTCGAACGCGCCGTCAAGGTCACCCAGCGCATGCCGGCTGACCCCGCGGCGGTAGAACAGGTCAGGGTCGCCCCCCTGCAGGGCGGCGATGGCGAGGTCGAGATCGGTGACCGCGCGGCGGTGCTCATCGAGGTCTTGCAGCGCGATCGCGCGGTTCACCCGCAACCACGGGTCGTCGGCGAGTTCGATCGCCTGGTCGAGGTCGGCGACCGCGTCCGCTGGCCGTCCGACGGAGTGGGAAAGAACGGCGCGGTTGGCCCACGCCGCCACGAAGGCCGGGTCTTCGGTGACCGCGGCGGTGTAGCTCGCGTACGCGGCGTCGGTGTCGCCCGAGTCGGCCAGCAGCGACCCGCGGGCGGACAGCAGGTTCGCGTTGCCCGGGTCAAGCTCGAGTCCCGCGTCGATGTCGGCGCGCGCTGGCCCGGTCTCCCCGCGCTCCAGCAGCAGGTCGACCCGGTTGACCAGGGAATCGAGGTGGTCAGGATCGAGCACGACCGCGTAGTCCAGGTCGCGCAGCGCGCCGTCGTCGTCCCCTAGTTCCCGCAGCAGGTCGGCCCGGTTGTAGTGCGCCTCGTGGAAGGGCGGGCTCAGCGTGACCGCCGTGGCGTAGTCCGCGAGCGCCTCGTCGGGCCGGCCCGCGGCGCGGCGCACCCCGGCCCGTTCGAAGTAATAGTCGCCGTACTCGGGGTCGCGGCTGATCACCACGTCGTAGTCGCGCAGCGAGCCGGCGTAGTCGCCGAGGGCATTGAGGATCTGCGCCCGGTTGTACAGCAGCACCGAGCGGTGCAGCAGCTGCTCGTCGGGCCCGAGGTCCGCGTCGGTCATCGCGATCGCCTCATTGACCAGCGCCAGCGCGGCCCGCGGGTCGCCTCGGTGCAGTTCGACCAGGGCCTTCGCGTTGCGCATGAACGCGCCGGTGAACACCCGCTTGTGCGGATCGGGATGACGGTCGGCGATCGCGATCGCCGTGTTGACCCACTCCAGCGCCCGGACCTCGTCGTGGTCACCGGGCGGGAGGTGGCGGGTGTACAGCATCGCCATCATGTAGCAGCTGTTCATATGGACATCGGGATTGGCGGTGATCCGGCGCAGCTCGTCGAAGTAGGCGAAGCCCCGGGAACCCCGCTTCAGGTAGGACAGGCAGGCGCCCACCTTGTTGGTGAAGTTCCAGTAGGCCTCCGGCTGGTCCGCTCCCGCCACCAGCTCACGCCCGCGCAGCGCTAGCTCCAGCGTCGCCTCGTAGCAGCCGAGGTCGAAGCAGTCATCGCAAGCGGTCATGAGCGCCTCGCCGCCAGCGCCCGCGGGATCGATCCCGTGCTCCAGGTGATACGGGATGGCCCCGAGCCGCAGGCTTGGCTCGCCGAGGGCGGCCAGCACCTCCGCGCGCGCGGTGTGCCTGCTGGCCCGCTCATGGGCCGGCAGGCCCGCGTAAGCCGCGGAGATCGCCGGGTCGTGGCAGGTGCCGTCGGAGTCGATGAAGAGCTGCGCGAGATCGGTGCCCGCGGGCGGGTCCGGCTCAGCGTGGGGTGGCCTGGCGACCTGGCGAGCGTAACGGGCCAGCGCCTGCCCGAGCGGGTCATCCGCGCTGGCGGCCGCCGCGAGCACGGTCAGCAGGTTCGGGTCACAGCGGCGCAGCAGCACGCTCACGAACTCACGGTCGGTGGGGTCAGCGTCGTCGAGGTCCGTGAACGCGATGACCACGCCGCCGGGATGCACCAGGCGGGCCCAGTCCATGACCAGCTCGGCGGCGCCATGAGACAGCCGCAGCGTGCGGGTGACCGAGTAAAACCTGGTGCGTTCCGCGCGGCTGGCGAGGTTGGTGAGCGTCTGCGGTGGCAGCGGGACCATCGCAGCGAGCTCGGGTGCCAGCGTGACGACCTCGATCGCCCGCGCGGCCACCAGCTCGCCGTCGACGGCCAGCAGTTCCGGTACCACGGTGCGCAGCAGTGCGCCGGCTCCGGTGTACGGTCCGCGCAGCCGCCGGTGACACCGCACCTCAAGGTGGGGCGCGGGCGCGATCGGCAGCTCGCCTGGCAGCGAGGCAGCTGGCGAGGCCCAGAAGTGCGCAGCGGTAGATGAGGTCATGTCAGTGCTCCCTTGGTAAGTGATGCTTCGGGTGAGGTCTGCCGGGTGCGAGCGCGCCGGTCCCGCACCGCGACGTAGCCGACGAGGCCCCATTGCAGCGCGGTCAGGACGATGAAGCTCAGCGCGTCGAGGATGCCGGCGGCGAGATTCTGCGATCCGCTGAAGCGATCGACGATCAGCGAAACGAAGTGCACGGTGCTCGGGATCCCCGCCCACACCAGGGTGCAGAGCGAGAAGCCGTAGCCGATGATCAGCAGGGGCGCGTACCAGCGCGCGAACGCCCGGTCGCGATCCGCCCAGTCGGCGTCGCTCTGCGGGGGCGCGCGGTGCAGCAGGCGCCGGACGTGCGTCTTGATGTAGAACCTGGTGGCACGCTGCAGGTCCGGGCACCGCAGGAGATGAGAAATGACGAAGTACAGGTCGGTCTCGAGGTAGAGCATCAACTGCCAGATCACCCGGAGCACGCAGGTGAACGCGATAGCCAGGCATACTCCCGCGCACCACGCGGGGAAACCGTGATCATGCAGAACGGCCGCGATGAGGGTGAGCGCCGACATCAGGACGACATCGGCGATCATGCCCGCCAGGAACGGCAGATAGCGCTTTCGTTTCGGCACGCTGAACAGCGAGTCAAGGCGAGTCTCGGCGACCAGGTAGTAGAACCGCCGGCCGATGGTGAGGGTCGACGGCAGGCCGAGCCTGCGGCCCGCCAGCGCGTGGAATGACTCGTGCAGCAGGATCGCCGGGACCAGCGCCGCGGTGAGCGTGATCGGGATCAGCGAAAGGTACTGAGTGAAGAAAATATGGTGGTACGTGGGCCGCAGGTAAGGGGCCCGCGCCATCGCGACGACGGCGGCCAGCGTCAGCGCCGCGTAGCACGCCAAGGCCGGCCAGGAGAACGTCCACCGTCCGAGGCGCTGCCAGCGGACCGGCGCTTCGCGTGGCTCATCTTCTGCGTCGCCGCGCAGGAACTTGAGGTCGTCAAGCGCCGCGACGAAGTCGTCGACATCCAGGGACGCGCCGCATGTTTGCTGGTACCAGGCCGCGACACCCGCCATCGGCGTTCCGGCGTCGAGCAACCGGAGGGCTTCAGCGCCCTCCTGCGGAAACAGCGCGTAGGAGCCGATGTCAGGCCGGCCGACCATCACGCCGTCGTCCTCGGTGACCATGGTGAGCCTGTGCAGGCGGATCGTGGTGCTGGCCGGCGCGGTGGCGCTCATTCCGGGTGCCTTTCTGCTTCTTGCGGCTCTGCTCGGAGCTCGGGTGGATCGGACCGGTGCTGGGCTCCGGCGCTCGCCGGAGCCCAGCACAACCAGGTCCTAGAAGGCGGCGATGTGGCAGCAGTAGTACGCGGCACTCGTCAGACGGATCGTTCCGGCCTTGCGGATCGACATCTTCACCATTGGTTTCCCCTTTTCTCCGTGGGCGGTGAGTGGGTGACACCGGCAGGTCTGCCGGCGATCGGAGGGGCCGCAGCCCCACCACTCGGTGTTAATATCTGGAAGCATTGCGTGATGGTCTGGCGTGTCGATGGGGTCGTGGTTAAGCCGTGATGGAGCGGAGCGGTATAACGCGGTTCCGGATTCTGGGGCCGCTGGAGTTCCGGTCAGGCGAGACCTGGAGCGGGATCGGCGCGCCGAAGTGGCGGGCGCTGCTCGCCGCGCTGCTGCTCAACCACGGCCAGGTCGTCTCCACGGACCGGCTGACCGACGAGCTGTGGGGCGACGAGCCGCCCGCGAATCCCGCCAACCTGATCGCCACCTACGTGCATCGGCTGCGGGGACTGATCGGTGACCCGGACGGCCGGGTGCTGGTCACGCGGGCGCCTGGTTATCAGGTGGTGGTGGGTCCCGATGAGCTGGATGCGGCGCGTTTCGCCAGGCTGGTCGCGGCGGGTCGCACGGCGCTGGCCGGCGGGGAGGCGGCCCGTGCCGTCGAGTTGCTCACCGAGGCCCTCGATCTGTACCAGGGACCGCCGCTGGCCGACGTGCCGTCTTCGGAGCTGGTGGCCACCGAGGCAGACCGCCTGGAAGAGTCGCGGGTGGTCGCGCTCGGGTTGCGGATCGAGGCCGAGATCGAGTGCGGCGAGGCCGGCGGTGTGGTCGGCGAGTTGCTCCGCCTGACCGCCGGTCATCCGCTCCGGGAGGAACTCTGGGCGTTGCTGATGCGCGCGCTGCGCACCGCGGGCCGTCAGGCCGAGGCCCTTGAGGCCTATGAGCGGGCCCGGCAAGTGATCGGTGATGAGCTGGGCGTGGATCCCGGCCCGAGCCTACGGCAGCTCCACCAGGAGATCCTGGAGGCCGACGCCCGCCCCGCGCCCCGGGCGGTCCCGCCCCGGGCGGTCCCGCCACCGCAGATCGCGATGGCATCACCACCGGCGCCGGTGGTGCCGTCACAGTTGCCGGCTGACATTCCCGACTTCACCGGGCGAGCTGAACAGGTCGAGTACCTGTGCGACCGGTTCGCTGACGTCCCCGACGGCGACGCCGGCACCGGTGCGGTGGTGGTATCGCTGGTCGCCGGGGCGGGCGGGCTGGGCAAGACCACTCTCGCCGTGCACGTCGCACACCGGCTGCGGGCCCGGTTTCCCGACGGGCAGCTGTACGCGAACCTGCGGGGGGCCAGCGACCAGCCGGCCACCCCGGCGGACGTGCTCGCGAGGTTCCTTCGCGAACTCGCGGTCGACGGGGCCCAGGTCCCGGCCAGCGAGGACGAACGGGCCGCGCTCTACCGCACCCGCCTGGCCGGGCGGCGGATACTCGTCGTCCTCGACGACGCGCGCGACGCCGCCCAGGTACGTCCGCTGGTGCCGGGCAGCGTGTTCTGCGGCGTGCTCATCACCAGCCGCAACCTGCTGCCCGATCTGGCCGGCGGCCGGCTGGTCGATCTCGACGTGCTCGATGAGGACGAGGCCCGCGCCCTGCTCGCCGAAATCGTCGGGGCGGACCGGCTGGACGCCGAGCCGGACGCCACGGCTCAGGTGCTGGCGGCCTGCGCGGGCCTTCCGCTGGCGATCAGGATTGCCGGAGTGCGCCTGGCCGCCCGGACCGGCTGGTCGATCCAGGCGCTGGCCGGCCGGCTGGCCGATGAGCGTCGCAGAATCGACGAATTCAAGGCCGGTGACCTGGCCGTGCGGGCCTGCTTCCAGGTCAGCTTCGACGGCCTGTCCGCGACCGGTCCGGGGCGGCCGGATCCGGCGCGGGCGTTCCGGTTGCTCGGCCTGTGGCACGGGCCGTCCATCAGCCTGCCCGCCGTCTCGGCGCTCCTGGCGGAGCCCGAGGACCACGTGGCCGATTCGCTGGAGATGCTCGTGGACGCGCATCTTCTGCAGTCCCTGGCCCCGGACAGGTACCGCTTTCACGATCTGCTCCGGGTGTACGCGGCCGAAAAGGCCGAGGCCGGGGAAACCCAGCAGGACCGCGACGAGGCGGTGCTCCGGGTGCTGACCTGGTACCTGCACACGGCCGAGGCCGCCGGGCGGGTGATCTCCCCGCAGCACGCCCGGGTCCCGCTCGGGGACGACCATCTCCTGCGACCTGCCCTGGCGTTCGCGTCGCTCGAGCAGGCCCTGGACTGGTGCGAGACCGAGCGCGCCGACCTGGTCGCGGCGGCTCGCCAGGCCGCCGCGAACGGCCTGCACGAGATCGCCTGGAAACTCCCCGCCGCGGCGATGAGCTTCTTCTACCGGCGCAGCCACTGGGCGGACTGGGTGGCCACCCACTCCGGCGGCCTGGACAGCGCCCGGATCCTAGGTGACCGGCTGGCCGAGGCGTGGATGCTGAACAACCTCGGCATGGCCTTCGGGCTGCAGCGCAAGGAACAGGCGATCGGCTGTTTCGAGGAGGCGCTCGCCATCTACCGCGAGATCGGCGATCAGCAGGGCCACGCGCGGGCCGCGAATAATGTCGCCCAGGCGTGCCTGCGCTTGTCCCGCTTCCCCGAGGCGCTCCAGGCGGCCCGGCGGTCACTTGCCGTGCAGCAGCAGGCCGGGGATCGCTACGGCGAGGGCATCGCGCTCGGAAACCTGGGTGACGCCTGCCGGGAGCTGGGGCGCTTTGACGAGGCCATCGACCGCCTTGAGCAGGCCCTGGTCATATTCCGCGAACTTGGCGATCAGCACTCAGAAGCCGATTCACTCAGCGATCTCGGTGACGTCTACCTCGCCACGGGCCGGCTCGGCGAGGCCCTGAGCTGCCTGCACGCGTCACTTGCCATCTGGCGGGCTAACGGTGAGCGGCACGGTCAAGCCGCGACCCTCAGCCGGCTCGGCCTGGCCCACAAGCGGGCCGGACGGCCGCAGGAGGCACGCGAGTTGCTGTCCGAGGCTCATTTCATCTTGGCGGAACTCGGGGACCACGGGCAGGCAGCCGAGGTTAACGCGGGGCTCGCGGAGCTGACCGAATCGGCGCCCTGACTGCCGCGGGTGCACAGTGCTAACCTTTTGTAGTCGATCAGAGTCACTTTGTAATCGATCGTCGTTGGTTCAAGCACCGGGGAACTCGAGGAACGGAACGCCATCATGGGGGACTCCGCACCAGGCCAGCAGCCACCTGACGCCCAGGAAACGGCCGAGGACACGGCCAGCGCCGAGCTAGAGCCTGAGCCGCAGGCCACGCCCGCGCCATCACCCTCGGGCGACCTCGCGAAGGAGAAGCTGCCGGAGAGTAAGTTCCACGGCTGAGAAAGCACATTCTGCCTGCCGGTGGCCTGAGCCGCTCAGCACCGAGTCAGCTAGACTCGGTTACGGCGATGAATGGTTTCGCGCTCAGCTACCGAAGCTTCGATCCTGCCGAGGAGGGGCTTCGAGAGGCGCTGACCTCGACCGGTAACGGGTACCTGTGCAGCCGCGGCGCCGCGGAGTGGGAAGACGCCGATGGGGTGCACTACCCCGGCACGTACGTGCACGGGGTCTACAACCGCGAGACGACGATCCTCGGCGGGCTGCCGGTGCTCAATGAGGACCTGGTCAATCTGCCCAACTGGCTGGTGCTCAAGCTTCGGATCGAGGGCTCCGACGTGATCCGGCTGGCCGATGTCGACCTGCTTGACTACCGCCACGAGCTCGATCTGCACCAGGCGCTGGTGACCCGCGAGCTTCGCTTCCGGGACGCCGCCGGGCGTGAGACGGCGCTGCGCAGCAGGCGGTTCGTGAGCATGGCCGATCCGCACCGGGCCGGTATCGAGTGGACGCTGACGCCGCAGAACTGGTCGGGCCGGGTGGAGGTCATCTCGGCGATCGACGGACGCGTGACTAACCAGGGCGTCGCCCGCTATCTGGAGCTCGAGGGCCGGCATCTCAACCCCGTCTCGCCGCGCACGTTCGGCGCGGAGGTCATCGCGCTGAAGGTCCAGACGAGGCAGTCGAACATCTACCTCAGCCAGGCGGCGCGGACTCGCGTCTTCTCCGAGGACAAGCCGCTGGCCGTCGAACGCACCCTGCACCAGATGGAGGACTACATCCAGCAGGTCCTCGCGTTCGACGTCCGGCAGGGCACGCCCGCCAGGATCGAGAAAATGCTGACCTTCTCGACCTCCCGCGACGCCGCGACCAGCGACACGCTCGCCAAGGCGGGGACCTCCGCGCAATGGCGGCATGACTTCGAGGGGGCGCTCGAGCGCCATGTCTCGGCCTGGGCGGAACTGTGGCGCGTGTGCGACGTGCGCGTGCGCGGAGACGAGCGGGTCCAGCTGCTGCTGCGGCTGCACGCCTGTCACGTCCTGCAGGTGTGCTCCCGGCACACGGCCGACCTGGACGCCGGCGTGCCCGCGCGCGGTCTGAACGGTGAGGCATACCGCGGGCACGTGTTCTGGGACGAGCTGTATGTGCTTCCGTTCCTGACCTTCCGTCTCCCCACGGTGACGCGTGAGCTGCTGATGTACCGTTACCGGCGCCTCGACGAGGCGCGGGCGGCGGCCAGCGAGGCGGGCTTCCGGGGGGCGATGTTCCCGTGGCAGAGCGGCAGCGAGGGCAAGGAGGAGACCCAGCGGCTGCACCTCAACCCGCTGTCCGGGCGCTGGGAGCCGGACCTCAGCCGCAACCAGCGCCATGTGAACGCGGCCATCTTCTACAACATCTGGCACTACTTCCAGGCCACCCGGGATCTGGCTTTCCTGCGGGATTACGGCGCGGAGATGATGGTGGAGATCGCGCGCTTCTGGGCGTCCATCGCCTGGTTCAACCCGGACCGGGAGCGCTACGAGATCCACGGCGTGATGGGCCCGGATGAGTTCCACGAGAAGTACCCGGGCGCGCCAGACGGCGGCCTGCGCAACAACGCCTATACGAACGTGATGGTGGCGTGGCTGTGCGAGCTCGCGGGCGAGGTGCTTTCGCTGCTGCCGGCGGCCCGGGCCGATGCGCTGCGCGCCAGGCTGGAGATCACTGAGCAAGAGCTCAGCCAGTGGCAAGATATGAGCCGGCGCATGTTCGTTCCCTTCCACGGCGACGGCATCATCAGCCAGTTCGAGGGTTATGAGGCGCTCGAGGAACTCGACTGGGACGCCTACCGCGCGAAATACGGGAACATCCAGCGGCTCGACCGGATCATGCGCGCCGATGGCGACGACCCGAACCGCTACAAGATCGCCAAGCAGGCCGACACGGTGATGCTGTTCTTCCTGTTTTCCCCGAGCGGAATCCGGCGGCTGTTCGAGCGCCTGGGCTATGAGTATCGCGCGGACACCCCGGCCCGGAACATCGCGTACTACGACCAGCGCACCTCGCACGGCTCCACGCTGAGCTTCGTCACCCACGCGGGCGTGCTCGCCGCGCTCGATCCGGACAGTTCCTGGGAGCGCTTCCTGGTGGCGCTGACCAGCGACGTGGAGGACGTCCAGGGCGGGACGACCAGGGAGGGCATTCACATGGGCGTCATGGCCGGCACGCTCGACCTCATGCAGCGCGCCTACCTCGGCACCGAGATCCGCGACGAGGTCCTGCACTTCGAGCCGCGGCTGCCTGGCCCGCTGGCGGAGCTATCGTTCACGATGCAGTTCCGGCGGGCTCCGCTCATGGTGACGCTCAGCAAGGACAGTCTCACGCTCGCGCTTCATCCAGAAGGCGCTAGCGAGCCGGTAAGCGTTGCGGTCGGGGGCGAAATCCGCGAGCTCTGCCCCGGCGACCAGCACGTGTTCCGGCTGTCCCCGGTTACGCCGACCGCAGAGCGCCTGGCCGACGGCTGACAGGCTGACAAGGAGGACACGTGGCGACGTTCCGGGGAGCGATTTTCGACGTGGACGGAGTGCTGGTCGACTCGCCGCACGAGAAGGCCTGGCGTGAGTCGCTGCGCCAGCTGATGGAGTCGGACTGGAGCGACATCCGCGACCGGACGACCTGGACGCCGGAGGCGTTCACGTCCCGTGTCTACGGGGAGCAGATGTCCGGCAAGCCCCGGATGAGCGGCGCGCGCGCGGCACTGGAGTACTTCCACATCCCCGACGACGATGGGCGCCTGGCCGAGTACGCCGACCGTAAGCAGGCGATGGTGGTCCGGCTGATCGAGGCCGGCGACTTCACCGCCTACCCCGACGCGCTGCGTTTCATCATCGCCGTCAAGGACGCCGGCCTGAAGGTGGCGGCCGCCTCCTCCTCCAAGAACGCCGGGCTGTTCCTGCGCCAGATCAGGCTCGACACCTTCGCGCAAGAGCACGCGATCGTATCCCCGTCACTGCGACCCGGGCTGACGCTGCTCGAGTACTTCGACGCCGACGTGTCGGGCCGGGACTTCGCGCACGGAAAACCAGATCCCGAGATGTTCCTCGCCGCGGCGCATGAACTGGGGACCGCACCGCAGGACTCGGTCGTGATGGAGGACGCCCCGGCGGGCGTGCAGGCCGCCAAGGCCGGCGACATGGCGGCGATCGGGATCGCGCGAGCCAACGACGCCCCGCTCCTGGCCGCCGCGCACGCCGACATCGTGGTCACCACGCTCGACGACGTCGACCTCAGCGCGCTGGCCACCGGCCGCCTGACCACGAAGAGGCCCTAGCCTGGCCGCCTGGTCCAGGCTTAGTGCGGTCAGCGCATCCCGAGGCCGGTCGCGCCGTCCAGCAGCTCGCGGGCGATCTCCAGATGACCCGAATGCGCCGCGGTCTCCTCGATAATGTGCAAGATCACCACCTGAACGCTGGGTACCTCCTGGCCGCGATGGCGGCCACGCGGGACGTCGGACAGGCTGACCCCCCCACGGCCAGTCGTCCGCCAGACCCGCGACCACCTCGTGGAACCAGTGCCGCTCCGCGTTCCCCAGGTGCCCCACCAGGCCCGCCACCGTCCAGCCGGAAGGAACGACCGGCCTCTGCCAGGCCTCCTGGGCCAATCCCGCGACTATCGACCGCACCGAGGACCGCTGGTATTCCAGGCCGTCAAGCAGGTCACGCCTGATGTCAGGATCAGTCATCTCCGCCTCCTCACGCTTGCCCGAGTAAGACGCGCGCACCACGGCCGTTTCATCGCCTGGGCCCAGCATCCCGAAAATAACTGGTGCCGGCGTGTTGCGGCAGGGCGTGCGGGACCCCGGCATCAGCCTGGCCCGGGCCCGCGCTAGCCCCGTCGGCACTCCCTCACCAACTAGCTCACCGGTCCCATTAACGCGGAGGATCCGGGCGGCGCATGCGGGTCGATGGTGCCATCGGTCCAGCTAGAACTGGTACGACGGTGCCATCGACCTGGTAACCAGCGCGCTCAGCATGGGGCGCCTGGGGCTGGCGAGGAGGGAGCTTCGGCGGCGGAATCCTCGAGCTTGACCTCGTCGCGAAGCACGCTGTAAATCACCTGGTCGTGCCACCGGCCCTGGCGGAAGGTGGTGCCGCGCAGGATGCCCTCGCGAGTGAACCCGGCCTTCTCCAGGGCCCGCTGCTCGGCCACATTGGTGATCTCGGTGGTGGCCTCTATGCGGTTCACCTGCGTATGGGCGAACAAGTAGTGAACCAGCAGTCGCTGCGCCTCAGCCCCGTAGCCGCGGCCCCGGAACTGCGGCGCTAGCCCGATGCCGATGGCCCAGTTAACGGCAATCGGCCCGGTCTGAACCTTGCGCCAGGAAATCTCGCCGACCCGGTCGGTGCCGTGCAGCACGATCAAAGTCCCGCTGTTATCGCCGAGGAATCCGTCCTCGGCCCACCGCCGCCGCTCCCACCCGGGATGGCTCCAGCCATGCCACTCGTGCGGGCCGGTAGCGGTCGGGTCATTTCTCAGGCTGGCGAGCCAAGACAGATCGTCTTCGATCACCGGCCGCAGGGCCACCTGGCCATCCATGCCACCCAGCGTAACGGACTACGGGGACGCGGAGCCGGTGGCTGACGAAGCTGGCGTCACGACCGACGAGGGCGACGGGGTCGCAGCGATGGTCGGGGAGGTGGTCGGGGAGGTGGTCGGGTGCGGCGTCTTGTCCGCGTGCGGTGTCGGAGTCTCGGACGCCGGACTGGTCGGCGCGGTCGTGGCCGGAGACGTATAGGGCACCGCGGCGGGCGAGGTCGCGGGCTGCACCGGCACGTAGACGGTTACCTGGTGCGGAGGCCTGACCAGCAGGTAGGTCGCCAACGCGACCAGGAAGACCGCGGTCAGGATCCAGGTGGAGGTCCGCACCCGCCGCACCCGCCGCATCAATCGGTGCCCCCCGGCTCCGCGGTCTCCACCGCGA
>Ga0302235_10001368_pt1 | contig 18321 bp, 15 predicted proteins | sample II_Palsa_N3_3_FD_193577 | JGI IMG/M metagenome (GOLD analysis project Ga0302235, IMG submission 193577) | Peat permafrost microbial communities from Stordalen Mire near Abisko, Sweden - II_Palsa_N3_3 | ecosystem: Environmental > Terrestrial > Soil > Palsa > Peat permafrost | place: Sweden... | reverse complement strand
TTCTGCCAGAGCGCTAGTCCGTGCTCGTCGGTCCCGGGGAGTTCGCTGGGTTGTGCGAGGAGCTGTCCGTCTCGTTTGCAGACGCGGACTCGCTCCAGTGTGGCGATCGGCTCGGTGACGAGTTGCCGCAGCTCGGTGAGCACGTTGGCGATCTGTTTGCCGGGTCCGACTGAGATGATCATCATCGGAACCTCGGCGTTGCGTCCGAAGAAGGCGGCGCGCTCGCGGGCGCCGTGACGCGTTCCGTCGACGCCGAGGAGCACGGTCGCGCCGGAGACGCCTCGGCGGTTCAGGAGGTCGCAGATCGCGACGAACAGTGGTGTCCGGCCGGTCCGTTCCTGGCGACCGACGTAGAGGGTCAGCTTGGTTGCCTCGGTGAGGTCCTCGGGCAGCTCGATGGGCTCGGTCGTGCCGGTGAGCAGTCGTGCTCGCTCGAGTGTCAGCAGGCCTGGGTGCTGCTTCATCGCCAGGATGCCAGGCAGGAGGACGTCGATCCGTTCGCGGGTGTCGATCGCGACTGCGACGACTGGAAGGTCCTCTGACAGCGTCAGCGACACGTCCGTGTGCATCCCGTGTTTGAGGCCAAACCCGGCGATCCCTCGCATCAGGATGCTGCTCTGTACTGCATGCTGCTCGTACAGGTCGAGTAGATGGTTGGCTAGGAGGTCGTGTTCGGTTCGGTCTCGTTCGCCGAGATAGGCCGTGAGTTTCAGGCAGTCTTCGTTCATCGAAGCGAGTTCTCGCCGACAACGAGCACGGGGGTGGGGGCTGCGCGGACGAGTTCGTCGACGATGTCGTGGAGCAGCAGTCGCCCGGCTCGGCGGGTCTGGTGGTGGCCACAGATGATCAGATCGAAACCGTGATGGTGTGCGTGATCAAGCAGCGCACGGGCCGGGCTGTCGCCCTCGATGATCTGGTGCTCGATGTCGACTCCGGCTCGGTGTGCGCGGTCTTCGATCTCCTGGAAGGTTTCCTTCAGGTAGCGATGCGCGGCCGCCGCGGACTCCTGGCGGTCGGAGTCGGTCTCGGCATGGGAAGGCGAGTAGGCGACGGATACGGCGACGAGCTCGCCTTCGTACCGCCGGGCGACGTCGATGGCGACATCGAACGCGTTGCGTGCGAGGTCGGAGCCGTCCCAGGTGAACATGATTCGTTGGAACATCAGTGCAGGATCGGGATGAGAGACAGGGCGAGCACGAGCGCGATGAGCATGTAGAGGAGATAGATTGACAGCCGTCCTGACTGGAGCGGGCGAACGCGGCGGCTTGCCAGCAGGGCAAATTTGGCGATCGGCGTGTAGAGGAATCGATCGAACGCGAGCACGACGGTCGTCTCGAGAATGGGAGAGCCTGTCGGGGAGTCCTGACCATTGATCAGTCTGGTGCGGAAGCCGAGCGGTCCGCGCAGTACGACGCGGATCGGGTTGGAGTAGGACGAGGGCCGGTACTGGACTGCGCTCAGCGGCGCGGCGCTTCCGGTTACCCAGACTGGCTCGCGCCTGACTCCGCGGCGGTTCGTGGTACGGGTCAGCGCGTACGCGAGCAGCGCATAGGCGGGCAGCACCATCGTCAGCCAGGTTGGGGCGAGCACCGAGAATTTCTGGAACACGGGGCCGAGCACAAGCGGATGGGAGATGACAGTGCTCGCCGGATCGAAGCCCAGCAGCGGTCGAAGGCCGGTGCCAAGCGCGCGGATCTCCCACGGGGCGGCGGCACCGAGGAACAGGAGCACGACGCCCGGCAGCAACACGCTGAGCCGCAATCGGGGAATCGAGCGCGTCGGCTGTTCGCCTCGGCGCGGACCGAGGAAGATGAAGCCGTAGTACTTCGCGAATGCGAGCAGCCCGAGACCGGCGGTCAGGGCGAGTGCGGCGGCGGATAGCGCGCACAGCAACTGCGATAGCAGCGTGGGCATCCGAAATCCCTGCAGGAGCGCCTCGAAGGTGAACCACTCGCTCACGAACCCGCTGAGCGGAGGAATCGCCGCCAAAGTGAGGCAGGCGATACCGAGCCCAGCGGCCTCGCCGGGTGCGTCGCGGGTGAGTCCGCCGAGTGTGTCGAGCGTTCGCTGTCCGGTGATCTGCTCGACCTGGTCCACGCTGATCAGTGCGAGGGTCTTGGCGAGGGTGCTTGCGCACACCTGCAGCGAGGCGGCGAGCAGGCCAGCGGCTGCGAGCTCTCGGTTGTGCGCCGATTGGCCAAGCACCGAGACACCGAGTCCGATCAGCACGATCCCTGCCTGCTCGATCGTCGAGTAGCCGAGGAAGCGGCGCAGGTCGTCCTGCGTGATCGCGTAGACGATGCCGGTGATTGCGGTGAGCGCTCCCAGCACGAGCATCGCGTCACCGCACCATGTCGGTAGCGGCGCGAGGATCGCCAGCAGAAAGCGCCAGAGCCCGTAGAAGCCGGCCGACAGTGCGACCGAGAGCGACGCGGCTCCCAGGCGCGGAGCCGACCCGTAGCCGGCCGGCAGCCCTCCCTGAACGGGGAGCACGCCGATCTTGCTGCCGAAGGCCACGATCAACAACGCGAACAGCACACCTTTGGTGCCCATGGACAGCGACGCATGCGACCAGACGGCGAGTGAGAAGCTGTCCGTGTGCCCGTACATCAGGCCGAGCGCGGCGAGCAACGCTGCGCCGCCGATCTTGCTCAAGCCCGCGGTGAAGTATCCGGCGATCTGAGCGGCTGGATCTGCGCGATCGGCGCTGGCGATCAGGAAGATGCAGACGGTCAGCGCCTCCCACGCGAGGAAGAACAGGAATCCGTTGTCGGATGAGATCGCGACCGCGACCGCGAGCAACAGGCTGCCACCGAGCGCAGTGAGCCACCTCCCGATCTGCGCTTCGGCGTAGGCCAGCGACGTCGCCGCGCCTGTGACAGCGGCCAGAGTCAGGAAGATGCCGGAGAGGCCGTCGACTCGAAGCTCGCTGTGCCCGAACCCGAGCCATCCTCCAAGGTTGAGCACAGGCTGCGCGTCACCGACGACGGCCGCAATCCCAACGGCGACCAGCAGCAGAGCGCCGAGGGCGCTGAGCAGTGCACCGGCGCGTTGAACGCTGGCCGTGACGAGTGGCGCGAGCGCGAGGGCGATCATCGCGATTGCGAACACGGTGCTCATGCGGTCGCCCCAGCGCCGAGTAGACCGACCGCTTGCAGCAGACCGTCGAGCAGCGCAATCGGTGCGGGCGGCGATCCCGGCACATAGACGTCAACCGGGAGGACGTGGTCGACGCCGCCGGCGGTCAGTCCTGTGATCGCCGACAAACCACCAGAGCAGGCGTCGGTTCCGGCCGCGATCAGAGCCTTTGGGGCTGGCATGACGCGCCAGGTGAGCTCGAGCGGTTCGCGCATCGGCTCGGTCACGCCGCCGGTGACGATCAGGATGTCGGCATGCCGTGGGGAAGACGTCAGGAAGAAACCAAGTCGCTGGATGTCGTAGTACGGGTTCCACAGCGCCTGGATCTCCCACTCCTCCGCGCCGTCAGAACCCGCGTCGATGTGCCGGATGTGGAGCGATCGCCGCAGCGCACGCGCCTGGACTCCGAGTGACCTCCAGACATCTTCCACGTCAGGGGCCGCCGACTTGGCCGGTTCGATCAGCTCGCGCCGGCTGCGTGCGGCCGTTTCGTATCGACGTGCGAAGGCGAAAACGCCGGGCGCGGCGCGGACGCATTCGCCGCACCCGATGCACCGGCCTCGATCCAACGTGAGCGAGCCGCCCGGTTCCAGACCGATCGCCCCGGTCGGACACACGAGGATCACCTCGGCTGGCGCGCCTGCCGGGTCAAGCAGCTCGACGGGCCCCCGATAGCCGTCCGGTGGTGGCTCCGGCCTTGCGGGATAGCGGGTGGTCACCCGGCCGCTACGAAGGCCTCTCGGGATCCAGGCGAGCGTCATCGGTCGGATCCGGCGGGCGTCAGCCCGAAGCTGTGTTCGATGAACGCAAAGTCGGTCAGCACATCCTCTGGGAACGCGTGGTCGAATAGCGCCCAATTGCGCAGCGACGGTGACGCGATCCTGACTTGCTGGATCAAGCCGTCGTCGATCTCGACCCAGATGAGCAACTCGCCCTGTGGAGCCTCCGTCCAGCCGAACGCCGCGCCGCTCGTCGTCGTGGGCATCTCGACACTGAGTTCGCCATTGCGCCGGGCGAGATGGTCGATCGCCTGGCGAAGGATGCGCAGCGATTCTGAGATTTCGCTGAAGCGAACATTGATTCGTGCCATCGCGTCGCCGTCGCGCCGAGTCATGACCCGCAACCCCAGTCGCCGGTATTCACCGTAGGGGCGCTCGTGGCGGGCATCGACCGAGATCCCCGAGCCGCGGGCGACGGGCCCGACGGCGCCCCACTCCTCGACCAGCGCCCTGGGGAGGTGGCCCGATCCGATCAGCCGGTCGGTCATCGAGGCCGTGTTCAGGAACAGCCGTCGATCCCTCCCCAGGTCGCGCTCGAATCGCTCGAGTCCTTCTGAGAGCTCGTCGAGCGGGATCCGACCGGGATAGCGCACTCCGCCTGGGCTGATCACCCCGCGTCCAAACCGGCTGCCGGTCAGCGCGCAGCGCACACGCATGATGGTCTCCTTGAGGATCTGAAAGCGTGCCTGTCCAACGAACAGCGCGGTCGTCTCCGCCTCCTTGGCAATCACGTCGAGATGGCAGGCGATCCGTTCCAGTTCGGCATGCACCGCTCGCCAACGCTCCCCGCTTGCCGGCGGCTGTGCGCCGAGCGCACGCTCGACGGCCTGGCAGAACGCACATGCGTACGCCACGCTCGCGATGCCCGCGACCCGCTCGGCGACATGCACCGCCGTGTTGACATCGAGCCCCACGAACCTCGCCTCCATCCCGCGATGCTTGAAAAACGGGCGGGTTTGTAGACGCGGGACGTCCTCGCCGCCGGTCTCGATCATGAATTGGATCGCTTCGAAGATCCCGGAACGCACGGGACCGTATGGAATGCTGAAAACATCGAGGCCCGACAGGGTTCGCTCCAAGCGATCCGCGTTCGGTGCGGTCAGGCTGTGCGCCGGTGCAAGGCCGATCGGCCGGACGTTTGCTCGTTCGACAAGCTCCTGTTCGGCCCAACGTGCGGCTGGCCAGCCGCCTCCAATTGAGCCGTAGACGATCGGATCCGACGGGCCCGTCGGGGCTCGCAGCACGATTAGAGCGCCCCGCAACGCCAGTACGCAGACAAGCGACGGTTCAGGCCTGCCGGCGAGGAACATGGTGATGAACCGTGCACCCGCGTCTCGCAACATTCGCGTCGCGCGCTCGAACCCAAGCAGGTCAACGCGCAGCCGGATCTCTCCATCGGGTCCGTGCTCATGCTCAGCATGAATATGCGCCGGCAGCAGGCCGCGCGGATCGTCCTGTCGTCCGCTTGTGCTCATCGCAGCGGCACCGCCAATCGCTGCGCCGCGCTGTGCAACAGGCTGACCAACTCACCCGGGAGATGAACACCGAGCGCGACAACAACGAACAGACAGCCGAGCATCCCGATCACGATCCAGACGCTGTACTCACCACTGACGGTGACGTTCCCGGCGGCCGGGCTCAGCACCATCCGGCCGGCATGCCAGAGCACCCCGAAGAAAGCGACGTTCACGAACACGATCAACAGGGTCACCCCGAGGTACTGGGGCTCGGCAAACCCACCCATGACGATCTGGAACTCGCTACGGAAGACGCCCGACAGCGGCAGCCCGGACAGCGCCAGCGCAGCCGCCAGGAACATCGGCCCCGTCCACGGCATCGCCCGACCGGCACCCGTGATGCCTTCGATCTCCTTGGTGTCATAGCCGCGTAGGAGCGATCCTGCGCTGAAGAACGCCAACCCCTTGGCGGAGGCGTGGGTGAGCACGTGCAACAGCGCTCCAGCCACCGCGAGCGGCGCTCCAAACCCGATCCCGAGTGCGATCACACCCATATGCTCGATCGACGAGTACGCCAGCAGACGTTTGAAGTTCCGCTGGCGCAAAACGAACAGGCTCGCGAGGACCAGCGAGATCACACCGAACACGATCAGCACGTGCGCGGCGAACGACCGCTGACCTGCGACGACGGCCACCTGGAAGAAGCGCAGGATCGCGTAGAACGCGGCTGACAGCAGCGCACCGGAGAGCAGCGCCGACACGGGCGCCGGTGCCTCGCTATGCGCGTCGGGAAGCCACGTGTGCATCGGCACGAAGCCGACCTTCGTGCCAAACCCGACGACGGCCAGCACGAACGAGAGTTGCACGGCGTCAGTTGAAAGCGCGGGTGCGTGCGCGAGCAGCCGCGCGAACCGCGGCACGTACGCATCACCCAGTGCGTGCGTGCCCGCCGCATAGAGGACGATGATCGACAACAGAGCGATCCCCAGCCCGCTGGAGGCGAGCAGCACATACTTCCACGACGCCTCCAGCGCCGCATCCGTGCGGTCGATCGCGACGAGCAGGGCCGAGATGATCGTCGTAAGCTCGACCGCGACCCAGAGCGTCCCGAAATCGGACGCGAGCGGCACGAGCAGCATGCTCCATCCGAACAGATTCAAGAGCGCGAAGTACTTACGTGCAAACGCTCCAAAGCTCTGACGGCCCTCGTCTTCGCGCAGATAGCCGATCGAATAGACCGCGGCGATCGCATAGAGCAAGCCGGTCGCCAGCAGGAATACAGCCCCGAGCGAATCGAGCCGGATCCAGCCGTGCGCGGTCGTGAGCGTGCGGCCGTGCGCGACCGCGATCGCCAGTCCGATCACCAGCCCCAACGAGACGAGGCCAGCGCCGACTGTCGCCGCCCGTGCGACGCGCCAGTCACGCGGAAGGCTGCACGCGACGGCCACAAGCGGTACCAGGCCGAGAAGGATCAGAGCCCAGCTCATCCGGTCAACCTGTCAAGCACGTCGGTCCGTACCGCCGTCCGCTGGACTGCGATGTACTGGACGAGGACCACGAACACCAGAACGCCGATCAGGACGTCGAACAGCAACAGCAGCGCAAGGATGATCGGGAGCCCCGGCGCGATCACAAGACTGCCGACCGAAATCGCGTTCTCCAACACCAAAAACCCCAGCAGCTGCGACGGCGCGTATGGCCGAACCACCATCAGCAGAAACGCGACGAGCACACCGCCGACGGCAAGCGGCAGTGCCGACAGCGGAAGCGCCGACACGCTGCCCAGCTGGATCGGGCGCATCACCACGAACGCTCCTGCCGTCAGCCCGATCGCGATCAGGATCGAACTGGGCACCCCAATCGCGGAAGGCACCCGCGGATCCGCGTCCAGGCGCCGAAGCACGAACCGGATTCCGAGTGGGAAGAGCAGCGCCTTGAGCACGATCGTGACGGCAGCCAGGACGTACAGCGAGCCGTTCCCGTGCCCGGTCGCAGCGGTCGCGACGGCCAGCCCCGCCACCACGGCCGACGCGGTCGCGTACAGCCGGAGCTGCTCCCACACGTCCTGCGAGCGCAACATCATCAACTCCAGCAGCAGCACGACCACCGCCGTGACCGTCGCCGCCGCTCCGAACACCGTCAGCGGTACGTTCCCGAAGCGCGGCTCGAACAGGAAGATCACTACCGCGAGGACGGCGAGCATGAAGCTCGCCACCGTGAACTCGGGGATCTTGTACAGACGCAGCTTGGCGAAGCTCGATTCGATCACGATCACCGCCAGCCCGATCGTGAGCGCCTTGGCGGCCAGCAGCAGGATCGCCAGGGCCACGTCGTCCAGCCTGCCGCTGTCGGCCAAGCCCCACGGGACGAGCAGCACGTTGGCGAAGATCGTGTAGAGCACCAGCTGCTTGACCGACGATCCCCACCGCAGGAACGCCAACCCAGGGCCTGAATGCTCGGCGACGCGCCCCTCTTCGATCTGACCGAACTCGAGCGTCCCCCCGTGACTCCCGATTGGGATCCGACCCGTTTCGTTGAGGACCAGCATGAAGAACGCAGCGACGATCAGCAGATGGCTCGGCCGCACGACCTCGACCGTCGAGGATCGGAGCGTCGCGCCCAACACATACGGAAGGTCGGTGTGTGTCGTCAGAGCGACGACGAACACCACAAAGATCACCGTCGGCTCGTTCAGCGCACCAAAGCTCCGAAGCCGGCTTGATCCCAGCTGCGCATACGGCGAGCCGCTGTCGATCGCGGCCAGCGAGATCACGAACCCCGCCATCCCGAGGATCAGACCGCCGGCGAGGATGTCACCCATGTAGCCGAGCGGAAGCCCGAAGCTCGTCAGCACCGGAATCAGCAGCGGCACGGTCGCGTACCCGGCGAAGCTCACGTACGGCGCGGCCCGGAACAACGGCCCCGCCGGAGCCGGTAGCACCGTTTCCTTGGAAAGCAGCTTGGCGATGTCGTAGTACGGCTGCAACAGACGCGGACCACGACGCTGCTGCACAATCGCCTCACCACGGGCGATTACCCCGGTGATCAAAGGCGCGAGCAACAGCACCACCACCACCTGAAGCACCTGGACGGCCCAATCAGGCAACACCGGCACTACAACCAGGCTCCTTTCGCGGCGATCTAACTCAACTAGCGAAAGAAGCCATCAGCCCCACTGGAGCGGTTCGGGCAACTGACGTTGCCCACCAGGACTTCATCTGGCGGACCGAAACGATAACTCATCCCGTACACGAGAGTGCAACCGCCGTTGCCGGCGGGCGACCAAGGAGACGCAGCCAGCGGAACGCCCTGCCCCTTGCTGGTCCACGAGACGCGGGCTGACCCGCTCGCGTACGCGCTGCGGCGCGCAGCCAGCGCGGAGGACGCCGCCAACGTGATCACCTGGGTGAAGCGTCTATCGGCTGCCGTGGTCAACGGAGCGTTCCGCGTGGCGCGAGCCAGCGGACTTGCTGGCCGATGATTGCAGCGATGCGGTCGTAGTCCTCGTCGTAGTGGCGCACGCCAATGCCAGCGGCCTCCGCAGCGGCGGCGATCAGGAGGACCCCGGTCGGGCAGTCGGGCAGAGCGTTGAGATCTGTTCGCACCGCCTAGGAGGTCGTGATATCCCCCTCTCGCTGTCAACGTATTTACGAATCGCACCACTGACTAAGGTCCGACCCTCTCCCGGGTAAGGGGCGCAGCTGCGAAAGTCGCTGCACATGCCCGATGTCGGCGCCAGCCCTTAGGGCCATGATGGGCTCAGTCGAATATGAGGAGCACGAACATGGCAACGACGTTGAACGCGTTGGCGGTACGGTTTGCCCACTGCGAGGAGGCAGAGGCGCTCTGGCGCCTCGCCCAGCTGGACGATGCGCCGGAGCTCGCCGGCGAGGTTCTGGTCGCGACGATCGACGGGGACATCGTGGCGGCTCGGTCGCTGGAGGATGGTCGAGTGGTAGCCGACCCATTCGTCCTCACCTCCGACGCGGTCGAGATGCTGCGACGCAGCGCGGCGGCGCTGACCGGCCGCCGCCGCCGCCGCTGGCGCCCCGCGCTGCGCCCGCGGCTGGCATGAGCCACGCGCGACTGGCGCAGGTCATTTGAGGTCGCGCACCGCGCGCGAGCGCGAGCGCCGGGCGAACTCGAATCAGGACGGCGTCGTGTCAGAATCGGCCGGTGCCGGTCACAGGAAGGGACCACCGCGCGTGAGGCGGGCGTTTGTAGTCGTGCTCGACGCGTGCGGGGTGGGGGCGCTCCCGGACGCCGAGCGCTACGGCGACGCCGGCTCGAACACGCTCGCGCACCTGGCCGAGGCGGTCGGCGGGCTCGAGCTGCCGGCCCTGGCCGGTCTGGGGCTCGGTTCGATCCTCCCGCTGGAGGGGGTGGCGCCGGCGGCGCACCCCGTGCTGCACGGGCGCCTGCACGCGACCGGCGCCGGCAAGGACTCGACGGCTGGGCACTGGGAGCTGATGGGGGTCGTCCAGCACGAGCCCCAGCCGACCTTCCCCGACGGCTTCCCGCTCGAGGTGATCACCGCCATCTCGGAGCTCAGCGGGCGCCAGGTGATCTGCAACCTTCCCTACAACGGCATCGGCGCGATCGAGGACTTCGGCGCCGAGCACCTCGCGTCGGGCGCGCTGATCGTCTACACGAGCCAGGACTCGGTCCTGCAGATCGCCGCGCACGAGGACGTCGTGCCGACCGCCGAGCTGCACGAGCTGTGCGCTCGGGTGCGCGCCGCGCTGGCGCCCGAGCACGCCGTTGGACGCGTGATCGCCAGACCCTTCCGCGGTCAGCCCGGGGCGCTCGTCCGAACCGAGGAGCGCAAGGACCTGTCGCTGCGACCGCCGGCTCGCTCCTACCTGCAGGAGCTGCAGGCCGATGGCGTCCCCGTGCATGCCGTCGGCAAGGTGGGATCCCTGTTCGCCGGCGTCGGCGTCGACGTCCAGCACGCCGGCGCCACCAACGCGACAGCGCTCGCCGCGACGGGCGAGCTGATCGATGCGCTGGAGCACGGGCTCGTGTTCACCAACCTCGTCGAGACCGACCAGGTGTACGGCCACCGCCACGACGCCCCCGGCTTCGCCGCAGCGCTGCAGGTGATCGATGCCGCCGTCGCCGGCTGGCTCGAGCGGTTGCGCGATCAGGATGACCTGCTGATCCTGACGGCCGACCACGGGTGCGACGTCACCGCTACGCACACCGACCACACGCGCGAGCACGTGCCGCTGCTCGCGCGGTTCGCCGGGCACCGCGGACGGCGCCGCGACGGGCCGATGAGCGATGTCGGGGCGAGCGTCCTGCGGTGGCTGGCGGGGCGCGATGTCGAGCAGCTGCCGGGGAGCTCGTTCCTGTGAGGCGCCGCCGTGCCTGAGCTGCCCGAGGTCGAGACGATCCGCCGCCAGCTGGCGCCCCATCTCGAGCGCCGCACGCTCGAGCGCGTCGAGATCCTCGATCCCCGCTGGACGCGCCCGGTCGCGCCCGAGATCATCGCCGAGCAGCTGACCGGGGCGCGCGTCGAGCGAGTCGGCCGGGCGGGCAAGTACCTGATCTGGGAGCTCGACGGCGATCGGCACCTGCTGATCCACCTGCGGATGACCGGCTCGCTGCTGTTCGACCCGGCACAGGACACGCCGCACACCCGCGCTCGATTCGAGCTCAGCGGAGGCCATAGGCTGATCTACGACGACCCGCGCCGGTTCGGGACGGCGCACCTGGTCCATGGCCTCGAGGCGCGTCAGCGCTACCTGACCGAGCGCCTCGGCGTCGAGCCGTTCACCCCGGAGTTCACCGCCGCCCATCTGCGCGCGCTCGCGCGCAACCGAACCGCCCCGATCAAGTCGTTCGTGCTCGACCAGCGCAAGCTCGCCGGCGTCGGCAACATCTACGCCGACGAGGCGCTGTTCCGAGCCGGGATCCACCCGCTGCGGCCCGCGGGGCAGCTGACGATTCGACAGTGGGAGGCGCTACGAGTCGCGATCGAGGACGCGCTCCGCGCCGGAATCGACGCCAAGGGGGCCTCGATCGACGACTTCCGCCACGTCGACGGCGCCCGCGGCAGCTTCCAGGATCGGTTCCTGATCCACACCCGCGCGGGCGAGCCGTGTCCCACCTGTGGGCGTGAGATCCGCAAGCTGGTCGTCGGCGGCCGCGGCACATACGTGTGTGAGCACTGCCAGCCGCGCCCGCGGCGACGATCGGCACCCGCAGCGCCGAGCTAGGCGGCGATCAGTTCGCGCAGGCGACCGCTGCGGTCGGCCGCCAGCAGCTCGTTGAAGCCGCCGATCGGCTCTCCGTCGATCAGGATCTGCGGGAAGGTGTGCATGCCGGTGAGCTCCGACAGCTGCGTGCGACCGTCCGGGTCACGTGCCAGATTGATCTCCTCGTATGCGATCTGGCGGCGGTCGAGCAGCGTCTTGGCGTTCTTGCAGTAGGAGCAGTGCTCGGTGGTGTAGACAATGACCGGCTTCATCGCTTCAGAAAGTATAGCAAGTGGAGTACGCACGGAGGGGGTCGCATGGCACTGCCGCTGAAGACCGAGGCGATCGTGCTGCGGTCGATCCGCTACGGCGAGGCCGATCGGATCCTGCATCTCTACACGCCGCGCCACGGGCGGCTGCCGGCGATCGCGAAGGGAGCGCGCCGCGCGCGCAGCCGCTTCGGCGCCAGGCTCGAGCCGTTCATGCAGGTGCACCTGCTGCTCCATCCCGGACGCAGCGAGCTGTACACGGTCACGGGCGCCGAGACGATCGACGCCCGGCCCCGCCTACGTGAGAGCGCACGCACGCTCGACGCGGCTGCGCGCGCCTGCGACGCGGTCTCACGGCTGTTCGAGACCGACGACCCGCATCCCGAGGTGTACGCGCTGCTCGCGAGCGAGCTGTCGCTGCTGGCATGCCAGCCAGCAGCGACAGGACAACCGCCCGCCGGCCCCGCGAACGCGCTCGCGTTTCGCCTCAAGCTGCTACTCGCCGCCGGGCTCGTGCCGCACCTCGGCTCGTGCGCGAACTGCGGCGAGCGCGAGCACCTGACCGGCTTCTCGGCGGCCGCCGGCGGCGTTGTCTGCTCCTCGTGCGAGTCCGCCTCGTTTGCGCTCGGGGAGGAGGCGTACGCGTTCCTGGTCGCCGCGCTCGGACGGCCGCTGGCCGATGCGCCGGTGGCGTCCGAGCGCGCCCTGATGCAGGCCGAGCGCGCAATCCGCGAGACCGCCGAGCACCACGCCCACGTCAGGCTGCGCCCGCCTCCGGCGCCGCTGCGAGAATCTGTTATGTGAACGAGGCAGGCACGGAGGATCGGACCCGCACGCGCGAGCACCCGCGCGGCCCGGTCGCCGAGCAGTTCGCGGCGTGGATCCAGACGCGCGAGGACGCCGAGCTCTCGCCGCTCGCGACGCGCTCCTACTCGGCGCGCCGCCAGTCGCCCGAGCCCGACTGCGGCCTGCGCACCCCGTTCCAGCGCGATCGCGACCGGATCGTGCACTGCAAGGCGTTCCGGCGCCTGAAGCACAAGACGCAGGTGTTCGTGCTGCCTGAGGGCGATCACTACCGCACGCGACTGACGCACACGTTGGAGGTCACGCAGGTGTCGCGCACGGTCGCACGGGCGCTGCGCTTGAACGAGGACCTGGTCGAGGCGATCGGGCTCGGGCACGACCTCGGCCATCCGCCGTTCGGTCACATCGGCGAGGAGGCGCTCGACAACTGCCTGACCGGGCGCTTCGGCAAGAGCTTCTGGCACAACGAGCACTCGGTACGCGTCGTCGAGGTGCTCGAGCGCGACGGCGCCGGCCTGAACCTGTCCGACGTCGTGATCGACGGGATTCGCGGCCACTCAGGCCGCGCGGTCCAGCCGGCGACGCCGGAGGGCAAGATCGTGCGGCTGGTCGACCGGATCGCCTACATCAACCACGACATCGACGACGCCGTCCGGGCCGGCGTGATCGCGCCGTCGGACCTGCCGGCCGAGCCGATCGCGATCCTCGGCGACACCGGCTCGCACCGGATCGACACACTCGTCCACGACCTTGTCGAGCACTCCGCAGAGGTCGGGGAGATCGTCCAGGGAGGCCGAATCGGTGCAGCGATGGCCGCCTTGCGCGGGTTCATGTTCGAGCGCGTCTACCTCGGACCGGAGGCGACTCGCGAGCACGCCAAGATCGACCTCGTGATCCGCACCATGTTCGAGCACTACTGTGCCCATCCCGAGGAGATCCCCGCCTCGATCCCCGACGGCGACATCGCCGGCCGCGTGACCGACTACATCGCGGGGATGACCGACCGCTTCTGCCTCGCCCAATTCGAGGCGCTCACCGTTCCGGTCGCGTTCGCCCCGTGAGTCGGTATACGCCCGATTCCCGCGATCGCGTGCGGGACGCGGTCGACATGGTGGCGCTCGTCTCCCCGAAGGTCGAGCTGCGGCGCGCTGGGGTCAACAGCTACTTCGGGTGCTGCCCGTTTCACGACGAGCGCACCCCGTCGTTCCACGTCAGCCCTGATGAGAAGCTGTACCACTGTTTCGGCTGCTCGGAGTCGGGCGACCCGTTCGACTTCGTGATGCAGACCGAGGGGCTCGACTTCAAGGACGCGCTCGAGGCGCTCGCCGACCGCTTCGGGGTGACGCTCCAGACCGAGGAGGAGGACCCGGCGGCGGCTGCCGCGCGCGCGCGGCGCGAGCGGCTTTACAAGCTGCTGACGCGCGCGGCGACGTACTACGCCCGCTATCTGTGGGCCGCGGGCGAAGCGGGCAGCGCCCGTCGCTACCTGCTTGACCGCGGCTTCAGCGAGGAGATCCTCCGCGAGTTCCGCATCGGGTTCGCGCCGACCGGCTGGGATCGGATCCTGTCCGCCTCACGGCAGGCTGGATTCACCGACCAGGAGCTGCGCGTCGCCGGGTTGATCGCGGAGTCGCGCCGCAGTCCGGGCCGCCGCTTCGACTTCTTCCGCGGCAAGATCATGTTCCCGACCGCCGACGCGCGCGGGCGGGTCCGCGGCTTCGGCGGGCGCAAGCTCGGCGAGGAGCCCGGCCCCAAGTACGTGAATACGCCGGACGGGGAGCTGTACCACAAGCGCGATGTGCTGTACGGCATCGACCACGCCCGGGCGGCGGCGGCCAAGGCGGGCCGGATGATCCTCGTCGAGGGCTACACCGACGTGCTCGCGCTGCACCAGGCGGGGATCCGCAACGCGGTCGGGATCATGGGCACATCGCTGACGAACGAGCAGGTCGCCGAACTCGGACGCCTGGTCGCGATCGTCGAGCTCTGCCTGGATGCCGACAGCGCCGGTCAGGAGGCCTCGATGCGGGCCTCGCGGATGGCTGCCGGCGCCGGACTCGAGCTGCGGGTCGTGCCACTCCCGCCCGGGTCGGACCCGGGGGACGTGATCGCCCGCGAAGGGGTGCACGCGCTGCGGGACTTGGTCGCCACCTCGACGCCGTTCGTCGTGTTCGAGGTGAACCGGATCCTCGGCCGCGCTGAGTTGTCGAGCGCCGAGGGTAAGGACCGCGCGATCTCGGCGCTGCGCCCGGTGCTGGGGCCGCTGCGCGCGAGTGTCCTGCGCGACGAGCTCGTGCGGCGCACGGCCGGCGCGCTGGAGCTGACCGAGTCTCGGCTCGAGACGCTGCTCGGGACGGGGGCGCCGGGAGCAGGCGCCGGCACCCGGGATCGTCCGGCGCGCAGCCGCCCCGGTGGGGCTCCCGATCCGGGCCAGGCAGTCGCCCCGGCCGCCGGCTTCGAGCACTCGATCCGGGCAGAGCGGGAGTTCCTGGCGATGTGCATCGCGGTCCCGCGAGCCGGGGCGGCCGAGCTCGCGAAGATCGACCACGACGCGCTCCTGACCAGCGAGCTGATGCGCCGGGCCGCGCAGCACCTTGCGACGCGGCTCGAGTCGCCGCTCGCCGAGCTTCCGCGCGAGGACGACGAGCTGTCGCGGGCCGTGGCGGACCTGGTCGCGCACGCCGGGCGTGACGGCCCGTTCACCGACGAGCAGCTCGAGTACTCACGGCTACTGCTCGAGTTCGCGCGGCTCGACCGGCAGATCGCCCGCGCGCTGGCCGAACGCCGACCGGGGATCGCGGGGCTCGCGGGCGAGCGCCAGCGGGTCCGCGAGCGGATCGGCGAGCTCGTCGCGCGGATCGAGAAACCGGACTGGGCTTCGGATGGTCGTCTCGCCCCCTCGGCGGAGAGTGATGGTCGGGGCGCCGGCAGCCGTTGACTCGGGCCGGCGACCCGCCGCTGCACTTCACGATCGTCGCGCTCGATAGAGTGGTGCCGACCCCCGCTGCCAGCAGCGGCGGTCAGTCCGTTCCGGGGTAGCTCAATCGGCAGAGCATTCGGCTGTTAACCGAAGGGTTGTGGGTTCGAGTCCCACCCCCGGAGCTCGCTCGCTCGGGCCCCTTCAGGTCCCGCGGGCAAGCCGCTCGACGAGCTCAGCGGCCCGGGTGGCGGCGTCGTGGCGGCCACACCACGAGGCGAGCTCAGCGGCCCTGGCGGCGTACGGCGCCGTCGGCGCAAGCGCGCGCCGGGCCGCCAGTCTCAGCGTCGCGGGCGACAACAGCCGCCACGGTAGGCGCACGCCGGCGCCCGACCAATCCAGACGCGCGGCGTTCTCGGCCATGTCGCCCACGTGCGGCACGGCGAGCACGGGCACCCCCGACGCAAGCGCCCGCGCCATCGTGCCGTGCCCGGCGTGACAGACGACGAGTGAGGCGTGCGGCATCGTGCGCGCGTAGGGGAGCCAATCGACCAGGATCGCGTCGCGCCCAATCCGCGCCGGGCGCCGGAGTGGACGGCGGTTGGTCGTCGCGAGCACCCTGATCGGCGAGTGGCTGCGCGGGCGCGGCCCGCCGCCCGCCAGTCCGGCGAGCGCCGCGCGCAGCAGCCGCTGGTTCGGGTCCTGCGCCGTCGAGGGCGCGATCAGCACCAGCGGGCCACGGCCGGCCGGAAGCGGCACCTCCGGGTACGGGGGTTCCCACAGCAACGGGCCGACGACGTGAACGTGTGGCGGCCAGCTGCGCGGGTACTCGAGTTGCGGAAACGTCCCGACCAGGCACAGCCGCTCGCTGAGGCCGCCGTGCAGGCGCTCGACGGGCGGCAGACCGAGGCGGCGGCGGGTGTCGTTGAGCTCGTCCCGGCCGCGCCGCAGCCCCGCCTCGACCGGGTGGGCCAGCGCGCTCCAGAGCGAGGCGCCGAGTCTGGTGCGCGGGAGCCGGGCCCCGACCGCGTATGGGGGGAAGCCGCGCTCCTGGGCCGGGTGGACGTGCGGGATCAGCGTCGCGACGGGGATGCCCTCGAGCTCGCCGGCGAGCGCCGGGGCGAGCGTGAGGATGTCGTGGACGACCACGTCGGGCCGCCGCGCCTGCAGCTGAGCGCGGGTCACGGGGGTCGCGCGGACGACCGCTTCGAACGGCTGCAGCGGCCGCTCGAGCGTCGGGAACACCGGGTATTCGGGCGCGGCGACGAACTCCATTCCGGCCGCCTCGACGGGCTCGCGCCAGCGCGACCACGTCTCGAAGGAGACCCGGTTCCCGCGCTCGACGAGCCGGGCGCCGAGCGCGAGCATCGGGAACGCGTGGCCGGGCTGGCCGAACGCGCCGAGGAAGATGTGTGGCGCGGCCGCCGTCAACCGGCGAGCTCGGCGAGCGCCTCGAGCTGGGCGAGTTGCTGCTCTGAGCCGATCGCGATCGGGCTGACGATCAGCGTGCCGACGCCCGCATCGCGGAACGCCGCGATCCGCTCGGCCACGACCTCGCGCGGCCCGCACAGCGAGACGGTGTCGATCAGCTCGTCCGGCAGCGCGCGGCACGCAGCCTCCTTGTCGCCGGCGAGGTACAGGTCCTGGACGCGGGCAGCCGCGTCTGCGAAGCCGTACTGCTCCATCAGCGCCGTGTAGAAGTTCTGGCGGCGCGAGCCCATCCCGCCGACGTAGAGCGCGAGGCCCGGCCGCATGTGGTCGCGCGCCGAGGCGCGGTCCTCGCTGACGTGGAGGTTGACGATCGGCGCGATCTCGATCTCGTCGACGGCGCGGCCGGCGCGTGCCGCCCCCTCGCCCAGCAGCGCGCGGAAGTGGCCGACGTGCTCGGGCGAGAAGAACGTCGGCAGCCAGCCGTCGGCGATCTCGCCCGCGAGCGCGGTGTTCTTCGGCCCGAGCGCCGCGAGATAGATCGGGATCCGCTCCTGGACCGGAGCGATCGTCAGTTTCAGCGCCTTGCCAGGTCCATCCGGGAGGGGTAGATCGAGCGTTTCGCCATGAAACTCCAGGCGTTCGCGCGCGAGCGCCAGCCGGACGACCTCGACGTACTCGCGCGTGCGCTGCAGTTGCCGCGCGAACCGCTGACCGTGCCAGCCCTCGGCGACCTGCGGCCCGGACGTGCCGAGGCCGAGGATCATCCGCCCGTCCGACAGCCGATCGATCGTCGCCGCCGTCATCGCGGTCATCGCCGCGCTGCGCGCCGGCATCTGCAGGATCGCGGCTCCGAGCCTGATCGTGCTGGTCGCGCCGGCGAGCCAGGAGAGCACCGTCGCGGCATCGGATCCGTACGCCTCGGCGGTCCAAACCGAGTCGAAGCCCAGCCGCTCGGCCGCGCGCGTCGCCGCCAGCTGCTCCTCCGGACCCATCAGCAGTCCCCAGTATCCGAGGTGAACGCCGAGCTTCACCGCGCGAACCCTACTCGCGAACCCTACTCACGAGCGACGCGCGTGTAACGCCGCGAGCGCAAGCGTGACGCCGGCTCGGGGTGGGTCGCTTACGATCCCGGCCGTGAGCACGGTCGTCTTGACTGGCGCCACCGGCATGATCGGTGGCGCGCTGGTGAGCGAGCTGGTCGGGCGAGGGGACGAGGTCGTTGTGCTCGCGCGCGATCCGGCGCGCGCGTCGCAGGCGCTGGGACCTGCGGTGCGGACGCTGGCGTGGCCCGATCCGACTCGGCCTCCGCCGATCACCGCGCTCGAC
>Ga0302235_10001358_pt1 | contig 18425 bp, 14 predicted proteins | sample II_Palsa_N3_3_FD_193577 | JGI IMG/M metagenome (GOLD analysis project Ga0302235, IMG submission 193577) | Peat permafrost microbial communities from Stordalen Mire near Abisko, Sweden - II_Palsa_N3_3 | ecosystem: Environmental > Terrestrial > Soil > Palsa > Peat permafrost | place: Sweden... | reverse complement strand
GAGCGGCCCCGAGACGCCCGGGCCGAGCGGCCCCGAGGTCGTCACGGCCGGTACCGCGACGCGGGAGGCCGTGGTGGCCGCAGGCGTCCGGCCCGCCGACGGGGCCATCCTGCGCGGCATCCCCGGTTCACCCGGCCTGGCCGTCGGCGGCGCGGTCCATCTGCGGCGGTCGGCGGTGCAGGTGCCCCGCGAGCCAGCCGCCGATCCCGGCGCCGAGCTGGCCCGGCTGGACGCCGCCCTGGAGGCCACCCGACGTGAGGTACAGGCGGCCAGGGAATCGGTGGCCGCCCGCACCGGCGAACAGTACGAAGCGGGCATTTTCGACGCCCACCTGCTGTTCCTCGCCGACGAGGCCCTCCTCGATCCGGCCCGGCGCGGTATCCGCGAGGGCAGGAATGCGGCCGACGCGTGGGACCGTGCGGTGACCGACGTTGAAGGGGAATGGGAGCGACTGACCGACAGCTACCAGCGCGAGCGCGTTCGCGACCTGGACAGCCTCCGGACCGACGTGCTCGGGCACCTGCTGGGCGCCCGGCGCGGTGAGCTGAGCGGGCCCGGGATCGTCGTGGCCGGCGAGCTTACCCCGGCCGACACCGCGGGCTTCGATCCCGCGGTGGTCCGGGGCATCGCGACGGCGGCCGGCGGCCCGACCTCACACGCCGCGATCCTGGCCCGGGCCCTCGGCATCCCCGCGGTCCTCGGCCTCGGACCCGACCTGCTGGCCGTGCCCGAGGCCACGCAGCTGCTGCTCGACGGTGATCAGGGGTCGGTTCAGGTGGCCCCGGGCCGGGCCGATCTGGCCGCCGCCGACCAGGCCGCGGACCAGCGGCGGCAGGCCGGCCAGCGAGCCAGGCAGCGGGCCGGGGAGCCGGCCGTAACCGCCGACGGCACGGTGATCGAGGTCGCGGCCAATGCCGGATCATCCGAGGATGTCAGGCACGCCGTTCAGGAGGGCGCGGACGGCATCGGGCTGCTGCGGACCGAGTTCCTGTTCCTCGACGCGTCCAGCATGCCCACCGAAGCCGAGCAGGCCGCGGTGTACGCCGACCTGGCCGGGATCCTGGCCGGCCGCCCGATGATCGTCAGGACGCTGGATGTCGGAGCCGACAAGCCACTGCCCTACCTGCCGCGCGAGGCCGAGCCGAACCCGGCGCTTGGCCTGCGGGGTATCCGGCTCGGCCTGGCCAGGACCGGCGTGCTGCTCACGCAGCTGCGGGCCGTGCTGCGCGTGGCCGCCGGCCATCCGCTGAAGATCATGTTCCCGATGGTCGCCACCGAGGACGAGGTGCGCACCGCGCTCGGGCTGGTCGAGCAGGCGCGCCGCACGCTGGCCGCCGAGGGCGTCGCGGTGCCGGCCGAGGGCGCCGTGGAAGTGGGCATCATGATCGAGGTCCCGGCCGCGGCCCTGACCGCCGCCCGGCTGGCGCCCATCGTGGACTTCTTCTCGGTCGGCACCAACGACCTGACCCAGTACACGATGGCCGCGGACCGCGAGGTGTCCGCGGTGGCCAGCCTGAACGACGCCCTGCACCCCGCCGTCCTCACCCTGATCGGCCGCGCGGCGGCGGCTGCCCAGGCCGCGGGACGCTGGACCGGCGTGTGCGGCGAGCTGGGCGCCGATCCGCTCGCGGTTCCGCTGCTACTGGGCCTCGGCGTGCGCGAGCTGTCGGTCAGCCCGGGGGCGGTCGCCACGGTCAAGGAGACGGTCCGGGCCACCGATCTGACCGCCGCGGCCGAGCTGGCCCGCCAAGCCCTCGACCTGGCTTCGGCCGATGCCGTCCGGGATCTCGTGCGAAGCCGGGTCGGCGCCAGTGTGACATGCTAAAGCGTGTGACACCCGAGGTCGTCCCTGGCGAGGCCGTGCGCGGGCCAACGAGCCGACGGCATGCGGCGAACGTCCTGAACGGGCTCAGCCTGGCGCGGATCGTCTTGGGCGTGCCGGTCATCGCCCTCATCCTGCTCGGCCCCAGCACCAGTTACTGCTTCGCGGCCGCGGCGGCGGTATTCACGGTGGCCGCGGCGACCGATTTCCTGGACGGCTACCTGGCGCGACGATGGCACCGCACCAGTGACCTCGGCGTCTTCCTGGATACCACCGCGGACAAGATGCTGGTGGCGGGGGCGCTGATCGCATTGGTGGCGGTCGGGCATGCCTCAGCCTGGGCCGCGGCCGTGATCGTCTGGCGGGAACTGGCCGTCCTCGGCCTCAAGGCCGCGGCCGCCACCAGCGGCACGGTCATCTATCCGTCATTCTGGGGCAAGCTAAAGTTCAACGTGCAGTTCGTCGCGATCATTCTCGCCCTGTTCAGATACCACCACCGGATCGGACCTATGTACCTGGATCAATGGGCCTTGGCGGTGGCGGCGGCGGTTACCGTGCTGTCGGCCTGGAGCTACCTCAAGAGCCTCCCGTCACTGCTTGAGGGCACCCGCTCATGACCCCCGCGGAGCAGGCTCCCGTCCTGGTCACCGGCGGGAGCGGATTCATCGGCGGCGCCCTGGTCGACGCGCTGGTGGCCGCCGGCCGACCCGTGCGGGCGCTGGCCAGATCCGACGGCGCGGCGCAGGCCCTGCGGGACCGGGGCGCGGAGCCCGTCACCGGAGACGTGCTGGATAACGACAGCTTGATCCGCGCCAGCCAGGGCTGCTCCGTCGTGTACCACGCCGCGGGCGTGAACACGTTCTGCCTGGCTGACCCCACGCCGATGGAACGAGTCAACGTCGACGGCTCCGGCAACGTGATCGCCGCGGCCGCCGCCGCCGGCGTCAGCAAGGTCGTCTACACCTCCTCCGCCGCCGCGATCGGCGAGGCACACGGCACCGTCGGCACCGAGAACTCGCCTCACCGCGGCTCGTTCCTGTCCGCATACGAGCGGACGAAGTACCTGGCCGAGCGGCGGGTCCTGCTCGACGCGGCCGAACTCGGCGTGGACGTCGTATGCGTCAGCCCGTCGTCGGTGCAGGGCCCCGGGCGGCTGCACGGCACCGCCCGGCTGCTGCTGCAGTACCTCAACGGAACCATGAAATTCCTGGTGAACACCCGGATAAGCTTCCTGGACATCGCCGACTGCACGACGGGTCACCTGCTTGCCGAGCAGCACGGCAAGCCCGGCGAGCGGTACATCCTGAACGGGTCCACCCTTACCACCCGTGAGATGATCGCCCTCGTGGCCAGCACCACCGGGATCGAGCGGCGGGTCAGGTGGCTGCCCGGCCAGGCGGCGATGGCGGCCGCGGTCGTGGTGGAGGCGGGTGCGCGGGCCGCCCGGCGCAAGCCGCCGATCTGCCGGGAAATGATCAGAACCGTGCTCAACGGGCACACCTACGACGGATCTCGCGCCGAGCGCGAACTCGGACTGCACTACACACCGGTTGAGGAGACCATCGCCCGGACCCTGCGCTGGTACTCCGAGAACGGCTATCTCACCGCCGACCGGTGATAGACCGGGGACTGACATGAGAATCGGCGCCGGGAGGGGTTATGGCCCGTAAGGGCGATCGGCTGCTGCCGCAGAAGTTCGGAGCCGGGCTCGCGCGGGGTTTCTTCGTGGGCGGCGCGCTCCGTCCGGTCATCAACCACTACGTGCATCCCGAGGTCACCGGACTGGCCGACCTGGCCGACCTGGAACCGCCGCTGATCCTGGCGGCGAACCACTCCAGCCACATGGACACCCCGCTGATCCTGAACAGCCTGCCCAAGGAGCTGCGTCACCGGACCCTGGTCGCCGCCGCATCTGACTACTTTTTCTCCAGCCGCGCGCTCGGGTTGTTCGTCTCGCTCGCGATGGGCGCGGTGCCGATGGACCGGCGCGCCGTGAGCAAGCAGACCATGGACAAGGTCGATAGCCTCCTGGAGCAGAAGTGGTGCCTGGTCATCTATCCGGAGGGCAGCCGGACGATAGACGGGCGGCTGTACCGGGGCAAGACCGGGATCGCGCGGCTGGCCCTGTCGACCCGCGCCCCCGTCGTGCCGGTCGGGATCGTCGGAACCTACAGCGCCATGCCGGCCGGCCGTTCCTGGCCCGTCCGCCATCGGGTGAAGGTGCACTTCGGCAAGCCGCTGACGTTTGACCGCTACCGGCTCGGCGTGGCCGACCAGCTCGTGCTCCGGGCGATCACCGACCAGGTCATGTACGAGATCATGATGCTCACCGGACAGACCTACGTGGATGAGTACGTGAGCCGGGCGAAGGCCAGGCAGTCCAAGGCCGAGGGCGGCGCGGACCGCAAGCCCGACGAGGAACCAGGCCCAGATGCGCCGGACGAAGCCGACGAGCCGACCGACGAGGCTCCCTCAGACTGATCGCACCCCGTCCCCACGCCCCTCATACGGACATGTGTCCCACGAACCCCGTCTACCGCTCGAGGAAGCGTCGCAGATCGACCCTTTCCATGATCATGGACAGAAAGGGCCTCATATGGGCCAAAAGTACCCATGATCATGATCGGCGCCCGGAATGTCTAAATATCAGATTTAGACATAACTAGGCATAACGGATCGGATCACGCGACCGGTCAGCAAGTGTCCGGGGTGCGTGCGCCACGAGCCCCGCCTATCGGGGGCTGTGGGCCCCAAGCCCCAAGCGCTCGCGCCCGCCAGTCGGGGTGCGGGGGCCATGAGCCCCGATGGACGCGGCAGTCGGGCCGGTCTGGGAGACTGTGAGCCTGATGGAATACGTGATCCTGATCATTGTTATCGCGGTCCTGGCCCTCGGGACCGGTGGCTGGCTGCTGTTCGTGCGGCCGCGCCGCGGCCGCATCTCGGCGCCTTCTAAGCCGTCGTCGCCGGCCGTCACCCCGTCCGCGCCGCCCGCCGTTTCGTCCGCGCCAGCCGACGAGCAAGCGGCCGAGGCCGGGAAGCCCCAGGCGACCGCCGGGGTGCTCGAGGTCGAGCGGCCGCCGCCGTCGGCAGGACGGCTGGTGCGGCTGCGGGCCAGGCTAGCCCGCTCGCAGAGCTCGGTGGGCTCAGCGCTGCTGAACCTGCTGTCCCGGGACCGGCTCGACGATGAGACCTGGGACGAGGTCGAAGAGGTGCTCATCACCGCCGACGTGGGCGTGGTGCCCGCCCGGCTGATGGTGGACGACCTGAAGACCAAGGTCAAGGTGCTCGGCGTGCGCGGCCCCACCGAGGTCCGCGAGCTGCTCCGGACCGAGCTGCTCACCCAGCTCGGCGATCAGGATCGCACGCTGCACACCGAGCCGCACGGCGGCACGCCCGCGGTGGTCCTCATGGTCGGCGTCAACGGCACCGGCAAGACCACGACCTGCGGCAAGCTTGCCCGGGTCCTGATCGGGGACGGCCAGACCGTCCTGCTCGGCGCGGCCGACACGTTCCGGGCGGCCGCCGCCGACCAGCTGCAGACGTGGGGCGAGCGGGTCGGGGCCAAGACGGTGCGAGCCGACCGGGACGGCGCCGACCCGGCCAGCGTGGCGTTCGAGGCGGTCACCGAGGGCATCGAGACCGGCGTCGACGTGGTCATCATCGACACCGCCGGACGGCTGCACACCAAGGTCGGGTTGATGGATGAGCTCGGCAAGGTCAAGCGCGTGGTCGAGAAGAAGGCCCCGGTGGACGAGGTACTGCTGGTGCTGGACGCCACCACCGGGCAGAACGGGCTGCGGCAGGCGCGAGTGTTCGCCGAGGTGGTCGACGTCACCGGCATCGTGCTGACCAAGCTCGACGGGACGGCCAAGGGCGGGATCGTCATCGCCGTGCAGCGTGAGCTGGGCGTTCCGGTCAAGCTGGTCGGCCTCGGCGAGGGCCCCGACGACCTGGCCCCGTTCGACCCGGAAGCCTTCGTCGACGCCATCTTGGGCTAGGGCGCGGGCCAGGCGGCGGGCTAGGGCGCGGGCCAGGCGGCGGGCTAGGGCGCGGGCCAGGCGGCGGGCTAGGGCGCAGGCTAGGCAAGTGGGCCAGCCGCTGAGCCCCCCGGCCGAAACACGCTTGTAACACCCGCCCGGGGTCTTTCACTTCGCCGACACACGCCGACAGGTCCGGTGAAACGTCCGCATCCGATGGTCAGGTAGGGACTGGCGAAGGGACATCCGACGATGAAGCTCATTACCGCTGTCATTAAGCCGTTCAAGCTGGACGACGTCAAGGCCGCGTTGCAGGCGTTCGGCGTGCGCGGCCTGACCATTACCGAAGCGAGCGGATACGGCAGGCAGCGGGGCCACACCGAGGTGTACCGCGGCGCTGAATATCAGGTCGACCTGGTGCCGAAGGTGCGCGTCGAGGTCCTGTGCGAGGACGAGGACGCCGACGACCTGATCGGGGTGGTGGTCAAGGCGGCCCAGACCGGCCGGATCGGCGACGGGAAGGTCTGGTCGGTGCCGGTTGAGACCGTGGTCCGGGTCCGGACCGGCGAGCGCGGGCCAGACGCGATCTGACCCGTTGCCCATGAACGGTCCGGGGGACTCATGGAGACCGTTACTTCGTTCGCCCTGGACCGTGCTCGCCGCACGGGTCAGGCCGACCGGTGGCTGGCTGAGCTCCTGGGCGCCGAGCCCGGTGTGGCCCTGGTGGCCGTCGGTGGGTACGGGCGCCGCGAACTGCTGCCCCGAAGCGACCTGGACGTGTTGCTGCTGCACGGCGGGCGCGACGGCATCGCCGCCATCGCCGACCGGATCTGGTACCCGGTCTGGGATTCCGGCGCGGAACTCGACCACGCGGTCCGTACCGTGCCCCAGGCCCGGCGGGTGGCCCGCGCCGACCTGAAGGTGGCGCTCGGGCTGCTGACCGCCCGGCACGTGGCCGGCGACCCCGACCTCACCGAACGCCTGCGCGAGGGCGCGCTGGAGGACTGGCGCGCGGCCGCGCCGACCCGGATGGCCGAGCTGCACGCCGCCCACGACGAACGCACCAAGATCAGCGGCGAGCTCGCCTTCCTGCTCGAACCGGACCTGAAGGAGGCCCGAGGCGGGCTGCGGGACGTGCAGGCGATCCAGGCGGTGGCCGCCGCGTGGGTGGCGCCCGCGCCCGGGCCCAAGGTGCGCACCGCCTACGAGCAGATCCTCGACGCCCGGCACGCGCTGCACGAGATCACCGGGCGCCGCCTGGACCGGCTCGTGCTGGAGGAGCAGGACGAGGTGGCCAGGGCCCTCGGCCTGCTCGACGGGGACGTGCTGCTGCGCATGCTGGCGGGCGCCGCGCGGACCGTCGCCTACGCCGTCGATCACACGTTCCGCCAGGCCGACCGGCTGCGCTCGCGCCGGCTCCGCCGCCGCCCGGCCGAGCGGCGGCCGCTCGCCGACGGGGTGGTCGAGCAGGACGGCGAGGTCGTCCTGGCCCGGGCGACCGACCCGGCCGCCGACCCCGTCCTGGTCCTGCGGGCCGCGGCCGCCGCCGCGCAGGCCGGGTTGCCGCTGGCTCCGCGGACCCTGGACCGGCTGACCGAATGCCCGCCGTTGCCCGTCCCCTGGCCCGTTGCGGCCCGCGATGCCCTGCTGGCTCTGCTCGGGGCCGGCCCGGCCGCGATCAGCGTCTGGGAGGCGCTGGACACCGAAGGCCTGATCACCTCGCTGATCCCGGACTGGGAACGGGTCCGGAACCGGCCTCAGCGCAACCCGCTGCACAAGTTCACCGTGGACCGGCACCTGGTCGAGGCGGCCGCCCACGCCGCGGCGCTGACTCGCGAGGTCGCCCGGCCCGACCTGCTGCTGCTGGCCGCCCTGCTGCACGACGTCGGCAAGGGCTGGCCCGGCGACCACAGCGTTACCGGCGCGGTGATGGCCCGGGACATAGGGCGTCGGATGGGCCTGCCCGAGCCCGATGTGGAACTGGTAGCCTCGGCCGTCCGGCACCACCTGCTGCTGCCCATGGTCGCGACCCGGCGGGACCTAGATGACCCGGTGACCGTCAAGCAGGTGGCTGTGCTGGTGCCCAGCCGGACGCTGCTCGAACTGCTGCACGCCCTGGCCATCTCCGACGGCCTGGCCACCGGGCCCGCCGCGTGGAACGACTGGAAGGCCACGCTGGTCACCGACCTGGTTCGGCGGGTGGCGGCCGTGCTGGACGGCCAGCCGATGCCCGAGCCCGCTCCGCTGCGCGACGATCAGCTGGCGCTGGCCGCCGGCGGCGGCCCGGCCGCGATCGTGCGCGGATCCGAGGTGACGGTGGTCGCACCCGACCGGCCGGGCCTGCTGTGGCGCGCGGCCGGCGTGCTGGCCTCGCACCGGCTGACGGTCCGCAGCGCCAACGCGACGTCGGTGGCGGGCACGGCGGTTACCGTGTTCGACGTGGAGCCCGAGTTCGGGGAGCCGCCCGACCCGACCCTGGTGGCCGGGGACCTGCGCCGGATGCTGCTAGGGCGCCTGGACGTGCAGGACCGGCTGGAACGCCGGGCCCGGGCCGTCCCGCCGCGCGGCGCCCTGATCCCCGCGCCCAAGGTCATCCTGGTCGACGAGGCCTCGGAAACCGCCACCGTGGTGGAGGTCCGCGCGCACGACGCACCCGGGCTGCTGTGGCGGGTGGGCCGGGCCCTGGGGGAATGCGGCCTCAACGTGCGGGCGGCCCGGGTGGAGACGCTGGGCGCGGAGGTGGTCGACGTGTTCTACGTGACCGACGCGGACGGCGAGCCGCTGACCGACCGGGAGCGGCGCCGCGCCACTGTGCGCTCCGTCCTAGCGGCCCTGACCGGTTGAGGACCGCAGGCCGGTCAGCGCCACAGACCGGTTGAGGACCGCAGGACCCAGATACCACGGACCGCCCGGTAGCCTGGACAACGTGTTTGAGACCCTATCTGACCGGTTGACGCAGGTCTTCTCGGCGCTGCGCGGCCGGGGACGACTTTCCCCGGCCGACATTGACGCCACCACGCGGGAGATCCGCATCGCCCTGCTCGAGGCGGACGTCGCGCTGCCGGTCGTCAGGCAGTTCATCGGCCGGGTCAAGGAGCGGGCCAACGGCGAGGAAGTCTCGGCCGCGCTGAACCCCGCGCAGCAAGTCATCAAGATCGTGCACGAGGAACTGGTCGGCGTCCTGGGCGGCGAGGCCCGGCGGCTGCGGTTCGCCAAGGTGCCGCCGACCGTCATCATGCTGGCAGGCCTGCAGGGCGGCGGTAAGACCACGCTGGCGGCCAAGCTCGCGCTGTGGCTCAAGGGGCAAGGCAACACGCCGGTGATGGTCGCGGCCGACCTGCAGCGGCCCAACGCCGTGCAGCAGCTTCAGGTGCTCGGCGAGCGTGCCGGGATACCGGTGTACGCCCCGGAGCCGGGCAACGGCGTCGGCGACCCCGTACAGGTCGCGCGGCAGTCGCTGGATGAGGCCCGGCGCCGCCAGTACAACATGGTCATCATCGACACGGCCGGCCGGCTGGGCGTGGACGAGGAGATGATGGCCCAGGCCCGGGCGATCAAGGACGTCACCGACCCGGACGAGATCTTGTTCGTGGTCGACGCGATGATCGGCCAGGACGCGGTGGCCACCGCGCAGGCCTTCCTGGACGGGGTCGGCTACGACGGCGTCGTGCTGACCAAGCTCGACGGCGACGCCCGAGGCGGTGCCGCGCTGTCCATCGTGCAGCTGACCGGCCGGCCGATCATGTTCGTCTCCACCGGGGAGAAGCTCGAGGACTTCGACCTGTTCTACCCGGACCGGATGGCGTCGCGGATCCTGGACCTCGGCGACATCCTGACCCTGATCGAGCAGGCCGAGAAGGCCTTTGACGCCGATCAGACCGCGTCGCTGGCCGGGCGGATCGCCTCGGGCGAAGGCTTCACGCTTGAGGACTTCGTCGAGCAGCTGTCCATGGTCCGCAAGCTCGGGCCGATCGGGAACCTGCTCGGCATGCTGCCCGGCGCGGCCAAGAACCGCGAACTGCTGTCTCAGGTCAACGACAAGGACCTGGACCGGGCCGAGGCCATCGTCCGGTCTATGACGCCCGAGGAGCGGCGCAACCCCAAGATCATCAACGGCTCGCGCCGGTCGCGCATCGCCAGGGGCTCCGGTGTCGCCATCGGCGAGGTCTCGCAGCTGGTCACGAACTTCTTCGAGGGCCAGAAGCAGATGAGGGCCATGTTCAGCGGTGGCATCCCGGGCATGCCGCCGGCCATGGGCGCGATGGCCCGCCGCGCGGCCGGCAAGTCCGCCCGCGCCAAGAAGGGCAAGAAGAAGCCGGCCCGCAGCGGCGACCCGCGGCGTGCGGCCGAGATCGCGCGCGGCGTCGGCGCCCAGGGCCCGGACGACCAGGGCGGTCTCGCGCCGGGCGGCGCCGGCGCGCCGGGCGGCCTGGGGGCCGGGGGCCTCGGCGGGCTGGGCGGACTGCCCGAAGGCTTCCCGGAGAGCCTGGCCGACGGCCTGGCCAACCTGCCGCCCGGCCTGAACTTCCCGCCCCCCGCCCAGGGCAACATCCCCGCCGCCTTCCGCGGCAACCCCAAGCGCCGCGACAAGAACGACAAGAACAAGTAACGGACAAGAACAAGTAACGAACAAGAACAAGTAACGGAGCGGGGCTACTGGGGAGCCAGGGCCCGCACCATGTCGATGGTGTCGGCCTCGGCGGCGGACTTGTCCTCGCGGTAGCGCAGCACGCGGGCGAAGCGCAGCGCCAGGCCGCCGGGATAGCGGGGGCTGCGCTGCACGCCGTCGAACGCGACCTCCACCACCAGCTCCGGCCGGACGTACACGGTGTAAGCGTCCCGCCGGGATTCCAGGTCCAGCAGCCGCTGCGTCTGCCAGGTCAGCAGCTCGTCGGTCAGGCCCTTGAACGTCTTGCCCAGCATGACGAACCCCCCGGTCGCCGGGTCGCGCGCGCCCAGGTGCAGGTTGGACAGCCAGCCGCGGCGCCGCCCGTGCCCCCACTCGACGGCCAGCACGACCAGGTCCAGCGTGTGCCGCGGCTTGACCTTGATCCACCCGGCGCCGCGCCGGCCCGCCGCGTACGGCGTGTCCAGCGACTTGACCACCACGCCCTCGTGACCACGCGCCACCGCGTCATCGAAGAACGAAGACGCCTCAGCAGCCGAGTCCGTCACCAGACGCGGCATCAAGAGCGACGACGGCACCGCCCAGGCCAGCTCGGCGTGCCGCTTCCAGTCCGGCAGGTCGATCAGGTCCGCGCCCTCCAGGTGCAGCGCGTCGAACAAGAACACCGACAGCGGCACCCCCGGCGCCGCGTCCGAGCTCGCGGCCCGCGAAGAGGTGTCCTGGAACGGCAACGGCCGCCCGTCCGCGCGCAGCGCGATCAGCTCGCCGTCCAGCACCGCCGCCCGCACCGGGAGCTCGCCCAAGACCGCCACCACCTCGGGCAGCCGCCCGGTGATGTCGTCCAGGGTCCGCGTGAACAGCCGCACCGACCCACCGGACAGGTGAGCCTGGATCCGGATCCCGTCGAGCTTCCACTCCACCGCCGCCGCCGCGCCCGCGCCGACCCGCGAAAGCGCCTCGGAGATGCTCGACGCGCTGGCCGCCAGCATCGGGCGCACCGGCCGCCCGACCTCCAGCCCGAACGCCGCCAGCGCCGCGCTGCCGCCCGCCAGCGCCGCGGCCGCCACCGCGCCCAGCGAGCCGCGCAGCATCACCGCCCGGCGGACCTCCGCGACCGGCACCGATGCAGCCCGCGCCACCGCGTCGGTCACCACCCCCTCCAGCGCGCCCTGCCGCAGCTCGCCGGACAGGAGCCCGATCAAGAATCGCTGCTCGTCCGTAGTGGCCCGGCCGAACAGCTCACCGACCAGCACCTTGCGCGCCGCTGCCGAACCTTTCCCGCCCACCGCCCCGATCGCCGAAAACGCCGCGTCGACCTCGGCCAAACCCAGCGTGGAGACGGCCGCAGCCGGGAACCCTGACCGCAGCGCCGCCCAGCCGACCCCGATCTGCCGCTGCGGCAGCTCCCCGGACAGGTACGCGACCGCGATCGGCACCTCCCGCGGCCCGGCCTCGCGCAACGCGGCGGCCAGCATGGCGACCTTCGCCAGGCGGCCGCTGGTCGCGGCGACAGCCTGCGACACCTCGGCGATCTCAGCGAGCAGCACGGGCGTCAGGTGAAGATCATCAGCTCGCGCAGCTCGTCCACCCGGTCGGGCGAGAGCTGGGTGTAGGCGCAGAGCTCATCGGCGCTGGTGAACCTGCCCAGGCGCTCCCGGGCCGTCAGCACGTCCGTCACTTCGGCCGGCGCCAGCCCCAGCTGCGCGGACAGAACGGCACCGGGCACGTGGTTGACGTCGACCAGGCCGCCGTCGTCGTAGTCCCGGGGCAGGTCGGGCCGGCCGATCTTGAGGTCCCGGGCCAGGTCCGGCTGCGCGGCGACCATGCGCCGCGCCTCCTTCCGGCGCTCGAGACGGCTCTTGGCCCGCGCCACGGCTTCCCGGTTGGCTTGCTCCAAGCTCGCAGGCTCGGCCAGCGCCCCGGCCGCTGCCCCGGTCGGCGCCCCGGCTGGCACCGCCGCCTGCTCTCGCCCGGGCCGGAACAGCACGGCCGTGTGCACCGCCGCGCAGCCCGCCAGCGCGACGATGAAGCCGCCCACCGCCGCGCCGGCCCCGCTGCTGGAGTTGACCGCGCCCAGCGAGACGATCATCGCGATCGTCGCCGCCAGGTAGACCCCGAACACCACCCAGTCCCGCCGCCTGCGGTTGATCACCGCGAAGCCCAGGAACGGCACGAAGGACAGGAACCCGATCGACCAGATCGGGATCGAGGCCCAGGCCACCTGGCGCAGCAACGGACTGGACCGCCGCCTGGGCGCGAGCTGCTTTCCGTTCACAGGCCTCCCCCTTGACCGCAGCCTAAAGGTGACAGCAGCCTAACGGTGCCGGCCGCCTAACGGTGTCGGCCGGCTAGCGGTGTCGGCCGCCCCGGCGCCGGCCAAGCCCGAGCCCGAGCCCGAGACCCCGCGAGCGCCCGCTGCCCGGATCCCACAGCCAGTACCCGACCGGGAACAACCGGACGTGCAGGTGCTCGTCGATCAGCCCCCACAGCCCGCGGCGCGCGAAGATCGCGATGGCCATCGCGACCAGCCCCAAGATGATCAGGTACCAGACGTTGTACGAGGCTAGCGTCTGCTGCAAGATCATGTACACGATCGTGCCGAGGATCGGTCCCTCGATCGTGCCCAGCCCCCCGATGATCACCGCGAACGCCATCTCGGCCGTCCACTGCACGCTGAACACCGCGCTGGGCTGCACGATGAGCTGGCTGACGGCCAGCAGCGCACCGGCCGCGCCGCAGCCGACCCCGGCCACCACGAAGACCAGCATCCGGGCCAGGCCCACCCGCGCTCCCGAGCTGCGGGCGGCCACCTCGTCGTCGCGGACGGCGGTGAGCACCAGGCCCAGCCTGCTGCGCAGCAGCAGATACACGGCGAGCAGCGCGAGGACGGTGACGGCCAGCCCGATCCAGTACGTGTACGCCTCGAGCACCGCCGAACCAAGGTTGGGCGTATGCGGCAGCGACATGCCGGTCCCGCCGCCGATGGACGGGAACTTCTCGATGATCAGCAGGACGGTCGTGGCCAGCACCCAGGTGGCGATCGCGAAGTACCCGCTGCGCAGCCGGGAGACCAGCCACCACAGCGGGAAGGCGGCGATCCCGCAGCCCACGGCCGCGACCGGAAGCGCGCTGAACATCGAGAAGTTGTGGATGTTCAGCACCAGCACAAAGTACGCGCCGAGCCCCACGAACGCCTGCTGCCCCACCGACACCAGGCCCGCGTAGCCGGCCAGCAGGTTCCACATGCTGGCCAGGGTCAAGATGATGAACGCCTGCACCATGATGGTTTCGGTGCCGGCCCCCACCACGTAGGGGAAGAGCGCGAGCACCACCACGACCACCAAGGCGCCGAGCCCGGTCCAGGCCACATTCCTGCGTGACCGTGTCACGCGGTATTTTTCCGCCGAACGGGCCGTGGTCTCAGCAACCGCGGTCATGACCCGCCACCCTCGCTCATGCCTGCCCCCTCCGCGCGATGAGCCCTTGCGGGCGCAGGACCAGCACGACCAGGAACACGATGTACCCGGCCAGGAACTCGTCGGACCCGCTGATCTGGGCCCCGATCGCCTGGGAGACGCCGAGCACCACGCCGCCGAGCAGCGTGCCCCACAGCGAGCCGAGGCCGCCGATGACCACCGCGGCGAACGCGAACAGCAGGATGGTGTCGGTGCCGGTGGTCGGCGCGAACTGGGAGTACATGCCGTACGCGATGCCGGCCAGCGCCGCGGTGCCGAACGCGATGGCCGCCGCGATGCCGAACACGTGCCGGTAGTCGATCCCGGACAGCTGGGCCGCCTCCTGATCATCGGCCACCGCCCGGATCAGCCGCCCGTACCTGGACCTGGACAGGAAGTACTGCAGGCCGAGCAGGACCACCACGGCTACCGCGAAGATCAGCAGCAGCAGGTAGGCGATCGTGATCTGCGAACCGATCGAGAACGAACTGGTGATGATCGCGCTGCCGGCCCCGAGCGAGTGGCTGTTGGCGCTCGCGAACTGCAGCAGCCCGTTCTCGATCACCACCGACAGCCCGAACGTGACCAGCAGTGTGGTCAAGATGCTGCGGTTGAGCGCGGCCTGGATCACGGTCCGCTGCAGCACGTAGCCCAGCACCGCCATCAGCGGCACCACGATCACGAAGGACCACAGCACCGGGATGTGGGTGACCGCGATCACGCCGAGCGCGATGTAGCCGCCGATGACCGCCAGGTCGCCGTGCGCCAGGTTGATCACCTTCATGACCCCGAACATCAGCGACAGCCCGCAGGCGAACAGCGCGTACAGCCCGCCGATCAAGATCCCCTGGATGACGTCGTTGACCCAGACCATTACGCTTCCTCGCTCCCTACCGGCCCAGGGGGGACGACCTCCCCCGAACCCCCGCCGTACACGGGGGAGCTGGCCGGCGCCGACCTCAGGCCGAAGTAGGCGGCCTCCACCTCTTCCGGCGTGACCTCGGACGGCTTGCCCTCCAAGGTGGTCCGTCCCTCGAGCAGGCACTGCAGGTGCGAGGCCACCCGCAGCGCCTGGCTCACGTCCTGCTCGACCAGCAGCACGGTCAGCCCGGTGGCCAGGATCTGCGGGAGCGTGGCGTAGATGCGCTGGAGCACGACCGGGGCCAGGCCGAGCGACAACTCGTCGAGCAGCAGCACCCGCGGGTTGGCCACCAGCGCCCGGCCGATGGCCACCGACTGCTGCTCGCCGCCCGACAGTTGCGCGGCGCGCTGGGTGCGGCGGTCCTTCATCCACGCGAACAGCTCGTAGACCTGCTCGATCGTCCACGGACCCGGCCGCGCGTAGGTGGCGCCGACCTGAAGGTTCTCCTGCACCGTGAGTGACCCGAACAGCCGTCGGCCCTCCGGCACCATGGCGATCCCGCTGACCGCCCGGCGTTCGGGCCGGGTCTTGGTCACGTCCTTGCCGTCGTACCAGATCGAGCCCTCGGTGGGCTGGTGCAGGCCGGCGATCGTGCGCAGCAGGGTCGACTTGCCCGCCCCGTTGGCGCCGATGATCGCGTACACCTCGCCCGGGAACACCCGCAACGAGACGTGATCCAGCGCCCGCAGCTGCCCGTGATGCACGGTCAGCCCCCGGACGTCCAGTATCGGCTCGCTCCCTGTTTCCCGGGCCTCGCTAACTGTTTCCCGGGTCTCGCTCACTCGGGGTCTCCCAGGCTGATGTCTTCGCTCAGCGTGCCGCCGCCGAGGGAAGCGGTGACCTCGGAGCCGAGGAAGACCTCGCGGACCGCCGGGTCGGCCAGCACCTGCGCCGGGTCGCCGTCACCGACGAACTTCCCGCCCGCCAGGCAGATCAGCCTGGTCACCACGGCCACCAGTGCGCGCACCACGTGCTCGATCCAGATCACCGTGGTGCCCTCGGCGCTGACCCCGCGGATGATCTCCACCAGCTGCGCCACTTCCGGGTCGGTCAGCCCGCCCGCCACCTCATCGAGCAGCAGCAGCGTCGGCCGCGACGCGAGCGCGCGGGCCAGTTCCAGCCGCTTGCGCTGCAGCAGGCCGAGCCGCTCGGCGGGCAGATTCGCCTCGCCGGTCATGCTGGCCCGCTCGAGCGCCTCGCCGGCCGCCACGTAGCTGGCCCGGCGCCTCAGCCCGGCGCCCTGCTGGGCGGCGACCAGCACGTTCTCGAACACCGTCATGTCCGTGAAGGGCCGCGGTACCTGATAGGTACGCCCGATGCCGAGCCTGCACCGGGCCGCCGCGTCCAGCTTGGTGACCGGGCGCCCGGCAAAGGAGACGGTTCCGGCGCCCGGGGACAGGTCGCCGGAAATGAGGCCGAACAGGCTGGTCTTGCCCGCTCCGTTCGGCCCCACGATCCCGACCGTCTCCCCGGGGGTGACCGTGAACGACAGATCCTCGGCGATGACGACCCGCCCGAACCGTTTCGTGACGTGGTCGAGTTCGAGCAGTGGGTCGGTCATCCCGCGGTCATTTGTTCGTCGGCTCAAGCGTCGAGGTGAGGGGTACCTGCGGCATCAGCGTATTGTCGACGACCTCCATTGACCAGCCGTACTTCGAGTTCGGCTTCCACTGCACGCCGACGCACGGCGTGTCCACGACGCCGGGGGCCGGGTTCTTGCTCGAGGTCCAGTCGAGCTGCCCGGCGACGCCCTCGATGTTCACGTTGAACAGGGCCGCCGCCACCTCGGCCTTGTCGTGCGGGTTGTTCACCGAGGTCATGGCCGCGTACGCGACCTCGAACAGGCTGTAGTTGGACAGCGACTGGACCCACTGCGATCCGGTGGCGGCGGTGAACGCGGCGGCGATTTCCGCACAGGTCTGCCCGGTGAACGAGGACTTCCACGGCATGCCCGGCGCCCACCACGCGTCGGTGGCGATGTTGTTGACCAGCGAGCCGAGCGCGGCGACGTCGGACGGGAACAGCAGCACCTTGGCCACGGTGGCCAGCTTCGGCTTGTAACCCTGCTGGGCGGCCTGCTTCCACATGGTGTTGAAGTCGGGCGGCAGCGGCACGTTGGTGAAGAAGTCGCAGTTCTTCGACTTGAACTCGCTGATGAACGAGGAGTAGTTGGTCAGCCCGTCGGTGTAGGCGGGCGGGTCGACCAGCGTGTAGCCGGCCGCGCCGGCGAAGATCGGCCACGCGGCGCGGAAGGCGTTGCCGTCCGAGTCGTTGGGGAACATGCAGCCGGCGACCTTGTCCGTGCTCAGCTCGGAACGGATCCTGTTCCACATCGGGATGAAGGAGTTGCACAGGTCGTTGACGCCCAGGAAGTACACCGTCACCCAGGTGGGCTTGAACGTCGACTTGCCCGGCGTCGGGTTGCCGCCCAGGTTCGCGTACCAGGCCTGCCACGGGACGTTGCCGCAGATGGTCGGGGTACCCAGTTTCTCGGCCACGGTCGCGACCGGGTTGACCGTCTCCGGCGTCGAGGAGGTGACGATCAGGTCCACCTTGTCGCTGAGGATCGCCTGGCTGGCCAGCTGGCCGGCCCGGGTGGGGTCGGACTGGGTGTCGTAGGACTTGATCGTGACCGGGTAGGTCTTGCCGCCGACCTTGAACCCGTTCTTGTACTGCGACGTGGCCTGGATCGTGCTGACGATCCAGTTGTCCGAGGTGCCGAAGTCGGCCAGGTCACCGGTGAGCGGGTGGATGAAGCCGATCACGATGTCCTGGGTGCTGGCGCTCGTGGTGGACGAGGCCGTCGAAGAGGACGAGGCACCCTTGATGCTGGAGCTGCATGCCTCGAGCAGCCCGCCGCCCCCCACGACGGCCGCACTGGCGCCGGCCGCGCGCAGCAGGCCGCGTCGGCTGAACCCGCCGGTGGAGCTGGCCATGGGGGACGACGCCCCCGCACCCCCCGGCATGGGTGACGATCCCCCCACACCCCCCCGCAAGGGTGACGTGCCGTCGGTTTGCGCAGTCTGGTCACTCATAGTGCAATCGATCTCCTTTGAGGTCGCGCCGAGGCGCGGGACCGCTTATGAAGTGACACCGTGACCCCGGCTGGGACCTCGGATGCCTGATGTGCGGGCTCCTAATCGCTATCTGGAGTTCGTTTCGCGCGGTGGCTGCGCGCCCGGTCCCGGCACCGCAGGCTCGATAGGCCCTGGCTCCGTGCGCTCTGCGAACGGGCGTACATATATAGAACAGTATGGCAACGCTAGGATGCCGATTCGCGGATAGTCAACGCACGTTATGTAACTGTTTCAATCCCGCAGACAGCCTAGGTCGAAGCCTCCAGCCAGTGCGAATGCAGTGCTATCCCCCTCGCCTCCGGGCGCTCTTGACGCGCCGCCTTCCCTCGTCGCTCCTTCGTCGCTCCTCAGTCCAGGACGGCGCCGCGCCCTTTGGCTCGCGGGGATTCCAAAGCGGCGGCGCCTTTGGCTCGCAGGGACCCGTCCCCCATTCTCCCGTCCGTCTCATGAGCCCCGCATGCCTTACTGTTCCCGCCGGAGGCGACGATTACTGGTCGGGCACGGTTGTCTGGCACAATGTGATGCTGACCGTCAGGCCATGCGAC
>Ga0302235_10001355_pt1 | contig 18466 bp, 13 predicted proteins | sample II_Palsa_N3_3_FD_193577 | JGI IMG/M metagenome (GOLD analysis project Ga0302235, IMG submission 193577) | Peat permafrost microbial communities from Stordalen Mire near Abisko, Sweden - II_Palsa_N3_3 | ecosystem: Environmental > Terrestrial > Soil > Palsa > Peat permafrost | place: Sweden... | reverse complement strand
CTCAGCTATGTCTACGGCACCTCGCTCGACGGCTTCGACCCGCGCACGGCCGCGGACGCGCACTGCATCCTCGTCTGGGGCGCGAATCCGTCGGCCTCGGCGCCGCACCAGCACGAGCACTGGCTCCAGGAGGCACCGGGCGCGGTCATCGTCGTCGACCCGGTCCGCACCGCGACTGCGGCGCAGGCTGACCTGCATCTGCAGCCATTCCCGGGCAGCGACGCAGCGCTCGCGTTCGGGCTCCTGCACGTCCTCGCGCGCGACGGGCTGACCGACGAGCGGTTCATGCGCGAGCATGCGATCGGCGGCGGGGAGCTGCTCGAGCTCGCGGCGCCGTGCGACCCGGCCTGGACACACGATCACACGGGCGTTCCGGCGCAGGCCGTGGAGCGTGCCGCGCACCTGTACGGCGCCGGGCCGTCGCTGCTGTGGATCGGCCAGGGCCTGCAGCGCCAGCCCACCGGCGGCAACGTCGTGCGCAGCGTCGCCGCGCTGCCCGCGGTCACGGGCAACCTCGGCCGGCCCGGGTCCGGCTTCCTGTATCTCAACGGCTTCGGCAATCGCGGCATCGACGAGGACTACCTGAGCGGCGCGGACTCGTTTCCGGACGTACCGGCGCCGATCTCGCACATGGCGCTCGCCAGCCACCTGGCGGATGCGGCACGCTCGCGGGCGTTCGTCTGCTGGAACGTCAACCCGATGGGCTCCTGTCCGGACCAGCGGCGTCTGCGGCGCGCGCTGGAGCGTGAGGACCTGTTCACGGTGGTCGCCGACCTGTTCGCGACCGACACGGTCGACCTCGCGGACGTCGTGCTGCCCGCGGCAAGCTGGCTCGAGTTCGACGACCTCGTCGTCCCCTACTTCCACCGCGCGCTGTCGGCCCAGGTCAAGGCCGCCGAGCCGCTCGGCGAGGCGTTGCCCAACAGCGAGATCTTCCGCCGCCTCGCGCGAGCACTCGGATTCGACGACACACCGCTGCTGGAGCCCGACGAGGCGATCATCGCCCGCACGCTGGCGGGCACCGGGGCCGGGCTGGAGTTCTCCGAGCTCGCAGCTCGGGGAACGGTGTGGATGCCGGGGGAGGCCCCAGCGCTCCAGTTCGCCGACGGGCGCTACCCGACCCCGAGCGGACGCGTCGAGCTCGCGTGCGAGGCGGCCGCCGCCGACGGCCACGGGCGACTGCCACGCCCGATCGCCGACGCCCGCCCGCAACGCGGGCGGCTGCGGCTGCTGTCCCCCGCCTCGCCGTGGTCGCTGAACACGAGCTTCGGCAACGACGAGCGCGTTGCCGCGCGCGATGGCGAGCTGACCCTCAGCTTGACCGCGGCTGACGCGGGCGCGCTCGAGCTGTCCGACGGGCAACTTGCGCGTGTGACGAGCCCAGCCGGAAGCCTCGTCGTGCCGGTCCAGATCACCGACGCGCTGCCGGCCGGCGTGGGACTGATCCCGAAGGGCGGCTGGCCGAAGCTCCGCGCCGACGGCGCGAACGTAAACGTGCTGACTTCGGCCCAAGCGAGCGACATGGGCGCGAGCACGGCGATCCACGGGCTGGAGGTCGTGGTCACGCCGGTAGACTCGCGCGCACCTTGACGCTCGAGACCGCGGCGCTCGGTGCGTTCATGGCGCGCCACGCCCCGTTCGACGCGCTCGACCCGGCCGAGCTGCAAGCGGTGGTTGCGGTCTCCGACCCGCGCGAGTTCGCCGCGGGCGCGGCGATCCTGGTCGAGGACGGGCCGCCTGCGGGCGGTTGGTGGCTCGTGCTGAACGGGTCGATCGAGCTCTTGCACCAGGGCGAGCCGATCGAGGTCCTCGAGCCCGGCGAGGCATTTGGGCATCCGTCGCTGCTGACCGGCATGGCGCCGGCCTTCACCGCACGCGCGCGGGAAGCGTCGTCGTGCGCGCTGATTCCCCGCGCTGCCGCGCTGCGCGTCCTCGGGACGCCCGCCGGCGCCGCCTACGTTGCCCGCACGATGCGAGCGCGGCTGGTCCGCACCGGTCACACGATCCACGGCCTGCTCGACGTCGGCACCACGCCGGTGTCCGCGATCATGCGCCCCGCCGTGTTCTGCCGCGCCGACGAGACGATCCGCGCAGCGGCACGGGCACTCGGCGATGACCGAGTCGCCGCGGTGCTCGTGACACTCGCCGGCGGCGAGCTCGGGATCGTCACCGACGGCGACCTGCGCGCGGGGCTGATCGAGCGGCAACTACCGCTCGACGCCCCGGTGACGATGGTCGCTCGCGCTCCGGCGCCGAGCGTGCCGTGCGCGCAGCTCGCGGTCGAGGCCGCCGTCGACATGCTCGCCGCCGGCGCCGATTGCGTCGCGGTGCTCGATGGTGAGCGGGCATGCGGAGTGCTGTCGGCGGCCGACCTCGTCGGCCTCGACGCCCGCAGCCCTGTCGCGCTGCGCCACACGATCATGGGCGCCGCCGATGAGGACGGGCTCGTGCGCAGCGCGGGCCACCTGCCGCAGCTGTTCCGCCACCTGGTTGCAGCCGGTGTTCCGTCCCGTGACATCGGCCGCGTGCTGAGCCTCCAGCACGACGCGATCGTCGCCCGCCTGATCGCGCTGTCGATCTCCCGCCACGCGCCGGCGCCGGTGCCGTGGTCGTGGCTCGATCTCGGCAGCGCCGCCCGGCGAGAGTTCACGCTCGCCTCCGACCAGGACAACGCGCTCGCCTACGGCGAACCGCCGGCCGGCGAGGAGGCGGCGGTCGACTGCTACTTCGAGCAGCTCGGGACCGAGGTCAACGCCGGGCTGGCCCGCTGCGGAATCGGCGTCGACAACAACGGGGTGCTCGCAGGCAAGCGCCTGTGGCGGATGTCGAAGGCAAGCTGGGTGCGGACCTTCGACGAGTGCTTCGAGATCCCGGACGAATCGCACCTGATCCGCGCCACGGTGGCGTTCGACTTCCGCGCCGCCGCGGGCGCGCTCGCGATCACGGCCGAGCTTGGAGAGCGGGTCCGGGCCGCCCGAGCGCATCCGGATTTCATGCGCCTGCTGGCGCGGACCGCCTCGGGCTACCCGGTCGCGCTCGGGATGCGTGGTCAGCTCGCACCCGAGAAGCGCGGCGACGGCGCCGGCCGGATCGACATGAAGGCGGGAGCGATCATCCCGCTCGTCAACCTCGTACGGATGCACGCGATCGCGGCCGGCGTGACGATCTCCCCGACGCTCGACCGGATCGAGGCGGCTGCGAGCGCGGGCGGGATCGACCGCGCGACGGCCGAGGCTCTGAGCGAGGCGTTCGTCGTGATCAGCCGGCTGCGCTTCGAACACCACGCCGCCCAGATCGCCGCCGGGGTCACGCCCGACAACCTGATCGATCCCGGCGCGCTCGCGCCGATCGCCCGCAACGAGCTGCGCGAGGCGCTGCACGCCGTGCGCCGCGCCCAGAAGCACGTCGACATCCTGGCCGGGACGCGCTGACGCTGTAACGCCGCTCCACAATCGCGCCCGAAAGTGTGCTCGCGGACGCCATTGTGACCGCGCTGCACCGACCCTACGCTGACCAGCATGTGTGGCATAGCCGGTCTGTACACGAAGACCCCGGAGATGCGCGAGCGGCTGGGCACCGAGCTGGCGGGGATGATCGAGCAACTGGCGATCCGGGGGCCGGACAGCGCCGGCGTCGCCGTCTACCGCGACCCGGCGCCGGTGGGCGCCTGCAAGCTGTCGCTGCACTCGGCGGCCCCCGCGCCCGACTGGGAGGGACTCGCGGCCGAGCTCGAGCGAGCCTTCGGCCCTGGTGGCGCGCCGCGGGTCCGCGCCAGCCACGCCGTGTTCACGGTCGCGACTGACGCCGAACTGGCCCAGGCATGGCTCGCCGAGCACCACCCGGAGCTGACGCTGATGAGCGCCGGCCAGGCGATCGAGATCTTCAAGGAGGCGGGGCCGCCGGCGGACTTCGTCGAGCGCTTCGAGATCGCCGGGCTGGTCGGTAGCCACGCGCTCAGCCACACCCGGATGGCGACCGAAAGCCGCGTCACGACCGAACACTCGCACCCGTTCTCGACCGGCCTCGATCTCTGCCTCGTGCACAACGGCTCGCTGTCGAACCACAACCGCCTGCGCCGCGTGCTGACGCGCGAGGGGGTCCGCTTCCGGACCGACTGCGACAGCGAGGTCGCGGCGGGATACCTGACCTGGCGGATGCGGGAGGGGGCGTCGCTCGAGCAGGCGCTGGAGCACTGCCTGCAGGACCTCGACGGCTTCTACACGTTCGCCGTCGGGACGCGCGAAGGGTTCGCGGTGCTGCGCGACCCGATCGCGTGCAAACCGGCGGTCATGGCCGAGACGGACGAGTGGGTCGCGATCGCCTCGGAGTACCGGGCGATCGCCGGGTTGCCGGGGGCGGCCGACGCCGACACCTGGGAGCCGGAGCCGGGGCGCGTCTACAGCTGGGGCACGGCGCTGGTCGCGTGATGGCCGAGACGCTTTCGAGCACGCTCACCTTCGATCTCGCGGCTGAGGGGGTGCGCGAGCTCAACCGGATGCTGCACGACCCGCAATTGATCGCACCCACCCCCCAACCTGCCCGCCTGACGGTCTTGAACCCGGGCGGCAAGCACGCGATCGCCGTCGGGATCGACGGACCGTGGGAGGTCGAGATCGACGGCCACGTCGGCTACTACTGCGCCGGCATGAACCAGCACGCAACCGTCCGGATCCGCGGCAACTGCGGCGTCGGCGTGGCGGAGAACATGATGTCGGGACAGGTGATCGTCGAGGGCAGCGCCAGCCAGGCAGCGGGCGCGACCGCCCGTGGCGGTCTGCTGGTGATCTGCGGCGACGCCTCGGCCCGCTGTGGGATCTCGCTGAAGGGCGCCGACATCGTCGTCCGCGGCTCGGTCGGGCACATGAGCGCGTTCATGGCACAGAAGGGCGCGCTGGTCGTCTGCGGCGACGCCGGCGACGCGCTCGGCGATTCGCTGTACGAGGCGCGGCTGTACGTGCGCGGCAAGGTCGCCGGCCTGGGCGCCGACTGCATCGAGAAGGAGATGCGGGCCGAGCACCTGGTGCAGGTGAGCGGACTGCTTGGGGCCGCGGGCTTCGAGGATCTCGATCCGGCCGACTTCCGCCGCTACGGCTCGGCTCGTCGCCTCTACAACTTCCACGTCGACAACGCCGGGAGCTACTGATGCTGCGCGAGTCCGCCACGTTCGACCGGGCGGCGATCGCCGAGATCCAGCGGGCCGCGCGCGAGGGGATCTACGACATCCGCGGGTTCGGCGCCAAACGCCGCGTGCCGCATTTCGACGACCTGCTGTTCCTCGGCGCAAGCGTGTCACGCTACCCGCTCGAGGGCTACCGCGAGCGTTGCTCGACCGATGTCCTGATCGGCACCCGGTTCGCGCGCGAGCCCGTCCAGCTCGACATCCCGATCACGATCGCCGGGATGAGCTTCGGCGCGCTGTCGGGCCCCGCCAAGGAGGCGCTCGGCCGCGGCGCGAGCGAGGTCGGAACCTCGACGACGACCGGCGACGGCGGCATGACGCCGGAGGAGCGCGAGCACTCGACCAAGCTCGTCTACCAGCTGCTGCCCTCGCGCTACGGGATGAACCCGACCGATCTGCGCCGTGCGGACGCGATCGAGGTCGTCGTCGGCCAGGGCGCCAAGCCCGGCGGTGGCGGCATGCTGCTCGGCCACAAGATCTCCGACCGGGTCGCCGAGATGCGCGACCTGCCGGCGGGGATCGACCAACGCAGCGCCTGCCGGCACCCCGACTGGACCGGTCCCGACGACCTGGAGATCAAGATCCAGGAGCTGCGCGAGATCACCGATTGGCGGATCCCGATCTACATCAAGATCGGCGCGAGCCGCACCTACTACGACGTCGCGCTCGCCGTCAAGGCCGGCGCCGACGCGATCGTGCTCGACGGGATGCAGGGCGGCACGGCCGCCACCCAGGAGGTGTTCATCGAGCACGTCGGGATCCCGATCCTCGCCGCGATCCCGCAGGCCGTCGAGTCGCTCGTCGACCTCGGCATGCACCGCGAGGTCCAGCTGATCGTCTCGGGCGGGATCCGCACCGGCGCTGACGTCGCCAAGGCGCTGGCGCTCGGGGCCGACGCGGTCTCGATCGGCGTCGGCGCGCTGATCGCGCTCGGCGACAACTCGCCCGCATTCGATCAGGAGTACCGCGCGATCGGCTCGGCGGCGGGCTACTACGACGACTGGCAAGCCGGCCAGGACCCAGCCGGTATCTCCACGCAGGATCCCGAGCTCGCGGCCCGCCTCGACCCGATCGAGGGCGGCCGGCGTGTGGCCAACTACCTGCGCGTGCTGGCGCTCGAGACCCAGACGCTGGCGCGGGCCTGCGGCAAGTCCCACGTCCGCAACCTCGAGCCGGAGGACCTCGTCGCGCTCACCGTCGAGGCGGCCGCGATGGCCCGGGTCCCGCTCGCCGGCACGAGCTGGATCCCCGGCTCGGGTTCGCTGGGCGCTTGAACGACCCAAACGTCGCGGGGTTGCGGTCGATCTGCGGGGGCTGCGCAAATCGGGCGCCCACAGCGCCCCAGCTGCGCAGGCTCGGCCCTCGGGGCAAGGCATCGTGACGTTCTGGTCGTTCACGCGGCGGCCGTGGCGGACGGCTCCAAGCCGCCCGCAGACGCGATCGCGTCGCACCCCACAGCCAAACCGCACCCCAGCCCAGGCAGCGCCGCGACTGCGGACGGCTACGGGCCGTCCGACCCAGAGATCTGCGCGGGACCAGAACAGACCTGATGGGCCCCCGAAGTGCGTCCAACCGAGCGCAGGCGGCCGGCAGCGGCGCTGCCCGCGATCAGCATCAGCACCCCGTAGACGCCGGGGACCACCCCGGCCGCCGGGCCGAACGCCTGCGTCGCGAGCGCCGCCGCGACCGCGAAGTCGCGCATCCCGATCGCGAACGCTCCCGCCGTTCCCGCCCTGCCCGAGACCCGGCTGCGCCAGGCCGCCGCGACCATCGCCGAGCAGGCCAGGAACGCCGCCCCGGCGCCGATCGCAAGACCGAGCCGGTGCGCTCCCCGCTCGCCTGACAGCGACGCGTACACGAGCGCCACGACGGCGACCGCCGCGACGCCCTCGCGCTGCTCGTCGACCGCGCCCAGTGCCGGGATCACCGTCCGTAGCCCGACGCCGGCCGCGAGCGGCGCGAGCACGACGAGCGCGAAGCGTCCGAGCAGCGCGCCCCCATCGACGTGAACGCCGCCGCCGAGCCAGGCGATCGCCAGCGGGCCGAACACGGCGGCGACAATCAGCGAACCCATCACCGCGCCCAGCGCGATCGCCGCGTCGGCGCCCGCCAGCGCGACCAGCCCAACCGCCGCCACCTCGGAGCTCGACAACCCGCATGCCAGCAGCCCGTCGCGGACCTCCCCGGCGCCGAACGCGCGCCCGAGCGCCCAACCGATCGCGCCGAGGACGAGGAATGGGAGCACCGACAGCAGCGCGACCGCCGTCGCCTGCGCGCGCAGCCGCGCGAGCTCGACCGCCGGGATTCCGAGCGCGGTCGCGAGCACGAGCACAGCCAGAAGCACGTCGCTGCGGTGCGCGACCGCCCCCGAGGGCAGTGCGAGCGCAAGCACCGCGGCCAGCAGTGCCAGCGGGGTCAGAAAGCGCGGAACGGCGGCGAGCTTGCTCAAGACCCGCCACCAAGCGCCCGCGTGAGCGCCTCTGCAGCGTCGAGCAACGGTGCAAGCACAGCCGTCGGGTCGGGCAGGCGGGCGGCGGGCGCCTGTACGCCGAGGATCGCCGCCAGCTCGCCGCCCCGACCGAACACCGGCGCCGCGATTGCGTTGACGTCGATCTCGCGCTCGCCAAACACCGTGGCGAAGCCGCGCTCGCGGACGGCGCGAATCTCCGAGGCGAGGTCGGCGCGGTCGGTGATCGTGCGCGGCGTCAACGGACGCAGGTCGCGCTCGCGGGGGAGCGGGCGGCCGCCGAAGGCGAGCATCACCTTGCCGACCGCGGTCGCGTGCAGGACGCTCGGACGCCCGAGCCGCGCCATGCTGACGACGCTGGCGCGCGAGGGGACCGAGTCGACCGTGATCGTCTCGCGCTCACCGGGCAGCGACAGCGTCGCGGTCTCGCCCGTGCGCTCCATCAGCTCGACCAGCAGCGGCCGCGCGAGCGCCTGCACGTCGAGGCGCGACAGGACCCGATCGGCGAGCGTGACGAGCGCGAGCCCGAGCCGGTACGGGCCGCCGGTGGGGTCTCGCTGGACCATCCCGGCGGCCTCGAGCGTCGCGAGCAGGCGCGACGCCGTGGAGGCGTTGACGCCGATCCGACGTGCGAGCTCGTTGACCCCGAGCCCGGCCTCGCTGTCGCGGAGCTCCTCGAGCAGCTGCAGCGCACGCACCACCGACCCGACCGTTCGTTGCGCCATTGGCAATAGTATTGCGCACTGCGCTTGTGTCGGTCTAGACTGCCAGCGCGTGTCGTTCGTCCTCACCTGCCCGATCTGCGGCCCCCGCGAGGTGACCGACTTCGCCTTCGGCGGCGAGCTCTCGAGCCGTCCCAAGCAGCCGCCTGGCTTCCGCGAGCTGTGCGAATACAACTACTTCCGACGCAACGTCGCCGGGGTCCAGCGCGAGTGGTGGTACCACCGCTCGGGCTGCCGCACCTGGTTCCAGGCAGACCGCGACACGCGCACGAACGAGGTGCTCCGAGTGGGTCTGCCCGGGAGCTTTGAGGCGTGAACCGGCTGCCGCCCCAGCCGGGCGAGCGGATCGACCGCAACCGCAGCCTGACGTTCACGTTCGACGGCAAGCCGGTCGACGCGCTCGAGGGCGACACGATCGCCTCGGCGCTGTTCGCCGCCGGCCGCCGAACGTTCTCGCGCAGCTTCAAGTACCACCGGCGCCGCGGGCTGCTGTGCTGCTCGGGCGCCTGCGCCAACTGCCTCGTCCAGGTCGATGGGGCCCCGGGAATCCGCGCGTGCACCGAGCCGGCCCGCCCCGGAGCGGTCGTCGAGCACATGAACGCCCGGCCCAGGCTCGACTTCGACGTGATGTCGATCACCGACCGGATCGGCGGCCCGTTCACGCCGCCCGGTTTCTACTACAAGACGTTCAAATGGCCGCGCAAGGCGTGGCCGCTGTACGAGAAGGTCTTGCGTAACGCAGCCGGACTCGGCACGCTCCCGCAGACTCAAGGCGAGCGTACCTGGAAGACCGAGTACCGCCGCCGCCACGCCGATCTGCTCGTGATCGGCGGCGGCGCGGCGGGCCTGGCCGCCGCGACCACCGCCGCGCGGCTCGGAGCCGACGTCGTGCTCGTCGACGAGAACCCGGTGCTCGGTGGACGCCTGCTGTGGGAGGGCGGCCACCAGCTCGCCGCCGAGCTCGCAGGCCGGGCGCAGGCTGCCGGCGTCGAGCTGCTGACGGGCGCGTCGGCGCTCGGGCACTACGACGGCCTCATCGCCGTCTGGCAGGACTCGACGCTTCACCAGATCCGATCGCGCCACCAGCTGTTCGCGACCGGCGCGATCGAGCAGCCGCTGATGTTCGCGGGCAACGACCTCCCCGGGGTGATGCTGTCGGGCGGCGCCGAGCGGCTGATGGCGCTCTACAGCGTGGCGCCGGGCCGCCGCGCGGTGCTCGTCACCTCATCCGATCGCGGCCTCACCGCCGCCGTCCGCCTCCGCCGCGCCGGGTTGCAGATCGACGCGGTCGCGGACCTGCGCGAGACTCGATCTGCTGCCGCCAACGCCACAGCATCCAGCGGCGTCGAGCTGTTGAGCGGCTGGACGGCGGTGGCGGCGACCGGCCGCCGGCAGGTGCAGGCGGTCACGCTCGCCCCGGTTGCGAGCGTCGCGCCCGGCGCCGGCCCGATGCCGCGCCGCGAGCTGCAGTGCGACCTGCTGATCGTCTCCGGCGGCGACGCCCCCGCGGTCTCGCTGCCCTCCCAAGCGGGGGCAAGCGCCGCCTACGACGCGGACAGCGGCACGTTCCGGCTCGCGCCAACGCCGCCCACCGTGTCCGCCGCCGGACAGCTTACCGGCCACGGCGGCGTCCGCGCCGCGGGCATCTCCGGCGAGCTCGCGGGCCTGCGCGCCGCCGCCGCGCTCGGGCTGGCCGCCTCCGCCGAGCACGATCAGCGCGTCGCCGAGCTCGAGCAGCGCCTCCGCGCCGAGCTGACCGAGGCCGACACCGAGGCGCCGCCGCCGCCCGATTGCGGCGATCCCCGCTGGGGCCGCACGTTCGCGTGCCTGTGTGAGGACGTCAGCGCGAAGGACATCCACCGAGGCGTCGAGGAGGGTTACGACTCGATCGAGCTGTGCAAGCGGTTCACGACCGTGACGATGGGGCCGTGTCAGGGACGGATGTGCCAGCTCGCGTCGGTCCGGCTGATCGCCCGCGAAACGGGACAGTCGCTGACCGCGGTCGGCACCACGACCGCGCGCCCGCCGTGGTCGACCGTCCCGCTCGGCGCGCTCGCGGGCGTCCCGCTCGAGCCCGCCAAGCGGACGCCGATGCACGCCGGCCACCTCGAGCTCGGCGCGAACATCAAGTGGGCCGGCGACTGGCAACGCCCGTACGACTACGGCGACCCGGACGCCGAGGTCAAAGCCGTGCACGAGGCCGCCGGGCTGATCGACGTCTCGACGCTTGGCAAGCTGCTCGTCAGCGGCCCCGATGCGGGCCTGTTCCTTGACCGCCTGTACCCCAACCGGCTCTCGAACCTGAAGCCCGGGAGGGTCCGCTACGGCGTGCTGACCAACGACGCGGGGCGGATCATGGACGACGGAACCGTGTGCCGGCTCGACGAGGACACGTTCTACGTGACGACGACCTCGAGCGGCGCCGGCGCCGTCGAGCAATGGTTCTCCTGGTGGCTCGCCGACTGGGGACTCGACGTCGAGCTGACCGACGTGACGCAGGCGCTGTGCGCCGTCAATCTCGCGGGCCCGCGAGCCCGCGAGATCCTCAGCCGGGTCACCGAGCTCGACATCTCGCGCGAGGGGTTCGCCTACCTCGATGCCCGCCAGGCGCCGGTCGCCGGCGTGAATGCGCTGCTGCTGCGGATCGGCTTCGTCGGCGAGCTCGGCTACGAGATCCACGCCCCCGCCGCGCACGGCGAGCAACTGTGGGAAGCGCTGCTCGCCGCCGGCGCGCAGGACGAGATCCGACCGTTCGGGCTCGAGCCCCAGCGCGTGCTCCGCCTCGAGAAGCAGCACATCATCGTCGGCCAGGACACCGACTCGGAGTCGAATCCGTACAACGCGGCGATGCCGTGGGCGGTCAAGCTCGACAAGGACGAGGAGTTCATCGGCAAGTGGGCGCTCGCGCGCGCCGCCGGCGGCGCGGCGCAGGCGACGCTCGTCGGCTTCAAGCTCGGGAACGGCCAGGTCCCCTTGGAAGGCGCCGCGATCCTCGACCCCGCCGGCGCCGCTGCCGGGCAGGTGACGAGCGCGCGGCGCTCGCGCCGGCTGGCGACCGTGATCGGGATGGCATGGGTGCCGGCCGCGCTCGCCACCGACGGCGCGACCGTGACGATCGCCGACCGGGGCTCGCGGCTGCAGGCGACGGTCGTGACCGAGCCGTTCTACGACCCCGGCGGCGAGCTCCTGCGATCGTGACGAGCCTCGCGTTCCTCTCCCCCACCCCCCACGAGGCGGTCGCGCGCTCGCCGATGGAACGGCTGGCGCGCGCCGCCGGCGCGGTCGTCGAGCTGCGCGACGGCTGGAACGCGCCGGTGTCCTACGGGGCGATTGTCGCCGAGCGGGCCCGCGTCGCGCAGTCGGTCGGCTTCGCCGACCGCTCGCGGATCCGAAAGCTCGAGCTGCGCCACAGCGGCACCGCAGACCTGACGCCGGTGCGGCTCCCCGGAACGGCGACGCGCACGAGCGACGGCGGCTGGCGCTGCCCCGTGACTCCCGAGCGAACGCTCGTGCTCGGCGGCAGCGGGGAGCTCCCCGCGGGCGCGCTCGACCTCACCTGCGCCCACGCAGCGCTCGAGCTCGCCGGCCCGCTGGCCGGCGAGTGCCTGGCCCGGTTCTGCGCGATCGACGTCCGCCCCGCGGTGCTCGGAGTCGGCGGCTTTCGCCCCGGCTCGGTCGCGCGCACCCCCGGCTACGTGCTGCGCACCGGCCCGAGCGCGCTGCTGATCCTGACCGGCTGGGCGTACGGCGAGTACCTGTGGGAGACGGTCGCGACCGCGGCGGCGCGGCTCGGTGGCGGACCGGTTGGGGAGGACGCCCTCGATGCGTGAGATCTTCCGGCCAGCGCGGATGTGGCGCCCGCGCGGCGAGCTGCGCTCCTCCTACGACGTCGTGATCATCGGCGGCGGCGCGCACGGCCTGGCCACGGCCTACTACCTCGGGCAGCGGGGCGTCAAGAACGTCGCCGTGCTCGAGAAGGGCTACATCGGCTCGGGCGCGGCCGGCCGCAACACGACGATCCTGCGCTCCAACTACAAGACGCCGGAGGGCGCCCGCTTCTACGACGCCTCGATCAAGCTGTACGAGCGGCTGTCGCTCGAGCTCGACTTCAACATGCTGTTCTCGCAGTGCGGCCACCTGACGCTCGCGCACTCCGACCGGGCGATGTTCGTGATGGCCAACCGCGCCGAGGTCAACCGCCTGAACGGGATCGACTCGCAGCTCGTCGACACGGCGCAGGTCGCCCGGCTGTGCCCCCAGCTGAACGTCTCCCCTGAGGTGACCTATCCGATCATGGGCGCGCTGTACCACCCCCCCGGAGGGATCATCCGGCACGACGCCGTCGTCTGGGGGTACGCCCGCGGGGCCGACCGCGCCGGCGTCGAGATCCATCCGTACACGGAGGTCACCGGACTCGAGCGCGCCGGTGAGCGGATCACGGCGGTGCAGACCAATCGTGGCCGGATCGAGGCCGGGCAGGTCGTCAGCGCGACTGCCGGCTGGAGCTCGATCGTGTGCGATCTGGCGCGCGTTCCGCTCCCGATCACCACCCATGTCCTGCAGGCGTGCGTGACCGAGCCGGTCAAGCCGCTGCTCGACGTCGTGATCGTCTCCTCGCAGATGCACGTCTACATCTCGCAGTCGGACCGGGGCGAGTTCGTGATGGGCTCCGAGATCGAGCCGTGGACCACCTACCGGATGCAGGGCACGCTCAACTTCCTGCAGGACCTGAGCCGGCACGTGCTGGAGCTGTTCCCCCAGCTCGAGCACGCACGGCTGCTGCGAGCGTGGGCCGGCCTGTGCGACCTGACGCCCGACTACAGCCCGATCCTCGGGCGGACCGAGGTGGAGAACTTCCACGTAAGCGCCGGCTGGGGGACGTATGGCTTCAAAGCGGCGCCGATCGTCGGCGCGACGCTCGCCGAGCTGGTCGCGACCGGCCGCACGCCCGAGCTGATCGCGCCGTTCGCGCTCGAGCGCTTCTACGAGGACCGCCTCGTGTCCGAGCTGGCAGCCGCCGCGGTCAGTCACTGAACGCGCCCCCAAACCGGGTTGCTACCCGGCTCGCACGCCACTAGAGTGTCGCAGGCGGGAACCGGTAATCCGATTTCTGGGGGTTCATGATGTCAGGGAAGTCTTTGCGCCGGCGCACGTGTGTGCCGGCAATCGCCGCGCTGTCGGCATCGCTGTGCATGGGAGCAGCAGCGGCGGCACCGGCCGCCCAAGCGGACTCGGCGCGCGCAACGCTGTCAGGTACCGCTGCGCCCGCCCAGGTCCAAGCCGCCGCAACCGGCGCGGTCAGCGGATCGACCCAGGTCAACTTCGACCTGGTCCTGAAGCTGCGCGACCAGGCCGGCGCGGTCGCGCTGCTGAAGGCGGTCTCAACGCCCGGCAGCGCCGAGTACCGCGACTACCTGACCGCCGCCCAGTGGCAGGCCGAGTTCTCGCCGACCGCGGCGCAGGTCGCCCAAGCCGAGCAGTGGCTCACCGGTCAGGGCTTCAGCCTCGGCGCGGTCGCCAAGGACCGGACCACGATCTCCGCCTCGGGCACCGCGGCCCAGGTCGAGTCGGCGTTCGGCACGACGCTCGAGAACTACAAGGTCGCCGGGCACACGCTGCGCATGGCCGCACGCGACCTCAGCGTGCCCGCCTCACTCGCCGGCGTCGTCGTCGGCGCCGCCGGCGTCAACCAGACGCTGATGACCCCGGCGTCCGCCGGCAACAACCCCGACGTCGCCGGCTCGAGCTCGAGCTCTAGCTCTAGCGATGCGACCACGGACCAGGATCCGCCGGCGCCCGGCGCGTTCCTCACGCACCCGCCATGCAGCACCTCCTACGGCCAGGACACGACGACCGTCAGCCCGTCGTTCGGCGGCGGGTATCCGGACACCGTGCCGGATGTCGTCTGCGGCTACCAGCCCGGCCAGCTGCGGTCCGGTTACGGGCTCACGAGCGCCAACACCGGGGCAGGTGCGACGGTCGCGATCATCGACGCGTACGACTCGTCGACGATCGGCGCCGACGCGACCAAGTACTTCTCGACCTATGCGCCGAGCGAGCCGTTCTCGGCGGCTGACTTCACGCAGATCGACATGACGCCGTACGACGATCAGTCGGAGTGCGGAGCATCGGGCTGGCTCACCGAGCAGGCGATCGACGTCGAGGCGGTCCACTCGATGGCCCCCGACGCCCACATCGTCTACGTCGGAGGAGCCGACTGCACCGACACCGGGCTGCTCGGCGCGGTGCAGTACGTGGTCGACAACGACCTCGCCAACGTCGTGACCGACTCGTGGGCGGACACCGCCGGCGACCTGCTGGACGACGCGGCGACCAAGACGGCGTACGACGACGAGTTCATTGAGGCCGGCACGGAGGGAATCACGGAGCAGTTCTCCTCCGGCGACGACGGTGACAACTTCTACCTCACCGGGTTCTCGTCGCCGAACTACCCGTCCGACAGCCCGTACGTCACGTCGGTCGGCGGCACCTCGCTCGAGGTCGGCGCCGACGGCTCGCGGATCGGCGAGTACGGCTGGGACACGGGCCGCTCGTTCCTGTGCACGGCGAACATCGTCGGCGACAAACCGGGCTGCACGACAAGCACCGTGAACACCTGGCTGCCCGCCGGGCCTGACGGGATCAGCGGTGGCTACACGAGCTACTACTACCTGCAGCCGTGGTACCAGGCCGGCGTCGTCCCGGCCGACCTGTCGGAGCGCAACGCGGCGATCTACGGGCCGATCCCGCTCCGGGTCGATCCGGACATCTCGCTCGACGCCGACCCGGGCACCGGCTTCCTGATCGGGCTGCACCAGACGTTCACCCTCGGGAAGCTGTCGTTCCCGCTGTACTCGACGACCCGCTACGGCGGCACGAGCCTCGCCTCGCCGATCCTCGCGGGGATCGTCGCGGACGCCGACCAGGCGGCCGGGTCTGCACTCGGATTCGTCAACCCGGCGCTCTACCGGATGGACACCGAGGACCCGTCGTCGATCAACGACATCCTCGCAACGCCGCTCCTCGGCAACTTCCGCGAGGACTACGCGGGGGCGCTGGGGGTCGGGATCAACAACGGCGTGACGTACGCGACCGGCACCGCCGAGAGCTACCGGGAGCTGTTCTACTCCGGCCCCGAGACGTACTGTGACTCGACCGGAGACTGCTTCAGCCGGACGGAGCCGCTGACGACGGGCCCGGGCTATGACAGCCTGACCGGGCTCGGCTCGCCTGGGACCGACTTCATCGGCACCCTGGCGACGTTCTAGGAGGATCGCGCGGGTGGCGGCCGGCCTGTACCGGGCCGGCCGCCACCGCAAGCGGCGCTCGACGCCGCCAACTGGCATCCTGCACGGGACAGCGATGACACCCGCGCACCGCTACGCGTCCGAGCTGCTGCACTGGCCCGAGGAGGTCGTCCACCTCGAGACCAAGCTCGGCGTCGCGCAGCGGCTCGCCGCCCGCGTACTCGACGGCCAGTGCATCGGGATCGGATCGGGCTCGGCGACGTACCTGTCGCTGTGGGCGATCGGCGAGCGCGCCCGCAACGAGGGGCTTCACCTGAGAGTCATCACGAGCTCGTACGAGACCGAGGTGGCGGCCTCGACGCTCGGGCTGCCGATCGTGCGGCTCGGTCAGGCCGTCCCGGACTGGTCGATCGACGGCGCCGACGAGGTCGACCCGGACGGGCGCGTGCTCAAGGGCCGCGGCGGCGCGATGTTCCGCGAGAAGATGCTGTGGAGCGCGTCTGGAACGATCGTGCTCGCGATCGAGTCGGACAAGCGAGTCGAGCGCCTCGGTACGCGCTGGCCGATTCCGATCGAGGTGCACCCGGACGCGGTCGGGCGGCTGGCGGCGTTCCTGCGCACGCGGGGCGCCACCGGCGCGCTCGTGCGGACCGGCACCGGCAAGGACGGGCCGGTGATCACCGAGCTCGGGTGCTTCGTCCTCGACGCCCATTTCGACGAGATCCCGCAGGGTCTGTCCAGCGAGATCAAGCAGCTGCCCGGCGTGATCGAGACGGGACTGTTCGAGGGCTACAGCTTCGAGATCGTCGACGAGCTGGGCGGCTGAACGGTGCCCGCCGAACAGGCCCGGGTGCTCGCGATCGTCCTCGCCGGCGGCGAGGGCAAGCGGCTGGCGCCGCTGACACTCGATCGGGCCAAGCCGGCGGTGCCGTTCGGCGGCAACTACCGGCTGATCGACTTCGCGCTGTCGAACCTGGTCAACGCCGGCTACCGGCGGATAGTCGTCCTCACCCAGTACAAGAGCCACTCGCTCGACCGGCACATCTCGCAGACATGGCGGCTGTCCCCGATGCTAGGCAACTACGTGGCGACGGTGCCGGCGCAGATGCGCCGCGGCCCGCACTGGTTCCAGGGCTCAGCCGACGCGATCTTCCAGAACCTGAACCTGCTCCGCGACGAGCGGCCCGAGTACGTGCTCGTGTTCGGCGCCGACCACATCTACCGGATGGACCCCTCGCAGATGCTCCACCAGCACGTCGAGTCCGGCGCTGAGGTGACCGTCGCGGCCCTCCGCACGCCGCTCGAGCTGGCACCTCACATGGGCGTGATCGAGACGCGCGCCGACGGGCGCACGATCTCGAGCTTCCGCGAGAAGCCGAAGGACGCGGTCGGGCTGCCCGACGCGCCCCACCAGGTGTACGGGTCGATGGGCAACTACGTGTTCTCGGCGCAGACACTGATCGAGATCGTCACCACCGATGCCGCCGCACGCGACTCGGTGCACGACGTCGGCGGCAGCATCATCCCGATGCTCGTGCAGACGGGGACCGCGCACGTGTACGACTTCGACGACAACGTCGTGCCGGGCGCGACCGACCGCGACCGCGGCTACTGGCGCGACGTCGGGACGCTCGACGCGTTCTACGACGCGCACATGGATCTGATCTCGGTCTCGCCGATCTTCAACCTCTACAACATGGAGTGGCCGATCCTGACGGCGCCCGAGCCGCTGCCGCCGGCCAAGTTCGTGTTCGCCGAGGACGGCCGCACGGGCCACGCGCTCGACTCGATGGTCTGCCCGGGGGTGATCGTCTCCGGGGCGACCGTGCAACGCTCGGTGATCTCGCCGCGCGTGCACCTGCACTCGCGCGCAGTGGTCGAGGACTCGGTCCTGTTCTCGGGCGTCGAGGTCGGCGCCAGCGCGATCGTCCGCAGGGCGATCGTCGACAAGGATGTGTTCATCGAGCCGGGCGCCGAGATCGGCGTCGACGCGAACCTCGATCGCGACCGTTTCACGATCTCCGAGGCCGGGGTCGTCGTCGTCCCGAAGGGGACGCTCGTCCGGGCCGGCGCGGTGACGTGAGGCGTCGGGTCGCGCTGCTGACGCGGGAGTACCCGCCGGACGTGTACGGCGGCGCCGGGGTACACGTCGAGTACCTCGCGCGCGAGCTGCGCGAGCGGGTCGCGCTGACCGTCCACTGCTGGGGGGCGCCGCGCGCGGAGCCCGACGTGCGGGCCTACCGCGCCTGGGATGCGCTCGCAGGCGGGGCGCCCGAGCTGGCCGCACTGCAGGCCGTCTCGATCGACCTGCTGATGGCGTCCGCGGTCGGCGACGCCGAGGTGGCTCACAGTCACACCTGGTACGCGCAGTTCGGCGGGCACCTGGCGAAGCTGATCCACGGCCTGGCCCACGTCGCGACGGTGCACTCGCTGGAGCCGCTGCGGCCGTGGAAGGCCGAGCAGCTAGGGGGCGGATACGCGGTCTCGAGCTTTTGCGAGCGGGTCGCGCTCGAGGGCGCGGACGCCGTGATCGCGGTCTCCGGCAGCTCGCGCCGCGACATCCTGGAGGCCTACCCGACGCTGGACCCGGAGCGCATCCACGTCGTCCTCAACGGCATCGACACCGACGTATACAGGCCTGATCGCTCGACGGACGTGCTGGCACGGTTCGGCGTCGATCCGGCGCGGCCGTCGGTCGTGTTCGTCGGGAGGATCACCCGGCAGAAGGGGGTGCCCCACCTGCTGCGCGCGGCGCGGGCGTTCGCCCCCGGTGCGCAGCTCGTGCTGTGCGCCGGCGCGCCCGACACGCCGGAGATCGGGGCCGAGGTCGCCGAGCTGGTGGCAGGGTTGC
>Ga0302235_10001352_pt1 | contig 18484 bp, 9 predicted proteins | sample II_Palsa_N3_3_FD_193577 | JGI IMG/M metagenome (GOLD analysis project Ga0302235, IMG submission 193577) | Peat permafrost microbial communities from Stordalen Mire near Abisko, Sweden - II_Palsa_N3_3 | ecosystem: Environmental > Terrestrial > Soil > Palsa > Peat permafrost | place: Sweden... | reverse complement strand
AGAAGAGTGGATTGACGAGCTGAAGAGCATTACGGTGCTCGAGCTGTCCGAGCGGATCAAGGCGCTCGAGGAGGCGTTCGGCGTCTCGGCGACAGCCATCGCGGCGGCTGTCCCTGCCGCGGCGGCGGGCGGCGATGGCGCCGGCGCCGAGGAGGTCGAGGAACAGACCGCGTTCGACGTGATCCTGACCGCCGCCGGCGACAAGAAGATCCAGGTGATCAAGGTCGTCCGCGCCGCCACCGGGCTCGGGCTGAAGGAGGCCAAGGCGCTCGTCGACGAGGCACCCAAGCCCGTCAAGGAGGGCGTCGACAAGGCCGAGGCCGACCGGCTGAAGGCCGAGCTCGAAGAGGCCGGCGGCAGCGTCGAGCTCAAGTAGTTAGACGAGCGCCGGCCTGGGCCCCCGTAGCGTCGAGAACTGGCCCGTGCCCGACGGTGGCGCGGATCGGCTCGTCCCGTACGTGCCGACGCTCGTCGAGGACTGGCTGCGCGACCGGCCCGAACAGCGCCACCAGGAGCTCGACTGCACGCTCGTGTTCGCGGATGTGTCGGGCTTCACCCGCATGACGGAGCTGCTCGGCTCCCGCGGGAAGATCGGCGCCGAGGAGATGGCCGACCTGATCAACGCCACGTTCGCGGCACTGCTCGACGCCGCCTACGACTATGGCGCCGGCCTGATCAAGTGGGGCGGCGACGCGGCGGCGCTGCTGTTCGACGGTCCCGGGCACGTGCTGCGAGCCTGCCGGGGCGCCTGGGAGATGCAGCGCGCGATGCGTCGCGTCGGGTCCTTGAGGACGAGCCGTGGCCCGGTCCGCCTGCGAATGTCGGTCGGCGTCCACAGCGGCCCCGCCGACTTCTTCCTGGTCGGCGGCACCGACCACAGGGAGCTGATCATGACCGGGCCCGCGACGACCGTACTGGCGCGGATGGAACAGGTCGCGGGGCCGGGGCAGATCGTGGTCAGCGACGCGACGGCGGACGCGCTCGCGCGGGCCGGGGAGCGGCGCCCGAGCACCTCGATCGAATCCGGGTGGCTGCTGTCCCGGGCGCCCCACGCGGAGCTGCGCCCGGCGCGGCGCGAGGCGATCGTTGAGCCGGGGCTCGACATCGGGGTAGCCCTGTGCAGGGCGCTGCGTGAGCACATCATCGACGGAGGCAACGACAGCGAGCACCGCGAGGCGACGATCGCCTTCATCAAGTTCTCCGGCGTCGACGAGCGCCTCGCCGCCGGCGCAGCCGACGGCGTGCGCGAGGCGCTCGAGGAGCTGATCGGCGGAGTCCAGGCGGACCTCGACCAGCACGGCGTCACGTTCCTGGCAAGCGATCTCGCCCCGGATGGCGGCAAGCTGATCCTCGGCGCGGGCATACCGAAGCGGCTGGGCCACGATCTCGACCGGATGATCGCAAGCGTCCGCGCGGTGCTGAACCGCCGCGGCCCGCTGCCGCTGTCCGCCGGCATCACGGTCGGGCGCGTGTTTGTCGGCGACTTCGGTCCGAGCTACCGGCGGACCTACTCCGCGATGGGCGACACGATCAACCTGGCGGCGCGCCTGATGGCGCACGCCGCTCCTGGCGAGTTGCTCGGGACCAAGGCGGTCGTCGATGCGGCGAGCGGGCGTGTCCCCGCGTTCGCGCGCCCGCCGTTCGCCGCGAAGGGCAAGCGTGTGCCGGTGACGCCATTTGCGATCGGCGGCCCGGGCCGCTCGGTCGGACCCGTCGCCCCTGGCGCGGGCCCAGGCGACACCGCCGAGCCGATGGTCGGCCGCGAGGCGGAGCTCGAGACGCTGCTCGAGCTGGCGGCAGCGGCCGCCGGCGGCGCCGGCAACGCCGTCGAGATCGTCGGTGAGCCGGGACTTGGAAAGTCGCGACTGCTGATCGAGTTCGGCGAGCGCGCGTCTGCCGACATGCTCTGGGTGGACGGGGACGTGTACTCGGCGACGCAGCCATACGCTCCATTCGAGCGCCTGTTGCGCCGGCGCTGGGGCATCGCGGACGATGATCCCGCGGCCGCACGGGCGCTCCGCGGCGGGCTCGAGGCCGCGGCTCGCACGCGCGCGGCGCACCTGCTGCCATGGCTGCCGTTGATCGGCGTGGTCGCGGGACTCGAGCTGCCGGCCACGTCCGAGGTCGAGCAGACCGAGGCGACCGTCCGCAAGGCGCGACTGGAGGAGCTGACAAGCGAACTGCTCGGCGCGATCCTGTATGGCCCGTCGATCCTCGTGTTCAACGACGTCCACCTGATGGACAGCTCGTCGTGCGACCTGATCGATCGGCTCGCACGCGACGCGAGCACGCGGCCATGGATGGTGGTCGCCAGCCGCCGCCCGGACAGCCCGAGCCCGCTGCGCACGGCACGGGCGACCAGGATCGAGCTGGATCCGCTCAGCCTGGCGGCCGCCGCCGAGCTCCTCCACCGCGCGACCGCGACCGCGCCGCTGCCGGCACACCGTCTGGCGGCGCTCGCCGAGCGCGCGGCCGGCAACCCGTTGTTTCTCCGCGAGCTGGTCGCGCAGCTCGCGGCCGGCGGCTCGCCAGACTCGCTGCCCTCCTCGGTGGAAGCGGCGATCGGCGCGCGGATCGATCGCCTCGCATCCGCCGACCGGCGCGTGCTGAGGTGCGCGTCGGTGCTGGGGCTCGACGTCGACAACAGCCTGCTCGGTGAGATCCTGCACCCGGCGGTGCAGGTGCGTGAGCGAGCCACCGCGCAGCCGCTCCGGCTCGAGGCACTGAGCGAGTTCCTCGACCCCATCGCGAGCGGCCGCTGGCGCTTCAACCATCAGCTCGTGCGCGAGGTCGCCTACGACGGCCTGCCGTACCGCCAGCGGGCCGAGCTGCACGCGCGCACGGCGAGCGCGATCGAGCAGCGGGCCGGTGGCCGCCCCGAGCTCCACGCCGACCTGCTGTCGGTGCACCTGTTCGCCGGCGGCCAGTTCGAGGGCGCGTGGCGGCACGCGCGGATCGCCGCCGAGCACGCACGGGCCCGGTACGCCAACCAACAGGCGGCCGAGTCCTACCGTCGCGCGCTCGCCGCAGCGGCGCACGTGCCCGATCTTCCCTCAACGGAGCTTGGCGCGGTCGACGCGGCACTCGGCGAGATCTGCATCGAGCTGGGAGAGCTCGACGCGGCCGACGCCGCGCTGCGACGCGCGCTCCGCCGCGTCGGCGGGGACCCGATCGCCTCGGCGAGGCTCGAACTGCAGGTCGGCTACCTGCGCGACATCGCGGGTCGCCACGACGTCGCGCTGCGATGGGTCGAGCGGGCCGAGCGCAGCCTGGGCGACCTTGACGGCCCGGAGGTCCGGCAGATCCGCGGGCAGCTCGACGTCAGGCGCGCGCGGATCGATTACCGGCGCGGCAGGCACGCCGACGGTCAGGCGTACGCCGCGGGCGCCGCCGACCTCGCGCGCGGCGCAGGCGACCGCCACACGCTCGCGATGGCGCTCGAGTACAGCGATCTGTGCGCCGTCGAGCTGGGCCGGCCGGCCGGGCCGGCCGCCGAGCAGGCGCTTGCGATCTACGAGGAGCTCGGCGAGGTCGGCGCCGAGGCGCGGGTGCGCAACACGCTGGGGATGCTCGCTTATCATCGCGGCGACTGGCCGGAGGCGCTGGGCCAGTACGAGGCCTCCGAGCAGGCCTATGGTCGCGCTGGCACGCGCTGGGACGCCGCCACGCCGATCGCCAACGCCGCCGAGATCTTCGTTGACCAGGGCAGGCTCGACGAGGCCGAGGCGGCGATCGCGCGCGCGATGTCGATCTGGCGAGGCGCCGGTGCCGCCTCGGAGGTCGCGTTCGGCGAGTCCCAGCTCGGCCGGATCGCCGCCCGTCGAGGCCGGTTCGTGGAGGCGACGGCACTGCTCGGCTCGGCTCGCGATCACTTCCTCGCGGTTGGCGAGCTGACCGAGGTGGTCGTCGTCGATGCGCTCTTGGCCGAGTGCAGCCTGCTGTCCGGCGAGCACGATCAGGCGCTGGCACTGGCCGCCAGCGCGCTTGCCCAGGCCGACACGCTCGGCGGTGCGGCCGCCGTGCCACTCCTGCACCGGGTGCGCGGAGCCGGGCTGCTCGCGCTCGGCATGCGACTCGGCGCGGAGGAGTCCCTGCGGGCGGCGCTCGCCGCCGCGCGCCGTCGCGAAGCGGGCCACGAGGTCGCGTTCGCGCTGATCGCGCTGCTCGACGCCGGGTTCCAATCCGATGCGGACGAGGGCGCCGGGTGGGCGCGGGAGCTCGACAGCCGCGCTGCGCGGCTGGGGCTCTTGCCAGCGGCGTAGCCGGGTGGTCAGGTCCGGCTAGACCTGACCACCCGCAGACTAGTGCACCGAATCACTGCACTAGTTGCTGGCGCGGGGATCCGCCGCCGTCGTCTCGAACTGCTGGTTGTAGAGGTCCGGCCCCTCGCCGCCGGCGTTGTAGAACTCCGAGAAGTCCTCGCACGGCGGGTTCGTCGCGTCCCCGTCGTAGCCGCTTTCGCCGCCACCGCTCGGCAGCTGGCACTGCGGGAGGATGCCGGCGTAGAGCCCGGTTGTCGGGTCGATCGTCGCCGCCGTCCCCCCGGCCGTGGTGAACACGTTCGGTGACTCATAGCAGAGGTGCTCACCGCCGAAGTAGACGCTCTCCAGCGTGTCCGCGTCCGCTCCGATCGCCTGCAGCAAGATCGTCTTGTTGCTCGTGATCCCGGTCGAGCTGAAGATCAGGATGTCACCGCCGCCGGTCGTGGTGCACGGGAGCGTCGTGCTGCTGCTGAACTGCTCGGTCACCGAGGCGCTGGATCCGGCTGCGGCCGAGATGTAGGCCTCAGTGGTCTCGTCGGAGCTGGTCTGACCGTCGGTCACGCACGCGTCGCCGCACTCGGTGGTAGTCACCCCGTCCGTTGTGGTCTGGCTCTCGAGGAACAGCTGGGCGGTGCCACTGCTCGGCGCCAGGAAGAAGTTGCCCGAGTAGCTGCCGGTGATCGTGTTCGCCCCGGGGTCGAGCTGTGATGAGTCGACGTCGGTGAAAACCGCGCAGGTGGTGAAGTGGAGGAAACAGGTGCTCGGCATCGGCACGGTCGCGAGCGCCGTGTCGGTGGTCTCGTCGGTGAACTGGAACTCGCCGCCCGACAGGACGAGGAACCCAGGTCGTACCACAGCTTCGACGGTCACCTCGTCTCCCGGAAGCAGCGCCCCGTTGTCACCGGGAACGATGGCAGCCGATTCCACGGACAGGCTCGTCGTGCTCTTGATCTTCAAAGAGAACGACGACGGCTCGTTCGCGGTCGCTGATGCGGGTCCGGCTGCCAGGCCGGCGCCGATCGCGACCGCGGCGACGGTCATCGCGACTCTGGCGCTCCGTCGACTCGCGTGCTTGAAGAGTTGCAACTGCTTCCCCCTTTCGGCCTGCCAGCGGGCCGGTAGCGATACTGGTCCGAGCCGGAGGGCAAGAGGACCCGCCGGAACTCTAACCACGGTGCGCCGCGCCCGGGAGCGCGGATGTGATCAGGGTGTTATCAGGATGCGCGCTGGACGCGCGCCCCGCGCGGCGGAGTTCAGAATGCCGCCGGCGCGCAGGGTGGTCAAGCGGCGAGTCCCGGCGGATTCGATGCCGGCGCGCGTGGGGGTCGCCGCGGCGCGATCGTTGTCCGCAGAATGCGCGTTTGCCAAGCGCCCGGTTTCTCCCTACACTCCCCGCGTCAGCCGATAGCCGCAGCCGCCCACTCAGCGGGCTCCGCGCCACATACGCGGAGACTCCGGGCGGGGTCCGTGAGAGCTCGACAGTCCTGCACGGGGCATCACTGCCGTGTGCTATCTTTGCTGGTCGCGCTGTGAAGGCCTGAGCCGGCCGTCGCTGCGCACCTCTCCTTCTCTCCACCGGCCCGAGGAGTCGCCGTCTTGGCAACCGTTGAAGCCCCACGGACGCGCCGTTCGTTCGCGCGCCTGAACAAGGTCCTTGAAGTCCCGAACCTGATCGATATCCAGCGCCAGTCGTTCGCCTGGCTGACCGACCCCGAGACGGGCGGGCTGCGCGAGACGATCGACGACGTCTCGCCGATCGAGGATTACACCGGCAACCTCGCCGTCCAGTTCGGCGAGTTCCAGTTCGATGCTCCCGTCGCAAGCCTCGAGCAGTGCCGCGAGAAGGACCTCACGTACGCGCGTCCGCTGACGGTCACGGTCGCGTTCATCAACCGGGAGACCGGCGAGATCCGCGAGCAGTCGGTGTTCATGGGCGACTTCCCGTGGATGACCGAGCGCGGCACCTTCATCATCAACGGCACCGAGCGCGTCGTCGTCACGCAGCTGGTGCGCTCGCCCGGCGCCTACGTAATGGAGCCCAAGGACCGTGAGAAGCAGGTCTTCATCGCCAACCTGATGCCGGCTCGCGGCTCCTGGCTCGAGCTCGAGATCGACAAGAAGGGCCGCGTCTACGTCCGGATCGACCGCAAGCGCAAGCTGCCGGTGACGGTGCTGCTGCGGGCGATGGGATACGCCGCCGACGAAGAGATCCTGAAGCTGTTCGACAGCTCGCTCTACATCCGGCTGACGCTCGACGCCGACGCCGAGATGACGCGCACCGAAGAGGGGGCGCTGATCGAGCTGTTCAAGAAGCAGCGTCCCGGCGAGCCGCCCTCGATCGATGCGGCCCGTTCGCTCCTCAACCAGCTGTTCTTCGACCCCAAGCGCTACGACCTGACGCGCGTCGGCCGGTACAAGCTGAACTCGCGGCTCGGGCTCGAGATCGACCTCGACACCCGCACGCTGACGCACGACGACATCATCGCGCTGGTCAAGGAGCTCGTCTCGCTGCCGCGGCTGCTGGGCATGCCCGAGGAGCCCGAGTCGGACATCAAGGACTACGCCGCCGAAGCCGCGTCGATGCCGCGTGAGCCGATCCAGGACCACCTCGACGAGTACGAGCACTTCGGCAACCGCCGCCTGCGGACCGTCGGTGAGCTGATCCAGGAGGCCTTCCGGATTGGTCTGTACCGGATGGAGCGGGTTGTGCGCGAGCGGCTGACGACCGAGGACGCCGACACGATCACCCCGCAGACGATCGTCAACATCCGTCCGGTCGTAGCCGCCCTCAAGGAGTTCTTCGGCTCGAGCCAGCTGAGCCAGTTCATGGACCAGACCAACAGCCTCTCGGGGCTGACCCATCGCCGCCGCCTCAGCGCGCTCGGCGCGGGCGGTCTGACCCGCGAGCGCGCCCCGATCGAGGTTCGCGACGTCCACCCGACCCACTACGGGCGGATGTGCCCGATCGAGACGCCGGAGGGTCCGAACATCGGTCTGATCGGGTCGCTGTCGGCGTACGCCGAGATCTCCGAGCATGGCTTTGTGACCTCGCCCTACCGGATCGTCAGGGACGGATTCGTGACCGACGAGATCGTGCGGATCGACGCCACCCAGGAGGAGGAGCGCAAGATCGCCCAGGCGAACGCGCCGGTCGACGACAAGGGCCGGCTGATCGGCGAGGAGATCATCTGCCGGACCCAGGCGGGCCAGTACGTGACCGTGCCGCCGGAGGAGGTCGACCTGATCGACGTCTCGCCGGAGCAGATCTGGTCTGTCGCGACGGCGATGATCCCGTTCCTGGAGCACGACGACGCCAACCGGGCGCTGATGGGCTCGAACATGCAGCGCCAGGCGGTGCCGCTGCTCGTTACCGACGCGCCGCTGGTCGGCACCGGCATGGAACGGCGCGCGGCGATCGACACGGGCGACGTCGTCCTCGCGACGGCGGCAGGCACGGTCTCGTATGTCGATGCCGAGATGATCGTCGTCGACCGCGGGGCACCTGGCCCGGATGGCCAGGTCGGCGGCAAGGACGAGTACCCGCTGCACAAGTTCATGCGCTCCAACCAGGGCACGCTGATCCACCAGAAGCCGATCATCGACGTCGGGGTGGAGGTGCCCGAGGGCGCGGTGCTGGCTGACGGCTCCGCCTCGGACCGGGGCGAGATGGCACTCGGCAAGAACCTGCTCGTCGCCTTCATGTCCTGGGAGGGCTACAACTTCGAGGACGCGATCATCCTGTCCAAGCGGCTGGTGGCCGACGACGAGCTCACCTCGATCCACATCGAGGAGTACGAGATCGACGCCCGCACCACCAAGCTCGGCGACGAGGAGATCACCCGCGACATCCCGAACCGTTCGGAGGAGTCGCTGCGTAACCTCGACGACCGCGGCATCGTCCGGATCGGGGCCGAGGTCACCTCGGGCGATCTGCTCGTCGGCAAGGTGACGCCGAAGGGCGAGACCGAGCTGACCGCCGAGGAGAAGTTGATCCGCGCGATCTTCAAGGAGAAGGCGCGTGAGGTCCGCGACACCTCGCTGAAGGTCCCGCACGGCGAGGGCGGCGTCGTGATCGACGTCAAGACGTTCAGCCGTGATGAGGGCGACGACCTGCCGCCCGGGGTCAACGACCTCGTGCGCGTGTTCGTCGCCAAGAAGCGCAAGATCTCGGAGGGCGACAAGCTCGCCGGGCGCCACGGCAACAAGGGCGTGATCTCCAAGATCGTCGACATTCAGGACATGCCGTTCCTCGAGGACGGCACCCCGGTCGACGTGATCCTCAACCCGCTCGGCGTGCCGAGCCGGATGAACCTCGGGCAGATCCTCGAGACGCACCTGGGCTGGGTCGCCGCCAACGGCTGGTACCAGGACGGCTCCGAGGCGAAGGCGAAGGCGAAGGTCAGGGCGATCAACGCCACCGATGGCGCCGACCCGAAGGTCTACGTCGCGACGCCGGTGTTTGACGGCGCCACGGTGATGGACGTCGACGAGGCGCTCGTCCGCTGGCAGGACGAGCACACGGGCAGGATCCGGATGGACGTCGACAAGAGCAGGCGCAAGGGCGAGCAGGCATCGGGCAAGGTGCGGCTGTTCAACGGCCGCTCCGGCGAGCCTTTCAACCAGCTCGTGACCGTCGGCTACATGTACATCCTCAAGCTCCTGCACCTGGTGGACGACAAGATCCACGCTCGCTCGACGGGCCCGTACTCGCTCGTCACCCAGCAGCCGCTCGGCGGCAAGGCCCAGTTCGGCGGCCAGCGGTTCGGCGAGATGGAGGTGTGGGCGCTCGAGGCATACGGCGCGGCCTACACGCTCCAGGAGATGCTGACGATCAAGTCCGACGACACCGTCGGGCGCGTCAAGGCCTACGAGGCGATCGTCAAGGGCGAGAACATCGCTGAGCCGTCGATCCCCGAGTCGTTCAAGGTGCTGCTCAAGGAGATGCAGTCGCTCGGCCTCGACGTCAACGTCGTGTCCGAGGAGGGCGAGCGGGCCGAGATGCGCGAGGAGGACGACGACCTGCTGCGCGCGGCCGAGGAGCTCGGGATCGATCTCAGCGGCGTTCGCGCGACCGACGCGCTCGCCGCCGATGAGGCAGTCGAGCACGAGGGCGAGACGCTCGAGGCCTCGGCCGACGAGGTCGAGGAGGAGGCGTCCGATCTGGAACCAGGGGAAGACCTCGAGGCCGAGGACTTCGCTACGGACATCGACCCGATGCTCGAGGCCGACGTCGGCCCCGGTGAGGCCGAGGGGGTTCTTGAGGAGGACGAGGTCTGAGGTTTGTCTTTGGGTTTGCTAATGGGGTCGCCCGCCCCGCCTGTCCGGTCGTCTCCTTGGCGCTCGGCCTCACCGGCTCCGTTGCTGGCTCGCCCGCGTCAGGTCGCCATCCGTCGGACCTCGGCCCCCATGGTCCATTTGAAAGCTGACTTTGTCACCGCCGCATCCACTCTCTGAAGACTTTTCCAGGCACTAACGAAGGAAATTGCCTTGATCGACATCAACAACTTCGACGCCATCGAAATCAGCCTCGCGTCCTCCAAGCAGATCCGCTCGTGGAGCTCGGGCGAGGTCACGAAGCCCGAGACGATCAACTACCGCACGCTCAAGCCCGAGAAGGACGGCCTGTTCTGCGAGCGCATCTTCGGTCCGACGAAGGACTGGGAGTGCTACTGCGGCAAGTACAAGCGTGTCCGTTACAAGGGGATCGTGTGCGAGCGCTGCGGAGTCGAGGTGACCCGCTCGAAGGTCCGGCGCGAGCGCATGGGCCACATCGACCTGGCCGCTCCGGTCAGCCACATCTGGTTCTTCAAGGGCGTCCCGAGCCGGATCGGCTACCTGCTCGACATGGCTCCCAAGGAGCTCGAGAAGGTCCTCTACTTCGCCGCCTCGATGGTCACCTGGGTGGACGACGAGGCCCGCGCGCGTGATCTCGAAGCACTCGAGGGCGAGGTCGCCAAGGTGCTCGACGGTTACACCGCCGAGAAGGAGGAGCGGATCCTCGAGCTCAAGGAGTCGCTCGAGCGCCGCGTCCAGTTCCTGGAGACGGCCAAGACCGCCCGCAACTTCTCCGATGAGGACCACCTGTGGGCGGAGTCGCTCGACGTCAACGTCGCGAAGCTGTCAGACGAGGAGCGCGAGAAGCTGCTCAAGGATCTGCGCAAGAGCTTCCAGGCCGACATCGACGACACCGAGGCATACATCGAGGACGCAGCTGAGCGGATGCGCCAGGTGTGGGAGCTGTTCAAGACGATGAAGGCCAAGGACGTCGTCAACGACGAGACGTTGTTCCGCGAGCTCAAGGACCGGTTCGGCTCGCCGTTCGGATTCGGCGAGTACTTCCGCGGCGGGATGGGCGCGGAGGCGGTCCGCGACCTGCTCCAGCAGGTCGACCTGGAGGCTGAGTCAGATGAGCTCCAGGACCAGGTGAAGACCGCCAAGGGCCAGAAGCAGGCGCGCGCGGTCAAGCGATTGAAGGTCGTGAGCGCGTTCATCAACTCTGGCAACAAGCCGGAGATGATGATCCTCGAGGCGGTCCCCGTGATCCCGCCGGAGCTGCGCCCGATGGTCCAGCTCGACGGCGGGCGGTTCGCGACCTCCGACCTGAACGACCTCTACCGCCGGGTGATCAACCGCAACAACCGCCTCAAGCGGCTGCTCGACCTCGGCGCGCCGGAGATCATCGTCAATAACGAGAAGCGGATGCTGCAGGAGGCCGTCGACGCGCTGTTCGACAACGGGCGCCGCGGGCGGCCCGTCACCGGCCCTGGCAACCGTTCGCTGAAGTCGCTGTCCGACATGCTCAAGGGCAAGCAGGGCCGGTTCCGCCAGAACCTGCTCGGCAAGCGCGTCGATTACAGCGGGCGCAGCGTGATCGTGTCGGGCCCGTGGCTGCGCCTGCACCAGTGCGGCCTGCCGAAGCTGATGGCGCTCGAGCTGTTCAAGCCGTTCATCATGGCCCGGCTCGTCGAGCGCAAGTCGGCCCAGAACATCAAGGCGGCCAAGAAGATGGTCGACTCGATGATCCCCGAGGTCTGGGACGTGCTCGAGGAGGTCATCCATGAGCACCCGGTGCTGCTCAACCGCGCGCCGACGCTCCACCGCCTCGGGATCCAGGCGTTCGAGCCGGTGCTGGTCGAGGGCAAGGCGATCCAGGTCCATCCGCTCGTCTGCCACGCGTTCAACGCCGACTTCGACGGCGACCAGATGGCGGTCCACCTGCCGCTGTCGGCCGAGGCCCAGGCGGAGGCGCGGATCCTGATGCTGTCCGCCAACAACATCCTGTCCCCCGCGCACGGGGCGCCGCTGGCGACGCCGACGCAGGACATGGTGCTCGGCGCCTACTACCTCACGTACGGCAAGGACGAGGAGCAGCTGGCTGAGATCGAGGAGCAGCTGAGGCAGTCCCAGACGCCGGGCGATCACCGCCCGCAGGTCTACCGGACCGCGCAGGAGGCCGAGCTCGCCTACGAGAACGGCGTCGTCAAGCTCCACGACCTGGCCGAGTTCCGCCCGCAGGGGCGCGAGGGCGGCCACCTGCTCACGACCGTTGGGCGGATCATCTACAACGACAAGATCGAGCGCGCGCTGGGCGAGGCGCTGGGCGACCAGTTCGACCCGACCACCTACCGGTTCGTCAACCGATCGATGAAGAAGAAGGACACGACCCGGCTGGTCGACGATCTCGTCCAGACCTACGGGGCCGCGTCGATCTCGCAGGTGCTCGACGCGTTCAAGGACATCGGCTTCCACTACGCCACCCAGGCGGGCGTGACGATCTCCAAGAACGACGTTCAGACGCCGCCCGACAAGGCCGAGATCCTCGCCCGCTACGACGAGCGGTTGACGGAGATCGACGCGCAGTACCTGAACGGCGAGATGGATCAGGAGGAGCGCCACGAGGCGGTGACCGGCCTGTGGGATCAGGCGACCAACGAGGTCGCGCGGTCGATGATCGAGCACCTCGACGAGCTCAACCCGATCTTCATGATGGCCAACTCGGGTGCCCGCGGCTCGTTCCAGCAGATCCGTCAGCTGGCCGGGATGCGGGGCCTGATGGCCAACCCGAAGGGCGAGATCATCGAGCGACCGATCAAGGCCAACTTCATGGAGGGCCTCGACGTGCTCGAGTACTTCATCTCGACGCACGGTGCCCGCAAGGGTCTCGCTGACACGGCGCTGCGCACGGCGGACTCGGGTTACCTGACGCGGCGTCTCGTCGATGTCTCGCAGGACGTGATCATCCGTCAGGAGGATTGCGGCACGGCGGAGTTCATCCGCAGCCCGATCACGCAGGTCGAAACCGACCCGGAGACCCGGGGCGAGCGTCCCACGTCCGAGCCCAACGACAACCTGATCGGCCGGATCGCGGCGCTGCGGATCTCAGGCCCCGACGGGAGCCTGATCGTCGAGAAGGACATCGAGATCGACCGCGGGGAGCTGGCCGCGCTGATCGAGGCGTTCGCCGACCAGACGGCGGCGGGCGAGGTCGTGCGCGTGCCGGTTCGCTCGGTGCTCAAGTGCGAGGCGCCGACAGGTGTCTGCCAGGCGTGCTACGGCCGCTCGATGGCGACCGGCAAGATCGCCCAGATCGGCGATGCGGTCGGGATCGTCGCCGCCCAGTCGATCGGCGAGCCCGGGACCCAGCTGACGATGCGGACGTTCCACACCGGCGGTATCGCCGGCGCCGACATCACCCACGGCCTGCCGCGCGTCGTCGAGCTGTTCGAGGCGCGCAAGCCGAAGGGCCTGGCGAGGATGTCGGAGGTCGCCGGCGCCGTCTCGATCGAGGACGCCGACAAGTCGGTCACGGTCGTGATCACCGATGCCGCCGGCGAGGAGCACCGCCACACGTTCCCGCGGCGCACGCTGCTCTACGTGCGCGACGGGCAGCACATCGACGTCGGTCAGGCGCTCAACGAGGGCTCGCTGTACCCGCACGAGATCCTCTCCCATGGCGGCAAGGATCAGGAAGAGCGGCGCACGGCGACCGAGCTGTACCTCGTCGGCGAGGTGCAGGAGGTCTACAAGTCCCAGGGCGTCGACATCAACGACAAGCACATCGAGCTGATCGTGCGCCAGATGATGAAGAAGGTCCGGATCGACCAGAAGGGCGACACCGACCTGCTGCCGGGGCTGTACGTCGACCGGCACGAGTACCAGCGGATCAACAATGCCGTGATCGATGCGGGCGGCGAGGCGGCGCAGGCCGAGGAGATCATCCTCGGGATCACCAAGGCGTCGCTCAACACCGACTCGTTCCTGTCGGCGGCGTCCTTCCAGGAGACCACGAAGGTGCTGACCGACGCGGCCCTCGAGGGCAAGGTCGACCGCCTCAACGGGCTCAAGGAGAACGTGATCATCGGCAAGCTGATCCCGGCGGCCACCGGGCTCAAGCGCTACCGGCGGATCGAGATCGAGCCGTCGGAGCCACTGCCTCGCGGGATCGACGAGGTCAGCCTGCTCGATCACGACGACCTCGCGGCCGAGCTCGGGCTCGCCGACGGCGAGTCGCTGTCGGGCTTCGGCGGCCTCGAGGCCGACCTGTCCGACCTCGAGGACATCGGCAACGGCGGCTCCGTGTTCGGCTTCGCCGACGAGTTCGCCGATCTCGACCTGCCGCCGGTCGACTCAGGCGGCGACGGGCTCGACTAGCAGCACCGAGGCTTCGGCTCGGGCCACCCACTCACAGTGTGGGTGGCCCGGGTCGCGCGCTTCCGATAGCATGTGAATCCGGATTCACAGCCAGCCGGAGGCCCCGGGGAAGGAGCGGAATGGTTACGGTCGACATCGCCGACCCGGCGCGGGCGGTGCTTAACCAGGCGCCGCCGCTCGAGCCGTGCAACCTGTTCGAGCTCGATCTGGCGCTGCGCGAAGCGCTCGTCCGCGAGGGTGGAGCGTGGGGCCTCGAGCGTGCTGCCGAGGCCGGGGCGGTCGCCGGCGGCGTCGAGGCGCGCGAGCACAGCCGCCGCGCCGAGCGCAACGAGCCGATCCTCCACACCCACGACCGTTACGGCAACCGGATCGATCACGTCGAGCTCGATCCCTCCTGGCACTGGCTGTTGCGCGGGGCGATCGAGCGCGGGATCACGGGACTGCCGTGGCGGAGCGGCCCGGGCGGGCACGTCGTGCGCGCCGCGCTGTTCATCCTCTGGGGGCAGGTCAACGACGGCGTCATGTGTCCCGTCTCGATGACCTACGCCGCCGTCCCCGCGCTGCGCGACGGCAACGCGGCGCTCGCCGCCGAGTGGGAGCCGCGCCTGACCGAGCCCGACTACGAGCGCGGCGCACTCGCCGGCATGGCGATGACCGAGCGCCAGGGCGGCTCCGACGTCCGCGCCAACATCACGCGCGCCGAGGACCTCGGCGACGGGACCTACGAGCTCCACGGCCACAAGTGGTTCTGCTCATACCCACCCTGCGACGTGTTCCTCGTGCTCGCCCAGGCGAATCGATCCGTCTCGTGCTACCTCGTGGAGCGCGGGCCCGGGATGGAGTTCCAGCGCCTGAAGGACAAGCTTGGCACGCGTTCGCTTGCGAGCTCCGAGGTCGAGTTCCACGGCGCCCGCGGCCGGCTCCTCGGAGAGGAGGGGCGGGGCGTGGCCGCGATCATCCGGATGGTCAACCACACGCGGCTCGACTGCATCCTCGGCGCGACCGCCGGCTACCGGCGGGGCACGCTCGAGGCGATCCACCACGCTCGGCACCGCAGCGCCTTCGGCGCGCTCCTCGTCAACCAGCCGGCGATGCGCAACGTGCTCGCCGACCTTGCGCTCGAATCCGAGGCGGCCACCGTCACGGCGCTGCGCGTGGCCCGGGCCTACGACGAGGACGGCACAGAGGCGAACGCGTTCCGCCGGTTCGCGACGGCGGTGACGAAGTACTGGCTCTGCAAGCGGGCCCCGGCGCACGCCGCCGAGGCGCTCGAGTGCCTCGGCGGTAACGGCTACGTCGAGGATTCGGGGATGCCACTGCTCTACCGAGGGGCACCACTCGGCTCGATCTGGGAGGGCGCTGGGAACGTCGCCGCGCTCGATGTGCTGCGCGCGCTCGTCAGGGAGCCGGACGGCCTGCCCGCCTTCCTGGTCGAATGCGAGCTGGCGCGGGGAGGCGACCCGCGGCTCGACGTGCAGCTCGACGCGATCCGGGCGCGAGTCGAGGCCATGTTCGCCGCCGGCGAGCCTGAGGGCGCGGAGTTCGGCGCCCGCCGCCTGGTCGAGGAGCTGGCGCTGACGCTGCAGGCGTCGCTGCTCGTGCGCCACTCTCCGGGCACGGTCGCGGATGCGTTCTGTGCCTCGCGCCTCGGGGGCGAGGGCGGCCGCGCCTACGGCACCCTGCCCGGCGGTGTGGATGCCCGGGCGATCATCGACCGCGCGTGTCCGGTCTGAGGCTGAGGCGGAGGCGGTCGAGCTGGCGGCCGCTGGGCGAACCCGCGAGCGACTTCTCGACGCGGCTCGCGAGCTCGTCGAGGAGCGCGGTTACGCAGGCGCGTCGGTGCTGGCCGTCGCGGACCGCGCCGGGGTCGCGGCCGGCACGCTGTACCGGCACTTCAGCTCCAAGGAGGAGCTGTTCGTCGAGTTGTTCCGCAGCGTCTGCGACCACGAGCTCGCGGTGATGCGCGCGGCCGCCTCCGGGGGCGAGCTGTCGGCCGTGGAGCGGATCGATCGGGTGCTGACGACGTTTGCGATGCGAGCACTGAGCCGCCCGCGGCTGGCGAGGGCATTGATCGCCGAACCCGTCGCCGCCGGCGTCGATGCCGAACGGCTCGTGTATCGCGCGCGCTACCGCGAGCTGCTTGCGGGCGCGCTGCGCGACGGCGTCGTCGCCGGCGAGCTCCCGGATCAGGACGTCGAGCTCACCTCGGCGGCGCTCGTCGGTGGCTGTGCCGAGGCGCTCATCGGCCCGCTTGCGGCGCAGGACGCCCCACGCGAGCACACGATCGCGGCGCTGCGGGCGTTCATCCGCCGGGCGGTCGGTGCGTGAGCGACGGCGCGGTCAGGATCGAGCGCCGCGGGCCCGTGCTCACGGTGCTGCTCTCGCGCCCAGCTCGGCGCAACGCGCTCGACGGGACCACGGCTGCCGCCCTGGCCGAGGCGCTGCGCGGCTTCGACGCCAATCCCGACGCGGCGGTTGCGGTCCTGCACGGCGAGGGCGGAACCTTCTGCGCCGGCGCCGACCTGAAGGCGATCGGCGGCCCCGATGGCAATCGCCTCACGCCTGTCGGCGAAGGCGACGGCCCGATGGGACCGACCCGGCTGCGGCTCGGGAAGCCCGTGATCGCGGCGATCGCCGGCCACGCGGTCGCGGGTGGGCTCGAGCTCGCCCTCTGGTGCGACCTGCGCGTCGCCGAAGAGGACGCCGTGCTCGGCGTCTTCTGCCGTCGCTGGGGGGTGCCGCTGATCGACGGTGGCACCGTCCGGCTGCCCCGCCTGATCGGCGTGTCCCGCGCGATGGATCTGATCCTCACCGGCCGGGCGGTAGATGCGCACGAGGCGCTCGCGATCGGGCTCGTCAACCGGGTCGTGCCGCGCGGCGAGTCGCGCCGGGCGGCCGAGGAGCTGGCGCACGAGCTCGCGCGCTTCCCGCAGACGTGCCTGCGCGAGGACCGCCTGTCGCTGCTCGAGCAGGAGGCCCTGGACGAGCAGGCTGCGCTCGCCCGCGAGTACGAGCATGGCCTGCGCTCGCTCGCCGAGGCCGCCGGCGGGATCGAGCGGTTTCGTGCCGGGGCGGGACGCGGCGGAGCGTTCTAACGCCGCCCGAAGCCCGCTCGCCGTCCAGCATTGAAAAAACAGCGTCCGCGCTGTCACAGAGTTCGAACGGAGCGCTTATGGCCTGCTTAGCCGCGCCCGTCATCTTCGCTGAAGATGCCGATTACGACAGTCCTAGGCGCGCGATTGCGTCCACTCCCGTCAAGCACGGGGCCGGCACTGCCGAAACGAGAGATGCGGCCGGCGAACTGACCGGCGCAATCTCACACTGATCGACCGGATTCCTTCAGCCTATGACCTTCACGATCGGCGTCGTGCTGGCGCTCGCCTGCGCGTTGACGACCAACCTCGGCTTTCTCTACAAGCACCGCGGCGCCTGTCAGGCGCCCGCGGTCGACTTCCGGCGCCCGCTCGCGTCGGGGAAGCAGCTGTTCTCCTCGCGGTTGTTCTCGATCGGCATGCTGATCGCCTGCGGCTCGTGGATCTTGCACATCGCCGCGATGGCGATGTTGCCGCTGTCGGTCGTGCAGGCCGTCCTGGCCGGAGGCGTCGTGCTGCTCGCGATCATGGCCGAGCGGATCCTCGGCTGCTCGATCGGCAGGCGCCAGTGGGGCGGGCTGGCGATGACCGCCGCCGGGTTGGTCCTGCTCGGCGTGTCGCTGCCGCCAGTCCACGGCGCGCACTCGCGCTTCTCGGTGCCCGGGATCATCGTGTTCGAGACGATCCTGATCGCAGCCGGGGTCCTGCTGATCCTCGGCCCGCGGATGGGCGCGCCCAGCCACCGCCATGGTGTGATGCTCGGCGCCGCCTCGGGGATCCTGTTCGGCGTCTCCGATATCTCGATCAAGGCGCTGACCGGCATGATCGGCGCCCACGGGCCCGCGGGACTGATCTCGCCATGGCTGCTCGTCACAGTCGCGGCCTCGATCGTTGCCTTCTTCACGTCGGCCAGCAGCCTCCAGGACACCAACGCCGTGCCCGTGATCGCGGTCACCAGCGCGGCCGCGACCGTCTCGGGCATCGTCGGCGGGATCGTCGTGTTCGGCGACCCCCTGCCGGGCAACCCGCTCGGCATGGTGATCGAGTGCACGGCGTTCGTCCTCGTCGTGCTCGCCGCTTGGCTGACGCCGGCACCCGCCCGCGCCGTCGGCCAGCTCGCAAGCTCAGGCGCCTGATCGCTTCTCCGCCTCTCCGCTTCACCGTCTCCGCATGGCGGTTAGCGGGGTCTGCGGCGTAAACGACCGCAATCAAGGCAGCACCGCCCCTGGCGTTGACAGCCGGGCCCCGGCCGCTTGGCGCCGCAACGACCAAAACGTCCCGGAACCGCTCGATCAGCGATGAGATGTGCGAACGGGGCGATATAAGCGCCCCGATGGCACACCTCCGGACGCAGACCGGGCCATCCGTGACGTTTTGTGGCTCTTGTGACGGATCTGTGGGTGTGATCGGCGTCGTGGGGTGGTTGGCACGCCGTTCCCGCGTAGGTTTCTGGCTTGTCGAAGGTCAGCTACCAGGAGC
>Ga0302235_10001340_pt1 | contig 18558 bp, 28 predicted proteins | sample II_Palsa_N3_3_FD_193577 | JGI IMG/M metagenome (GOLD analysis project Ga0302235, IMG submission 193577) | Peat permafrost microbial communities from Stordalen Mire near Abisko, Sweden - II_Palsa_N3_3 | ecosystem: Environmental > Terrestrial > Soil > Palsa > Peat permafrost | place: Sweden... | reverse complement strand
GTTCCGGGCAGCCAACTCCTCATACGACGGCTGTTCCGGACGCGGCACCCCCGAACCCAACCATGATCACAAAGCAGACGCCAGCACCGACACGCCGCAGATCAACAGGGAGCGTGACTGGTTACCCATTCCGGGCACTCGGGAGGCATGTTCTCTTCAGTCATCGGATGTCCTTTCAGAACAGGGAAAGCTCGGGTTCGTTTTCGGGCTTGGCATTTCACGACGGCTCAACCTCGATTGCCTCGAAGTCGGGCTCAGGTTTTAGCCAGTCGATATTCATCTCGCGGTCCCGCTCCGCTATCCGCTCCGCGTAGCGGCCAGCGAAGGTCTCCGGGCCCTTCATGTCCGCGTGGTAGCGGTCAGCGAAGGTCTCTGGTGGCTTCACAGCCCGGCCTCGGTCTCTCCCTCGCGGGGGTCGAACAGCACGGCCTGGACCTGCTCCACGGGTTCCGGCCGGGGGTCGCTCGCGTGATCTGCCAGCCAGGCAACCAGCGCGTCATGGAGGGTCACCGGGGGACTCATGACGCCACCTCGAGACGACGGGCGGACCGGTCTTCACCGGCCCATATCCCGTACTCCTCACCGTTGCTGTCGGCCCACTGGGCGCACCGCAGACGGACGGGGCACCCGAGGCAGATGGCCCGGGCCTTCTCGATGTCGGCCTCGTCAGCGGAGAAGAACATTTCCGTGTCGGCGCCCTTGCACGCCGCTCCCCTCAGGTCAGGTACAGGGGTAGCCCAGGGCAGGGCCTGGCGGTCGGCGTTGCGCCCTTCAGCGGCGACCTTCGCCGTCCTGGCGCGTGACCGGCGCTTGGTCTCGCGGTCGCGCTCCCGGCGGCGCTCCTTCTCCTGTTCCGTTTCCGGCACCGCTACCGGCTCGGTGCCCGGGGGCGCGATGCTCCAGATGTTCACGGTCCGGCCCATGTACGGGGCCCACCGACCGCCGCTGACGATCTGCCCCTTGTTCCGCATGTCGGCCAGCAGGGCCCGGAGCGTGCCGCCCTTGACGTGGATCGCGAGGCCGATCTCACCGGAGGTCTCCCAGGAGTTCTCGGTCAGGTGAGCCAGGATCAGGTCACGGCGGGTCATCAGGCCACCGCTTCCGGCTCGGTCTCAATCTCGGCCTTAGCGGTCAGCCGGTGCCAGTACGCATGCAGGGTTGCGGCCTCCATCTCGTTCGCGTACTGCCGGTCAGCAAGGGTCGCGTCCGGGTCCCGGAGGACTTCCGCGGAGGCGTGGGTGGCTCTGTGGAGATCTCTCAGGGTCGGCAGGCGCGGGCCCTGGACCCGGCCCTGCGCGGCGGTCTGGGATGCTTTCATTGATCGGTTCCTTCCATGGGTTCTTGATCAGGGCGGGGGCCGCGCGGCCTGGCAGCTTTCGCGGCCCCTGCCTCATCGGGTTACGGTTCGGCTTCCGTCTCGGCTTCCGGGTCAAGGACCCGGAACAGCGCACCAAGGACAGAGCCAGAGCGGTGCACAGGTGACGGGGCGTCCGGGTGGGCGGCCTGCCAGGCCTGCTTGGCCTCGTAGCTTCGCGGGTCCGGGTAAGCGGCGTGGTGTGCTGCCACCTCGGCCTCAACGACCGGATCGGGCCTGCCTGGGTCAAACAGGTCAAACACCCGGAAAGGACCCGACTGCGGCCCGGGCCCGGTCACTGCCCGGCCTCCGGTTCGGGGTCTGGGATGATCCGCGCGTCGATGCACACCATCTCGCCCCGGGCAGCGGCGGCGGCATGGATACGGTTGGCCTCGGATTCGGTGATGGCGGGCCCGGTCTCCCACCACTGCCACGGCCACGTGATCATGAGCCCGCCTCCGGTTCCAGCCGGAACTCGGGGCTGTCGATGGTGAGCTGGTGGCCTGTCGGCCCGTCCCACTGAATGAACTTGCCGTCGAGCAGCGCGGCGGCCTGCACTGCCTCGGCTCGGTTCGCGAACACGGCGATAGGGGAGGGAACCGGACCGACCGCGTACGTGGTCTCGCCGGCCGACATCAGCCGGTCCCACTCCCCCAGGGTGAGCTGTGCCATAACCCGGCCTCCGCCTCTGGCGCGGGCCGGATCTCCGAGGCATCCCGGAAGCATGCCGGATAGTAGGCATCCTCCTCCGGGGTGCCCTCGGGGGCCGGGCTGCCATCCGCAAGCTGAGCCAGCTCTGGGGGCTGGACAACGATCGTCCACTCGTCCGGGCCGCAGACCTCGGACACCCAGCCCCGGACCCACGGCCATGCCTCGCGCGGGCCGGCCTGCTGCTCCGCTGTCAGCGGGAACCGGGTCTCGACCCAGGTGCCTTCGGGGTACTGATCTGACTTGGTCATGCGCCGGCCTCCGGTTCGGCCTGGCCGACCTCGGCAACCGCAGGCTCGTAGTAGGTCTCGCCGCCGGGGTAGGCACCAGCCGATTCCCATTCCTGCTCTGGCCCGGGTTCGGCAGCACCAGCCGGGAAGTACGGAGCGCGGATCGTGCCTTCTGCCCCGCTCATGCCCCTGCCTCCGGTTCGGCCGCGAACGGGCGCTCGCCCGGGGGGTGCGGGCACGCCGCGTGGTCCGGCAGCTGGCCCTCGGCCTGCCGCGCGGCGTAGCTCGCGGACGGGCCCCGGCCTCCCCATGCCGCATCCTCGGCCTGGCGCTCAGCCTCGGCCCGGGCGGCGGTCACGTCGTTCCATCCGGCCAGTCCCTCGTAGCGGGACAGTCCGCCGTACGTGGAGGCGTCGGCTACCACCTCGGCCTGGTCCCGGTCAAGGAACGCGCACTCGGGCTCGGCCGCGCCTTCCACGCCCCACCCGGGTATGTAGGTGGTGGCCCCGCGCATCGCGAGCTGGTACCACGGGGCACCGAGGGGGACAGCGGCGAACATCGGGCCCGCGCCCTGGAAGCCCTCGGGAAACTCGGCCTCGTCCAGGTGGACCTCGGCAGTATCGGCCGTGATGCCCTGCCGCTCCCATAGCTGAAGCTCGGCAGGTGCGTCCGCGCGGGCCTCGAAGCCGTCCGGGTGCCGGTCTTCCGGGCCTGCTTCCAGCCAGTCCGCGGCGCTCGCGGGCGGCTCGTTGTCGATCTCGTCGGCAGATATCTCGCGTGCGGTCATGACCCGGCCTGCGGTCCCTCGGCCGCGAACGTGATCTCGGTGATGTTGAGCCCTGTCATCCACGCCCACCAGCGACCGCAGACCGGGCAGTGATAGACGGCAGACGGCGGCACGTAATCGGCCCCGTCCCAGCAATCCGCGCAGTTGCAGCCACGCGCGGTCGCCGTACCGCAGTGCCAGCAGCTCTCCGTCTCCTGCGGCGTGTATCCCCCGGGAGTCTCGCGCGGGGCCTCGGCGTCCTCCGGATGGCAGCCGGGGAAGTGGCCGGCCTGCCGGTGGTTCGCCAGGGCCGTCATGACCCGGCCTCGGCATCCAGTAGCGCCTCGGCCGCGGGAGTCACCGTGAGCGGGACCGGCCAGTCGGCCGTGGGGTCTTCTGCCTCACCTTCCGGAGCGGGCCCGCAGTCGCATTCCACTGTTCCGGTGAAAGGGCATTCACCCGTTTCGCTCTGTGCGTAGTCGTACACCGGGCCGGTATCGTGGAACTCGGCCCAGTTGTCGTTGGTCATCCTGCTTCCATCTCTCTTTCCTTCTCGGGGGCGTGGTCAAAAGGGCTTCGGGGGGTCCGCATCGCGGAGTGAATGGTGCGGTCGACTTCCCGGGCGGGAAGACCGAGGGACACAGCCACCCGGGCCAGCTCACCGAGAGTCGCGGTGTCCCCGTTCTCCGCAGCGCGGGAGGCAGCCCAGAACAGGCCGTTGTTGCGGTTGCCTTCAGGCTGGTTAGCGAGCCACCCAGACAGGTGAGCCACCGAGCGCGGGCCCTCGGGGAAGCGCATGCCGAGGCGCATGGAGGGCCCGGCGGGTGCGAGGTGCTCTCTCGCCGCGGCCCAGTCGAACGTGCCCGCACCAGGCTGGTGCGCGATCACCTTGTAGAGCTTGCCGTCGACCTCGCTCGGAGGGCTGACCACGTAGCCGCCCAGGCCGCGGAAGTCGATGTGCCGCCCGGGTATGTGCCCGTTGCGCTGGCTGGTCCCGGGGTAGTAGTGGTGCATCCCGCCGGACGGGGTGCGGATGACCGCCTTCGGATCGGGGACCAGCCCGGCGCGTTTCAGCTCGTTGAAGGCCTCGTACCCGGTGCCATCGGCGTGCACGTCGACATCAAGGACGTCCGGGCCCGGGGCCCCGGTGGCTATCGCCACGTTCGCGGCCGAGGCCGGCTTCCACCACTGCTCGATCCGGGCGTGGCTGGTGCTCGCGTTCAGGAACCCGTTCTTCGTCATCGGCACCTTGCTCCTGGGTACGCACGGGAACACCGGCCAGCCGGTCTCGGCATACCGGTGTGCGGCTTCCTCCTGGGGGGACCTCATGACCCGGCCTCGGGTTCCGGCTCGCGCTGGGCGTTCCACCAGCAGTCGGTCAGCGGGCAGCGGTACATCTCGCCGTTGGTGTCGCGCTCATGCCAGTGCTGGCCTTCCTGCCACTGCCAGGGATCTCTCATGCCTCTGCCTCGGGTTCCGGCTCAGGCTCTTTCACCGGGATAAAGTCAGGGCCCGGGTGAGTATTGACAGGGCCCGATGCCTTCGGGAAGAACAGCTCCGATATCTTGCTGTCGGTCATGACCCGGCCTCGATTTCCGTCTCCGGGTTTCCCTTGCTGTATTCCAGGTGCGCCTCACGGCTGAAAATCAGCCCGGGCCGCACGAATTCCCACGGGGCAGGGATAGAGTCCACGTCCAGATGGGGAACGCTGTCTGTCATGCGCCGGCCTCAAGTTCCATCCCGGGTTCTTTTTTTTCTGCCGTCCACTGGGCAATCAGGCTGTCCGCGAGTGCCGCTATCTCCGGGGTAATTCCGGTGAAGCACCCCGGGCCCGATGGCTGCTGTTCAATCGCCGGCCGTTCCGGTACTTCCGCCACGTGCTCAGAGCGCACGGCGCCTGATGGTGCCGATTCAGGGGCTATCCCGCCGATCTCCAGCAGGGTTTCCCGGGCGGCAGGAGCCGCGCGGTCCCAGCCGGCCCGGCTCAGTGCCTCGGCTTGGGTGATCTCGCCGGCTTCCAGGTCCCGCTGTGCCTTGCACACCTCGCAGCGACGGGACGCGCTGTGCTTCTTAAGCTGCCTCTCCCGCTCGAACCCACCGGGCTCAACCTGCGCGACCACCCACCTGCCGCCGCGTTCGAGCTGGACCTGAAGCAGCCGTGCACCCCTGCCTAGCGCGTGGTCGGTGAACCTGCGTGCAAGTCCCCCGGAGGTCCCGTTCTTCTCAGCCCCGGTGTAATGCCCCGTAGGGGCCTGCTTCCCGTGCGGCAGCGGAGGGAACAGGTGGAACGTGTACACCTGACCGCCGCTCACCGGCACCCCTGCTTCCGGGCTACGACGGTGATCGGTCATGACGCGACCGCCTTATCCGCTGCCCGGTTCGCCGCGGACAGGTCGACCCCGCCCCAGACACCTGACTCCGCGCGGTCGGCGTCGGCAGCGAGGAAGCACTCTCCGCGCACCTCGCAGCCCACGCATACCGCGAGCGCCCGCGCCGCGTCCTCATCGGATTCGGCGTCGAACCATTCCGGCGGCGAGGTCCGGCAGGCGGCCCGGCTCTGCCAGCCTGTCTGCGGGGCGCGAGATACGGGCAGCACCACGCGGCGCAACACCGGCTCCGGGCTCGGGATCTCCGCCGGGTCGCGCCCCGCGGCCCGGGCGCGGGCCCGGGCGTGGTTCGCCCGGTCCCGTTCTCTGCGCCGCCGGACCTGCTCCGGGCTCGGCTGGCGGGTCACTTCTACTCCGCCTCATACCCAGACGAGGCGCCAGGACAGGAAGCGCCGCCGATGACCAAGAATGCGCCTGGCCGGTCGTCCTTCTTGTCGTTGCTCATGTCGCTTCGCCTCCGGTAGCTCGGAACCTTGCCTCTTATCTAGACGCCTAGAGGAGTTACAACATGTATAGAGGAGTTGACCCAAGCCGTCAAGGCCCGGTCGTCAGTGAGCGGGCAGCTGGTAGTTCAGGACGTAGGCATCAGCAGACATGATGGTGTCGCAGACCTCGACGGCGCGACCTTCAACGTCATATGCGGTTCGCACCAAGCGGAACACAGGCACGCCAGGCATCATGGCTAGCAGTCGCACCTCAGCCTCGGTAGGCATCCTTGCGGTGACTTCTTCAGAGAACCGCTCAAGAGTATGACCCAAGTCTTCGAGGCGAGCATAGATTCCGCCCGGGCCCGGGTTCGGGTCAGCGATTGGAGTCCCCTTGGCTATATCCGCTGGAATGTAGGAAGTGGCCGTTTCAACCGGTACACCGTTGAGGGAGTAACGTCGGCTACGGACGATCACGGGTCCCGTGCGGTTAAGACGCTCAGCTATATCAGGCGGGGCAGGCATCTCGTTGACCTGGATCAGGTCTACGTCAGGCTGCGCGCCGACCTGTTCAGATTCAGCGAGGAACGCCGCCTTGCCTTCCTTACGATGACGGCGGGCAAAACGATCCGACGCCAACCTGCGCACTGGGGGTTTCTTACGTACAAATACTCCGCGCCCATGCTCGGCACGGGTTAGGCCCTCGATCTCAAGAAGCTGCAATGCGTTCCGAGCGGTCATTCGGGCAACACCATAGTGGCTCATCAGCAGAGCCTCAGATGGAAGCCGGTCTCCCTCATTCAGTCGTCCGCTCTGTATCGCCGCCCGTAGTTGGTCGGCGATCTGCCGGAACACCGCCCTGTCACTGGCCGGATCCACAGCCAAGCCGTCAAGCATGCTGCTCATGAGGGTTCCTCCTCCCGACCTCTCCACTCGTCCACACGTCTAGTAGTCTCACAGTACCGGTTTGACTGATTGGAGTTACAGGGTGACCAGCGAGGACACGCGCCACTCAGTGAGCGTTGCCGGTGTCGTGATCGACGAGGATGGCCGCGCGCTCGTCATCCAGCGACGAGACAATGCGCATTGGGAGCCGCCCGGTGGCGTCCTTGAGCGCGACGAGACGATAACAGACGGGCTGCTGCGTGAGGTCAAAGAAGAAACCGGCCTCATTGTCGAGCCCATCGCGCTTACCGGCGTCTACAAGAACATGCGCCGGGGCATCATAGCTCTCGTATTCAGATGCCGCCCAATCGGTGGCGCCTTGACTGAGAACTCAGAAGTTGTCGGATTTCGGTGGATACGAGAAGCCGACGTGAGCTCGATAATGTCCGAGGCCTACGCAGTCCGTATTCTCGATGCGTATCAGCATAACGCCGTACCATCGATCCGAAACCACGACGGCGTGAGGCTCCTCGTCCCTGCGGCTAATTAACTCCGATATCTGCGTGGTTTCCCTACCGTCGGTAGCTGATTGCGAGAACCATTGCCGCCAGTCACGCACGTTAGCTAGACCCTGCATCCGCAGGCGCGGAGACAGGCCTGCAATGGCGTTTGCCCGAGATGAAGACAGCAACTTAGCGTCGTCCTATGACACGTGCTGCCTGGGGTTATGCATATCCGGTTCCGGCGGGCGCGTCTTCCCCTCCGGAAGAGGAGACCCGTGCCGACGCGCTCGTGCAACGGCGTGCACCGCACCCGCCCGCAACTGCACTGCGTGCTGCACGGGAATCCGATGCGCTCATGCCAGCCGTGCAATCCCTGTGCGCCGGGCAGCCCCGGCAGACCCGGAGGGAGGTGTGATGACGGCGAAGAAGACAACCGGCCCCGACCCGTGGCTAAGGCCAGCCCAGATGATCGCGGAACTAGGCATCAGCAAGCGCACCTGGGCGAGGATGCGGGCGGCAGGCACCGCCCCGAAGTGCGTCCGGATGCCCGGAGGCCTGAAATGCCGCCGCAGCTGGTTCGAGGCCTGGCTAGCTGAGCGGGAAGCGGAAGCAGCGTGACCTCTTATGACGTCCGCTTCTACGCGATCGAGACCCGGAAGGGCCGGACCACCGGCTACCGGGTCCGGTGGGCCGTAGCTGGGAAGCGGTTCGGCGAGACGTTCGCCGGTAAAGGACTTGCCGAGTCCTACCGCGCGACCCTGATCACCGCCGCTCGCCACGGCGAGGCGTTCAGCACCGACACCGGCCTGCCCGAGTCGCTGGAGCGCCAGCAGCGCGACGTGTCGTTCTACGCGCACTGCCTGGAGTTCACCGGGATGGCCTGGCCCATAGTCTCAGCCAAGTCCCGCTCCTCAATCGTAGAAAGCCTGATCTGCGCCATTCCCGTGGTGGTCACCCCGAACGGCGCCGCGCCGCCTGATCCTGACGTTCTGCGCGCCGCGCTGCGCAAGAAGCTGAACCAGGGTGCTAACGCGGGGGAGCCGGACGAGGACGAGCTACGGGCGCTCACCTGGATGGCCAGGGCCTCCCGGCCGGTAAGCGCGCTCGGTGATCCCTCGGTGGCCGCAGACGTGCTCGATGCCCTGGCCCGCAAGCTCGACGGCAGCCCGGCGTCCCCCTCGTACTTCTCCCGGCGGCGGCGCGTAGTGCACCGCGCCCTGGGCTATGCGGTGCGCAAGAAGCGGCTCAGCGCCAACCCGCTCAGCAAGGCCAGCCAGCCCGAGGGCTGGACGCCGCCGGAAGCCCCTGACGACGCGCTCGATTACCGGGCCATCGGGAGCCCGGAGCTGGTCGAGTCGATGATCGAGATCTGCCGCGCTCTCGGGTCCACCCAGGGCGCTCGGTTCCGGGCCTTCTATGGCTGCATGTACTTCTCGATGATGCGCCCCTCGGAGGTCGCGGCGCTGACGCTCGGCGGATGCGAGCTGCCCGAGGACGGGTGGGGCTGGCTGACTATCGCGGATGCCAGCCCCACCGCGGGCCGGGCGTACACCGATGATGGCCAGGCCCACGAGCATCGCGGCCTGAAGGGCCGCACCAGGGGCAGGCCAGGCGCCAGGGCGCGGAAGCCGTCCCGGCGCATTCCGGCGTCCCCGGAGCTGGTGGCCATGCTGCGCGAGCACATCGCCCGCTTCGGGGCAGGCCCGGACGGACGCATCTTCCGTTCCGAGCGCGGCAACCCGATCAACGCGTCAACGTGGTGGCAGGTGTGGCATAAGGTCCGCGCTGCCTCGCTGACCCCCGAGCAGCTCGACGGGCCGCTCATGCGCCGTCCCTACGACCTGAGGCACGCCGGCGTCACCCGGCGGCTCAACGAGGGCGTGGACGAGGCCACCGTCGCCGCGTGGGCCGGGCACTCGGTGGAAGTCCTGCGCCGTATCTACCATCACTCGGTCGGCGGCCAGGACGAGGTCCTGATCGCGCGGATGGACGCCCACCGGAGGCAGTCGTTATGGGGACGCATTGGGGACAGAATCCGGCACTCGGCGGCATCGGAGGGCAACGCATGGCACCGGCTGACATCGCTACGATTTACGTCGTCGCAGGTGAGAGGAGGTTTTGCCCTGGTCATGCAAAGCGCCCCCAGCAGGATTCGAACCTGCGCACACGGCTCCGGAGGCCGATGCTCTATCCCCTGAGCTATGGGGGCTGCGCGACGTGGCAAAGGCTACCAGCCGCGGCGCCTTCGCGGACACTCAGCCGCGGACACTCAGCCGCGGACACTCAGCCGCGGACACTCACCCGGGTACGCAGCCAGCACCCGCCCGGACAGGGCGCGAGGAGGTGCGCCGAGAGGCTACCCTCACGCGAGTGACGCACGGACTGGGACGAGTGCTCGTCGTCGACGACGACGAGGTGATCAGGCGGCTGATCGAGGTCAACCTCTCACTTGAGGGCTTCGACGTGTCGACGGCGGTGGACGGGCAGGACTGCCTGGACAAGGTGATGGAGATCAATCCGGATGTCATCACGCTGGACGTGATGATGCCGCGGCTCGACGGCTGGGAGACGGCGGTCCAGCTGCGCGAGGCACCGGACACGGCCCACATCAAGGTGCTGCTGATCTCCGCGCGCGCCCAGGAAGACGACAAGCTCCGCGGCGCCCGGGTCGGCGCCGACGCCTATCTCACCAAGCCCTTCGACCCGAACGAGATGATCCGCTTGGTCCGCGAGCTGGTCGGCCCCCGTTAGGTGATCACCGTCGAGCTGCGGCGAGCCATCCTGGCCGCAGCCGGTCGCACCGACGGCGACCCGCAGCTCCGCCCGGCCGCGGGCCCGGGTCGTTACGCGTCCAGCCTGCCTTTCCGCCTGACCGCGCCCGGCCAGGACCCGCGTGCGGTCGCGGCGGGGATGGCCGCCCGCCTCGAGACCGAGCCCTGGATCGCCACCGCGGAGGTCACCGGCGCCGGATACCTGACCGTCACCGTCATCCCCGACGCCCTGGCCGCCCTGGCGGTGCGGATCCCCCGCGCGGGCCCGGCCTGCGCCGCGAGCGACGCGCTGCGTGGGCGGACCGTCCCTGACCCGCCTTCGGCCGACCCGCTCACCGAGCCCACCTGGCCACGGGCCAGGGCGGTACTCGCCGCGCAGCTGACCGCCCGTCTCGCCGCCACCGCCGGTGCAACCTTCTTTTCTCCCGAACGGCGCCCGCTTCCTGCCCCCGCCCCCGAATCTCCCTTCCCCGGGGAGACCGGACCGGTGGTGGCGGCCGTCCCAGCTTCCCCCGTTCCTGACGAGGCGGGAGCAGTCGCGACCGCCGTCGCTTACGTCAGCGCGGAGCCGGGGCCGGTGGTGGCGGCCGTCGATTACGCCGGCCCGGACGCGGTGCGGTTCGCGCTGGCCCGGATGGCCCCGGGCGCGGCGGCTCCTGAGCCGGCGCTTGTCGCGCGGCACGTGCTGGCCAATCCGGCTTATGCTGTTCGGTACGCGCATGCCGCCGCTGCCGCCGTGCTGCGCTGGGCCGCCGCGCTGGGGACCAGTCCAGCCGGGTTCCGGTCGCGCTTGCTCGCCGAACTCTCGGGATCGGAGGAGCTGGCATTGCTCGACGCGGCGTCCTGGCTGCCCGAACGGGTGGCCGTGGCGGCGCGCCGTGGCCGGCCCGACGAGTTCGCCGGCTACCTGGAGGAGCTGGCAGCGCGGACGATTGACACGATGAACACCACCGGTTTTACCACGATATCGAGCATCAGCAGCGAGAGGCTGTGGCTGGCGGACGCGGCGCGGACCGCTCTGGCCGCAGGCCTCGGGCTGCTCGGGGTCGGCGCGCCCGGCCGCCTGTAGGCCGCTCGCCGGACATGAAGGGAACCGCATGAGCCGTGTCGCGCACCCGGCCGGGCCACGCCATGGTGACGTGCTGCCCGCCGACCATCCACCCGCCCCGCCGCAGGACCTCAACGCGCTGTATCCCGGCATCTGGCCGCGGAACGCCCGGCGTTCCGATGGCGTGCTGACGCTCGGCGGGATGGACGTGCGGGACCTGGCGGAGCAGTTCGGCACCCCGCTCTACGTGTGCGACGAGGAGGACGTGCGGTCGCGCTGCCGGGACTACCTGGAGGCGTTCGGGCCGGACGGGCGGGTATTTTACGCGGCGAAGGCGTTCTGCTCCCGGGCCGTGCTGCGCTGGGTGAGCTCGGAAGGCCTCGGTGTGGACGTCTGCACCGGCGGCGAGCTTGAAGTCGCGCTGTCGGCCGGGGTGCCGTCCGATCAGATCACGCTGCACGGCAACAACAAGTCGATCGAGGAGCTGTCCCGGGCGGTCGGCGCCGGGGTGGGCCATATCGTCGTGGACTCCTTCGAGGAGATCGCGCGGCTGGCCTACCTCACTGGCTCGGACAGCCCGCCCTCCGCCGAGCCCGCGTTCCGGCCGAACGTCCTGGTCCGGGTCACTACCGGGGTGGAGGCGCATACCCACGAGTTCATGGCGACCGCCCACGACGACCAGAAGTTCGGTTTCTCGCTGTCCTCAGGGGCCGCTGACGAGGCGGTCCGGCGGGTCCTGACCTGCCCCGGCCTGTCGTTCGCGGGGCTGCACTCCCATATCGGCTCGCAGATTTTCGACACGGCCGGCTTCGAGGTGGCGGCGCACCGCGTCGTCGAGCTTGCCGTCAGGATCCACGAAGAGCACGGGGTCGAGATCGCCGAGCTCGACCTGGGCGGCGGGTTCGGCATCGCCTATACCGAAGAGGACGACGCTCCCGAGGCCAAGGAGATCGCGCAGAGCCTGCGCGGCATCGTGGACGGCCAGTGCCGCGCCGCCGGGCTGGCCCGGCCGCGGCTGACCGTCGAACCGGGCCGCGCGATCGTCGGGCCATCCACGATCTCGCTGTACTCGGTGGGCACCATCAAGGACGTGGACGGGTTGCGGACCTACGTCAGCGTGGACGGCGGGATGAGCGACAACATCAGGACCGCGCTGTACGACGCCTCGTACGAGTGCGCGCTGGCCTCCCGTGGCTCGGCGGCCCCGCCGATGCTGTGCCGGGTGGTCGGCCGGCACTGCGAGAGCGGCGACATCGTGGTGCGGCACGCCTACCTGCCTTCCGACCTGGCCCCCGCCGACCTGCTGGCGGTCCCGGCCACCGGTGCCTACTGCCGATCCCTGGCCAGCAACTACAACCACGTCCCGCGGCCCGCGGTCGTCGCGGTCAACGCGGGCACCGCCCGGGTGATCGTCCGCCGGGAGACCCTGGACGACCTGCTAGGCCTGGACCTGGGATGAGCTGGACGCTGCCTGCCTTCCAACCTGCCCGGACGCTGCCTGCCCCCAACCCGCCACGCCTGGATGCCCGATGAGTGATGTGCCCGTGAAACCAACCGTGCCCGCGCTGCCTGTGCCCACGCTGAAGGTCGCGCTGCTCGGCTGCGGCTCGGTGGGCTCCCAGGTGGCCAGGCTGCTCACCGAGCAGGCCGATGACCTGGCCTTGCGGATCGGCGCGCGGCTGGAGCTTGCCGGGATCGCGGTCCGCCGGGTCGGGCACCCGCGGGCCGCGGGGATCGACCGGTCGCTGCTCACCGCCGACGCGCACGCGCTGGCTACCCGGCCGGACGTCGACATTGTGGTGGAGGTGATTGGCGGCATCGAGCCGGCCAGGTCGCTGCTGCTCGCCGCGCTGAAGAGCGGCAAGCCGGTGGTCACCGCGAACAAGGCGCTGCTGGCCGAGAACGGCGCGGAGATCTACGGCGCGGCCCGCGAGTACGGCGCCGACCTGTACTACGAGGCTTCGGTGGCCGGCGCCATCCCGCTGCTGCGACCGCTGCGGGAGTCGCTGGCCGGCGACACCGTGCACCGGGTGCTCGGCATCGTCAACGGGACCACCAACTTCATCCTGGACCGGATGGACTCCTCCGGGGCAGGCTTCGCCGAGTCGCTCGAAGAGGCGCAGGCCCTCGGCTACGCCGAGGCTGACCCGACCGCGGACGTGGAGGGGTTCGACGCGGCCGCAAAGGCCGCGATCCTGGCCAGCCTGGCCTTCCACACGCCGGTGACGGCGGCGGACGTGCACCGCGAGGGCATCACCGAGATCACCGCCGCCGACATCGGCAGCGCGCGTACGCTCGGCCGGGTGGTGAAGCTGCTCGCCATCTGCGAGCGCTGCGACGCGGGAGTGTCGGTCCGGGTTCACCCCGCGATGATCCCGCGCTCGCATCCGCTCGCCTCGGTCAGCGAGGCGTATAACGCGGTCTTCGTCGAGGCGGAATCGGCGGGCCGCCTGATGTTCTACGGCGCGGGCGCCGGCGGCACCCCGACCGCGAGCGCCGTGCTCGGCGACATCGTCGCGGTGGCCAGGAACCGGCTGGCCGGTACGCGCGGCCCGGATGCGTCCACCTACGCCGGGCTGCCCGTCATGCCGATGGGCGAGGCGCTCACCCGCTATCACGTCTCCCTCGACGTGGACGACAAGCCCGGCGTGCTGGCCCCGGTGGCCGAGGCGTTCGCCCGGCACGGCGTCTCCATCGAGGCGGTCCGCCAGGCCAGCCGGGGCGAAGAGGCGCAGCTGGTGATCGTGACGCATACGGCCAGGGACGCGGCGCTCGCCGCGACCATCCGCGAACTCGAGGCGCTGCCGGTCGTTCGCGCGGTGGTCAGCGTGATGCGGGTAGAAGGGGAGGAGGAGTGATGCCGGTGACCGAACCCAAGCCGCTGGCGGCCCGGGCCAGACAGCAGTGGCGCGGCGTGATCGCCGAATACCGGGGCTGGCTCCCGGTCACCGAGACCACGCCCGTGGTCAGCCTGCGCGAGGGCGGCACCCCGCTGCTGCCCGCCCCGGTGCTGTCCGCCCGGACCGGCTGCGATGTGTACCTCAAGGTGGAGGGGGTGAATCCGACCGGTTCGTTCAAGGACCGGGGGATGACGGTGGCGATCAGCATGGCCGCGGGCGCCGGCGCCCGCGCGGTGATCTGCGCGTCGACCGGCAACACCAGCGCGAGCGCCGCCGCCTACGCGGCCCGGGCCGGCCTCACCTGCGCGGTGCTGGTGCCGCGCGGCAAGATCGCCATCGGCAAGCTCGCCCAGGCGCTGGTGCACGGAGCCCGGCTGCTTCAGGTGGACGGCTCGTTTGACGACTGCCTTGAGCTGGCCAGGAAGCTGGCTGCCGAGTACCCCGTCGCCCTGGTCAACTCGGTGAACCCGGACCGGATCCAAGGCCAGAAGACCGCCGCGTTCGAGATCGTGGACGAGCTCGGCGACGCGCCCGAGGTGCACTGCCTTCCGGTCGGGAACGCGGGGAACATCACCGCCTACTGGATGGGATATACCGAGTACCAGCGCGCAGGCCTGGCGACCCGCGCGCCGCGGATGTTCGGTTTCCAGGCCAGCGGGGCGGCGCCGATCGTGACCGGCAAGCCCGTGCTGCAGCCGCAGACGATCGCGACCGCGATCAGGATCGGCAACCCGGCCTCCTGGCTGCAGGCTGAGGCCGCCCGCGACGAGTCCGGCGGCCTGATCGATTCGGTGACCGACCGGGAGATCCTGTCCGCCTACCGGCTGCTCGCGACCAAGGAAGCCGTGTTTGGTGAGCTGGCCTCCTCGGCGAGCGTAGCCGGGCTGCTCCGGTCCCGCGCGAGCGGCCAGATCGCCGCGGGTACCCGAGTGGTCTGTACCATTACCGGTAATGGCCTGAAGGACCCAGACTGGGCGCTGTCCGGCGCCCCGTCCCCAGCCACCATCCCCGCCGACGCCAACGCCGCCGCCACCGCCCTAGGCCTGGCCTAGGTCTCCCGTGGCCCCAGCGCCGTACGCCCTCGCGCCCCGTGCGCCAACATCCAATCCCGGCCCCACTCGCCCCACTCGCCCCAAGGCGCTCAACGGTCCCCCCCACGCCGAGTTCCTGCCCGGCCCCGGCCCATGACTCCCATCATCCAACCGGCCCGATGGACCATCGGGCCGGTTGTAACCGGCCCGATGGACCATCGGGTCGGCCCAGGTGGGGGCATTCCGGTGTAAGCGTGATGCTTGCGATACGTAGAGAGTGAATTGTGATCTGAGGGAGGAGCAGTATGGGTTGGGCGCACGACGTGGTGCGGGTGCGGGCGCCCGCGACCAGCGCCAACCTCGGTCCGGGTTTTGACTCGCTCGGGCTCGCGCTGACCTTGTACGACAAGGTGGCCGCGTGGATCCGCCCGGCCGGGCTTTCCATCGAGATCTCCGGCGAAGGCGCGGACCTGGCGGAAGCGGGCGAGGAGCACCTCGTGGTACGGGCCATGCGAGCAGCGTTCGCCGTCACCGGGGCTCAGCCGCCGGGAATCGGACTTCGCTGCGTGAACCGGATCCCGCACGGCCGGGGCCTGGGCTCATCAGCCGCTGCGATCGTCGCAGGCATCCTGGCCGCGCGGGCCCTGGCCGGAACGGACGGCCAGGCTGTGGATGGGGCTGAATCCAGTCCGGCCACGGGCGCGCTGCCAGAGGATGCCGTGTTCAGGCTCGCCGCCGGCATCGAAGGCCACCCAGATAATGTGGCCGCCTGCCTGGGCGGCGGACTGACGATCGCGTGGACGGCGTCCGGCCGTCCGTACATGGTACGGCTCGAGCCGCTGCCCTCGATCAGTCCCGTCATCTGCGTCGCGCCGGCTCCGGTGCGCACTGAGGTCGCCAGGCGCCTGCTGCCCGATCTGGTGCCGCACAAGGATGCGGCGGCCAACGCGGGGCGCAGTGCCCTGCTGGTTGCCGCGCTGACGCAACTGCCTGGGGCCACGTCGCCGGGGGCAGGCTCGCCGGACGGGGCCGGCGCCCTGTTTGACGCGACGCAGGACTGGCTGCACCAGGACTACCGGTCGGCGGCGATGCCGGAGACGGACGCGCTGGTCCGGAGGCTGCGAGGCGCGGGTATCGCGGCCGTGGTGTCCGGGGCGGGTCCCTCCGTGCTCGCGTTGCTCTTTGGTCGCGAAAGCCCTGATTATCGTCACCATCTGGACAGTCTTGGTTCAATCGTGAAAGAAACGGGTATTGCATGGCATATAAGCTCGCTGGACGTCGAGCGGCATGGTGCGCGTGTCCTGTCTCCTGAGCCTTTGCCAGGCTCCTGATGCGGGAGACGAGCGGCCAGTCCGTCCGACCGGGCAGATGGCGACAGCGCCAGGTCGCGACGTCAGTCCCTGGAACTGAGTACGTCGGATGCCTGATCCTGCCGGCGGGCGTCATGGGACCGTTGCCTCCTCTTCCGCGACACGGATGGCTGCGAAGGAATGCCTTGAGTCCTCATCGTGTTAGGCTTAGTGGCGCACCGGGTGCCCCACTCTGGACTGGGTGCTCGTCGGCAAACCGGGCGCTCGCCGGCAAACTCCTGTGGGACGGTATCGTTGCCGTACCCGAGGTCTTTGAGACAGGATGGTCCGCTCTCCTCCTAGACGGGGAGCGGGGTCAGCCTAGTGTGAGCGTGCGAACTTGGGGACGCGGGCGAGCGGTACAGCCGCCCGGGTGCTCTCCGACTCATCTCCCAGGCTTGCGGACACATAGCGACGCACGGAGGAACGCAAAGCGTTGCCGGAATTGTGGATATTTGGTGGCTGTCAGAGCAGCGCGAATCAACTCTGGCCCCAACGGGGGCCGCTATACCGGGTCGACGGGCCTAGCGGGTTCACCCAGGCGGCCGAGAATCATGGAAGGACCATTAGTGAGCGACACATCCGAACTCCTCGGCGCGTCCACCGCGTCTGAGGACACCCCCGTCGGTACCTCCTCAGCGCCTTCCGCGGCCGCTGCCGGACCATCGGAGGGAGACTTGGGTTCACCAGGAGCGATAACACCGGCGTCCAAGTCGCGCAGTCGCAATGGCACTGGCCTTTCCTCACTGCTCATGCCCGAACTGCAGCGGATCGCGCAGACCATGGGCATACCGGGGGCAGGCCGGATGCGCAAAGGCCAGCTCGTCGAGGCGATCGAGGCGCGGCAAGGCGGAGGGTCGCGTCAGGAAGCGGGTACTGCCAAGCAGGGCTCAGACCAGCGTGTCGCGTCTGCGGGAGCTGACTCGACTCGCCCGCCGAAGCAGGGCGCTATGGAACCAGACACAAATACGCAATCAGGCATCGGAGCGGGCGCGACGTCCGGCCTCGGTGACTCCGGGCGCGGCGGTATCGGCACGGACGGAGCCGGGCAGCAGCTCAGCTTCGACCAGGAGACCGTGACCGACCGGCCGAACGGGCGGACCGGGCAGGCTTCGGCCCAGCAGGTTCCGGTGCAGCAGGTGCCGGCGGTGACGGAGGAGGCTGCGGCCCCGCAGGCCACGGTCGTGCCGCAGGGCGACACGGCCCCAGGTGAGTCCGGGCCTAGTGAAGCGCAGCGCGGTGACCGGCGCCGCCGGAATGGCCGTCGCGACGAGCTGCCGGCCCGCAGCCGTGAGCAGTCCGGCCGCGACCAGTCCGCCCGCGATCAGGGCGTCCGCGACAATGGCGGCCGCGACCAATACGCCCGCGACAATGGCGGCCGGGACCAGGGTGGCCGTGACAATGGCGGCCGCGACCAGTCCGCCCGCGACCAGGGCAGCCGGGACCAGTCCGCCCGCGACCAGGGCAGCCGGGACCAGGGCAGCCGGGACCAGGGCAGCCGGGACCACGGTGGCCGGGATCAGGGCGGCCGGGATCAGGGCGACCGCCGCGAGCCGATGGCGGCCAGTCGCGGGCCGGCCGGGGACCAGTATGACGACGACCGCAGGGGAGGCCGCAGCCGCGACCGGTTCCGGAATAGGAACCGGCGGGGGCGTGACCGCCAGGCCGAGCCGGAGATGATGATCAGCGAGGACGATGTTCTCATTCCGATCGCCGGCATCCTCGACGTCCTTGACGCCCAGGGGTACGCCTTCGTCCGCACCACCGGCTACCTGCCCGGGCCGAACGATGTGTACGTTTCCCTGTCCCAGGTCCGCAAGAACGGCCTGCGCAAGGGCGATGTCATCGAGGGCGCGGTCAGGCAGGCTCGTGACGGCGAGCGCCGGGAGAAGTTCAACGCGCTGGTCCGGCTGGACAAGGTCAACGGGCTGGACCCGGAGAAGTCCCTCAACCGGCCCGAGTTCTCCAAGCTGGTGCCGCTTTACCCGCAGGACAGGCTTAGGCTCGAAACCGACGCCGGCAACATGACCACCCGGATCATCGACCTGATCTGCCCGATCGGTAAGGGCCAGCGCGGCTTGATCGTCTCGCCGCCGAAGGCGGGCAAGACGATGATCCTGCAGTCGATCGCCAACGCGATCACCAAGAACAACCCGGAGTGCCACCTCATGGTCGTCCTCGTGGACGAGCGGCCTGAAGAA
>Ga0302235_10001339_pt1 | contig 18576 bp, 18 predicted proteins | sample II_Palsa_N3_3_FD_193577 | JGI IMG/M metagenome (GOLD analysis project Ga0302235, IMG submission 193577) | Peat permafrost microbial communities from Stordalen Mire near Abisko, Sweden - II_Palsa_N3_3 | ecosystem: Environmental > Terrestrial > Soil > Palsa > Peat permafrost | place: Sweden... | reverse complement strand
CCTCACGGTGGCGACGTAGAGGCGCCCGCGAGCCAGCTTCGACGGGCTCGAGATCGGGGGCGTGTAGAGCTGGAATCCCGGCGAGTAGGTGTCGAGCACCAGCGGGCCGGGGCTGCCTGACTTGGCCGCGGCGGTCGAGACCAGCACTGAGCAGCCCAGCGCGATCAGCAACGGAACGATTAACCTCCTTAGCCCCAAGCCCGCATCCATGTCTCACCGAGCGTAGCGCGAAGCGGTCCCCGGCCTGCCGCTGACGGTTCCCAGCCCTAGCGCGCGATCGAACTGATCGTCGGCCTGAGCGAGCTGCGCGGCGAGTTGAGCGCTGGTTGATCCCACATTTCCTCTAAATTCCGCATGAACTTTCGCGATATCGATGGTCACGCGCCCGAGACTAGGTTCCCGGCGGGTGGTCAGAGGTGATCAGGCAGGCACCGGCAAACCTGGAGGAGGGCCAGTGATGAAGATCTCAAGCGGGCGCGTGGGTTGTGCGCGCCGCCGCGTGCCTCCGATGCTGGCGTTCGCGACCGTCCTCGCCCTGCTGTGGTGCGCCGGGGCGGCGGTGGCGGCTGCCTATACGCCGGGCTTCTACGCCGGGCAGACCGGCCAGGGCAAGGCGTTCACACTCGAGGCTGCGGGCGGCGAGGTGACCAACCTGTACACCGAGATCGTCGACGGATGTCGTCCGGGCACGTGGGACGACTTCCTGTTCCCGCATCCCGCGACGATCACCGCGGCCGGCCGGTGGTATCACCACACCACCGAAGATCCCCAGCAACCGACCATCTACCGCGGCCGCTTCCATGCCAACCAGGCCATCGGCACGATCGTCGACACGGTCGACAACAACCGGGGACGAGCCTGCCACGGGCACACGAGCTTTCGCGCCACCCGCAGCAGTCCGCTCAGGATCGGCCCGGCCACGGTCGGTGGGCTCGGGACCGACGTGCTGCTGAGACTCACGCTGCCCTACTCAGACGACGGCAATCTCGCGGTGCCCTACACGCCCGCCGGCCTGCTCGTGTACGCCTCCAACACTGGCTGCCCAGCCAGCTACGCAGCCGCCGATGCTCTGGCGCGCTCGGTCAACGCTGCAGGCGACACCGGTTTGATCACCGACGCATACGTCGACGCCGACTACGAAGTGCAGCCCTACGAGCTCGCGTACCGGGCCTATCACAGTGGGGTATTCACGTTCCACGTTGCCACCAATACGGTGCTTCCGACCGCCGACGGCCAGAGCCCGTTCTCGGCCGTATGCGCGATGCTCTACCGGGGCACGCCGGCCAGCCTCACGCCGTCAGGCAACACCGCTCTGGAGACGACGCAAGCCCGATTGATCGCCGGGCCGGGCATCCCGGACACCCAGCCCTGAGGCGCAACATCGGTGGCGCGGGGCCCGGCCGGACGCAGCAGCAGCGAAGCGAGGCCAGTGCCCCGGGCCCGGGGGCGCTCACCGGCACCGCGGTCCGTCACGACATCCTGCGGGCCGAGCGGTCCTGCAGTTCGGCCGTCAGGGTCCAGCCGATCACGGCGATAATCGTGGCGCCGGAGGCAAGGAGGATGGTGTCAAAGATGGTCATGTCGTTCATGGGAGCTCCGATTGGGGGGGTCTCCGCATTGTCACTCGCCGCCCTAAGACGACTGTTAGAGGCGCGTAAGCGTTGCGCGGAGGTGGTAGGCGTGATGCGATCGTCGCGGTATCCGTTCCGGTTTGGCCGATTCCGATCGAAGGTACAACTATAGGATGATCGTGCTCGAGCGTCCCTGGACGTCGGGCGAGCAGCGCGGTTGGCCTTCGCGGCCGAGCGCCAGCGCCAGGGCGTGAGCGACGCACTGATCTCCACACACACCGGCCTGCCACTTGTGGGTATCCCATAGGCGCCGGTCGAGTCTCCGCGATTACGCTCGCGATCGATGAGCGATCTGCAAGGCAAACGGGCCTGGGTGACGGGGGCCGCGCAGGGGATCGGCCGGGCGATCGCCGCCCGGCTGCACGCGGGCGGGGCCCAGGTCGTCCTCACCGACGTCAACGGCCCGGGAGTGGCGGCCACCGCCGCGCGGCTCGGAGACGGCGCGTTCGGGGAGCAGGTTGACGTCACCTCGCCGACTGCCGTGGAGGCGAGTCTGGCCGCCGCCGCGGAGCGGTTCGGCGGACTTGACCTGGTGGTCAACAACGCCGGGATCGAGATCGGCAAGCCGCTGGTCGAACATGAGACCGATGAACTGCGCCTGCTGCTTGACGTCAATGTTGTCGGGGTTTTCCACGGCATCAAGTACGCGACTGCGCACCTGGCCCAGACGCAGGGCGTGATCATCAACATGTCCAGCGTCGCGGGGCTCGGCGGAGCGCCTTTGCTGGGCGCCTATTGCGGTTCCAAGGCCGCGGTCCTGCGCCTCACCGAAGTGGCCGCGATTGAGCTGCGCGCGGTTGGCATCCGTGTGGTGGCGGTCTGCCCGGCGTTCGTGGACACGCCGATGGTCGACCGACTCATCCCTGGCTTCGAGGCGGTGGCGGGCGCGCCGTTCGGCGACCTGGCGGCGATGAAGCAGACGCGGCTGGGGACCGTGGAGGACGTCGCCGAGGCGGTTGCCTTCCTCGCCGCGGACGAATCCTCCTGGAGCACCGGCGGCGCGCTCGTGATCGACGGTGGTCTGACCGGGAGCCTGCTGTGAAGGACAACTTCGAAGGCAAGCTGGCCGTGGTCACCGGCGCCGCACGCGGGATCGGCCGGGCGATCGCCACGGCGCTCGATCAGCGCGGCGCGGCCGTGATCGTCTCCGACATCGACGCGGCGGGGGCGGCCCGCGCGGCGGCAACGCTCTCCCGCGGAGAATCGGCCACGTGCGACGTTCGTGATGAGGCCCAGGTGACCGGACTGCTGCGCGGCGCCGCGGACCGCCACGGCCACCTCGATGTCGTCATTGCCAACGCGGGCATCGGACACGTCAAGCCGTTGCTGGAAATGAGCTTTGACGAATGGCGCGAGACGCTCTCGGTCAACCTCGACGGCGTCTTTCTCACCACTCGCACGGCAGCGCAGATCATGGTTGGGCAGGGGTCGGGCTCGATCGTCACGATCGCCTCGATCACCGCCTTCGCCGGTTCGCCGGGGATCGGCAACTACAGCGCGGCCAAGGCGGGGGTGGTCAACCTGACCCGCACGCTCAACAGCGAGTGCCGCGGGTTCGGGGTGCGGGTCAACGCGGTCTGTCCCGGGTTCATCAAGACCACGCTGGTCGACGAAGCGCAGGCCGGGTTCGACGCCCTGCTCCCCGGCGAACTCACCCTCGAGCAGGTGATCACGGCCAAGCAGAGCCGCTGGGGAGAACCCGAAGACGTCGCCGCCGCGGTCTGCTTCCTGGCCGGCGATCGCGCCCCGTGGATCAGCGGCACCGCGTACACGCTCGACGGCGGTTTCCGCGCCTCTCTGCTGTAGCTGACCGAAAGGACATCTGATGAGCAAGCCGGTCGTCGTCTATGGGGCCAGTGGGTACACCGGCAGACTGATCTGCGAGTACCTGCGCGAGTACAACCTGCCGTTCACCGCCGCGGGCCGCAGCGGCGAGCGGGTCCAGGAGACGATGCACAAGCTTCCGGGGGTGGAGACCGCCGACTACGAGGTCGTGGAGGTCGAGCACACGGTGGAGGCGCTGACCGAGCTCCTCTCGGGCGCCTCGGTGCTCTGCAACACGGTGGGGCCATTCTCCAAGTTCGGCGCCGAGGCGGTGGAGGCGGCGCTGGCCGCCGGAGTGCACTACACCGATACCAACGGCGAGCAGGATTGGATGATCGCCGCAGATGACATCTACGGCGCCCGCTTCGCCCAACAGGGCCTGGTGCTGGCGCCGGGCGTCGCGCAGATGTACACCACCGGAGAGATCGCGGCCCACCTCGCGCTCGAGACGCCGGGGCTCGACTCGCTGGACATCCTCGTGCTCTGGAAGGGCTACCCGACCACGGCGTCGACGGCGACGATCTTCGCCAACCTGCTCTCGCCTCGTTTCTACCTCGAGCAGAACGCCTATCTGCCGTGGGCTCCGGGGACGCATGAGGTGTTCGTCCCCGGCCAGCACGAGCCGGCCCTCGCCCTCGACTGGGGCGGGACCGCGCACCCGGTGTGGTTCAAGCACGATCCCCGCGTGGCCAACTGTCGGGCGCTCGGCGGGTTGTTCGATCGCGCGCTGATGGAAGGCGTGGTGCAGATGGCCGGTGAGGTCGCGGCCAAGGCGATCGAGATGGAGCCGGCCGAGCAGGAGGCGTTCCTGTCTGCGACCGCGGCGGAGGTCCAGTCCGGCATGCCCCCACGCGAGAACCAGCGAATCAACATCTCGCTCGACTCGGTCCACGCCAGCGGCCCCGTCGGCGCCGTCCACGTGGTCCTGCGCGGCACCTGCAACTACAAGCAGACCGGCCTGATGCAGGCCTACGCTGCCTTCCAGCTGGTCAACGGCGGTGCTCGTCGGGCTGGCTTCGTCTCCGGCTGCCAGGCGTTCGGTCACCGCGAGCTGCTCGGTTGTCTGCGCAGCTTCGGTCTAATGGCGCCGCCAACCATCACCGGACACGTCGCGTCCTGAACCCTCCCCCAAGGCCAGGGTCAGTCGCAGCGCCACCTGCAGCTCGGTGCGCCGCTGCAGCGTGACGCCACGGGGCAGCAGCTCCTCGGCGCGCCGCACCCGGTTGCGCACGGTGTTCTCGTGAACGCCGAGCAGCGCTGCGGCTGACACGTGCGAGCCGGTCGAGAGCGAGACCCGCAGCGCCTCCCGGATCAGACACAGACGCGGATCGGGCCCGGCCAGCTCTCCAAGCTCCTCCTGCAGGAAGCGCCGGGCCCGGTCTCGATCGGCGAGTAGCAGCGCATCGAGGCGCACGTCACGGTAGGCAACGACCCCGAGGCCGTCGGCATGGCCCCGGAGGGCGCGCTGGACGCTGAGCGCCATCACCACCTCGTCGTAGGTCCGGCGCAGGCCCCCGAGGCCCGCCCATGGCTCGCTCAGCACAGCGGTGCCGCCACCGTCCTGGAGGGCGCAGCGCAAGGCGGAGAGCTGGCTGGGAACGTAGCCGTCGCGTCGACCGAGCCAGACCGTGAACCGCCGCGCCCCGTCCTGGTGGGCGAGCATGTCGGTGGCGTCGCAGGCGCAGCGACACACGCCGGCCCGGCGATCGGCCTCGGCCCGACCCTCCGCCTCGAATGACACCGCGACGTGGGTGGCCGCGAGCGGGTAGGCGAGCCCCCGCTCGAGCTCGGCGGCGTCGATCAGGTCGGCCGCGCCGGTGAGGATCTGCGCCAGCACGGTGCGGCGCAGATGCTCCCGCGTGTGCACCATCTCGGCGCGGGTCTGGTCATAGCGTGAGACGACCGAGGCCAGGACGTGGTCGATGTACCGAAACAGCAGGATCGTCGGCTCGCGCACGAGCGCATCCAGCGGCACTTGGCGCTCGTCGGCCTCGACGCGGCAGCAGTCGAACCAGCGCCGCCAGAAGTCGGCCACGCCGACCAGATAGGCGCGCTCGAGGATCGAGATCGGGATGCCCAGCGTGGCACTGAGATCAGCGAACGCGAGGGCCTCCTGCGGGCGCGCGCTGTCGAGATTGACCCGGCCGGCGAACAGCCCCAGGATGGTCCGGATGTTGTCCCGGACGCTGCGATCGAGCGCCGCGACGAAGTCAGGGTCCTCCGTTCGGTCGGCGTAGCAGGCGCGCAGGATTGTGGCCGAAACCTCGCGGGACATCGCTTCGGTGTCCACCCGTCCGCCGAGCTCCCGCGCCGCCGGCGCAAGGATGGTCGCCGAGCCGTCGGGCGGCGCTAGCTTCCAGACCGGTCCGACCAATGCCCGTAGCGCTCCCTCAGCGGTCCCTTGCTGATCTTGCCCGTCGGTGTCTTGGGCAGCTCGTCGAGCACCTCGATCGCCTTGGGCACCTTGAACCGGGCCAGCCTGGCGGCGGCGAACCCCAGTATCTCCGTGGGATCGAGCTCGACGCCGGCCTTGGCGGCCACCACCGCGAGCACCTCTTCACCCCGATGTTCGTCGGGGATGCCGATCACTGCACACTCGAGCACGCCGTCGTGCTCGTACAGGACCTCCTCGATCTCGCGCGGGTAGATGTTCTCGCCCGCCCGGATGATCAGGTCCTTGGTGCGGTCGACGATGTAGAAGTAGCCGTCCGGGTCCTCGTAGCCGATGTCGCCGGTGTACAACCAGCCGTCGCGCAGCGTCGCCGCGGTCGCCTCCGGGTGGTTGAGATAGCCGGCCATGATGTTGGGGCCCCTGATCACGATCTCTCCCCGCTCGCCGCGCGGCGCGCGGGCGCCGTCCGGGGCGCGGATCTGCATCTCCTGGCCGCGCACCGGGAGCCCGATCGAGCCCGGCTTGCGCTTTCCGTAGTAGGGGTTCAGCGAGGACACGCATGTGCTCTCGGTGAGGCCGTAGCCCTCCAGCACCCGGATCCCGAAGCGGCTCTGGAACGCCTCGAGTAGGTCCCGGGAGAGCGGCGCCGCGCCGCAGATGACGTAGCGCAGTGAGTTCGAGTCCGCCCGCTCGGCGCCGGGGGCGTTCAGCACCGCCGCGAGGATCGTCGGGACGGCCGAGATGCTCACCGGCTCCAGCTCCGCCACCGTCTCCCAGAACGTCGAGGCGGAGAAGCGATCCCACATCACCACCTCGCAACCGACCAGCAGCGGCACGGCGAAGGTGGCGATCTGCGCGTTGGCGTGAAACAGCGGCAGGATCAGGCCGAGGCGGTCGCCGGGGGCCAGCGGCAGCAGCTCGGCTGCCATGCCCGCGTTGGCGATCACGTTGCCGTGCGTGATCATGGCGCCCTTCGGCTTGCCCGTCGTGCCCGAGGTGTAGAGCAGGGCGGCCAGATCAGCCGCGCTGCGCTGAGGGTCAGGTGGCGGAGCGCCGCTACCGCGCAGCGCGTCGAAGCTGCCGTCGTCCACGCTGAACACGTGGGCCAGTCGCGGCAGCTGCGTCCGGGCGGAGGCCAGGCGTTGCGCCCCGGATGCGTCGGTGACCACCGCGATGGCCTCCGAGTGGCCGAGCACGTAGCCGGCCTCAGCCGCTGTGAAGGTCGGGTTGACCGGGCCGAACACGCCGCCGGCCTTGAGGATGCCCCACCAGGCCTCGAGGAACGCCACCGAATTGGGCAGCATCACCGAGACGATGTCCCCGGGACCGACGCCGCGCTGCGCGAGTCCGGCGGCGATCGCATCGGTCCGGCGATCGAACTCGGCATAGGTCAGCCGCTGCTCGCGCTGGCGCACCAGCGGACGTTGGCCATGTTCGGCGGCCTGGCTCCTCAGCAGGTCAGCGAGGTTCACAGTGTTCTCTCTCTCCTGGGCGCCCAACCGCGGCGGGCGCTTAATCTGTAAGGCTACCTGCGCCCGCCCCACATGCAATCGGACGAACCCCCGAAAAACGACCTGGTCAAGATCGGCGCTGCGGCGGCTGCGCTCGGCGTCAGCATCGATACGTTACGCCGCTGGGAGCGTGCCGGCCGGATCACCTTCGAGCGCCGCGGGAAACAGCGCTACATCTCCTCGCAAGAGCTCGCCAATCGGCTCAGAGAGCGTGGCGCAACTGGCCGGAGCAGCGCTCGAAACCGTCTCCACGGAACGGTGCTGGCGGTGAAGAAGGACGACATCATGGCCCAGATCGACATGGCCTGCGGGCCCTACCGGATCGTCTCGCTGATGTCTCGCGAGGCCGCGGACGAGCTTGACCTCAAGCCGGGTGACCAAGCGACGGCGATCGTTAAATCGACCACGGTCATTATCGAGAGCAGCTGATCGGCAACGCTGGCGTGGCGGTCTGAGGTGTCCTGGCTCGGCTCTCAGCCGACGGTGGCACCCGGGAGCCCGCAGGAGTGCAGGCCGGCGCTCTGAGCCAGCGAGGCGACTGGACTCGCCCGCAACGCCGCTTCGGCGCTCGCCACGCCTTGCGCATCACCTCGTCTGGCCGCCGCTGCGAGCGCGCCGTAGTCGCCCGCGGCTTGCGCGAGCGCCGCGAGGTACCGCGCCAGCGTCGCGCGAGCGCGAACGTCCTCGGTGGGGCGGCGCAGCGCGCGAAGCTGAGCTGCCTCGGACTGCACGATGGGCAGCACCGAGGCCAGATAATCCGCCAGGGCCGTGAGCTGCTGCGCCGCGGCGTGGCTGAAGCTCGGCGCCGCGATCGAGCGCGTCTCGCGCACGGCGCTGGCGCAGATCGCGTCAGCCCGAGCGACGAAATCTCTGTTCGTATTGCTGCTGCCGCACCCGGCCAGCAATGCGGCGAGAGTCAGCAGCGCGCATGTCCCTCCGACAACGCGCACCCCGCGAGCATAGAGCGCCGAAACCGGACGGCCCGGCCCGCGGCGTGATCGCGATTGCGCGCACTCGGGCAACTCGATGCATGTGGTCCGGCGCCCGCTCCGCATTTCCGGATACCCGCGCATTGCCTATGCAGCGCCTATATAGTGGCCGGATGAACCACACTTCCTCATCCCTTGATCGCCCCGTTGGTCCGGGCGATCCTCGTGGCCGCCGCCGCCGCCGCCGCCGCGGCGCGCTGCGCTGGCTTTTGGCTGCGCCCCTGGTCGGTTGCCTCACCGCGGTGGTGCTGCTGCTGGCCCCGGCGCTCGCCGGCGCCGACACCGCCTCAACCCTCACGGTGATTGGCACCAGCGACGTGAGCGACTCCGGGCTCATTCCCAACGTGATCCAGCCCGGCTTCGAAAAGGCCTTCCCCCAATTCACCTTCAAGTACATCGGCACCGGCACCGGCAACGCGATCGCCATGGCTGAGTCGGGCGCCGCGGGAGCGAGCAACCTGATCGTCCACGCCGCATCGCTGGAGAATCAGTTCGTGGCCGGCGGGTTTTCCTATCCCACGGGCCAGTTCGGGAACGCCCTGTGGATCAACAACTTCGTGCTCGCGGGGCCACAAACCGACCCGGCCGGCGTCGCTGCCAATGCGGCGAACAACATCGCCCAGGCGTATGCGGATGTTGCCGCCGCTGGCATCACCGGTAAGGCCACGTTCGTCTCCCGGGGTGGCACGCCCGGTACGACGGTCTCCGAGCACGGCGTCTGGGCGCTGGTTTCCAGCTCCGGGCTGAGCCCGGCCGGACTGCTGTTGTGCACGGTCAACTCCACCAACGGCGGCGGCGAGACCCCGATCGCCGCTGGCCACGGAGTGACCGCCTCCGGGCAAGCGTGCCCGAACGGGGGGGCGCTTCCCGCCGCCAGCGCACTGCCGACGTGGTATGTGGCCACGGGGGTCACGCAGGGACCCAACGTCCAGTTGGCCAACGCGTGCAACGGCTTCCCGAGCGGGGCCAACTCGTGTTACGTCTACACCGACAACGGCACGTACGACTACCTCGCGTCGGGGACCGATCCGGCCGGCACGATTCCCGCGCTGAAGGTCGTCTCCAGTAACAACAGTGCGACCGCCCCGGGCGGCGCGTTCGAGTTGACCAACTACTTCCACGGCTACATCATCAACCCCGCCAAGCCTGGTCAGGCGGTCAATCTGACGGCGGCCAAGGACTTCATCAACTACATCACCTCGCCGGCGGTGCAGGTGCAGGTGGGGCAATACCTGGCCAGCGCCCACCTGGCGGGAGGTGCGCCGTTCACGCCGACGGCGTCGCCGATCGTCACCACCTCGCGGATTCCCAGCAGCTGGTTCGCGTCGGGCAAGAAGCTGACGGTGAGCGGAACCCTGACCGACGCCCAGCCGGGATATCCGGTGCTCTCGAGCCAACCGGTGACGATCGCACAGGTCGTCGGCGGCCTACCGGTGGCCGTGGCCACGGGCAAGACAGATAGCACGGGCAAGTACAGCATCAGCTTCGTGCCGCCCACAACGGGCTCGTATCAGGTGACCACGCCGCAGATCTCGCAGATCGTGGATTCGAGCCTCAGTCCGCCGTTCGGCAACCTGCTCTCACCCGCCGCGACGGCGCCCGTCCATGTCACGGTGCATAGCGCCATCACCTCGCTGACCGCGAGGAACCAGGGCGGACAGGCACTGATCTTCGGCTCGGTGTCCCCGTCCACCGGACACGTCAAGGCGACGGTGACCATCCTGGCGCGTGCGCAGGGATCGAAGCACGGATTCAAGGCGGTCGCCACCGACAAGCTGGCGTCGAACGACGCCAACTGGGCCGTGGCGGTATCGCTGGCCCCCGGCAAGTGGACGCTTCAGGCCAAGTACCAGGATCCGAATCAGGTGGTGGCGGCCAACCCGCGCACCGTCACCGTGAAGGTGAGCGCCAGGCCGAAGACGAGCGTGAGCTTCGGTTCGGTCAAGGTCGGTAACGGGGGATCGATGACCGTCACGGGCTCGATCAAGCCCGGCGCGGTCAAGAGTGGGGCCACGATCGAGGTGCTGGCGATGAAGACCGCCGGCGGACCGCCGAAGTTCGGCGAGAAGACCACCGTCAAGGTCAAGAGCGGCAAGACGAACTTCACCGCGAAGTTCAAGCTCAAGCAGGGTTACCGCTGGGTACTGCGACTGGTCAACCAGCAGAGTGGACAGTCCACGAGCGATACGAAGCTCAGGACAGTCAACGTCAAATAGGCCGCGGTGCGCTGCTCGCGCTCACGGACCTCTGTCAACCGCCGCCCCGGGATTGGACCGGGGCGGCGGTTGACGTTTACGGTTGCGCTGATGCTGGTGCTGGCGGTGGGCGCCACCGCGAACGCATCCGCCGATCAGACCGTGGTCAGCGCCACCATCTACCCCTCCTCGCAGGGGACGGTGAGCCATCAATCGGTTGGTCTGGCGACGCTCGAGGGCTGTCCGGCGTACGACGGATCCAATCCGATCTACCTGTATCCGCCCGGGCAGCCCGACCAGCTGCCCGCCACGTCCTGGACGCTGGCCGCCGTGCTCACGTGTGGCCTGCAGATCCCCCTGGCCGATGTGACGAGCGTCCAGGTGCTCAACCCCAGTCAGGGCTTTGAGGCGCCGCTGGACAACGCCGATCTGAGCGACCCGACCCGCTACCAGGACGCGCAGGCGCCGGACGCACTCCCCGCGATCTCGGTCGACGGCTCGGAGAACCAGACCGCGTACGTCCGTCCCTTCCGCGGTGGGAGCGACGACAACGCCCGGGACGCGGTGACGGCGAACGGCGCACCGATCACCCTGGTGGTCTACGTCGATGGCCCGCCGCTGACCGTGCAGGCCTCGGCGCAGACGCTGTCATCGACCGCGACGGCCACCACGGCGAAGCTCAGCGCAACCGTGCTGAGCACCGGCGGCTCCCCGGTGCCGGCCTCGGCGCTGACCTGGAGTTGGAACTTCGGTGACGGCGCCACCTCGGCGGCGGCGACCCCGGAGCACACGTTTGTCGCCGGGAGCTACGACGTGACCGTCCAGGTGACCGATGTGGGTAGCGGCGCCGGGGGCACGGCCACGATCCAGTTCAGGACCCCGGCCAGCCCCGCTCCGGGTCACCAGACGCAGACCGGGGGCAATACGCCCACCAAGTCGAAGTCTCCCGCCGGCCCGGACCACGGCAAGCACAGCCACCGCCCGGCCGGCCAGAGCGGCGCCACGCCGTCGGGAAGCTCGGCCAAGGGGCGCTCCACACCACCGCCCGCAGGCCAGACGACGACCCCCGCGAGGACGGGCCCCACGACGACGGGCCCCACGAGCGCCACCAGCACCACCAGCTCGCCAACCACTCCCGCCCCGGCGACCACCACGAGCTCTGCCCCGAGCCCGGCCACGCACACCGTCGCTCCGCGTCCCGTCACCCACCCCCGGCCACACCGCACCACACCGAGGCGCAGTCCGCCGCCCGCTTCGCCGATCGGCTCGCTCGTCACCGGCCGTCTGATCAGCGACGTGACCCCACTCCCGGTGGGCTCCAGCCCGCTCGTCCACGTTACGCCGACCGCCGCAGCGGCCCCACCGGCGGTCCGCCAGGCCACCCGCAGCGCGTCGGTGTCCGCGCTGGGCGCGGCGCTGGTCGTCGTCGTTCTGCTGGGCCTGGGCGCGGGGCGCGAGCTGCGCGGACGCCACTGGCGGACAGCGCCCCACGGCCGCTGAGGGCTCGGCCGTGGCACCATCGCCGACGTGCTCGTGATCTTCGCCTCGACCACTCATAGCATCGACGAGGCGATCTTTCGCGTCGCCAACGTCCTGGAGATCCCGGTCCTGATCCTGGCCCTGCTGGCGCTGGCGCTGGTCATCTTCGAGCTCGGCAGCTACGTGGTCGAGCTGATCTCCCGACGCCGGCGGCAGTTCACGACCCTGTCCGACGGTGCCGAGCATGCGCGCCAAGCGCTGCTGGCGGGTGAGCCTGAGGCGGCGCAGCGGGCGGTCGCCGAGGTGCCGCGCAGTCCGGCCATGGCGCAGACGTTGTCCTTCATCGTTGCCCACGCGCGGACCGACGGAGGCGATCATCAGGTCAACAAGGCGCTGGCCGACTTCGACTTCGACTCCCAGCGGCGGCTGGCCCGCACGCGCCTGCTCGTTCGCGCGGGCCCGGCGTTGGGCTTGATGGGGACCTTGATCCCGTTGTCGCCCGCGCTGACCGGGCTCGCCAATGGCAACACGACGGCCCTGAGCGAGAATCTCCGCGTGGCCTTCAGCGTCACCGTCGTCGGTCTGTTGATCGGAGCCGTCGCGTTCGGGCTCTCGCTCTCGCGAGACCGGATGTATGGGCAGGACCTGTCAGACCTCGAGTACGTCGCGGCGATCATCAGCGACCCGCGTCGCGTGGCAGGCGACGCGTGATCTCGGTCACGCCCCGCGCCCGCAGTCGCGAGGACCGCGCGGGCGACCCACTCGACGGCCTGGTCAACCTGTTCGACCTGGGGATCGTCCTTTCGGTGGCATTCCTGCTCGCCGCGCTGTCCTCGCTCCACCTGAGCGGGACGATCACGCGCAATGGCCTGCATGCGGGCACACCGAAGGAGATCACGGTGCAACCCGGACAGACGGTCGCGCCGCTGCCCAAGCCCGGTCAGCGGACGATTGGCCGGGGCACGCAGGCCGGCGTCGTCTACCGTCTCGCCGACGGACAGCTCGTGTACGTCCAGAACGCCCCGGGGCGGAAGCAGCCCTGAGGTGGCGTTCCTATGGCACGAGCTGCGGAGCGCGATCCCGCTCATCGCCGGCGGCAACGCCTACATCCTGGCCGTAACGTGGGTCACGATCCGCGTCGCGGTCTTCTCCACCGCGGCGGCGCTGGTGATCGGGCTCCCGATTGGTGTGACGATCGGACTGGGTCGTTTCCGCGGCCGGCGCGCGCTCCACATCCTGGCCAACGCGAGCCTCGCGCTGCCCCCGGTGGTGGTCGGCTTGGCCGTTCTCCTGCTGGTGCTGCCGCAGGGAGCGTTGGGCTCGTGGCATATCGCCTACACGCTGAAGGCGGTGTACGTCGCGCAGACAATTCTCGCTCTGCCGTACATCGTCGCGCTGACCGCGGCAGCGATCCAAGGCCTCCCGCCGGGGCTCCTGGCGCAGGCGCGGCTGCTCGGGGCCGGGCGATCTCAGCTGTCGCTGCTGGCGTTGCGCGAGGCGAAGATCGGTGTGATCGCGGCGGTGATCGCCGCCCTGGGCGCGGCGCTGTCCGAGGTCGGCGCGGTGGTGATCGTGGGCGGCAACATCCAGAACTACGACCAGACCCTGGCCAGCGCGGTGCTCCAGCAGGTCAACGACTACACGAACTATCCCTACGCGGTCGGGATCTCGCTCGTCCTGCTGGCCCTGATCCTCGTCCTGATGGGCATTCTCACCGTGCTCCAGCAACGCAGCGGCGGGCTCCACCTACGCTTCCGGGCAGTCTAGTGGTCGCCGCCGCAAATACGCTCACATTCGAGCGGCCCCCAGCGGCGCCTGGCTTTGTCCTCGGAGGCTCATGCAGCTGGGCTGCACCTCGCCTCCTGCGTCCTCGCCAGGCATCCACTGGTGACCACTCTCGGTGTGACCGTACTTACGACGGAGACCGCTGAGATGCAGCTGCTGTGGGACGAGTTGCGCGACGCGGTGCCGCTCATCGTGCACGGCAACCCCTATCTGCTCAGCGTCGTCTGGTTCACGATCCAGGTTGCCGTGATCGCAACCGTGCTGGCGGCCGCCATCGGCGTGCCGATCGCGCTCGTGATCGGGCTCGGCCGGTTTCCTGGCCGACGCATGCTCCAGGTCTTCGCGAACGCGAGCCTCGCTCTGCCCCCGGTGGTGGTCGGGTTCTTCCTCTTCCTGCTGTTCGTCCCGCAAGGCCCGCTCGGCGCGCTGCACCTCACGGTGACCAGGAAGGCTGTGTTCATCGCGCAGACGGTGCTCGCTCTGCCGTACATCGTCGCGCTGACCGCGGCAGCGATCCAAGGGCTCCCGCCGGGCCTGCTGGCCCAGGCCCGGCTGCTCGGCGCTGGACGCCGCCAGCTCTGCACCCTCGCGCTGCGCGAAGCCAGGATCGGCGTGCTGGCCGCCGTCATCGCGGCGCTCGGCACCACGCTGTCGGAAGTCGGAGCGATCGTGCTCGTGGGGGACAATGTCTACGGCTACGACCAGACGCTCGCGAGCGCGACACTGTACGAGGCCAATGCGGCTCATTATGCGGACGCCGTGGCAATCGCGATCGTGCTGATCGGGCTCATCCTGGTCCTGATGGGCGGGGTCAGCCTGCTTCAGCAGCAGGACGGCGGTATCCGCCTACGCTTTCGCTCGGCCACATGACCGAAGCGGCGCCGGCGAACCAGGTGCTGCTGCGCTGCCAGAACGTGAGCGTGCGGCGCGGCGAGCGCGAGGTCGTGCGTGACGTGAGCCTGGCGCTGCGCACGGGTGAGCTCGTCGGGTTGCTCGGCCCCAACGGCGCCGGCAAGAGCACATTGCTCGACGCACTGGGCGGGGCCGTGGTGCCGGCGCAGGGGCGCATCGAGCGGGACGGACGCGTGGCCATCGCGCTGCAGTCTCCCGACCTCGCTCGCCGCACGGTCCTGGCCAACGTCACGCTCGCGCTGGCCTGGTGGGGAGTCCCTCGGCCGCAACGGGCCGACCGCGCGCTGCAGGCGCTGGCGACGATGGGTGCCGAGCACCTCGCGCCGCGCGCCGCGCGAACGCTCTCGGGTGGTGAGCGGCGCCGAGTTCATATCGCTCGGGCACTGGCCGTGCGCCCCGACATCCTGCTGCTCGACGAGCCGTTCGCCGGCCTCGATGCTGAGACGCGGGCGACCCTGCTGCAGGACGCCGCGTCCGCGCTGCGCTCGAGGGCCAGAGCGACGCTGGTCGTCGTCCATGACCGCGCCGAGGCATGGGCGCTGGCCGATCGCCTCTTGATCCTGATCGCCGGTGAGCTCGTCGCGGAGGGTCCTCCCCGCGAGCTGCTCGAGCATCCCCCCAGCCAGCTCGTGGCCCGCTTTCTGGGCTTCGACGGGATGCTCACAGACGCCGGTGAGACGTTGCTGACGAGACCGCCGCACGTCATCCTCGATCCGGCCGGGCCGCTGAGGGCTCGTGTGACCCGTGCCGTCGCACTCGAGGACGGCGCGCGACTCGAGCTCGAACTCGAGCACGGCAGGCTCTACACGGTGGCGCCACTCCCGGCTCCCCGGCCCGGAGATACGGTTCGGGTCCGCGTTCAGGGCGGCGTTCGCTTTCCCCTCGCGGCGCCGGAGAGCGTGCTCGCGTCGATCTGATCCGACCTCGAGTGCGCAGTGCGCAGTGCGCAGTGCGCGGCGCGCGGTGGCTACGCGCGCGAGTCGGCCGGTGCTGGACCCAAAGCGCTCCAGGCTGCGTCTACGTTGTCGTAGCGGCGGCGCAGCGTCCGCGCGTGCGGACCCTTCCATTCCGGGTCGCCGAGGTCCGCCGAGCTGGGTGGCCGACCGGTGCGGACCCAGAATGCCGCCAGGGCAGCGCGGGCGTCATCCTCGCTCCAGCGCCGGAATCGCACATCGGCTCCGGCGTCGAGCAGCGCCGCATTCCAGGGGTTCTCGTGATCGCGATACAGATCGCACACCACCGCGGCACTCGGCCACCGCGGGCTCTCGGCTTCCCAGCGGCCTGGGCGCGAACGCGAGGGCGTCCACTCGTGATAGGAGGGGGCGCGGTCGTGCTCGGCCTGCCAATCTTGGATGGCGCCACGCACGCTCTCACGCGTCCAGGTCCGCGCGACGGTCGGCTCGTGGGCGGTGCAGGCAGCGCAGCGCGCGGCACCTGGGTTGGTCATCGGCCCGCCGCAACCCGGACACGGCTGCGCCCGCAGATAGTTGTGGACGCTGGAGACCGAGACGCCGAGCTCGTGAGCGATCGCGCGCACGGTCGCGCCTGCAGCGGCGAGGCTCCGCGCCGTCTGGACGCGCTCGGCTACCGACGTGTCGAAGGTCAGCTTTCGCGCCGGCAGGTTGGCGGCTTGGAGTCCAGCGCTCCAGGAGCCGAAATGCGCGGCCACACACGAACTACTCGGCCACCGGGGGTGCTCGACCATCCACTTGCGCTGAGCGCTGGAGGCCCGCTCGGGCCGCTCGCCGCACCAATCCTGGCGTCGCGGCGGGCCGCCGACCTGGGCCACCCAGGTCCGTAGCGCCTGCAGAATCGAAGCGCGCTCCCAGCGCCGCGGCGTCCCCGGGTGGGGCAGCGGCAGGTAGCGCGGCGGCGGCGCGGCCAGGACCCGCCCGCGGGGGCGAGTCCTGGCCGGACGATCCTGGGCCATGGCGCCGTTGTTGCGACTACAGCGCGGTGACGACCGACTTGGTCTCGAGGTAGTTGTTGAGCACCTGAGAACCCATCTCGCGCCCCCAACCGGACTCCTTGTAGCCGCCGAACGGCATCGCGGCGTCGAACACGTGGTAGGTGTTGATCCACACGGTCCCAGCGCGCAACCGCTTGGCCGTCCGATGGGCCTTGGAGATGTCACGCGTGAACACGCCCGCAGCCAGCCCGTAGTTGGTGTCGTTGGCGATTGGGACGATCTCCTCCGGCGAGTCGAACGGAATCGCGCACACCACCGGGCCGAAGATCTCCTCGCGGACGACCTTCATGTCATTGTGGGTGTTGGTGAGAATCGTCGGCTGGACGAAATAGCCGCGGTTGCCGTGGCGAGCGCCGCCGACGATGGATTCCGCACCGGCCTCGTGTCCGGAGTCCAGGTAGCCGAGGACCTTCTCGAACTGCTCGTCGGAGATCAGTGGCCCCATCTGGACGTCTGCGTCGGTGCCGGGTCCGACCTTGATCCCCTTCGCCACTTCGGCCACACCATTGACCACGTCGTCGAACACGCCCTTCTGGACGTACAGTCGCGAGCCGGCGTTGCAGCACTGACCGTGATTGAAGAAGATGCCATTGGCCGCCCCGGTGATCGCCGCGTCGAGATCGGCGTCGGCGTAGACGACGTTGGGGGACTTGCCTCCCAGCTCCAATGAGACCTTCTTGAGGTTTCCCGCCGAGGCTTTGACGATCAGCTTGCCGACCTCGGTGGAACCGGTGAACGCGACCTTGTCGACATCGTCGTGAGCGGCCAGCGCGGCGCCGGCGTCTCCGAAGCCGGTCACGATGTTGACCACGCCTCCGGGCAGCCCTGCCTCCTGGAGCAGCTCGCCCAGGCGCAGCGCGGACAGTGGCGTCTGCTCGGCCGGCTTCAGTACCACCGTGCACCCGCAGGCCAGAACCGGGCCCAGCTTCCACGCCGCCATCAGCAGCGGGAAGTTCCAGGGGATGATCTGGCCGACCACACCGACCGGCTCACGCAGCGTGTAGGCGAGATACTCGCCCGGCGCCGGCAGTGCCGAGATCGGGACCGTTGAGCCCTCGATCTTCGTCGGCCAACCCGCCATGTAGCGGAACAGGTCAGCCGCGAGGGGAACGTCGGCCACGCGGGCGACGCCATACGGCTTGCCGTTGTCCAAGGACTCGAGCATGGCCAGCTCGTCGCCGTGCTGCTCGATCAGATCGGCGATCCGCCAAATCAGCCGCCCGCGATCCGAAGCGTTCATCCGCCGCCAGGGAGAGTCATCGGCGAACGCCTTGCGCGCGGCCCTGACGGCCCGCTCGATGTCCTCCGCCTGCCCGTGGGCGACCTCGGTCAACGTCTCCTCGGTGGCTGGATTGAGGGTGGCAAACGTCTTGCCCGAGGCTGCCTGCACCCACTCACCGTCGATCAGAAGCTTGTGCGGGGAGCGTACGAAGCTATCCGCTACCTGGTCTGGGGATTCTGCAACCGCCATGACCGTCTCCTCTCTCCACGCGAGCTGGGGCCCGCGCGTTGTCTGTGTGTTTCCGGCGACACGCTAGTCCATTTGTGACTACCTGGCAAGCGCGATCGTCGAGGCGCCGCGGTCGGTCGCTGGCGTTAGCGTTCCCCCACCATGCCGCGGGCTCGCGAGGAACTGACAGCCGGAGAATGGGCCGCGCTGGCGCTGCTGACCGAGGAGCCCACGCACGGCTTTGCCATCGCGCGAGCGCTCGCACCGGACGGCGAGGTCGGACGGGTGTGGTCGTTGCGCCGTCCGCTCGTCTACCGCGCGCTCGAGACGCTCAGCGGCATGGGCCTCGCGCGGCCCGTCGGCACGCTCCCGAGCACCTCAGGACCGCAACGCACCATCCTGGAGGCGACGATCATCGGCCAACGCAGGTTGGCCGGCT
>Ga0302235_10001334_pt1 | contig 18592 bp, 16 predicted proteins | sample II_Palsa_N3_3_FD_193577 | JGI IMG/M metagenome (GOLD analysis project Ga0302235, IMG submission 193577) | Peat permafrost microbial communities from Stordalen Mire near Abisko, Sweden - II_Palsa_N3_3 | ecosystem: Environmental > Terrestrial > Soil > Palsa > Peat permafrost | place: Sweden... | reverse complement strand
TCGCGGGCAGTTCCGCCCACCAGGCCGGGTCCGGGTCATGGAGCTGCGCGAGGATCGCTGGCCCGGATCATCCTTCCCTGGAATCGACTGCGGCCGGAATCGCCGCCTCGGCGGACGGGGTGGCAAGCGCGGCCAGGTAATCATCAAGGACGGACAGCGCCCACTCGCGCGTGGTCTGCCGAGGGGTGGTGACGAGCTGGACCCGCAGTCCGTCGAGTAGCACCCGCAGGCGCGCCGCCGCATTCTCGGCGTCAAGGTGCGCAGGCAGATCGCCCGTCCGCACCAGGTGGGCGATTCGGGTGGCGAGCGGCTCCTGCAGCCGCTGCGCCGCGCCCTCGGACGCGTCCGACAGCTCGGGCGCGACCGCCGCCTGGGCCAGGAAGGCGAGGTGGACCTGCTCAACCCGCTGTTCCGGATGCTCCTCCTTATCGGCGTCAACCCCTACGGGCTGGCGATCCTGGAGACCCGGGGTCGCGTCTCCGGCAAGATCCGCCGGGTCCCGGTCGGCAACGGCCGCAAGGGCGACGAGTTCTGGATCATCGCCGAGCACGGCCGCCGCGCAGGCTGGGTGCATAACATTCGGCACGACCCTCGGGTGCGGATACGGCTCCGGGTCGGGCTGCGCTACCACTGGCTGGACGGCATCGCCAGCGTCCGCCCGGACGAGGATCCGCTCGCCCGGCAGCGGCGGATCATCGCCTGGCACCCGCTGCGCGCGCTGAACGCTATCAACGTCCGCGTGTTCGGCGCCGACCTGCTCGTCGTCCACGTCCAGCTCCAGGTCGCGGGCGCCGGACGGGACCCAGCGAGGACGGGTCAGAAGGACGCGCCAAATAATCGAGAAAACCGCGTGATCAATGAGCCGGAGAAGGTGTAAATCGCCCTAGGCGGGTAGTCCGTCGCACATGGTCAGAATCAGGCGTTGGTTCGGCAAGAGGCGACAGGTCGTCTGGGCCGAGCCGGAACTCCCACCGTTTATCAAGATCAATCCGACGGCCGTCCCGACGACCACGCTCCAGCCTGGTGACATAACCATGGGCGTAATGACCAGGGAGTTCCTGGAGACCCCGGACGAGTACCCGGAATAACAGCCGGTCACGGGCGGCGGCCACGGCCGCCTGGCCGAGGCTGATCCCGCCGTCGTTGGGCGGCACCCGCCCGTGCACGAGGACCCGGAACCCGTCGGCTTCGAGCCGGCCGACGGTCCGGTCAAGCAGCAGCAGGTTCTGGAACACCCCGCCGGACAGCGCCACGACCCCGAGCCCGGTCCGCGACCGCAGGATCGCGCAGGTCCGCGCGATCGCCTCCGCCACCCCGCCATGGAACCGGGCCGCGACGATCGGCAAGGCCACCCCGCGGCGAACGTCTTCCGCGAGCGCGCGGATGAGGTCCGCTCCGGCCACCCGCAGCTGATCGCCTTCCTCGATGCCGGCCCGATAACCACCCAGATCCCAGCCGGGATCGGCCAGCTGCTCAAGCTCGACGGCGGCCTGCCCCTCGTAGTTGATCGCGTCCCGGACGCCGAGCACCGCCGCGGCCGCGTCGAACAGCCGGCCCGCGCTCGAGGTCAGCGGCGAGTTGACGCCGCTGCGGGCCACCGCCAGCACGTCGTCCCAGCGGCCGATGTTCCGCCGCATCACGTCGAGAGAATCCGGCGGGCCCTCCGGATAGGCGGCGGACAGATACGCGGCCGCCATCCGCCACGGCTGCCTGATCGCCGCGGCGGCGCCCGGCAGCGGAACCGGCGCGAGGAACCCGGCCCGGGAGAACTCCGCCAGATCGGCGATCAGGAACTCGCCGCCCCAGATCGTGCCGTCGGTCCCGTAGCCGGTGCCGTCGAAGGCCACCCCGATGACCGGGCCGTCCTCGCCGTTGTCGGCCAGGCAGGACGCGATGTGCGCGTGGTGATGCTGGACGGCGACGAGCGAGACGTCCTCGCGGTCGAGCGCGTACTTGGTCGACAGGTACTCGGGGTGCAGGTCATGCGCCACGACCTGCGGAGTCACGGCGAACAGACGCTGGAAGTGCGCGATGCCCTCGGCGAAGGAACGGAACGTCTCGTAGTTCTCCAGGTCGCCGATGTGGTGGGAGACGAACGCGTGATCGTCCCGGCCCAGGCAGAACGTGTTCTTCAGCTCCGCCCCGCAGCCGAGCACCGGCCGCGGGAACCGCCAGCGCAGCCGGATCGGCTCCGGGGCGTAGCCACGGGACCGGCGCAGGATCATCTCCCGGCCGCGGAACCCGCGGACCACGGAGTCGTCGGCGCGCATGTGGATCGGCCGGTCGTGGAGGCAGAAAAAGTCCGCGATTCCGGCCAGCCGACCCCGCGCGTCCTCATCGTCGTAGGCGATCGGCTCATCGGAGGTGTTGCCGCTGGTCAGCACCATCGGACGGCCCAGCGCGGCGAGCAGCAGGTGGTGCAGCGGCGTGTACGGCAGCATCACCCCGAGCTGACGGGCGCCGGGCGCGACCGACCGCGCGACCGGGGCGCCCGGCAACCGCGGCAGCAGCACGATCGGCCGCCGTCCGCAGGTCAGCAGCGACGCGGCGGTCTCATCGACCGCACCGAGCCGCCGCGCAGCCGACAGGTCGGCCACCATGAGCGCGAACGGCTTGTCCTCCCGGTGCTTGCGCTCCCGCAGGGCCGCCGCGGCCAGCTCGCTGCCCGCGTCGACCGCGAGGTGATAGCCGCCCAGACCCTTGATCGCGAGCACCTTGCCCGCGGCCAGCAGGGCCGCCGTCGAGATGATCGGATCGCCCGCCCGTTCGACCCCGAACGCGTCCAGCAGTCGCAGCCGAGGGCCGCAGGCGGGGCAGCACACCGGCTGAGCGTGGAACCGCCGATCGGCCGGGTCGGCGTACTCCGCCGCGCAGTCGGCGCACAGGCCGAAGCCGGCCATCGTGGTCAGCGGGCGGTCGTAGGGGACGTCCCGCACGATCGTGAACCGGGGACCGCAGTTGGTGCAGTTGATGAACGGGTAGCCGAACCGGCGATCGGCCGGGTCGGCCAGCTCGGCCAGGCAGTCGGCGCAGGTAGCGCTGTCGGCCGACACCAGCGCCTGGCGGCGCCCGCCGGGGTCGCTCGACGCGATCGCGAAGCCGGCGCCGCCGCTGGGCTCGAGGGCGGTGGTCCGCACCGCCTCGATCCGCGCCAGCGGCGGCGGGTCATGCTCCAGTGACGTCAGAAAATCGAGCACGCGGCCCGGCGGTCCCTCGATCTCGATGAACACCCCGGCCGCGTCGTTGCCCACGTGGCCGGTCAGCCCCAGCCTGACGGCAAGCGAGTAGACGAACGGGCGGAAGCCCACCCCCTGGACAACGCCCTCGACCCGGATCAGCGTGCGGATACGCGGTTCCACCCGAGGATTATCTCCTCAGGCGGCCGCCTTCACCACAGGTCGTTGCCGGTCAGCACGTAGACGAAGGGCACCAGCGGGATGATGCAGAGGATCGCCCAGGCGATCTTCGCCCCGGCCCCGATGTCGGTCCGGACCGCCAGGTTGATCCAGATGAGGACCACCGCGAGCGGGTGGAGGATGCAGATCAGGAGTTCCAGGATCTTCTTCAGCATGCCCTGCATCTACCCGTGAGTCGTTCGGCAACCCCCGGACGGTTAAGCAATTGGACGGCTACGCAATACAGTGTCCACGTGCCGAGCACGGCCCCGGAGCCTCCGACAGCCGGCCTCCAGCTGCATCGCTGGACCGACCGCGCGGTGGTCGGCGTGGCCATCGCCGCCTTCGCCTCCGGGTTCGGGCAATTCGGCGTGGTGGCCGCGCTGGGCAACGTGGCCAAGGGATTCGGCCAGGTGACGCACGGGGCGACGTTCGCCGATCAGGCCGGCCTGTCCGGCACCGAGCTGGGCATCGGGCTGGCCATCATCCGGCTGGCGGCGCTCGGCGGCCTCCCGGTGGTCGGCATCGCCGACCGCTTCGGCCGCCGGCGGATGCTGCTCATCACCGTCGGGGCCGGGCTGGCGCTGACCGCGCTGGCCGCCGCCAGCCCCACCTACTGGTGGTTCGTGATCATCTTCGCCTGCGGGCGGCCGCTGCTGAGCGCCACCAACGGGCTGGCTCAGGTCGACGTGGCGGAGGAGACCGCCTCGACCGACCGGGCCAAGGCGGTGGCGCTGGTCGCGGCCGGCTACGGCCTCGGGGCAGGGGCGATCGCCATCGTGCACAGCCTGGCGTCGAGCGCGCTCGGCTTCCGCGGGGTGTTCGCGCTGGCGCTGGTTCCGCTGGCGCTGCTGCCGCTGCTGCGACGGTGGCTCTCGGAACCGGACCGGTTCGCGGTGGCGGCGGCCGGGCCCAAGCACCCGATCCCGGTCCTCGGCGCGGTCGCCCGGCCGTACCGCGCCCGCCTCGCGGTGATCGTGATGCTGGCCTTCGCCGTCTCGGTGATCACCGGTCCGGCCAACAGCTTCATCTTCCTGTTCGCGCAGAACTTCCTGCACCTGTCGGGCGTGCTGACGGCGGGCATGGTGGTGGGGGCGGGCGTCTCCGGGCTGGCCGGGCTGCTGGTCGGACGGTGGCTCGCCGACCGGGTGGGCAGGCGGCTGACCGGCACGTTCGCCATGGTGGCGATGGCGCTGCTGGCCGTCCTGGCCTACTCGGGCCCGGGCCCGGCGCTGGTGGTCGGCTACATCCTCGAGGTGTTCGCCGCGTCGGTCTTCGGGCCGGCCATCGGGTCCATGACGACCGAGCTGTTCCCCACCGCGGTGCGGGCCTCGGTGGTCGGCTGGTCGCTGGCGATCGGCGTGCTCGGGGCGGTGGCCGGCCTGATCGTGTTCGGCCTGGTGGCGCGGTCCGGCCAGCCGTTCGCGCTGGCCGGGCTGCTCACCTTCCTCCCGGTGATCCCGCTGGCGGGGCTGTTCTGGCTGCTCCCGGAGACCCGGGGGCGCGAGCCCGAGGACCTCTGGCCTGACCAGTAACAGTTCACCCCGGTGAGGTGAGGCGGGCGGCCGGTTGGACCCGTATCGTCGCCGTCCGTGGTTAACCGCTCGGCTGGCGCGCGCATACCGCGCCGTCCGGCTTGGCGTCGCAAGTCCGGGCGCCTGCGGCGGACCCGCTGGCCGATCGCGGTGGCCGAGGTCATCGTCGCGATCGCCGTCGGCCTGGCCCTGCCGAGGCTGGAGACGCACTACCGGTGGAATGACGGCGTCTCCTACGACGTGGGGACCGCTCAGGCGACGCTGGGCGCGATCGCCGCCGGGATGATCACGCTGACCGGGTTCGTGCTGACCGCGGTGACCCTGATCGTGCAGACCGTGCAGAGCCAGTCGCCGAGGCTGATGCGGATGGTGGACCGCACGGACAAGACGCCGATCCTGTTCGGGACGTTCACGGCGACGTTCACCTTCGCGCTGGTGGTCCTCAGCCAGGTCCGCGAGAACGCCGTACCGGACGTGTCGGTGCTGGTCTCGTTGTTGCTGCTGCTCATCAGCGTCGGCCTGCTGCTGCGCCTGCTCGCCACCTTCCGCACCACCCTGACCACGGGCGGGCTGGCCCGGGCGGTCGGGAGCCAACTGCGCGGGGTCATCGACCTTATGTACCCGGTGCGGTTTGATCCGGCGGCGAGCGCGGCCGCCCCGCGCGGCGACGGACAACCCCAGGCCGCGCCGTCGTGGCTGATCCGCCATGTCGGCGGGCCGGGTATTTTCCAGGCGTTCGACGAGCTGGCCGCGGTCCGGCTCGCGGTCAGCACCGGGACCGAGATCCGGTTCATCCCGGCCGTCGGCGATTTCCTCGTCAGCGGGGCCAAGCTCGCGGCCGGCACCGGGCCCGCCCCCGATGCGGCGAAGCTCCGCCGCCTGGTCCGGATCGGCCTGCTGCGCACGCTTGAGCAGGACCCGGCCTACGGAATCCGGCTCCTGGTCGACATCGCGCTCCGCGCGCTGTCGCCGGCCGTGAACGATCCCACCAGCGCCGTCCAGGCTCTCGACCAGCTCGATGATGCCCTGCAGCGGCTGGCCAGGCGGTCGCTCGGCGATGGCCGGCTGCATGCGGGAGACGGGCGGGTCGTGGTCCGCTTCCCGGCGCCGAGGTGGGACGCGTTCGTGGCGCTGGCGGTCGACGAGATCATCGTCTACGGCGCCGGCAGCATCCAGGTCACCCGACGACTGCGCGCGGTCCTCGACGACCTGCTGGCTAGCGCGCCGCCGAGCAGGCGTCCGCCCGTCAGCGCCCGCATTGCCACCCTCCAGCGCGCGGTCCGCAGCGCGCTCGCCGACGAGACGATCGCCGCCGAGGCGATGGAACCCGACCACCAGGGCATCGGCTCACCCCGAGCCAGGGACTAGGCGCGGCGGCCCGACGCCGGAAATCACCCGCCGTGCGCGATGTTCCACGAATGTAGCGATGGGTACTCTCACAATTACTCAAAGTTACAAATGAGGTAGATGTGGAAGGGGACGTTCGATGAGCAGTGCACAGGATCAGCCGGTGCCCGGCACCGGGGCCGGTGCCGGCGCAGGAACGAGCGGCGCCGCCACCGGCCCGGGAACGAGCGGCACCGCCGCCGGCTCGCCACTCGCAACCGAGGCGCCAGTAGGCAAGCACGCGAGCCCGACGCTAGAGGCCGAGCGCGGCTACGTGCCGAGGCAGGCGTCGGGCTATGACGACAGGCCCGGGCTGGCCGAGAACGCACCCAGCGGGGCGGTGATCGGCTGGACCGTCTTCGCCGCGGTGATGCTGATGATCGCCGGGATCGGCAACGTCCTCGAGGGGATCGCCCAGCTCGCCAGGGGCAGGTTCTTCACGACGCTGCCCAACTACGCCTACAACCTTTCGGTCCACAGCTGGGGCTGGATCCACCTCATCGCCGGCATCGTCGTCTTCCTCGTCGGCGCCGCGCTGCTGGCGGACAAGACCTGGGCCCGCGCCCTCGGGGTTGGGATCGCCTCCCTGAGTCTGTTCATGAACCTGGTCTACCTGCCCTTCTTCCCGGTCTGGTCGATCGTCCTGATCGCCGTCGACGCGTTCGTGATCTGGGCCCTGCTCTCCCCGCGCCGCGGCTACGCATGATCGCCGCCTAACCAGCAAAAGGTAAGGATCGGGCACCGGCCGCCGGCCGGTGCCCGGTCCTATGGGCGCGGGGGCGCGAGGTGCGATCTGCCTTGAGCGAAGGGCTAGGCCCAACGATGTCACCCGCCACGGGTGACATCGCAGCGTAGCGGAAGGGTAACCAAAGGTGTGGCTGTCCCTGCGCGCGGGGTGACAGGCACGACAAACGAGGAGTCTTAATGGCGAAGCCGTTCAAGGGGACCATCAACGTCGACATCCGCGACTCGGAACCCGACTGGACGCCATTCGAGCCGCCCGAGGCCCCCAAGGACTCGCCCAACGTCGTGTACATCGTGCTCGACGACGTCGGCTTCTCGGCGATGAGCTGCTACGGCGGCCCGGTCCCGACGCCGAATATCGACCGGATCGCCGCCCAGGGAGTCCGCTACACCCAGTGGCACACCACCGCGCTGTGCTCGCCCACCCGCTCGTGCCTGCTCACCGGGCGCAACCACACCCGCAACAGCATGGCCTGCATCACCGAGGCCGCGATCGGCTTCCCCAACGCCAGCGGCACGATCCCGCCCGAGAACGGCATGCTCCCGGAGATCCTGGCCGAACGCGGCTGGAACACCTACCTGGTCGGCAAGTGGCACCTGTGCCCGACGGACGAGATGAACCTGGCCGCGACCCGCCGCAACTGGCCGACCGGCCGCGGCACCGAGCGGTTCTACGGCTTCCTCGGCGCCGAGACCAACCAGTGGTACCCGGACCTCGTCTACGACAACCACCCGGTGGACCCGCCGCGCTCTCCGGACGAGGGTTATCACCTGACCGACGACCTCACCGACAAGGCGCTCGAGTTCATCAAGGACGCCAAGGCGGTGGCGCCGGACAAGCCGTACTTCCTGTACTACGCGCCCGGGGCCTGCCACGCGCCGCATCACGCGCCGCGCGAGTGGATCGACCGGTTCCGGGGCCAGTTCGACATGGGCTACGAGGCGATCCGCGAGCAGACCCTGGCCCGGCAGAAGGACCTGGGGATCGTCCCGCCCAACACCGGGCTGCCGCCGCTTAACCCGATCGGAACGCCGGACTCCCGGACCGGCCCCGACGGCCAGCGGTTCCCCGAACTCGACTACACCCGCCCGTGGGACTCGCTCAGCGACGACGAGAAGCGCCTGTTCGCGCGGATGGCAGAGGTCTACGCGGGCTTCCTGGCGCACGCCGACCACCACATCGGCCGCCTGCTCGACTACCTGGAGCAGACCGAGCAGCGCGACAACACGCTCGTCATCCTGGTCTCCGATAACGGAGCGAGCGGCGAGGGCGGCCCGAACGGCTCCGTCAACGAGATGAAGTTCGCCAACGGCGTCCCCGACGACATGGCCGAGAACCTGGCCAAGCTCGACGACCTCGGCGGGCCCAGGACCTACAACCACTACCCGACCGGCTGGGCGATGGCGTTCAACACCCCGTTCAAAATGTGGAAGCGGTACGAGTTCAACGGCGGCACCTGCGACCCCTGCATCATCTCGTGGCCGGCCGGCACGAAGGCGCGGGGCGAGATCCGCGGCCAGTACCACCACGCGATTGACATCGTGCCGACGATCCTGGACATCCTCGGCGTCGAACCGCCCGAGACGTTGGGGGGCCACACGCAGAGCCCCATCGACGGGGTCAGCATGCGCTCCAGCATCGACGACGGGTCCGCGCCGTCGAACCGCAAGACCCAGTTCTTCGCGATGCTCGGCTCCCGCGCGATCTGGCATGAGGGCTGGAAGGCCGTCACCACGCACCCGTGCATCGCCGGCTGGGGCCACTTCAACGACGACACCTGGGAGCTCTACCACACCGACTTCGACCGGGCCGAGCTGCACGACCTCGCCGCCGAGAACCCGGACAAGCTCAGGGAGCTGGTGGCGCTCTGGTTCGCCGAGGCCGGCGCCAACGCGGCGTTCCCGCTCGACGACCGCTCCGCGGTGGAGATCATAACGACCCCGCGTCCGCAGCTCACGGCGCCGCGTTCGCGGTACGTCTACTTCCCTGGCACCGCCCCGGTCCCCGAATGGCAGGCCGTCAGCACCCGCAACCGCTCCTTCGTGATCGGCGCGCTCGTCGACATCGGTCCCTCGGCCGAGGGGGTCCTGTTCGCCATGGGCTCGCGGTTCGGCGGCCACACCCTGTACGTGAAGGACAGCCGGCTGCACTACGTCAACAACTTCCTCGGCAGCGAGGAACAGAAGATCGCGGGCAGCGAGGACATCCCCACTGGGAAGAACCTCCTGCTCACCGCGTCATTCGAGAAGGAGGAGCAGCGGCCGGACTGCGCAGTCGGAACCATGACGCTCTACCACGGCGACCGCCAGGTCGGGCAGCGGAAGATCAGAACCCAGCTCGGCGCGTTCGCCATCGCCGGCTCCGGCCTGAACGTGGGCCGTGACCCGGGCGAGCCGATCACCGGCGATTACTCGGGCGAGCCGCCGTACTCGTTCACCGGCGGGACGATCAACCGGATCGCCATCGACGTCAGCGGCGACCCCTACCTGGATCTCGAGCGCGAAGCGCAACTCATGCTGATGCGTGAGTGAGCCGTGACCGCGACGCAGGCCGACGCCCGCCGTCGGGTGAAGGGCATGGTCCGGGTGCCCGGCGGCAGCTTCCTCATGGGATCGGAGGACTTCTACCCTGAGGAACGCCCGGTCCGCCGGGTGGAGGTCGACGCCTTCTGGATGGACGACCATCCGGTGACGGTGGCCGAGTTCCGCGCGTTCGCTAAGGCGACCGGGTACGTCACGGTCGCCGAGCGGCCGCTCGATCCCGCCCAGTACCCGGGCGCCGACCCCGACCTGCTGCGCCCCGGCTCGCTGGTCTTCTACCAGACCGGCCGGCCGGTCGACCTGCGCGACGTCTCCCAGTGGTGGCGGTACACCCCCGGCGCCGACTGGCGCCATCCGCGCGGCCCCGCCAGCACGGTGGGCGGCCTCGACCTGCACCCGGTCACCCACGTGGCGGCCGAGGACGCCGACGCCTACGCCGCCTGGGCGGGCAAGGAACTGCCGACCGAGGCCGAGTGGGAGTGCGCCGCCCGCGGCGGCCTCGACGGCGCGACCTACACCTGGGGCGATGACCCGGCCCCGAGGGACAAGCCGATGGCCAACACCTGGCAGGGCGAATTCCCCTGGCAGAACCTGAAGCCGCCCCGCAGGCACGGCACCTCGGCCGTCCGGAGCTTCCCGCCCAACGGCTTCGGACTCTACGACATGGCCGGGAACGTCTGGGAGTGGACCAGCGACTACTACGCCGCGCCGACCGCGCAGCACGCCTGCTGCGTGCCCAGGAACCCGAGGGTCACCGCGGCCGCCGACAGCCTCGCCCCCGGCCAGCCCGGCGCGCACATCCCGCGCCGCGTCATCAAGGGCGGCTCGCACCTGTGCGCCCCCAACTACTGCCTGCGCTACCGCCCGGCCGCCCGCCAGGGCGAGGCGGTCGACACCTCCACCGCCCACCTAGGCTTCCGCTGCATCCTCCGCGCCTGACATCAAACCCATCCAAACCGTCATATCGAACGGTCCCGCCCGGCTCTCATCCGCCCGCAGTCTCTGCCCCGCGGCGCCGACGAGGTCGAGGCCTTCGACGCGGGCGTCAGCCGCGACGGGGGCGCGGCGGCTGCGGGGTGACGCCCGGGTGGATGTCGCCGAGCTTCCAGCTCCGGTCGAAGTAGGGCTCGAGCGGTCCGTAGAAGCGTACGTAGCAGAACCAGTGCCGGCCGGGGATGGTCTGCACCCAGTTGGACTCGCGGCCGGCCGGGGCGGCGGGGCCGAAGTAGAGGTTGACTGAACCATCGGCCTCGCGCTTGAGCTCGTCGTCGCGGGAACCGCGGTCGCCGCGCTGCTGGTCGTTGTCGATCAGGCAGCGGCTGCCCGCGTCGTAGACCGTGGCCGACCAGAACAGCTTGGCCGGCGGGCTGGCCGGGACGTGCAGGGTGTAGCTGGCGCCGCCGTCGAGCCAGTCGCCGTCGGCGTCGGTGTAGGCGCTCAGGTAGGCCTGGCCCTTACCCGGCGTCTGGCTCCGCATCGCCTCCGAGAACGTCACCGCCTCGTAGAACCACGAGGTCCGCTCGAGCAACTCGTCGTAGCCGTCGCCGCGCTGGGCGGAGTTGCTCATCGGCAGCACCAGGTCCCACTGCCGGTCGGGCCAGTGCCGGCTGCCGTCGAACCGCTTGGCGAACGAGTTCGCCTGGGCCATTAGCTCGCCGGTGGCGGACGCCTGGGTCAAGATGGCGGTCAGCCGTTCTCCGGGCGTGAACGGCCTGCCCTTCTCGATCCCGAGCTGGCGCAGCATCGCCAGGTAGAACCGGTCGCGCTCGTCGACGAGCTCATGCTGGTAGATGTCGTGCAGCCGGGCCCAGTAGTCGAGGCCGCGCGGCGGGCCGCCGCTCCACCGGCGCCCCATCGGCGAGACGATCCTGGTCGGGGGAGCGGCCCGGCCGTCGACGGGGGTGATCCGCACCGCCCGGGACAGGGACTGCGCGCGCTTCGGGTCGGGATCGAGGGTGCGGAAGCCGAAGAACACGTTCATGCCGGTCGACTGGTACGCGTAGCACCCGTCGGGCGCGGTCGCCTGCTGCCCCGGCGGCACGATCAGGTGCCTGCCGCCCCGCCCTTGATCGGGCCCCATCTCGCCGAGAATGCCGAACTCGCGCTGCCAGAAGTCAGACAAGCCGCCTGCGGTCGGGCCGGGCGGCAGCTCGATCACGACCGGCCCGGTCTTGTTCAGGTCGATGAACGCCATCGTGTAGGGCGTGGTCGCGTTGGCGGTCAGAATCCCCAGCTTGTCCTGGTAGGTCGCGTAGTGCACGAGGTCGTAGCTGGTCGCGCCGAACAGGTCGCGGTGCTGCGCCTGCCACTGCGCGAAGGAGACCAGCGGCAGCGCCCACAGGTAGGCCTGGGTCGCGAGCTGGAAGTCGAGCTCGTTGAACACCAGCCCGAGGTCCGCCCGCAGCGGCAGCTCCCCGTCCATCCGAACGCCGGCCAGCGAGCCTGGCAGAGATCTCGCGCGCGAACCCGCCAGCTCGGTGTCGGTCATGAGGTCATCGTCGCCCCTGGGAGGCATCGGCACTTCACCCACCCGGGATGAGGGACCTGACCAGGACCGATTACTTTTATGCACATAGGGAACTACTGTCCGCATCGGGTAGTGGTAACGCGGGGAGGTTGTGACGGAATGTCTACTACGGGGGTAAAGCCGAATACCGGGCCCAAGAAGGTCGCCGGAGTGTCGGTCACCTCCAAGCGCATCACGATCCTGGTGATCGTGGTCGCGGCGATCTGGTTCATCCTCGTCAACACCCAGCGGGTGAGCATCTACCTCTGGGTCCCCAAGATCACCTCGCCGCTGTGGCTGGTCCTCGTGATCACCTTCGCCGGCGGCCTGATCACCGGTTTGCTCCTGCAACGGCGCAACCGGGGCAGCGGCCGATCAACCCGGTAGCGCGCGCTCGGGAAGCCAGGACGCCGACTCGGCGGCCGACTGGCGGCCGGACGCCACATCGAGGGCGATGTCGATGAGCTGATCCTCCTGGCCGCCGACCAGGCGGCGTCGGCCGGCCTCCACCAGCAGCGTGCGGACCTCGACGCCGTACCGGTCGGCGGCCGTTTCCGCGTGCCGCAGGAAGCTGGAGTAGACCCCGGCATAGCCGAGCGTCAGCGTCTCCCGGTCCACCCGCACCGGCCGCTCGAGCAACGGCCGGACCAGGTCCTCGGCCGCGTCCTGGAGCGCGAACAGGTCGCAGCCGTGCTCCCAGCCCTCGAGGGTGGCGGCGGCGATGAACGCCTCCAGCGGGCAGTTTCCCGCCCCGGCCCCGAGGCCCGCCAGTGAGGCGTCGACCCGGGTGACCCCCTCTTCCGCCGCCGCCAGCGAGTTGGCGACCGCGAGCGACAGGTTCTCGTGCGCGTGGATGCCGATCTCGGTCTCCGGGCTGAGCGCATCGCGGTAGGCCCGCACGCGCTCGCGGACCCCGTTCATCCGCAGGTGGCCGCCGGAATCGGTAACGTACACGCAGTGCGCGCCGTAGGACTCCATCAGCGCCGCCTGCCGCGCCAGGTCGGCCGCCGGGACCATGTGGCTCATCATCAGGAACCCGGCCACGTCCATCCCGAGCTCGCGCGCGGCCGCGATGTGCTGCGCGGCGACGTCGGCCTCGGTGCAGTGGGTGGCGACCCGGACCGAGCGGACGCCGAGCGAGAACGCGTGCTTGAGGTCGCTGATCGTGCCGATGCCCGGCAGCAGCAGCGTGGTCAGCCGGGCCCTGGTCAGGGTGGCCGCGACGGCCTCGATCCACTCCTCGCTGCGATTGCTGCCGGGCCCGTAGACCAGGCTGGTGCCGGCCAGGCCGTCGCCGTGCGCGACCTCGATCGCGTCCACCCCGGCGGCGTCGAGGGCGGCCGCGATCCGCGCGGCCTGCTCGGGCCGGATCCGGTGCCGGACGGCGTGCAGGCCATCGCGGAGGGTGACGTCCTGAATGAATAGCCGCCTGCGCCCGCTTATCAAGCTCACGGGATCATCTCCTCGAGCGGGGTGCGGGCCGTGATCCGCTCGCCGACGCGCAGCGCGGCCGAGGTCATGATGTCGAGGTTGCCCGCGTAGGCGGGCAGGTAGTGGCCGGCCCCCTCGACCTCGAGCAGGACGCTGACCTGATGGGTCACCGGCTCGTCGGCGACGAGCGTGCGAGGCTGGTCGGCGACGGCGCTGATCTGCACCGACTGCTTGAGCCGGTAGCCGGGCACGTACCGGGACACCTCGGCGATCATCTGCTCGATCGAGCCGATGATCGCCCGCCGATCGTCCGGCCCGGGCGCGTCGACCAGGCAGAACACCGTGTCCCGCATGATCATGGCGGGCTCGGCCGGGTTGAGGATGATCACCGCCTTGCCGCGCCGGGCGCCGCCGACCGACTCGATCGCGCTGGCGGTGGTCTCGGTGAACTCGTCGATGTTGGCGCGGGTGCCGGGCCCGGCCGACCGCGAGGCGATCGAGGCGACGATCTCGGCGTAGGGCACCGGCGTCACCCGCGCGACCGCGGCCACGATCGGGATCGTCGCCTGGCCGCCGCAGGTGACCATGTTCACGTCGGGCGCGTCGACGTGCTGCTCGAGGTTGACCGCGGGCACGACGTACGGGCCGAGGGCGGCCGGGGTGAGGTCGATCATCCGGGTGCCGTAGGGCGCCAGCGCGCGCGCGTTGGCCTCGTGCGCCTTAGCCGAGGTGGCGTCGAAGACGATCTCGATGTCCTCGAACCCGGGCAGGCCGATCAGGCCCTCGACCCCGTCGGCGGTGGTCGGGACGCCGAGCCGGCGCGCCCGGGCGAGTCCGTCGGAGGCCGGGTCGATGCCGACCATCGCCGCGACCTCGAGCGTCCGGCTGAGCCGGAGCATCTTGATCATCAGGTCGGTGCCGATGTTGCCCGAGCCGATGACCGCCGCCTTGGCCTTTCCCGTCATGACGACGTCCCGCCCGCGAAGACGGCGCTGACCTGCCCGATCCCGGTGATGTCGGCGTGGAAGGCGTCGCCGGGGGCGACCGCGACCATCGGGCCGAGCGAGCCGGACAGCACCACCTCCCCGGCCCGCAGCGGGCGGCCGTGGTCGCGCACGGCCGCCGCCAGCCACGCGACGGCGGCCAGCGGGTGCCCGAGGATGGAGGCGCCGGTCCCGGCCGACACGACCTCGCCGCCCGACTGGCCCGCGCCGCCCGACTGGCCCGCGCCGCCCGACTCGCCCGGGCCGTCCGGCCCGGCCCCGACCCGCCGCAGCGTCATGGCGCACTCGGCCAGGTCAAGGCCATCGAGCCGCTGTCTGCGGTCGCCGAGCACGAACAGGCCGGAGGAGCCGTTGTCGGCGACCGTGTCGACGATGCCGATGTCCCAGCCCGCGATCCGGCTGTCCACGATCTCCAGCGCGGCCACCACGTAGGCGGTGGCGGCGGCGACCTCGGCCGGTTCGATCATAGGGCCGGTCAGGTCCTCCGCCAGCACGAACGCGATCTCGGCCTCGATCTTGGGCTGCAGGGTGCGGGCGCTGTCGATCTGCGTCGCCGGCCCGCAGGCCATGCTCTCGAACAGCACCCCGAAGTCGGGCCGGTCGACCCCGAACTGCGCCTGCACGACCGGGTTGGTCAGCCCGATCTTCCGGCCGACGACGCGGGCGCCGGCCGCGATCTGATCAGCGACCCACGCGGACTGCACGGCGTAGGCGGCATCGACGTCCCCGTCGGGCAGCAGCCCGCGCACCGGGGGACAGGGCTGCCCGGTCGCGCGCGCGGCGACGAGCATCTCCAGCGCTCTGCTCTGTGCCGGGGAGACGACCCCCCGGACCCCCCGGTGAAACAGCGGCTTGTCGGCGTCGCTGTCGAGAATTCCGTTAGCGGTCGTCATTGGTCAGCTCACCTCGAACGTCGTGCCGATGCCCATGCCCGTGATCCACTCCGGCACCGGCTCGTAGCTGGTCCACAGCAGCGGAGCGCCGACCGCGGCCAGCCCCGTCAGCCAGGTCCGGACCTCGTGCCCGCCCCGGCCCGCGCTCTCCTCTAGGCCCGCATCGCCGAGCTCGGCCACCGGCGCCAGGTCCGGGCCGGACAGCTGCTTCAGGAACCAGCTGTCCCACTCGCGGTTGACGTGCGCGTTCGGGTCCCCGGCCATCGCCAGCACCGCGGGCTCGCGGGCGGCCGCGAAGGCTCGGACGTCCCGGCGGCCGTGGATGACGGACGCGCGCCGCTCGGCCGCGACGGAGGCGTCGCGCGGGTCGTTCGACGGCAGCCAGTGCGAGAGGCCGCCACTGGCGATGAGCAGCACCCGGCCGCCGAATGAGGCGGCGCGGATCGCGGCTCCGAGCGCCGACCCGAGCGCGACGCAGCGCTCCATGGTCGGCAGCGGGGGCGCGGCGGTGTTGACGACCAGCGGCACCATCGGGATGCCGGCCCCAACCCCGGCCCCAACCCCGGCCGCGCCGGCCCCGCAGATCATGTCGTAGCTCTGGACCACGCCGTGGTCGACCGTCAGCGCGTACGACAGCGCCACGTCGAACCCGGCCTCGGCCAGCCCGTCCCTGACCGGCCAGGCGAGCCCGGCCGCGACCGGCAGCGGGCCAGGTCGGCTGCCGTAGTCGCCAAAGCCCTCCGCCTCCTCCACCCCGAGGACGAACGGCGGCATCACATCGTAGAAGTTCCCATGGAAGTGATCAGGCCCGATGACGACCACCGCGTCGGGCGCGAGCCGGGTCACCGCCGACGCCACCCGGGCGGCGTCGGCCAGGAACCGGCCGCCCGGCGCGGACGAATCAGCAGGCGGCAGCAGCCCGGCGAACGGCGAGTGGGAGATGCCGACCAGGCCGATGATCTCGCTCATGCCGGGTCTCCGGCCGACGGGTCCCGGCCGAGGACGAGGAAGTCGTGGTGGGCGCCGAGGAACTCATCCGGCTTCTCCCACTGCGGCCAGTGGCCCGCGTCCGCGATCACGTGCAGCCGGGCGTCCGGCAGCCAGTCCAGCAGCAGCGCGGCCTCGTCGAGGCCGCCGGTCGGGTCGTGCTCGGTCCACAGCAGCAGGGTCGGCGCGGTCACCTTGCCGACCCAGGACGGATCCCAGGCGAAGTCCTTGCGCACCTCGGGATCCTGCAGCACCAGCGTGTTGTTGATCGCCCGCAGGAACCCGTCCCGGCCGTAGACCGCGCGGCGCAGGTTGACCAGCTCGTCGGTCACCATCTCCTTGTGGTGGAACAGGAACTCAACCCGGCGCCGGACGGTGGCGTCGCTCGGATCCCGCACCGCCGCCAGCGTGCTGTCCCGCATCCGCGCCATCACCTCGGGCTTGTTGGCGATGTTGCCCGGCGTGTTCAGCACCAGCCGGTCCACCCGGTCCGGGTGGTACGCGGCCGTCCAGGCGGTCACCCAGCCGCCGAGCGACTCGCCCGACAGGTGCGCGCGGGCGATGCCGAGCGCGTCCATCAGCCCGATCAGATGGTCAGAGAGCACGTCGATCGTGTACGGGGTGTCGGGCAGATCGGACCAGCCGTGCCCGACCATGTCGTAGGCGGTGACCCGGAACTCGGCCGCCAGCCCGGCGATGTCGCGGGCGTAGGCCTCCAGGTGCCCGCCGGTCCCGTGCAGCAGGATCAGGTCGGGGCCCGACCCGGCCTGCAGCACCCGGGTGCGCACCCCGCCGACGTCCACGTGGCGGAGCGAGTGATCGACGTCGCCGAGCTCGCCCCAGATGCTGACATGTTCGGGTATCGCGTTCATTCGGTGTCCTTTCCGAACCGGGCGCGGGCCTCCTCGAGCGTCGCCAGCCCGGCGCTCTGCCGCCGTCCGACGCCGAGCAGCCCTAGCAGCCGCGAGTTCTCGATGGTCAGAAACTCGACCGGGGCGTCGGCGGAGTCGTTGTAGTGCCGGTGCCAGGTCCACGGCGGGGTGTAGATGAAGTCCCCGCTCGACCAGGCCGCGGTCTCGTCCTCGATCTCGCTGTGCCCGTCGCCGGAGAGGACGTAGTGCACGGTCTCGTGGTGGTGGCGCTGCATGTCGGAGCTGAGGCCGGCCGGGATCGTCTGCCGGAAGATCTCGAAGGTGGTGGTCGGCAGCCGCCCGGCGATCGACAGCGCCGACGGGTTGTGCACCTGCCCGGCCGGCAGCGGCTCGAGCTCGGCCGCGTGCACCACCACCGGCCGGGCGACGACCGGCCGGACCGTGTCGGAAAGCCCGCCGAGGAACTCGGCCAGGGTGAAGTCTGGTCCCGATTGCGCCATCAGATCGTCTCCGTTCGTCCGCCGTCGGCCGTCGGCAAGGTTCTTCCCGCTCTAGGCCGCGGGTCGCGACGGGTTTAGCATCACTCGTATGGACCCACGGAGCCAACGTTGAGTCCCGCTAAGCGGGACGATGGTTCTGAAGGGGTGGGCGGGCTCGACCGCGCGGCCGCGATCCTGGGCGCGTTCGACTCCACCCACCGCGAGCTCACCCTGGCCGCGCTGGTCGCGCGCTCGGGCATGCCCCGCTCGACCACCCACCGGGTCGCCGACCGGATGATCAAGCTCGGCTGGCTGGATAAGCCCAAGGACCGCTACCGGGTCGGCAACCGGCTGTTCGAGATCTCCAGCCTGGCCCCGATCAGGCACGAGCTGCGCGAGGCGGCGCTGCCGTTCCTGCAGGACCTGCACGCGGCGGCCAAGACCACGGTCCAGCTCGGCGTGCTCGAAGGCACCCAGGTCCTGGTGGTCGAGCGGATCACCGGGCACCGGCCGATGCCGATGCTGGAGCAGGCCGGCGGCAAGATCCCGGCCCACTGCTCGGCCCTCGGCCGGGCGATCCTGGCCTACAGCGACCAGGACACGATCGAGGCGATTCTCGGGGCCGGCCTCCAGCCGCGGACCCCCCGCACGCTGACCAGCCGGGTGGCGGTGCTGCGGGAGCTGACCGCGATCCCGCCCCGGGGCTGGGCGGTCGACCGGGAGGAGGGCAACATCGGCATCAGCTGCGTCGCCGCGCCCGTCTTCGGCCCGCTCGGGCAGGTCGCGGCGGCGCTGTCGGTCACCGGGCCGACCGGCCTG
>Ga0302235_10001332_pt1 | contig 18595 bp, 16 predicted proteins | sample II_Palsa_N3_3_FD_193577 | JGI IMG/M metagenome (GOLD analysis project Ga0302235, IMG submission 193577) | Peat permafrost microbial communities from Stordalen Mire near Abisko, Sweden - II_Palsa_N3_3 | ecosystem: Environmental > Terrestrial > Soil > Palsa > Peat permafrost | place: Sweden... | reverse complement strand
CGAGGTGGTCGGCGAATTGGGTAACGCGCGGCTGGCCGGCGGCGGTGACATCGTGCTGACCAGCGAGGGCGGCCGCCGGACGGCCGTGCCGGCGGACTGGCGGGAGCGGTTCGCGGGCGCCTACGACGCCGAATTCCGGTTCTGGATCGACGACATCGCCGAGGGCCGAGAAGCGGGCGGGCCCAGCTCGTGGGACGGCTACGCGGCCGCGGTGGTGGCCGACGCATGCGTCACGGCCCTGCACAGTGCCAGCCTCGATGGGGGCGGCGGCTGGACCCCGGTGCCGCTGCGCGAGCGGCCCGACTTCTACCGGATCTAGGAGCCGCGGCATGAAGATCGCACTGGACCCGTTCATGCTCCGGCACGTCCCGCTGACCGAGCTGCCCACGGTGGTGGCCGAGCTGGGCTACGAGTACATCGAGCTGTCCCCGCGCGAGGACGTCACCCCCTTTCTTCCTGCACCCGCGGGCCAACACCGAGCGGGTGCGGGAGTTCCGGGCGGCGCTGGCCGCGGCCGGGGTGCAGGTCGCCTCGCATCTGCCGCTCTACCGCTGGTCCGGGCCGGACGAGGACGAGCGGCAGGCGGCGGCCCGGTACTGGAAACGGGCCATCGAGCTGACCGTCGACCTCGGCTGCGACGTGATGAACTCGGAGTTCAACGGGCGCCCGGAGGCGCCGAGCGCCAGCGAGGGGCAGTTCTGGGGGTCGCTGGAAAAGCTGCTGCCGATCTTCGAGTCGTGTGCCGGCAACCTGGCGAAGGTGCGGCAGTACGTGGCTAAGTACTTCTAGTGCCGCGGCGGGACTGAGACCGCGATCAGGTGCCGTCCGGCGGCGTGCGCAGCAGCCGGGGCGTGCTGGCCCTGCGTGCGAGGACGAGCCGGTACCGCGGGCTGCCGTCCTGGCGCCGGCCAAGAGCCGTCAGGGGGACTGTTGTCACGGTGAATCCGGGTGCGGTCAGGTCGGCGCGGACCGCGGGCAGCGGGCAGGTGCGGTAGTACATGACGAACGGGGGGCGCCACATTGCGTTGCGGACCCGGATGGCGAGGTCGAACCCGAGCAGCGCCCAGTACCAGCCGGAGGTGACGGGCTGCGGCGCACCGATTGGGAAGGCGAAAATCCCGCCGGGCCGCAGCGCGCGGTACACGCCGGCGAACAGCGCGGGCCGTTCGGCGGGCAGGATGTGCCCGAGCGCTCCGAAGCTGACCGCCAGGTCGAAGGCCCCGGCGAAGGGCAGGGCCCGGACGTCGGCCCGTACCCACCTGGCGCCGGGGTGCGCACTGCGCGCCTGCGCGAGCATGCCAGTGCTGAAGTCGACGCCTGTGACCGGTCCCTGGCACAGGGATCTGAGGACCCGCATGCCCGCGCCGGTGCCGGTGCATACGTCCAGTCCCCGGCCGAACGGGCCGAGCGGGCGCAGCGCGCCGGCGGTCGCGTCGAGCACGCCATCGGGGGTGCGAAAAGGCGTGTGGTCGAACTTCGGGGCCAGCAGGTCGTAGCCGCCCTCGACCGAGGACAGCGCCTGCATCGCCAGTTCACGCAATGACGGGCCTTGAGGCGAGAACACCGGCCTAGGGTACTTCCCCATGCCAGGCAGGCCGTCAGCCCCGGGATCACCCACCGCCTCCAGGGCCAGATGTTGAAACGCCACCGTTCCCGGTGCCGTGGTCCTGCCGCATACTGGTCCGGTGGAACCGGCAGCTGATTCGGTCGCGGGGCAGATCCAGCCCCCCGCGGGCCGCCGCGGGCGGGCACGCCGCCCGCGGTTGGCAGGGCCATCCGACCAGGCCCTGCACCGGCTGGCCGGCTGGTATGCGATCGCCCTGCGCCTCGGCGGCGCGGTCTTGTTCACCGCGGTAGCCGTGCTGGCCGCAACGAAGCAGATCTACGGCTGGTGGCTGGGCGCGCTGATGACTGCGCTGTGCTTATGGTCAGCCTGCTTCATCTGGCGGGTCCGGCGGTCCGGGTTGACGCCGACCGTGGTACTGGCCGACGCCGCGATTATCTCGGTGCTGGCGCTGGCGCAGCAGCACCTGGTCCCGGCCGTGCTGATCGAGGACAGCACGACCTGGATGCTCCCGCTGGCCTGCACGTCGGTGTATATCCTGCAGATCGCGCTGCGGCCGTGGCTCGGGCTGACCGGGGCCGCGATCGTGGTCATCGCCTACGGGCTCGGCGCCGGCCAGCCGGCTGATGCGTGGCTGCTGGTGGTGGAGACGATCGTCGCCGCCGGGCTGGTGGCGGTGATCCGCGGCGGCGCCCGGCAAGCGGACGCGATCGTCGCCGCCGGCCTGGAGACCGAGCGGCAGATCCGGGCCGAGGAGGCGCGGCGCGCTGACGAGCGAGAGCAGCACCGCCAGCTGCACGACACCGTCCTGTCGACCCTGACCATGGTCGCGGCCGGCGCCTTTGCCGAACCGTCCCCGGCGCTGACCGCGCAGGCCGACCGGGACCTGCGCGTGCTGCAAGGGCTCGCGGGCGCCCCGGCCGTGCCGGGCGGGCTGGTGCCGCAGACTGACCTGAGACCGAAGCTGGAGCAGGCCGCGGCCAGCACCGATGACCTGACGGTGCGGCTGAAGCTCGTCCCGGTCTCGCTGCCGTCTCCGGTCGCGGATCAGCTCGTCGCCTGCGTCGGCGAGGCGCTGCGCAACGTTGAACGGCACGCCGGAACCGGCGAGGCGGAAGTGACCGTCAGCGGCGCTGCGGGCTGGGCGGTCGTCAAGATCACTGACCGCGGCCGCGGGTTCGACCCGGCCGCTACCCCGCCATCCCGCCGGGGCATCCGCGAGTCGATCACCGGGCGGATGCTGGCGGCCGGCGGCCGGGCTGCGATCGCCAGCCGTCCCGGCGCGGGCACGACCGTCACCGTAAGCTGGCCGGCATGACCGCCGTTCAGCCGACGGCGATGATGTCCGGCCGCTATCAGCGGGCCTTCACCATCGCTGTGGTCTTCCTGGTCGCGGGCTGGCATCTCGCCGGAGCGGGCGGGCAGTTGCTGCATAACCGGTCGGCCTACAGCTCGTTCGCCTTCCAGGGCGCCATGTGGCTGGTCATGGCGCTGGCGATCACCGCCGGGTCGGTCCTGGCGCTGCGCGGAACGCCCGGCTGGCGCCCGGCCTGGGCGGTGGCCGTGATCGCGCTGGCCGCCAGCACGGCCGCGGCGGCGGCCAGCCCGGCTGGCCAGATGCTGGCGGTCAACTGGGCGTGGGGGAGTGCCGGCTGGACGGGCGTGCTTGTGCTGCTCCGCCGCCGGTTCGCCGAGCTTGCGTGGTTCCTCGCCGCCGAGGCCCTGGCCATCCTGGGCGTGCAGGTGTGGGACGGGCTGCACCGCACCGACCTGGCCGGGTTCCTCGCCGTGCTGGCCTGGTCGACCGGCGCCCAGGTGGCCGTCGCCGCCGGGGTCAGGGCGCTGGACGCCGCCGCCGGCCAGGCCGCCGCGGCGGCGCAGAGCGAGCACGCCGCGCGCGAGCGGGCCGCCACCGCGCAGATCATCCGGGCCGCCCGGCACGCCCGCTGGCTGGCGCTGCAGGAAAACGCCGTCCCGCTGATCGCCGAGCTGGCGGCGGGGACGGCTGACCCGGGCCACGCGCAGGTGCGCATCAGGTGCGCGGTCCAGGCGGCCCGGCTGCGCCGGCTGCTGGCCGAGGGCGATGAGGTACCTGGATCGCTGGTGCACGAACTGCACGCGAGTGCCGACGTGGCCGAGCGGCGCGGGGTTGCCGTTGAGATCGAGACGGCCGGGCCGCTGCCGCAGGTGCCCGGCCCGGCCCGGCGGGTGATCACCGACGCCGCCATCGCGATCCTGACCGCCGCGCGCAGCCAGGCGCGGATCACCCTGGCGGCGGTGGCCGCCGGAATCGCCGTCAGCTTCGTCGCCGATACCGGCGCGGTCGTCCGGCTGCCCGCAGTCGGCGAGGGGGTCGCCATCGAACAGCAGCAAGACGGCGGCATGCTCTGGGCGGAGGCGCGATGGAACAGCCGGTGACGGCGGCGATCATCGAAGATCATCCGGTCGTCACCGAGGGGGTGGCGTCCTGGATCCGGTCCGATCCCGGCCAGCGGGTGCGGCTGGTGCAGACGGCGCGCGACCTGACCGGGCTCCGCGCCGTGTCGCGGCCGTCGGCCGACGTGGTCATCCTGGACCTGGAGCTGTCCGGCGAGCTGGTCACCACGCAGATCCCCGGGCTGGTGGCAGCCGGATACCGGGTGGTGGCCTTCTCCGGGCACAGCGATCCGGCGATCGTGATGGAGACGCTGGACAACGGCGCGCACGCCTACGTGTCCAAGGAGGAGGGCCGCGAGCATCTGGTCGAGGCGGTGCTGGCGGCTGGCGCCGACCGGCCGTACGTGACCCGGTCGCAGGCCAGGGCGATGCTCGCCGACCAGCGCCCGGCCCGGCCGGCGCTGTCGGAGCAGGAGCGGCAGGCCCTGCTGCTGTGGTTCCAGGGCATGTCGAAAGCATCGGTCGGGCGGCGCATGTCGATCAGCGAGAACACGGTCCGGCAGTACATCAGCCGCGCGCGCGCCAAGTACGCGGCCACCGGGCGGACTGCGCCGAGCAAGGACGCGCTGCTCGTCCGCGCGATCGAGGACGGCGTGATCAAGCCGGGCGACATCATGCCGTACAAGTCATTCGCCCGCGCCGCGGCCGACCGCCCCAGCCTGGGTGCCCCGGGCCGGTGAATGGCCCGGGACACCCAAGCCCCCCCGGAGCGCCCCCCTCGCGAATCGGCCGCAGGCCGGCGTCGGGCTGCATGGCCGGGCGCCGCGGCGTCATCAGATCCGGGGCTTGCGCACAGTCAGCATTCCCGATCGAGGGCGACGCTGTCATGACGCCCGAACGGGTGACACGACGGCGGGCTGGCTAGCCGGCGGTCGGCGTGGCTCGGATCCCTGGTCTTGCGGCGTTCGAACCGAGCAAACGTTGCCTGCCGCGGAATTAGCGGGCCGAGGCGCGGGCCGCCCGGGTGCGGGCGGCGCGGGTCAGGGCAGGCAGCTGACGCAGCAGGTCGTCCGCCTCGGCCACGTCGCGGTCCTGGACGCTGCCGGTCGTCCGGCGGCCCGCCACGTCCAGCCGGACCGAGGCCAGCCAGAGCCGGCGCTGCACGGGACCCTGCTCCCAGCGGATGCTCTGCACCTTCTCCAGCGGGATCCAGGTCGTCTTGCGGCGGATCCGGCCGCGGTCGGCCACCAGGTAGCGGTCGTCACCGCCCCAGGCCAGGAAGTGATACTGCAGGGGCGCCTTCCAGCGGGCGCACCCGGGTGGTTTCCTGGACGGGACCGGAGCCCCGCTGACCAGCTCGCTGAGCATTTTCTCCGCCTCCGCGCGGGTCCCGACCGGGACGAGCGCGCGCAGCCGCCGGGACTCGGACCGGTTCTCCCGCCGCTGGCGCGGCCCAGCCACGTCCACCTCGAGACGGCACCAGCCGAACGTCCGCCACACCAGCGGCTCGACCAGGCGCACGGCCTGCACTCGTCCCTCCCGGATCGTCTCGGCAGTCCTCTGCACGAGCCCGGATCGCAGCCGCAGCCCGTCCGGAGCAACCGCGATCGTCGTACCGTATTCCCCGTTGAACTGCCGCCAGACCCCGATCAGGACGCCCACCGCGACGGGCAGATAGACGGCGGCGTACGCCGACGAATGGGTCAGCGAGGCCACCAGGGCGACCGCGGCGACCACGACCGCCACGATGACCCCAGTGATGCTCAGGGCCAGGGCCACCGCGAGCCGGACGGCCCGGACCCGGAACACCACCCGCTCCGGCTGGGCGGCCGCCGGGGTGGTCCGAGCCGTTGGGGCGCCCGCGCCCGGTGCGGCCGACCGCGACGGGGCGGCTGCGGACGCCAAGGTGGCACCGGATGACGCGGCGGTGGGCGAGGCGCCCCGACTGATGGACAGCAGTTGCTGGCGCAGGGCCTGGGCGTCGCTCAGCCGCAGGGCGACAAGCCGCCCGCCGGAGGAATCCGCGCCCGCCATCCGCAGCCGGATCTCGGCCAGCCCGAGCAGCCGAGCCAGTCCCGTCTGGACCACGTCGATCGCCTGGACCTGGGACAGCGGGAAACGCAGCGACTGCCGGCGGACCAGGCCGGTTTCGATGAGCAGCACGCCGCCGTCGACCCGCCACCGGGTGACCGCCCAGCTGATGACCCCGGCGACCAAGACGACCAGCACGACGGCCAGGTCGCTGACGAAGTCGTGCCCGGCCTGGCGGGCGTTGAGAAAGATGAGGATGACGAGCAGGGTGGCGAAGCTGGTCAGGTGACGGCCGCTGCGGACGAACGGGGAGAACGGGTGCAGCCGGTGCCACACGGCCATGCCCAGCGTTGGGCCCGGCGGACGGGCCGACTCCCGGCCAGAGCCAGCCGGCGGCCCGGGGTAGACGGGCAGTTGGCCAGGGCTCGCAGGTCCCGCGGCGGCGTCCGAGGCAGCGCCGGGCGGGCCCGGCGGGCTGGTCACAGCCCCGCCGCCTGGGCCTCGTCCAGGGCGGCCAGCTGGTCGCGCAGCCGCGCCGCCTCCGGCCGTTCCAGGCCCGGGATCCGCGCATCGCTGGCCGCCGCCGCGGTGTGCATCCGCACCGTGGCCAGGCTCAGGCCGCGCTCGACCGGGCCCGCGGTGACGTCGATGAACTGCATCCGGCCGTAGGGGATGACCGACTGGCGGCGGACGAGGACGCCGCGCCGGACCATCAGATCGTCGTCCCGCTCGGCGTACCCCCAGGCGGCGACCCGGCGAGCCAGGAAACGTTCGGCCAGGAAACCGGCCACGAGGACGGCCACCGCGACGATGAGGCCGGTCGGCAGCGACGCCGCGTGTCCCGCGAAGAAGCCGATCAGCGCGAGCGGGACGGTGACCAGCGCGACCTCGATCCGCCGCGCGCGCAGCAGCCGCGGAGACGGGCGGTGCCAGTTGAGGTCCGCATCCCCCGTTCCTGGCCGGGCGCCGGGCTCCGCTGCCCTCATCAGGACGGTCCTCTCGTGATGTGCCCCAGCGCCCGCGCCCAGCCCCCCGGCGGCCTGAATGAGAATTTATACCGATTAAGCGGTTCCTGGGCCGAAGGCAGGCGCGGAGAGCGGGGCCGGGCCAGAAGGGGGGCCGGACCGAGGAGGCGGGCGCGCCGCGGGGGCGTGGCGGAGGAACGCAGGAACCCGGGCGATCAGGAGCGAGAGCTGAGCTTGATGTCGCCGAACATGACCGCGCGCGTCATGAGGCGCTGCAGGAAGTCGTGCGGGAAACCGACTACGAGGTGCTGGCGCCCGTGCAGAATCCCGGCCACGAACTGATCATCTACCGGGCGGCTGACGCTGCGTCCCAGGCCGCGCTGGACGCCCTGACCGCGCAGAACGTGCCGCGCTACTCCGAATTTCACGCCATCTGAGCGCGGACCGGCACCTTACCCCGGTTCTTACCTGGGTGATGGCGCCATTACCCAGGCAGGAACCGGGGTGATGGCGCCATCACCCAGGGGCCCAGGCGGGCCCGCACAGTCAGGGGACCCGCGCAGTCAGGAGGGGGCCCAGTCCCGGTCGCAGCCGGCCCGGGGAGTCACGGCGGTCAGTGCTGGTCATCGGCGGAGCGGAGATAGGCGAGCACGGCGCGGATCCGGTTGTTGTCGGTATCGGTCTGGCCGAGGCCCAGCTTGCCGAACACGCTGGTCACATGGGCCTCGACGGTACGGGGGCTGAGGAAGAGGTCCTGGGCGATGCCGACGTTGGACCGGCCCTCGGCCATCCGGGCCAGCACGTCCCGCTCCCGGGGGTTGAGGGTGTCTATCTTGCTGGCGCTGCGCGTGCGGGCCAGCAGCCGGCGCACGACGCTCGGATCGAGGACGGTCTCCCCCGCCACGATCCGTTCCAGCTGGCTGATCAGGTTCCCGGCGTCGGTGACGGTGTCCTTCAGCAGGTAGCCGACCCCGGAGCCGACCGCCTCCATGAGCTGGCTCGCGTGGCTGGCCTCCGCGAAGGTGGACAGGACCAGGATCCCGATGTCCGGGTCACGGGCGCGGATCGCGGCGGCGGTGCTGATGCCCTCACCGGTGAATGTCGGCGGCATGCGCAGGTCGAGGATCACCGCGTCCGGCCGCTCCTGGTCAACCGGCCCATGCGCGGCGGCAGGGCCGGCCGGGAAGAGGCAGGCGATCAGCTCGTCACCGGAGGAGGCCTCCGCGGTGACCTTCGCCCCGGACGCCTGCAGGAGAAGGACCACCCCGCTGCGGAACAGGGCGGAGTCGTCGGCGAGGGCTATCCGCACGGAATCCTCGCCCGGATGGCCGTGCCCCGCCCCGGAGGGCTGTCGATGACGGCCTCGCCGTCCGCCGCGCTGATCCGGTCGAGCAGGTTGGCGAGTCCTTTCCCGGACGGGTCCGCGCCGCCCACGCCGTCGTCGGCGATCTCCATTTCCAGGTGCGACGCGGTGACCCGGACGGCCACGCGGACCCGGGTGGCCCGGGCGTGCTTGACCGCGTTGGCCAGCGCCTCGCACGCGGTGAAGTAGGCCGCGGCCTCGACGGTGGGCGGTGCCCGATCCGGCGCCACGTTCAGGTGGATGGCCAGCGGAAGCCGCTCCGCGACCTCTTCCAGCGCGGCCGCGAGGCCGCTCTGCACGAGCGTCTGGGGGTGGATGCCGTGGGCCAGGTCGCGCAGCTCGGCGAGTACTTCGCCCAATTCGGCGCGGACGTGGCCGAAGGCGGCGGTGGCCTCCGGGTCGCGGGTCCGGGTCATCGCCGCGGTCAACCGGGCCGCCAGCCCGAGCAGGTGCTGCTGGGCACCGTCGTGCAGGTCACGCTCGAGGCGGCGCCGTTCGCCCAGGGCGGCTTCCACGATGCGCGCCCGCGACGCGCGCACGCTGTCCAGCTCGGCCCGGGCCGCCTCCGCCTGGAGCTGGGCGTTGCGGAGGGCCAGCGCACTGGTGCGCACCGCCGCGTCGAACAGCCCCCGGTACCGTTCCAGCGCCGCGTCGGCGATGACCACGGCGATCGGGGCGCCGGCATCGGTCCTGATCACCTCGACCAGCCGCCGGTTGGGGCGAGCCGAGGGCAGCGCGTCGGCGGGCAGCGGGGCGGTGGGCAGCTCGCGGGCGGGACCATCCGGGACCCGGGCGCCGCGGGAGCCTCGGGCGGCGGCAGGGGCGCCGGAAACGTCCAGCACCTCCAGGGTCGGATCGTGCAGGGTCTCCCGCAGCGCGTACCGGACGCCGGGCAGGTCCGCCCGCGCGGCCACCCGGGCGCTCAGCCCGGTCAGGTTCCTGGGCAGCAGGGCCCGCTGGATCACCGCGACCAGCAACGCCAGCGGGAGCATGAAGTCGACCAAGTCCTCGGCGAGAAACGCGCCGGTCGGGCCCTGGGAGACGGTGGAGAAGATCTGGGCCACGGCGGTCGCCGACGCGGCGGCCACCGCGGCGAGGCCCGCGGCGATGACCGGCGCGATGACGATGCGGTCCAGGCCTTTCGTCTCGGTCAGCCGCCGGACCAGGAAGAAGACGACGACCAGTCCGAAAACCGCGTCCCCGGCGTTCCCCATGAACGCGAAGATGCCGCCGAGCCGGGGGTCGGCCGTGATGGCCGGCCACCAGGAGGACGCCGGGTACCCGGCCGAGGTGGCCGTCGATGTCACCACGACCAGGCTCCTGATCACCAGCATCCAGCCGGTCAGGACGGCGAGGTAGATCCGCTCGGGCCGGCCGAGCGCCGGGCGCGGGTAGCGCAGCACCGCGTAACCGCCGAAGACCCGGTCGATGCCGCCGAACACGACCGCGTAGACCGGCCACGGGCCGGTGTTCCAGGCGTCGATGAAGTCGAACGAGCGGAAAACGCCCGCCAGGATCAGGGCCCAGGCCACGCCGCGCTGGCCACGTTCGCGCTGCAGCATCAGCCCGGTGGCGATGAAGGCCAGCGACATGATCAGGTTCACCGTGGCCAGCGTGGGAGTCTGCCGCCACAGCGGCAGCTGGGCCGCCGTGTCCAGGCCGCCCAGCGCGATCAGGATGACCCCGGCCCACAGATAGAAGCGCACCGGGCGCGGGCCGCCACGGGCATCCGCAGGCGGCCTTAAGGTGTCCGGCTCGTGCCGTGTCACCAGGTGCTCAAGAGGGTGGTCCCGGCGCTGGGCAAGCATGCCCACGTCACCCTCCACGTCATCCCCTTCGCGCTCCCGGCGGGACCCCTGGTCTGGATAACCGTCATTATCACCTGATCCGCCCCGGCCGCGCAGCAAGACCAAGTACCAGGGGGCCGGCCGCTGTCAAGCGGGAAACCCCGCAGTATCGACGGTGTTTTCCACGATTACAGCGGGCTACGAATCCCGCACACTTGTTCCTGGCGCTAAAAGCCGGGCAATCGTCACGCCCCCGCAGGCCCGGCTCCAAGCGCCGCCAACCGATAGCTGCCGACCCCTGACGCAGACGAGAGCACGTTGCTGACCGCTGATCGACCAGGCAAAGGCCCCGGTTAACCGTGGGCCTCGGACCGGATGGCATGGAGGGGAGTCCTCCGGACCGGCCTGGCCGTCACGACCCGCTCGGCCACGTCGCGTCCCATTACGCCGGAGGTGCAGACGAACAAGTAAGCACACATGGCGTCCAGCGCGTCGCCACGCTCACGCTGTCCGACGTGGTGGTGGCGATCCTGGAGAGCCGGGCCGACTACCCACTGGCCGCGTCCGCGGCCGTCATCCGGGAGCCCGGCGGGGACGGTACCGTCGTGCACCTGGTGCTGCTCGACGGCGAGCAGCAGCCGCTCTTCGCTGGGCCCGGGGTCATTATCGCGATCAGCTACGAGGTCGGCCAGCTGGACCGGGACGTCCTGGCCGCGTTCGGAGACCGGGACGTCATCATCCTGAAGTTAGCAACGTATGGCGGGCCATCGGCCCGGCCGACACGCGGGGCCGGCCGGGCCAGGCCCAGTGCGGCCAGGCCCAGTGCGGCCAGGCCCAGTGCGGCCAGGCCGGACAGATCAGGGTGCGGGGTGGCGGGCGCGGTAGTCGTCTAGCCAGCCGAACGAGTCGCCGGTCGCCCCCGACGGCCGGTACTCCAGGCCGACCGCGCCCCGATAGCCGTTCCGGTCCAGGTGATCGAGGACGAACGGGTAGTTGATCTCGCCGGTACCGGGCTCATGCCGCCCGGGCACGTCGGCGATCTGGACGTGACTGATCAGCGGCCAGTGCTCATCCAGCGTCGTGACCAGATCACCCTCCGTGCGCTGCATATGGTAGACGTCGTACTGCAGCCGGATGTTGGGCAGCCCGACGCTCGCGGCGAACGCGGCCGCGGCAGCCGTGGTGGTCAGCAGGCACGGGCCGTTGTCCCACGGGTTGAGCGCCTCGATCAGCACCTCACAGCCCACGCGGGCGGCCTGGGCACCCGCCCAGGCCACGTTGTCCCGGGCGAAGTCCAGCTGGTCGCTGCGGGAGTACTCGGCCTGCCGCTTGCCGATCAGCAGGTTCAGCCGGGCACAGCCACAGGCCCGCGCGATCTCCAGCGCCACCGGCACGTTGGCGCGCAGTTCGGTGCGGCGACGCGGATCGGCGGCCAGCCCGCGCTCCCCCGCCGCCAGGTCACCGCCGTCGAAGTTGAGCAGGGCCAGCCACAGCTTCCAGCGGGATGTCAGCCCCGGCAGCGCAGCTGCGGCATCGTCCCCCGGCCACCACAGCTCGACCGCGCCGAAGCCGGCCCGGGCGGCAGCCTCGAAGCGGTCGGCGAGCGGCAGATCCGTCCACAGCATGGACAGGTTCGGCGCGAAACGCAGGGTCACGTGTGATCCGCGGACTCGGCGAGCTCAGCCGCCCAGCTCAGAGGGCCAGCTCGGGCGGCCAGCTCGGGCGGGCAGCTCAGACGGCCAGCTCGGGCGGGCAGCTCGGGCAGGCAGTTCAGCGCGGGGCTCAGACGTGCGGCTCGTCGAGCCGGAAGCCGACCTTCAGCGTGACCTGGAAGTGGGCCAGGCTGTCGTCCTCGATGTGCCCGCGGATTCCGGTGACCTCGAACCAGTCGAGGTTGTGCAGGGTCTTCGAGGCACGGCCCACCGCGCGGCGGATAGCTTCGTCGATGCTCTCGGTGGAGGTGCCGACGATCTCGCTGATCGAGTAAATGTTGTCCGTCATTGGCTCATCCTTTCGTAGTGCCGCGGTCGGTGTCTCTTCCGTGCGGCTTGTCTTTGGGTGCGGCTGTCTTTCCGTGCGGCGCGGGCTTTACCGTTCGGCCCGCCTAGCGGATCTACCCCCGCAGGTTCGGCGCGTCACCCCGCCGGGCGCTATTGATCTTGATAGCGTGGCCGGGCTCTAGCGCGCGGGTGGGCACACACCGGGGGAATACGGCGGATTGACACGTCGGGGCGTGTCAGCTTTTGCCGGGAAACTTACGTATGTGTGGCCTCTTGAATCATTCCTGAGGTTTCAGTTGAGTCCTCCTGATTGCCGACTCGATGCGCCATCTCTGTCGGGGGAAGGAATCCATGAGAAGACCTCAGCATGTCATCGGCCTCGCGGCCGGGCTATCGCTCGCGTGCACCCTAGGTGGTGCGGCCACCGCGAGCGCCGCGACGTCCCCAACCGGTGCGGCGACCACGGCGGGGTCACCCGTCATCGTCATCCTGAACAACCAGTCCGGCAGCCCGGCCGCAACCGAGTCGCCGGTGATCTCGCAGGTGAAGGCGGCCGGCGGCACCAACGTTATCGGGTACAGCGCGGTGGCGTCGTTCGCGGCCACGGTCACCCCGGCGGAGGCGCAGTCGCTCGCGGCCAACCCCGCGGTCGCCTCGGTCGTCCCGGACCAGAAGATCAGCGTCACCCCCGTCGCGGCCAGTCAGGTCGCGGCCACGCCGTCGGGTCCCAGGACGGGCCCGGGCACCGGACCGTCCGCGATCTGCGGTACCCCGTCCAAGCCGCTGCTGCCGGAAGACCTCACGACGACGCACGCCAACGAAGTGCACGCCCAGGGCATCACGGGGGCCGGGGTCACGGTGGCCTGGATCGCCGACGGCCTCGACCCCGGCAACCCCGACTTCATCCGCAACGGCAAGTCGATCTTCAAGGACTACGTCGACTTCTCCGGCACTGGCCCCGACACCCAGACCGGCGGCGAGGAGGCGTTCGGCGACGCGTCCATGATCGCGGCGCAGGGCAACGAGACCTACGATCTGTCGACCTACAACAACCCGGCCTACCCGCTGCCGAAGGACTGCGACATCAAGATCGAGGGGATGGCCCCGGGCGCGTCACTGATCGGGCTGAAGGCCGGCGGCGAGTTCCTGGCCAATTCCGCGATCCTGCAGTCCATCGACTACGCGATCACGCACGGCACCAACGTCATCAGCGAGTCGTTCGGGGCCAACGTCTACTCCGACAACAACGCCCGCGACACGATCCAGCTCTTCAACGACGCGGCCGTCCGGCACGGCATCACCGTGACCGTCTCGACCGGTGACGCTGGTATCTCCGGCACGCAGGGCAGCCCGTCCACCGACCCGAACGTGATCTCGGCGGGTGCCTCGACCGAGTTCCAGAGCTACGAGCAGACCGGCTACGCCGGCGCCCGCTCCTTCTCCAACGGCAAGTGGGTGTCGGATAACGTCTCGGCGCTGTCGTCCGGCGGGATCAGCCAGGGCGGGCAGGTCCCGGACCTGGTGGCTCCCGGTGAGGCCGACTGGGCGCTGTGCTCGACGGACACGGCCCTCTTCACCGAATGCCTGAACTACAACGGCAAGCCCACGCCGATCCTGCTCTTCGGCGGGACCAGCGAAGCCTCCCCCGTGACGGCCGGCGCCGCGGCGCTGGTCATCCAGGCCTATCGCGAGTCCCACCATGGCGCATCCCCGTCCCCGGCCCTGGTCAAGCAGTTCCTGACCGGCACCGCCACCGACCTGGGCCTGCCGGCCCCCGAGCAGGGTTCTGGCCTGCTGAACGCCGACGCGGCGGTCCAGGCGGCGGAGAACTACCAGGGCGGCAACGGCGGCAACCAGCCTGACCAGCTCGTGACGACACCGAACCAGACCCTGCTGACCGGCGCGCCCGGCGCGCACGTCAGCACCGGCGTGGCGGTCACCAACAGCGGCGGCCGGGCCGAGAAGGTCTGGCTGGGCACCCGCAACTACGCCCAGACGTCGGGCTACCAGACGAACGTGGCGCTCAACGCGGCGACCGACCCGACCTTCCGCTACCCCACCAACGGCCTGCCGTGGGCGTACAAGAAGCTCACCTTCCACGTCAGCAGCGGCGCGGCCCGGCTGGGCGTGTCTATCGACTGGAAGGGCGATCCCGAGGGCATACCGGGCGGCTCGGTGGTCCGGCTCACCCTGATCGGGCCGGACGGCGCGTTCGTGACCGACACCCGGCCCCAGGGCAGCACCGTCTCGGCCAACTACGGCTTCGTGGACGTCGCCCAGCCCGAGGGCGGCACCTGGACGGCGGTGCTGTACACGCCGACCGAGGCAGCGGCAGTGAGCGGTCAGCCGCAGCCCTACACCGGCAACGTCATCCTTAACGCCTACACCCAGAAGACCGTACCGGAAGGCTCCGTCAGCCCGTCGGCGCTCACCCTCGGCCCGGGCCAGACCGGGTACGCCCGGCTGAACACCACCATCAGCGGTGATCAGGGCGACACGGCCGAGTCGGTCACGCTGGCCACCTCCGGCGGCCAGCACGCGTCGATCCCAGTGGTGCTGCGCCCCGTCATCCCCATCACCGGCGGCAAGGGCACGTTCACCGGGACGATCAACGGCGGCAACGCCCGAGCGAGCGCCCCGACGCAGACGAACACCTACTCGTTCAACGTGCCGCGGGGTGAGCAGGACCTGAACGTCGGGATCCACCTCAGCTCCGATCCGAACGTCCTGATCGAGGGCGCGCTGATCGACCCCGACGGCGAGACCGTCGACGTCGACAGCAACGCCACCTCGGTGCACAGCACCACGGGCGTGATCAGCAGCGGGCCCAACCTGCAGCTGGTGCAGAACGCGCCGGAGCCGGGCCAGTGGCGCTTCGTCCTGATCGTGGTGGACCCGGTCACCGGTGCGGAGGTCTCGCAAGCCTTCTCCGGCGTCATCGGGTTCAACGAAGCCGAGGTGTCGTCGAACCTGCCGGCCGATTCCAGCAGTACGCTGACCGCGGGCCAGGCGACCAGTTACACCATCAGCTACGGCAACCCGGGCTCGGTGCCCGAGCCGGTCCAGGTCGACCCCCGGCTCCAGGTCAGCACCAGCGTCACGCTGCCTTCCCTGTCCGCTGCGCCGACGGTGACGCTGCCGCTGAGCGTCAGCAGCCTATTGAGCGCTCCGTTCTATGAGGTGCCGCCGGGCACGAGCCAGCTCACGGTGGCGGCCACGTCCAGCTCGCCGTCTCAGCTGGAACTGTCGGGGCCGCTCGGCGAACCGGATGTGTTCGGTGACCTGGCGGCGGCGCAGTCGGGTGACCTGACCTCGGTGGCCCGGATCACCGAGGCCGGCGGACGGCACCAGGTCGCCCGGGGCTCCTGGGGCACCTTCGTCCAGCAGATCGGCCCGTTCAGCGGCGCGGGGGCCCCGGCGGGCACCAGCACGCTGACCGCGACGGCCGTCACCCAGCCGCTCGACCCGAGCGTGACGTCGACGGCGGGTGACCCATACGCGCGGGGCTTCACCGACCAGGCCCCCACCGGCACACCGGCGGTGGTCCAGCCGGGCCGGACGGCCGGCATCAAGGTCACGATCACCCCGAGCGCGAAGGCCGGGACCGTAGTGCACGGCGTGATCTACCTGGTCACGTCGCCGTTCAACAGCACAGACACCATCGCCGGTGCCGTGGCGGGCGGCCTGGGCGGGGTGCAGACCAGCGGCGACGTGCTCGCCGCCCTGCCCTACACGTACACGGTCGGGTAAGCCGGGGAAATGACCAGGTGGGGGGCCGCTCGTCGACGGGCGGCCCCCACTAACGGGTATGGGCGTGGCGGAGCTGGTTCGCCATACCGAGCTGCACGAAGCCGAACACGATGAGCCAGATCCCGGCCAGCACGGCCAGGGTCAGGACCGAGATCGCAGGCCAGACCAGCAGGATGAGGCCCGCGATGATGCCGAACACGCCGGACAGCACGCTGAGCCCGCGGCCCGGCATGCCCCGGTGCTCTATCGCGGAGACGACCAGGCCGATCCCGTCGACCAGCCAGAAGATGCCCAGCAGCAGGCCGAGGGACAGCAGGGTGATCACGATGTGCCGGAGCGCGTAGAAGCCGATCAGCAGGCTCAGGATGCCGAGGATGGCCCACAGGGTGCGGGCCCCCCCGCTGGCGTCGCCGATGGTCACCGCGCCGACGAGGCGGTAGATCCCCCAGACGATAAGTTCGATGCCGAACAGGATGGCCAGCACGACGAGCGTCGGGCCCGGCCAGACCAGCGCGAGGATGCCGGCGATGATCGAGATCACCCCGAACAGGGCCGGCCACCACCAGGACCCTCCCACCCGGGTGACGTGACCGCCGTAATCTGTGCTTCCCCCAGCGAAATTGCGGAATCCCATCTGGTTCACAGCCTCCACCGTCCAGGTATGTGCGCGTGGAATTCGGACCTAAAAGTGCCTCAAGGGGCCCGTGTTTCAGGGATGCCCCAGTTATACCCGGGTGCCCGGCTTGACAACCCGGCCCGAAGATCCATCAGGACGCGAAATCGTGGGCGGGGGCGGTGGCGTACCGGGTCATGATGTCGGCCAGCGCCTTCCCCGACGGCGGCTGACCGGACGCGAGAAGGTCGCGCACCTCACGGAAGTACTGCACGTAGAGGTCGGGGGTGAACGTGTTCAGCACGACCGCGGGCTCGTCACCGGGGTTGGCGAACGTGTGCGGGGCACCGGGCGGGATCATCACCATCGTGCCGGCCGGCGCGTCGTAGGACTGCTCCCCCACGGTGAACCGGGCCGCCCCGGACACCACGTAGAAGCCCTCGTCGTGCCGGGCGTGCCGGTGCTGGGCCGGCCCGTCGGTGTGCGGCGGGATGGTGATCTCACCGATGCCCAGCCGGTGCGATGTGGTCTGGCCATCCTCCAGGATGCGCATCTGGATCGGCCCCAGCGGGAGCTTTTCGCCGCCGCCGGGCCCGACCAGGGAGACGGCGTGATCGTGGCCGTGCGCGGTGGCGAAGTCCCACACGACCGGCAGCAGCTCGTCCGGGGTCTCCAGCTGGGGCAGGTGCCCCGCGTCGGAGATCAGCCGGAACTCGGCGCCCGGGATGGCCCCGGCGTAGGCCCGGCCGTGCTCGATCGGCACGATCCGGTCGGCGGCACCCCACACCACCAGCACGGGCACGGTGACGGCGGATAGCCGGCCGAGCAGGGTGGCGTCGGACATCGGGTTCCCGCCGTAGGTGGCCAACGCGGCCCGGTTGGCGCCCATGATCGCCTTCACCGCATCCGGCATGCTGTCCAGGTCGATCCGGAACGCATCCGGCCGGAAGTAACTCAGCTCCGCGACCTGGTCCATGGACAGGGCGAAGAAGTCCACGATCGGGTGCTCGTCGATCTGCAGGCCGGCCGCATCGACCAGGATCACGCCACTGACCCGCGGGCTGCCCAGCAGGGCGATCTCGGCCGCGATCCAGCCGCCGATCGAGTTGCCGATGACGGTGACGCCGGTCAGGCCAAGGTCGTCGATCAGCTGGACGTAGAGCTTGGCCAGTCCCGGCATGCTGTCCAGGCCCTCCGGGCGCGGGGTGCCGCCGAAGCCTGGGTGCAGCGGGGTGAGGACGCGGGCGGGCTCGGCGGTGGACAGCAGCTCGGCGAATCCGTCCACCGACTGCGACCCGGCGCCGCCGTGCAGCAGCAGGAACGGGCGCCCTTCGCCGCGCTGGGTCACGGTGACGGGAACGGGGCCGATCCCGTCCACGGTCACGGTGTAAGCGTTGGTGCTGGCAGTGTCAGCCATCGGAACTCCGCTTCGTAAGAGTGAGGTCTCACGAACAACTTAGGAGATCCCGGCTCATGATGCAAGTTGACTTTTACAAAGAGAGCCAACTTGACTTATGCATGGCGGGCGGCGATTATGAAACTATGATGAATACGCAGGTCCCGCCCGGTAAAGCCGGACGTCAGGCCCAGCTCCCCGGGGCGGGGGGGCAGGCGGGGCAGGCACCTCGCGGCCGGGAGAACCAGAAACAGCGCACCCGGATGGCAATCGTCGACGCCACCCGGAGGCTGGCCCGCACTGGCATCGAGATCAGCATGCCCGCCGTGGCCCGGGAGGCTCTGGTCTCGGAGGCTACGGCCTACCGCTACTTCCCCGACCTGGCCAGCTTGCTGCGGGAGGCTGACGAAGGGGGATGGCCCGCCCCCGCGGAGGCGCTCGCGCCGGTCGCGGACAGCACGGACCCGGTGGAGCGGGTGGCTTACGCGGCCGAATTCCTGCTGCGCGGGGTACTGAGCTACCAGGGCGCCGTCCGGGCCATGATCTCGGCCTCGATCACCAAGCCGCCCGCCGCGGCAAGTCGGCCCGGGCACCGGTTCGGGCTGATCGACTACGCGCTCACCCCGGTGGCCAGCACGCTGGCCCGGACCAACCCCGAGGCGCTGGCCCAGCTCCGCCGGGACCTGGCCGTGGTGATGGGCGCCGAGGCGCTGTTCACGCTGATGGACCTCTGCGGGCTGGAACCGGAGG
>Ga0302235_10001328_pt1 | contig 18616 bp, 18 predicted proteins | sample II_Palsa_N3_3_FD_193577 | JGI IMG/M metagenome (GOLD analysis project Ga0302235, IMG submission 193577) | Peat permafrost microbial communities from Stordalen Mire near Abisko, Sweden - II_Palsa_N3_3 | ecosystem: Environmental > Terrestrial > Soil > Palsa > Peat permafrost | place: Sweden... | reverse complement strand
AGCCGCCGCGCCCGGCGCTCGCGCGTCGCGCTCGCGGTCAGCTGTCCTTGCCGGCTGGAGGCGCCGGCGGGCGCACGGCGGGCGGACGCCCGTCCGGCGGACCGTCGCTCGCCTTGGCACCGCGCGAGAGCGCCTCGCCGATGCCCCCGAACGCCGAGGCGAACTCCGACGGGACCACGAACACCTTGTTCGAGTCGCCTTCGGCGAGCTGGGGCAGCATCTGCAGGTATTCGTAGCTCAGTAGCTCGCGGTTGGGTTTGCCCGCGTGGATGGCTTTGAAGACCGTGTCGATCGCCTTGGCTTCGCCCTCGGCTCGCAGGATCGCGGACTGGCGGGCGCCCTCGGCGTTGAGCACCGTGGCCTGCTGAGCACCCTCGGCGGTGAGCACGGCCGCCTGCTTCTCGCCCTCGGCCGTGAGGATCTGGGCCTGCTTCTCGCCTTCGGCGGTGAGGATCGCGGCGCGGCGGTCACGCTCGGCGCGCATCTGCTTCTCCATCGCCGTCCTGATGTCCGCCGGCGGGTCGACCGACTTGATCTCCACGCGGTTGATCCTGATACCCCACTTGCCCGTGGCCTCGTCCAGCACCACGCGCAGCTCGGTGTTGACGTTCTCGCGAGCGGTGAGCGTCTCCTCCAGCGTGAGCCCGCCGATCACATTGCGCAATGTCGTCACCGTCAGCTGCTCGATCGCCTGCAGCGGGTTGGCGATCTCGTAGGTGGCCGAGCGGGGATCGTTGATCGTGAAGTACAGGACGGTCTCGATGCCCACGACCACGTTGTCGTCGGTAATGACCGATTGGGGCGCGAAGTTGACGACCTGCTCGCGCAGGTCCACCAGCGGCTTGACCCGGTCGATGAACGGCGTGATGATCGTGAGCCCGGGCTCGAGCGTGCGGCTGTAGCGACCGAGCCGCTCGACCACTCCGGCCCGCGCCTGGGGGATCACGCGGATGGTGCGCGCGGCCGCGACCAGCACGAACAGCAGGACCACGGCGACCACAATCAAAGCGACCATCGGGCGGTTCCTTTCAGTTTGCCTTCTGCAGACAGCGTAGCCGTCGACGGCTCAGTGCATGACAAGTGCCGTCGCGCCCCTTATCTCGACCACCTCGACGCGATCGCCGGCGTTGATCACCTCGTTTTCGTCGAAGCTCCGTGCCGTCCACACTTCGCCGCCGTCGATCTTCACGCAGCCGACGCCCTCGTCGTTGGCGATCCGCTCGAGCACGATCGCGGGGCGGCCGATCAGCGCCGCCGCACCCGTGCGGATCGAGGGCGGCAGCTCGCGGTGACGGCGAGCTATCGGTCGCAGCGACCCGAACACGATCGCCGAGGCGAGCACGAACACGACTATGGCAAGCGGCGCACTCACACCGAGGAGGCTCACGCCCGCTGCAATTCCCGCTCCGAGAGCGAACGGGGCCAGGTAGAAACCGCCCTGGTGCATCTCGCCCACACCGAGCAGACCCGCGGCGACAAGGAACACAACCCAGAAGTCCATGGCTATCAGGTTACCCCTCTGCAATCAGTGCGCGCGCGAATTCCTCGGAGTCGAACGGCCGCAGATCCTCGAGCGACTCGCCGACGCCGATGAGCTTCACCGGCAGGTCGAGCTCGTGCGCGATCGCCAGCGCGATGCCTCCGCGCGCTGTGCCGTCCAGCTTGGTCAGCACGACGCCCGTGACCGCTGCCGCGTCGGTGAACATCCGCGCCTGGCGCAGCCCGTTCTGCCCGGTCGTCGCGTCGAGCGTGAGCAGCGTCTCGTGCGGAGCACCCTCGAGCTGGCGCGCGATCACGCGTCTGACCTTGCTGAGCTCGTCCATCAGATCTCCCTGCGTGTGCAGCCGGCCGGCCGTATCGATCAGCACCACATCGACGTTCCTGCTGCGCGCCTGCGCGATCGTCTCGAAGGCCACGGCACCCGGGTCCGAGCCCTCCGCGCCGGTAACGATCTCACAGCCCGCGCGCTGCGCCCAGCCTTCGAGCTGCTCGGCGGCAGCGGCTCTGAACGTGTCGGCCGCCCCGAGCAGCACGCTGCGGCCGAGCTCGTTCTGCAGATGCCATGCGAGCTTTCCGATCGTCGTCGTCTTGCCCGTGCCATTGACGCCGACCATCAGAACCACGGTCGGCTCGGCGCGGATGTCGATGCGCGCATCGCCCACCTGGGCCGTTTCCGCCAGCAGGCCGATCAGCCGCTCGCTCAACGCCTCTCCGCCCTCGATCTTGCCCTCGGCGGCCTCGGCCTCTAGCGTGCCCACGACCGATGCGGTCGTGCTCGCGCCGACGTCGGCCATGATCAGCGCCTCCTCCAGGCGTTCCCACGTGTGCTCGTCCAGCACCCCGAACAGCGTCGCCTGGATCTCCGAGCCGAGCGCCTGACGGGTCTTGGCCATGCTCTCGCGCAGCCGTCGGAAGAAGCCTTTGCGCCCGCTCCCCTCGGCGGCGTCGGCCTGCCCGGCAGCATCGCCGGAGCCGCCCTGACCGGCTGTGATGAACAGATCGCTCCAGTCGCGGGCCACGGGCGCCGCGACGATATCAAGCAGCGAACGGCGTTATGCCACCTCAGCGACCTCGGTGCCCTGCGCCACCTCGGCCTCGCGCGACTCCTCTGCGGGCAACCGCCGCGAGAGCACCTTCGAGACGCCGTCACCGCCCATCGAGACCCCGTAGAGCCAGTCCGCTGCCTCCATCGTGCGCTTCTGATGCGTGATCACGATGAACTGGGCGCGGTCGGAGTAGCGCCGCAGCAGCGTGAGGAAACGGTCGAGGTTGAGATCGTCAAGCGCCGCCTCGACCTCATCGAGGACATAGAACGGACAGGGCCGCGCGAGGAACACCGCGAACACGAAGGCCAGCGCCGTCATCGACTTCTCACCGCCGGAGAGCAGCGACAGGCGCTTCATCGACTTTCCCGCCGGCGTGATCTCGATCTCGACCCCGAGCAGATCCTCCTCCTCGCCCTGCGCGAGAGCCGCCTCGGCCTCCGCGGCTGCTTCGATCGCATCCCCGTCGCCCTCGCCCGCGCCGTTCGCGCTCGCGACCCCGCCGTTGCTCGAGGGCTCCTCACCGAGCGGCTGGCCACCGAGAACGGACCGCGGAGCCCGCTCTTCGCTCACCAGCCGCAGCCTCCCCGAGCCGCCGGGGAACACATCGCCGACCAGTTCCTCGAAGTTGCGCGCAGCCGCCTGGAAGGTCTCCTCGAAGGTCTCTGCGATCTGTCGGTCGGTGTCGCGGATCACACCGCGCAGCTCGCGCAGCGCCGTCTCGAGGTCGGTGCGCCGGCCCTCCATCTCCTCGACGTGGGCGACCGCCTCTGAGTACTCCTCCTGCGCCAGGGGGTTGACCGGGCCGAGCTGTGAGCGCCGGCGCTCCAAGCGCTCGACGCGGACGAGAAGCGCCTGGAGCTGCTCCTCGTCCAGAGACTCCGCGGGCTCTGCCGGAGTGAGCTCGAGCCGCTCGGCGATCCACTCCACCTCCGTGCGTGCCTCAGCGGCCTGGTCACGGAGACGCTGCGCTGCGAGCTCAGCCTCGGTCACGAGCTCACCGGCCCCGCGCAGGCGCGCCTGGATCTCCGCCTCCTCGCCGGCGCACGCGCGCAGCTCCTCGGCCATGTGCTCGCCGGCCTCGCGATCCTGACGGAGCTCCTGCTCGAGCTGGGCCGAACGCACGCGCACGGCCTCGGCCACGCTTCCCAGCACCGCGACCAGACGCTCACATCGTGGCTTCAGCGCCTCATCTGAGAGCTGCTGGGCACGCAGAACCTCGGTCCGCCGCTCGCGCTCGATGCGCTCGTGCTCGATGCGCTCAGCCTGCCGGCGCTCGGCCGCGAGCTCGCCTTCGAGCTCGGCCCTTCTCACGGCCAGCGGGCCCTCTCCGGGCGCGGCCCTGCGCTGCTCTATCAACCACTCGGTGCGGTGCCTGGCCTCGACCGCCTCGGCCAGCCCGCGCCCGGCCTCGCGCAGCGCCGTCGCCGCCCCCGCGCGGGCCTGCTCGAGGAGATCCATCTCAGCGAGCGCCGCCTCGGACGCCGCCCGCGCGGCACGCTCGGCCTCGGCTGCCCGCTCGACCGCCGCGATCAGCCGATCGCGTTCGTTGCGCCGAGCCAGCACCCGCTCGGTACCGCCCTCGCTCAGCTGTCTCACCTCGCCCCAGGACGCAAACCAGACGCGCCCGGAGCGTGTCACCGCGATGCCGGCGAAGTCGCCCGGAAGGTCCTCCAGGCGCTCGACCACCCATGCGTCGGCGAGCAGCCGTGCGGCGAGCTCAAGCACCGCAGCCGGGCCGCTGAGAAGATCGATCAGCCTGCGGGCGCCGATGACCGGAGCCGCTCGCTCCGGCGAGGACGCCACGGGGGCGCCCGGGTCAGCCAGCAACGCGCTGCCCCCGTCGGGCCCCACGCCGTCCAGGAGGGCCTCGGCCCCGGCAACGTCCCGCACGAGCCTCGCGTCCAGGCGCCCGCCGAGTGCCGCGGCCAGCGCCAGCTCATACCCTTCGCTGACTCCCAGCTCCTCGCTGAGCGCCCTCGGTGAACCGGCCTGCTCGCCGCTCACGCCCGCGTGACTGTGCAGGAACTGGTTCGCTCCCGCGAGCTCGGCGCCGACGCGCGCGGCCTCACGCCGCGCCTCCTGGACGCCGCGCTCGGCGATCGCCAACCGCTCGCGCGCCGCGTCCGCTCGCTCGTCGGCCAGCTCCTGCGACGCGCGCGCGTCGGCGAGCAGCGCCTGCGCGCTCTCAACGACGAGCGCCTGGTCCTGGAGCGACTGCTTCAGCTCTGTGACCTCGCGCTCGATCTGGAGCTCGCGGCCGGCTTCTAACTCGGTGAGCTCGGCTTCAAGGGCGGCAATCGCGCCGCCACCCGCGAACGGCCCATGCCCCTGAGCATCGGCCGGCGTCGTCTCGGCCAGCGTGGCGAGCTCGGCCTCGCCGCGCTGGATGCGCCTCTCGAGCTGTTGCGCCGATGCCTCGGCCTGCTCGCTGCGCAGCTCGAGCCGCTCAAGTGCCGAGCGCGCGCCGTAGAGCCCTTGAGCGAGGGCGTCATGGCGGTCGGAGCGCTCCTGCAGCGCCCGCTCGGCAACACCCCGCCGCTCGATGCTCGCCTGCAATTCGGCCTCGAATCTGCTCCGTGCCTCGCGGGCGTCGCGCACGCGGATCTCGGCCTGCGCCAGCTCCACGGTGCGCGTGCGAAGCGCGTCGCGCGAGAGATCCCAGCGGGCTTCAAGCACCTGGCGCTCCAGCCGCTGATGCAGCTCGGCCGCCTCGGACTGGCGCTTGAGCGGCCGCAGCCGGGTGCGCGCCTCGCGCTCGACGTCCAGAGCGCGATCCAGGTTCTCCTGCGTGCGCTCGAGCTTCAGCTGCGCCCGGCGCCGGCGCTTGCGGTGCTTGCCCAGGCCGGCCGCCTCCTCGATCAGCAGGCGGCGATCGCGGGGCTTTGAGGTCACGATCTGCTCGACCCTCCCCTGGGAGATCACCGAGTGGGCCTCCTTGCCGAGACCGGTGTCGGACAGAACCTCGATCACGTCGCTCAGACGGCAGCGGGCACCGTTCAGCCAGTACCCGCCCTCGCCCGCCCGGTCCAGGCGGCGCACGATCGATATCTCCGAGAGCGGCAGATCGACGTTGCGCTCGGAGTTCTCAAGCACGATCTCGACCTCCGCCGCGCTGCGCGCCTGCACGCCCCGCCCGCCGCCGAAGATGACGTCCTGCATCGACTGCCCGCGAACCGCCAGCGGCGACTGCTCGCCCATCGCCCACAGCACCGCGTCCGTCACGTTGGACTTGCCCGACCCATTCGGCCCGACGACGACGCTGACTCCCGGGCCGAAGTCCAGGCGCGTGCGCTCGGGGAAGGACTTGAAGCCCTTCAGCGTCACCGACTTCAGGTGCACCGGCCTAGATCCCCAGTCGATCGACAGCTTCGCGCGCGGCCTCCTGCTCGGCGTGCTTCTTGCTCCTGCCGGATCCGCGTCCGAGATCCGCGCCGTCCACCCGCGCCACAACCTCGTATCGCCGTTCGTGCGGAGGCCCGTCCTCGCTGGCGATCTCGTAGTCCACCGCCGCTCCGCGGCGGGCCAGGAGCTCCTGCAACGCGGACTTGAAGTCCACCGGATGCTCGAGTGCCTGCTCGATCTCCGGTTCGAACGCCTGCACGACCGCCTCGGCCGTACGCTCGTAGCCGGCATGCAGATAGCAGGCGCCGATCACGGCCTCGATCACCGAGGCGAGCACCCGCTCGGTCTCCGCGAGCAGCACCGCGCTCTCCTCCACGCCGGCGGGCGCTGCCGCGCGTAGACGCTCCGGCAGCGCGAGCCGTTCGGCCACGGCGCGACAGGAGACCCCGGACACCGCCTGTGCGCGAATCTTCGTCAGGCGGCCCGCACCGAACCGCTCGGCCTCCAGGCGCGGATACAGATGTGTGGTGACCGCCAGCGCCAGCACGCTGTCGCCGAGGAACGCCAGACGGGCGTATGAGTCGCTCCGCCGCTCGCTCCAGGACGCGTGCGTGAACACCTGGCGCGAGAGCTCCTCGGGCAGCTCCTCCAGGAGAGTGCTGAGCAGCTTCATCGCTCCACATCTGACGTCCTCTGGTGGGCCAGAACGAACTCCACCGCCTGGCCAACCGTGAGAATCTGCGCTGCCTGATCGTCTGACATGTGCACCCCGTAGGTGTCCTCGAGCTCCTGCACGAGCGTGTAGAGGTCGAGCGAATCCGCCTCCAGGTCCTCCCTGAAGCGCGTCGCCTCGGAGATCGCGCTCGGCGCGATGTCCAGTTCATCTGCCAGGTGCGTCTGGATCAGCACGAGCACGTGCTCGCGGTCATTCGCGATCATCGCCCGTCACGCTAGCGGCCCGCGCGGACACGGGTGGCGTTCTGAGCGCTCCCGCCTCGCTGAGCGCCTGCTGGGTCTGCCCCACGATGTCCTGCAGCGCGCCACGCTGCGCCCGCAGGATCGCCTGCGCGAAGCCCGTGCGCGTGAAGCGTCCATGCGGGACGACGCCGAGGCTGCGCAAGCCCAGCAGGTATGCGCCGCCGCTCGCCTCCGGATCGATGTCCTCGCGCAGGCCCCTGAGCGCTCCCAGCAGCAGGCCGCCGCCGATCTTCGCGCGCACGGAGGACGCGGCCGCCTGCCTGACCGCGGCGAGCATCGTCTGGGAGACGCCCTCCATCAGCTTCAACGCGATGTTGCCCGTGAAGCCGTCGGTCACGATCACGTCCGCCACCCCTGCCACGACGTCTCCTCCCTCGACGTTGCCGACGAACTCGAACGTTCCGGCGCCGAGCTTCGCCCGCTCAGAGAGCTCCGCATGGACCTCCACGACGAGCTCCGAGCCCCGCTCCGGCTCCTCGCCGTTGGAGAGCAGTCCCACGCGGGGACGGTCAACTCCGAGCACGGTGCTCGAGAGCGCAGCACCCATGAAGGCAAACTGCACGAGATGCTCCCTGCGGGCCTCGGAGTTCGCCCCCACATCCAGAAGCGTCACCGGCCGGCCGGGAACCGGAAGCGGGATCGCGAGCGCCGGGCGGTAGATGCCGCGGGCGCGTTTGATGTTGAACGAGCCGGCGGCGAGCGCGGCGCCCGTGCCACCCGCGCACACGAGTGCCTGCGCCCGGCCCTGCGCGACCGCCGCGGCCGCCTGCACGATCGAGGCCTCGGGCGTGGAGCGGGCGGCGCTCACGGGATCCGAGCTCTTGGCGATCGATACGGGCGCATCAACGACCTCCAGGTCGCCTGGCAGCTCCCCGAGCTGCTCGGCCGGGCCGAACAGGATCACCCGGACCCCTGCTCTGTGCGCGATCACCGCGCCCGCCGCCACCTCGGCCGGACCGAGATCCGCGCCGTTGCAGTCGACCGCGACCACCGGCCCCTGCGAGTCATCGGCGCGAACGGGGCTGCCCGCAGACGCCACTTCGCCGTTACTCGTGATCGTGCTCGTGATCGTGATCGTGGGCGCCGGGCACCACGACCTCGCGACCCGCGTAGGTGCCACACACCGGGCACACCCGGTGGGGGCGGCGCGGGCTGTGGCACTGTGGGCACGCGTTGACCGTGGGCGTGCCGATCTTGTGCTGAGCGCGGCGCTTGGCGGTGCGGCTGTGGGACTGCTTTTTCTTGGGGACTGCCATCGAGAGCAGAAGGCTACCAGCCCCGCCGATCGCTACTCGAGCTTCAGCTCGCGCAGCTTGGCCCAGCGCGGATCGGGAGTGCTCGCGTGGTGGTGCTCGGGACCGGCCTCATTGAGATCGGCGGCGCACACCGGACACAGCCCCGCGCAATCCTCCCGGCAGAGCACCTTCGCGGGGACCTCCAGGGCGAACGCGTCACGCACCCAGGCGGCGAGGTCAAGCACCTCGTCATGGACGTAGGGGCTGTCCAGCTCCTCGCCGCCGCCGGGTCTGTCGACCTCGCGACTGTCGACCTCAAAGCTCGGCGCACCGTCCTTCAGGCAGCGCATGCACGGTCCATCGAGCTCTGCCGTGAAGTGCACGTGCAGCGCGTAGCCTCCGCCGATCATCCGCGAGATGTCGAGCTCGACCGGCACCCGCGCCGGCGAGACGACGTACCGCTCGCCGGCGAGCTCGAGCGGCTCGATCGGCACCTCGAGAGCCAGCCGCCGGCCCTCCCCTGCGCTGAGACGCATCCCGGCAAGATCGAGCTCATGGGCCTGTGCCGCCATGGCCCCTCAGGCTAGCGGCCGTTTTCAGAAAGCTCTAGGAGGCGAGCTCGCGCTTGAGGATCTTGCCGGTGGCGTTACGCGGCAATCGCTCGAGGAACACCACTTCGCGCGGGACCTTGTAGCGAGCGAGGCTCTTCTTGACGTATTCCTGCACCGTCTGCTCTGACAGCTCGACGCCGTCGCGTCTGACCACGAACGCCTTCAGTCGCTGACCGAACTCCTCGTCGGGCACGCCGACGACGGCGACCTCCTCGACATCTCCATGGGCGGCCAGCAGATCCTCAACCTCGCGCGGGAACACGTTCTCCGCGCCGCTCACGATCATCTCGTCGTCGCGTCCTTCCACGAACAGGCGGCCCTGCTCGTCGAAGCGGCCGACGTCACCGGTGCTCATCAGGCCGCCGACGATCTCCTTGCCGCCACCGTCGGTGTAGCCCTCGAACATCAGCTCGTTGGCCACGAAGATCCTGCCGGTCTGCCCGGGGCTGACCTCGTGGCCGGCGGCGTCCAGGATCTTCACGATCGTGCCGATCGGCGGGCGCCCGGCGGTGCCCGGCGCGGCGCGCAGGTCCTCGGGCGTTGCGATCGTCGCCCACGCGACCTCGGTGGAGCCGTACAGGTTGTAGAGGACCTCGCCGAACGCATCCATCGCGCGGGTGGCCAGGTCGCCCGGCAGCGATGAGCCGCTGAGCGCGATCACCCTCAGCGCGTGCGTGTCATAGCGCGCGATCGCCTCTGCTCCCAGGTCGAGCATCCGCTGCAGCATCACGGGAACGACGACGAGCGTGGTGGCGCGGTGCTCGGCCACCGCCCTGAGCGTCTCCGCGGGATCGAATCGCCTGCGCAACACGATCGTCGAGCCCAGGGGCAGCGCGAGGTTGAAGTGGGCCAGGCCCCAGGAGTGGAACATCGGCGCCGCGATCACGGTCGTCTCGCGCGCCTTCAGCGGGATCTTCGAGAACAGCGCCGCCGCGGGCTGCATCGAGTCGGGCTGCTTGCGCGGCGCGCCCTTGGGCTTGCCGGTCGTGCCCGACGTGAGGATGATCACGCGGCCCCGCTCGAGCGGGGGGCTGAGGTCAGAGTCATCGCCCCGCGCGATCAGGTCGTCGAGCCGCGGGTCCGAGGAGCCGTCCCCACCACCCCCCTCGCCGTCGTTGGCGCCGCCGGTGCCGGCGAGGAAGCGCAGCTTGCCGGCCGCTCCCTCGCGGACCAGCTCCTGAAACTCGTCGTCGTAGATCACCGCCACCGGAGCCTCGCGTTCGATCACGTCGGCGATCTGCGGGCCGGCGAAGGCGGTGTTCAGGTAGAGCATGCCGGTGCCGAGCTTCGAGCACGCGACCGTCGCCTCCACAAACCCGCGGTGGTTGCGGCACATGATCGCAACGCCGTCCCGTTCGCCGATGCCCGCCCGGCTGAGCTCGTGCGCAAGGGCGTTCGTGCGCCGGTTCATCTCCGCGAACGTCAGCGTCCCGCGCTCATCGATGATCGCCGTCCTCTCCGGATAGCGGATCGCCCCGCCCATGTATGCGGACGCCGACGTCGGTCCCCAGCGGCGCAGCACGCCGAGCGAGCGCAGGGCCCTGTCCGGGCGCGCCGCCTGCACCATGCCGGTGCCCAGCAGGGTCCTTGCGACCTCGAGCCGGTACTTTGCCTCGCGCGCGTCCATCATCGAGACCCTACTCAAAAGAGCAACGATGGACGGCGGGCCGAGCGCGCGGTATGCGACCGCGGCTCGATCAGCCGCTAACTGACTTCAGCCGGTTCATCCTTACCCTGCAGTCGCTCGCGCCCGCGCTGGACGGCCGCGATGAACTTCGACAGGTTCACCTCGAGCGTGTTCAGGATCTCATCCGCGTAGTCCTCGGCGCCGAGCCTGATCTCGCGCTCACGGGCGCGTGCATCCTCGACGATGTCCTCGGCGGCGCGCTCAGCCTGCTTGGTGACCTCCTCTTCGCCGACGAGCCCCTCCTGGCGCTCACGGGCATCCTTGATCACGCGCTCGGCCTCCTTCTTGGCCTCGGCGAGCATCTCCTGGCGCTCCTTGACGATCCACCGCGCCTGCTTGATCTCCTCGGGGATCGTGGCGCGCATCTGGTCGAGGATGTCGTAGATCTCCTCCTTGTCGACCCGCACCTGGTCCGTCATGGGCACGCTTTTGGCGTTGTGCACCAGGTCGTCGAGCTTGTCTATGAGTACGAGGACATCCATCTGGCTAGTTACCTCCGTGGGGGTTCTTCGACCCGCTGTCTACCGGGAGGTCGACATCAGTCTCACATCCCATTTCGTCAGCGCCTCAGCTCTTCCTGCAACCGCACCGCCACCTCATCGGGCACGAGATCGTCGATCCTTCCGCCGAACGTAGCGAGCTCCTTGACTCCGCTGGACGACAGAAAACTGTACTGGGGACTCGCCATCAGGTAGACGGACTCTATCTTGGGATCCTGGCGGCGGTTCAGCTGGTTCATCTCCAGCTCGTACTCGAAGTCGGAGATCGCGCGCAGGCCCTTGACGATCGCCATCGCGCCCACGTGCCTGGCGAACTCGACCACGAGCGTCGAGAAGGGCTCCGCGCGAACGTTCTCCAGGTCGGTGATCGAGCGCTCGATGAAGCCCATGCGCTCGTCGATGCCGAACAGCGCCTTGTCCTTGCGCACCGAGCGATTGACGACGGCGACGACGACTTCGTCATACATGCTCGCGGCACGCCGGATCACGTCCAGGTGCCCGTTGGTGATCGGGTCATAGGACCCCGGACAGACGACTATCGACTTCTCAGCTTGGTTCATTGGTAGCGGTGTATCCGGATCGAAGTATCGCCATAGCGCCGTTCCTGCTCGATCTGCATCCCGAGCTCGAGCGGCGCTCGCCGATCGCTCTCGACGACCACGCGCGCCGCGGGCCGGAGCAGTGACGGCATGACCGCCGACAGCTCGGGTCCCAGGTCGTGTGCACGCCTGTAGGGGGGATCGATGAAGACGAGATCGTATGTCTCTTCGCGCGCCCGTGCGCTCCGGAGCGCGGTGAGCGCGTCCGCGCGACGGACGTCCGTCTGCGCCGGTTCGATCTCGAGCGCCCGCAGGTTGTCCCTCAGCGCCCTCACCGCGCCGGCGTGGCGCTCGACGAACACGACGCCTGACGCTCCCCTCGAGAGCGCCTCGATTCCGAGCGCGCCCGTGCCGGCGAACATGTCGAGCACGCTCGCTCCCTCCACGTTTCCAAGCATCGAGAACAGCGCCTCGCGGACGCGATCTGAGGTCGGCCGCGTGACGGTGCCGGAGGGCGCCTTCAAGCGTCTGCCGCCCAGTCGCCCAGCGATCACCCGCATCTGCACCACGGTAGGGGCTCGCGGCGAGGAGCTGCGGCGCACGGCGCCAGGGGCGCTCCTCTATGCCGGGATCGGATCGAGGGCCTGGGAGCCGAAGCGCCGCTCAAGCTCCTCCCCCAGCAGCACATTCTCGGGCTCGCGGAGGGCGGGGTCGGACGCGACGATCGCCTCGGCCCGTGCGCGGGCACGCTCGAGCAGCTGGGCGTCCTGCGGCAGGCTCGCCACCTCGAACTGGCGTACGCCGGACTGACGCGTGCCGACGAGCTCGCCCTCCTTGCGAAGCCCGAGGTCGATCTCAGCCAGGCGGAAGCCGTCGGAATGCTCGACCATCGCGCGCAGCTTCACCGAACCCGCCGACGCGGGCGGGCCGGCCAAAAAGCAGCTCGCGCGATGCTCACCGCGCCCCACGCGGCCGCGCAGCTGGTGGAGCTGGGAGATACCGAAGCGCTCCGCGTTCTCGACGATCATGACCGTAGCGTTGGGCACGTCTATGCCGACCTCGATCACGGTCGTCGCCACGAGCACGTCGGCGCTGCCGGAGGCGAACGCGGCCATCGCCTGCTGCTTCTCAGAGGGACGCATGCCGCCGTGCAGCAGCACGAGCTCATAGCCCTTCAGCTCGCCCGCTCGCAGGCGCTCGAGCTCGGCCGTTGCGGCCCGCTGAGGAGGCTCGGGCTTCACGGCGATTCCTCCCGGGCCGGTCTGCTGCCCGTCTCCGAAGCTCTCGGCCTCCTCGATCAGGGGGCAGACCACATACGCCTGCCGGCCGGCGCGCAGCTGCTCGCGCAGCTTGTCATACGCGCGTTTGCGGGCGCTCTGTGAGACGACCATGCGTGTGTCGATCGCCTGGCGTCCCAGCGGCAGCTCGTGCAGCGCGCTGGTGTCCAGATCGCCATAGCCCGCGAGCGCGAGGGTGCGGGGAATGGGCGTGGCGGTCATGTGCAGCATGTGCGGCGGATGGGCCGTCTGCAGCTCTCCGAGCGCCGCGCGCTGGCGTACTCCGAAGCGGTGCTGCTCGTCCACGACGGCAACGGCCAGCGAGCGGAAGCTCACGTCCGGCTCGATCAGCGCGTGGGTGCCGACGATCAGTGAGAGCTCGCCACTGGCCAGCTTGCCGAGGGTGTCCCTGCGCTTGCGCGCGGCCGTTGAGCCGGTGAGCAGCGCGAGCGGCAGAGACTCTGAGCCGATCAGACGTTGAAGCGTGGCGAAGTGCTGTTCGGCAAGCGTCTCTGTCGGCGCCATCAGCGCGGCCTGGTGGCCATGCTCGACCGCGCGCAGCATCGCGTAGAGCGCCACGACGGTCTTGCCGCTGCCAACCTCGCCCATCAGCAGCCGCTGCATCGGGCGCGTCTGTGAGAGATCCGCACGGATCGCCGCGATCGCGCGGAGCTGGTCGCCGGTGAGCTCGAACGGCAACGCGCCTTGAAGCCATCGTGCGCTCAGCGCCGGCTCATCCGCCAGCGCGCGGGCGCAGGCGTTGGCTCTTCGCTGGGCGCGGCGACGCAGGAACACGAGCTGTGTCAGCAACAGCTCCTCGAATGCCAGCCGCTCGCGCCCGTCCTCCGTGTCGGCCTCTCGGAGCGGGAAGTGCATCGCCGCGAGCGCACTCGGCCGGTCGGGCAGCCGCTCCGCGACCCGTGTAGCCGCCGAGAGCGCCTCCGTCACGTCCGCCAGCGCGTCGCGCGTGTCCCTGACGAGCGTCAGGATCTGCGTCGAGGAGAGGGCCTCGGTTGCCGGATAGTGGGCGACCGCACCGCTCGCGCTCGGATCGCCACGGTCGGACCCGGGCTGCTCGGGCTCAGCGCTCGGGGCGGCGGCGTCTGCGTCCGCATCTGAGGCGAGCGCATGGTGGGATACGCGAAAGCCGCCCCTGCCGTCGGCCTTTCCGTGCAGCAGCAGCCGTGTGCCCGGCGGGTAGCGCTCGAGCAGCCAGGGCTGGTTGAAGAAGGTGGCGCGCATGCTGCCGGTCGCGTCGCGCACGGTTGCCTCCACGAGTGCGCGCATGCCCCGCCGGCGTACCGCTCGCGTGCTGATCGTGCGCACCTGCACTGTGACCGTGGCCTGCTCGCCGGCGCGCAGCGCGGCCACCGTGCGTGCCTCGCGACTGGCTCTCGGCAGGTGCTCGAGCAGATCTCCGACCGTGTGCAGTCCCAGTGTGCGCAGGCCATCTGTCGCCTTCGGCGAGGCGAGCTTCAGCGGGGCCCGCAGCCGTGACGGTCGCGGCCAGCGCACGGGCGCGTGCATCATCTCGGCTCTGCTCAGAGCTCTGAGCGATGCGAACGCGCGAGCGCCGGCGGACGCACGCTCGGGCGCGGATGAAGCCGCCAAGCCCGTCGTGTCGGTCTCGGTCGCCGCCATCCACGCCATCATGATCGCCGCGGCGGTCGTAAGCGCGTCGCTACTCGGCGTTGCTACTCGGCGGCGAGCAGCCACCAATAGGCGGCTTGGCCACCATGGCGCAGCTCGAGCTCGACGGTTCCGTTGAGCATGCCCTCGATGTCGCCGAGTGCCAGCGGCGCGTCCTGCCCGGCGAGCACGCTGATCAGCTCGGCGGGCCCCGATCCGGCGGCGCCCGCCGCGAGCTCCTCGAGCACGGCGCGCAGCGCGTGCTCGGGCTCACCCCAGGCGAGCACCTGCTCCTCGACGAAACCCACGGCCTCTCCGCGCGCAAAGCGCCCCTGCGTGTCGTCGCGGGCGGCACGCGCGACGGCACCGGTGCGCACATGTGCCAGCGCCTCGGTCAGCGCCTGGGCGTTCTGCTCGACGGTGCGATCGGGCGCCAGCGCAACCGCCGCCGCCAGGCCGGCCTGCTGGCTGGTGGTGGGCGCCACCAGCACCTGCTTGTCCGAGAGCTCGGCGGCGCGCTCGGCCGCCATGATCACGTTGGCGCTGTTGGTCAGCACGACCACCTCCTCGGCCGGCACCTCGTGGATGCCGGCGAGCAGATCGTAGGTCGAGGGGTTCAGCGTCGGGCCGCCGTCGATCGTATGGACGCCGAGCTCGTGATAGAGCTCGACGAGGCCGTCGCCGCTGACGACGGCGACCGCGCCGCAGCGTGCCAGCTCGCCGTCGTCGGCGAACGGCGCGGGTGAGACCGCCAGAGCTGCGCTGCCTGCCCGGTCATCCGCACCCGCTCCATCGAGCGCGGCGAGCTCGAGCAGGCGCGCGTCGCGTTCGGCCAGCTGGGAGTGCATGTCGGCCACGTCAAGCCGCGAGACCTCGCCTGCGGTCGCGAACACGGCGGTGGCCCGCTCGGGCTCATCGGTGTGCAGGTGCACCTTCAGCGTGGCTTCGTCTCCCACCACGAGCACGGAGTCTCCGAGGGCCTCGAGCGGAGCGATGAAGCGGCCCGGCCGCAGGCCGCTGCCGGTGACCGCGAAGTTGGTGCAGAAGCGATGGGTGCTCGAGCTGTGCTCCGGATGTGAGATGCGAGCCGGAGCATGATGATCGAGCTCCGGCGGGTCGTCGCCGCGCAGGGCCGCGACGACGCCGGCGAAGATGATCGTGAGCCCGTATCCGCCGGCGTCGACCACGCCCGCGTCGCGCAGCACGGCGAGCAGCTCGGGGCCGCGCTTGACGGAGTCCTGGCCCGCCAGCACCGCGCTCTCCAGGGCTCGGGCGATCGCGGCGTCCTGCGCCTGGGGCTCGGTGGTGGGCCCGAGTCGCGCGTTGTCCGGGCTGTGGGCGACGTCGTTGACGATCTTGTGGGCCATCACCCTCGCGACGGTCAGGATCGTCCCCTCGGCGGGCTCTCGCACGGAGGAGTAGGCACGGTCGGCGGCGTTCACGAGCGCGGCGCCGATCAGCGTCTGGTCGATCAGCTGGCCGGGGCGGCTGACCAGCTCCTCGGCGGCGCCGCGAATCAGCTGGGATAGAATCACGCCCGAGTTCCCGCGCGCGCCGAGCAGCGCGGCACGCGCGACCGACTGCACGATCTCCTCGCGTCCGATCTCATCGATCGTGCGCTGCTCGTCAGCGCCCTGCAGGCGATCGAGCTCGTCGAGCACGGCTCGCAGCGTGAGCGCCATGTTGTCGCCGGTATCGCCGTCGGCGACGGGGAACACGTTGAGATCGTTGACCTCCTCGCGACGCGATTCCAGATGAGCGAGGGCCCCCGCAACTGCGATGCGGAAGCGCAGGAGATTGGTATCTGTCACGCCGACACGTCTATCACCTTCGTCTGCCGTCCCCCCGGCGCAAGCGCCCCGAACGCCTGAGCTTGAGTCGCGGCTCGGAGCGATGCCCCTCAGAGAGCCTTCATGACCTTGCCGGCTTTCAGGCAGCGAGTGCAAACGTAGACGCGCTTGGGTGACTTGCCCACCAGGATCCTCACCTTCTGCAGGTTCGGATCAAAGCGCCGCTTGGTCGCGACCATCGAGTGGCTGCGGCTCTGGCCGAACGCCGGTCCCTTGCCGCAGCTGTGACATACCTTGGCCATTGTGGAGCCGAGTCTAGATGATCTTTTGATGAGGACCCCTACCGGGGTCCCGCGGGGTAGCGTGCTGCGATGTCATGGCCGGAGCTCTGCACGCAGCGCCGCCATCGCCAGCACGGCCTCTGCGGCGCGGGCGCCCTGATCGCGCTTGCCGCCTCCCGCGCGCGCCAGGGCCTGCTCCATGGTCGCGCAGGTGAGCACGCCGAAGGCGCAGGGAACGCCCGTGTCGAGCTGGACCCGCATGATCCCCGCGGCGACCTCGGAGCAGACGTAGTCGTAGTGATCGGTCTCGCCGCGGATCACAGCGCCCAGACACGCGACGCCGGCGAAGCGGCCCGAGCCGGCGGCGTAGCGTGCGGCCAGCGGCAGCTCGAAGGCTCCCGGCACGTCGAACACCTCGACCTCAACATCCCCCGCCTGTGCGAAAGCCGCCTGCGCGCCGGACAGGAGCCGGTCGGCGAGATCCCCATAGAAGCGCCCGATGGCGATCGCGTAGCTGTCGCTCACCGCTCCTTGGGCTCCTCGGGGCCGGGCCGCGCGCGCTCGGCCTTGAGCATCTGCTCATCGAGGTTCAGCCCCTGGTGGTGCAGTGTGTGGCCCATGCGCTGGGCCTTGGTGCGCAGGTAGGCCTCGTTGTGCTCGTTGGGCGCGTGCTCGATCGGGATCTGCGCGCTGACCGACAGCCCGTAGCCCTCGAGTCCCTTGATCTTCTTGGGGTTGTTCGTGAGGATGCGGATCGAGCTGAGCCCCAGGTCGGCGAGGATCTGCGCGCCGATTCCGTAGTCGCGCAGGTCCGCGGGCAGCCCCAGCCGCTCGTTGGCTTCGACCGTGTCCAGGCCGTCCTCCTGCAGCCGGTATGCGCGCAGCTTGTTCAGCAGGCCGATGCCGCGGCCCTCCTGGGAGAGGTACAGGAGCACCCCCTGTCCCTCGCGCTCGATCATCGCGAGAGCCGATTCGAGCTGCTCGCCGCAGTCGCAGCGCAGCGAGTGAAAGACGTCGCCCGTGAGGCACTCCGAGTGCACGCGCACGAGCACATCCGGCTCCCCCTGCACCTCGCCCTTGACGAGCGCCACGTGGTGCTTGTCATCGACCAGCGAGCGATAGCCGACGGCCTGAAAGACGCCGAAGCCGGTCGGCAGCGCCGTGCTGACGACGCGTTCGACGAGCTTGTCGTGGCGACGGCGGTAGGCGATCAGGTCCGCGACGGTGATCATCCGCAGCCCGTGCCTGACGCAGTAGTCGACGAGGTCCGGTACGCGCGCCATCGTGCCGTCGTCGTTCATCACCTCGCAGATGACGCCCGAGGGGTTCAGGCCCGCCAGGCGCGCGAGATCGACGGCGGCCTCCGTCTGACCCGCTCGCTCGAGGACCCCTCCGGCACGGCTCTTCAGCGGGAACACATGGCCGGGCTGGACCAGATCGCGGGGCCGGCTCTCGGGGTCGATGGCGACCTGGATGGTGTGTGCGCGATCGTGCGCGGAGATCCCGGTCGTGACGCCCTCGCGCGCCTCCACGGAGACGGTGAAGGGAGTTTCGAACGCCGACTCGTTCTTCGCCGCCATCAGGTCGAGCCCGAGCTCGTCGCAGCGCTCGGACGTGAGCGACAGGCAGATCAGCCCGCGCCCCTCCTTGGCCATGAAGTTGATCGCCTCGGGCGTTGCGAACTGCGCGGCCAGCGTCAGATCGCCCTCGTTCTCGCGGTCCTCGTCGTCGCACACGACGACCATCTTGCCCTGGCGGATCTCCTCGATCGCCTCCTCGATCGTCGCGAACGGAGTGGTCGTGCGAATGTCGCTCATGCTCTTGCCTCCATCAGCCTCTCCACCTGCTTGGCGAGGATGTCGACCTCGATATTCAGCTGAGCTCCCTCTCCAATCCCTCCCAGGTTGGTGCGCTTGAGCGTCTCGGGAATCAGCGAGACGGCGAAGCCGTGCTCGAGCAGCGCGCTCACGGTGAGGCTGACGCCGTCGAGGGCGACACTGCCCTTCTCGACCAGGTAGCGCTCGAGCGAGGGGTCGGTTTCGATCTCGAGAACGCGAGCGAAGCCCTCCTCGCGGATCGCGCGCACGGTGCCCGTGCCATCGACGTGTCCCTGCACGATGTGCCCGCCGAGGCGCTCGCCGGCGCGCAACGGCAGCTCGAGGTTCACCGTCGAGCCCTCGCTCAGCTCGCCCAGCGAGGAG
>Ga0302235_10001324_pt1 | contig 18648 bp, 18 predicted proteins | sample II_Palsa_N3_3_FD_193577 | JGI IMG/M metagenome (GOLD analysis project Ga0302235, IMG submission 193577) | Peat permafrost microbial communities from Stordalen Mire near Abisko, Sweden - II_Palsa_N3_3 | ecosystem: Environmental > Terrestrial > Soil > Palsa > Peat permafrost | place: Sweden... | reverse complement strand
CCCCGGCGCGCCCGGCAGGCCGTCGGAGGGGTCGCCGCGCAGGGCGATGAAGTCGGTCACCAGCGGAGGGTCGATCCCGTAGCGCTCGCGCACCTGTGCGGGACCGATCTCGGTGGGGTCCCCGCCACCTTTGCCCGGCATCACGACAGCGACCTGATCGGTGACCGCCTGGAACAGGTCGCGGTCTCCGGTCAGCAACAACGCCCGCCCGTTCCCGTGTCTGTTGGTCATGACGCCCCGCTTGCCGCCGTCCTTCCCGCTCTCGTGGCCGCTCGTGTTCTCCTCTTCGTGCCGATCGCCTCCGACCTCCGCCAGCGCATAGGAGAACATCACGTCGTCGGCCTCGAGCTCCGGGTCAGTCGTGACCGTCCATCCGAGGCTCTCGAGCAGCGCCGGCGCCTTCTCCCATTGCCTCGCCAGCTCGGGCGGCATCGGATCGCGCTGAGCGTGGTAGCCGGGATACAGCCGCACGCGATAGACCGCCTCCTCCGCTCCCATGCACGCGGCCACCGCCCGCGCGGGGCGCGCTTCGAGCACTGCCAAGAGAGCATTCACCGTTCCCAACAGAGCGTTCACCGGCTCGCCGTCGGAGCCGACGATCGATTTGGGCAGCGAGAAGAAGGCTCGATACAGCAGCCACGGCACGTCGGCGATCAAGAGCGGGGCGGGCATTTGCCCCGTCAGCGTAAAGCTACCCGCGACCGCCGTGGACGCTTAGCCCATCAACATCCAGCAGTTTTCAGTCCAGTAGAAGCGGTTGGGGCCGCTCATCAGCTCGCTGGGCAGCTCGAGCGAGGCATAGTCGCCCCGAACGACCACTATGGCCGAAGCGATCTCATGCTTCTGGCTACGCAGCTTCGCGCGTACGGCCGGCGCGAGCTTGGCCAGCTTCCTGCCCCAGCACTGCTCGCATGTGCGGCCGTGCTCGGCGGCGCGTAGTGGCGCGCCCAGCACGGCACAGGCTTCCGAGCCGTCATCCGTCAACTCCGCTGTCACGAACCTGGTGGCTGACTTCCGTACCCACGCGATCTGCTCAGCGGTTCCCACCGAGTGAGCTCCAAGCGCGCTCGCCGGCACGGCAAGCGCACTGACGCAGACGAGCACGGCGAGGATCCCGCGAAGGCTCATGCAAACGTGTCGGCGGTGAGCGTTGACATCATGAGTATCCCGGCTCCAGGTGGGCCGGCGGCGGACACATATCGTAGATGCGTGCCAGGCGGACAACCTTCCGCGACTGGGGCCGCCCGCCGAGGGCCGCTACCCCGCGACCGCGCCGCCCGTCGGGGTCGATTCCGGCGCGCCGGCCGGTCCCTGCGCCCCGCCTCCCGGGCCGGCGGGGACCGTGGGAGGGCTCGTCGTGGGCGATGGGCTCGCCGGCGCGGACGTGCCGCTGCGGTCGGGCTCGGCCACGACGCTCGAGCCGCGCTTCACGCTGAAGTACGCCCATGTGTCGTCCAGGCCCAGCCGTGCGGCCAGTTCGCCGCCGGAGGTCAATGTGCGCCCGCCCGAGCCGAGCACGTAGGCGGAGAGGATCCGCGGGGAGGACCCACGCTGGAGCACTTCGATTCCCTCGAGAGCGCCCTTCACGAGGCCGCTCAAGCGCCTGCCGGCGGTCGCGAAGCTCAGGCTCACCGTCCAGTGATGCTCCGGGCCCTGGTCGTAGGGATCGGCTACCCCCACCAGCCAGGGCTCGGCGGTGGCGCCTCCGAAGGCGTCCTGCACGGCTTCGGTGTGACCGCCGCTGGAGGCGGAGAAGTACGTGATCGCCGGCTGTCCGTCGTAGGTGACGATCTGGCCGGCGGTCGCGAGCGCGGCGGCGTTCGTGCTCGAGGTTTCGGCGGCCGCGCCGCGGTAGACCTGCGAGCGGGTGTCCGAGTACACGTCGAACCTCGTCCCGCCCGCGTGCGCGGTGAGCGCATAGGTGCGGACCGCGACCGCTTGGGCCTGTAGCGCGGCTGCGGGCCATTCCGAGGGCATCTCCGCGGAGATCACGCCGCGCACGTAGCTTTCCAGCGCGAGCGTCTTCACCCTGTTGCCGATCAGCACTTTCACCTTCGCCCCCGCCGGCGCCTGCCCGAGCGCGGTGCCCGTGTAGTAATGGGCGAGGATCTCGCTGTAGGAGGCGCCGTGCTCGGCATAGCCCAGCGCGCCCTCCTGGCTCATCCCCACGCCGTGTCCATCTCCGGCCCCGTCGATCACGAGCGTCGCCGTACTCGCCGCTCCCGCCGAGGAGGCGCACAACAGCAGGACGCACAGCGTCACCGCCGCCGCGAGCACCCCGGCGAGTACGGCTGGTAGATCGGCCGGCGCTTGCCGCGACCCGGTGTAGTCGTGGTGGTAGGTTGATCTGGCGATGAGCATCCTTGCTCTTGCGAACACGATCGATCAGCCGACGGCGCGCTCTTGGGAAAGGGACTGCATGAGCTATGGGTCGGGCAGACGGAGTGCGTGGGTGAACGTTGCACGATGATTGGCAGGCCAACCCAAGCAGTTGCCCGGAAGCTCGCGGCCGACGAGCCGCCAAGCCGCGGCCGGCGCGCGAAGATGGCCTGCGAGAGGGAGCGTGAAGATGCCTGATAAGGACAGTGAGCAGGCGGTTCTGGAAGGGGTGCCGAAGGATCTCTATATCGGCGGTCAGTGGCGCGCGGCGAGGAGCGGCGGGACGCTCTCCGTCGAGGATCCATCCACCGGTGAGATCTTGGTGGACGTCGCCGACGCGCTCCTCGATGACGCCCTGGCGGCGCTCACGGCCGCTGCCGACAAACAGGCCGAGTGGGCCGCATCGGCGCCGCGCGATCGCGGGGAGATCCTGCGTAGGGCATACGAGGCGATCGTCGCGCAGACTGACGAGCTGGCACTGCTGATGACGCTGGAGATGGGCAAGGCGCTCGCCGAGTCGAAGGCCGAGATTGGATACGCGGCCGAGTTCTTCCGCTGGTTCTCAGAGGAGGCCGTCCGGATTCACGGCCGCTACATGGTCAACACCACGGGCGTTGGCCGCATCCTCACAATGCGCCAGCCGGTCGGGCCGTGCGTGTTCGTCACGCCCTGGAACTTTCCGATGGCGATGGGCACGCGCAAGCTCGCCCCGGCGCTCGCCGCGGGCTGCACGATCGTCGTCAAGCCGGCCCAGCAGACGCCCCTGTCGATGCTCGCGCTCGCGAAGATCCTCGAGCAGGCGGGCCTTCCTCCGGGCGTGTTGAACGTGATCACGGCCAAGCACTCCGGCGCCGTGATCGAACCGCTGCTGAAGGACGCAAGGACACGGAAGCTGTCGTTCACAGGCTCAACCGAGGTCGGTCGCAAGCTGATCGAACAGTCAGCCGACCAGGTTCTGCGCGTCTCGATGGAGCTGGGCGGCAACGCCCCGTTCCTCGTGTTCGAGGACGCCGACCTCGGCGCCGCGATCGACGGTGCGATGCTCGCGAAGATGCGCAACGTCGGCGAGGCCTGTACCGCCGCCAACCGCTTTCACGTGCACGAGTCCGTCGCCGAGGAGTTTGCGCGCGGGCTGACCGAGCGGATGGGCGCGTTGCGGGTTGGGCGCGGCATCGAGCCGGCAACGGATGTCGGCCCGCTGATCGATGAAGCCCAGCGCGAGAAGGTGGAGGAGCTCGTGACCGACGCCGTCAACCGTGGTGCCAGCGCGCTGATCGGGGGACAGCGCGTCTCCGGCCCCGGCTACTTCTTCGCGCCCACGGTCCTCGCCGGCGTGCCCGAGGACGCGCGCCTGCTGCGCGAGGAGATCTTCGGCCCCGTCGCCCCGATCGCCACGTTCTCCTCCGAGGAGCAGGCGCTCGCCGCCGCCAACCTCACCGAGTACGGTCTCGTCGCCTACGTCTACACGCGTGACCTGCAGCGCGCGTTCCGCGTCTGCGAGGGCCTCGAGACGGGGATGGTCGGTCTCAACCAGGGCGTCGTCTCGAACGCCGCCGCTCCGTTTGGAGGGGTCAAGCAATCGGGGTTTGGTCGTGAGGGGGGATTCGAGGGGATCTCCGAGTATCTGGAGACGAAGTACGTGGCGATGAGCCTGTAGAGAGAACCGAGGGAGCACCGCTCGCCAGGGCCGTTAGATCCTTCGCGCGTCCCGCAGCAGATCTTTGAGGAACCCCTTCCCCAGCACACTCAAGCTGAGCAACGACCCGAACAGAACCACCGCGTCGATCGACTCGCGGCCCTGCTTGGTCCAGTAGTCGTCTTCGAGGTTGAGCCACAGCGCGAACTCGTCGAGCGTGAGCGCTGCGCCCGCGCCGTAGACGATCGAGGTTACGCGCGATGAGCGGCGGTCCTCTTTGGTGCCGATCTCCAACAGCCACAGATAGCCGACAGTGAGCAGGCCGGTGATCCCGAAGGTCATGTGGTGGATGTGGCGGCCGCCGGGGGTGATGTTCTTGAACGGGCCGCGTTCGGCGCGGATCGCGTGGGTGATGCCGCGCACGGCGGCGAAGGTTGTGAAGAAGGCGCCGGCGGAGAACAGCTGACGCTCTTTGCGCCGGTCGCCGAAGTGCTTGTAGTACAGGGCGCGTAGATCGCGCACATCGCGCTCGGGCGAGAGCTCGCCGTGCGAGTGCGGCTCGCCGGTGTGCGCCGGAGAATCCGAGCCCGTCGGCTCTGCCTCAGCCATGGGACTCGAGCTGCGAGAGGTCGATCGCGTCCTTCGGCGCCGCGAGCGTGACCGGGGCGTTCCAGCTGCCGAAGGAGATCTTGCCCCCGGTCTTGCCGGACTTTGAGATCTCGATCGGGTAGGGCTTGCCGGTCGTGGCGACGTAGAGGGTGCCGCCGTGCGATGCGTCGGTGACGCTCAGCACCTGCTGTCCGTCGATCGTCGTGGTGGGGCCCTTGGTCAGTGCTCCGTGGTCGGAAAGTGCCGTATTCAGGAGTTGGTTCAGGTCGGTAAGCGAGCCGAGCGAGGAGAAGGTGCCGCTCGACGCCGGCGCCTTCAGCCACTTGCCCTCCAGCAGCTGGGCGGCCGCGGGGCCGCCGAAGTGGCTGTAGAAGGCTGGGCTGCCGCTGATGTAGGCGGTGCCGTCGAGGAGGATCACGTTGAAGCTGAGTCCGCCCTCGGAGATCTGCCCGCGACCTCCCTTGCCCTTCACGAGTTCGAGGTCTAGCGTGAATGGGGAGCCGGCGGAGACGATCGAGCCCGAGACGTGAACGGAGCTCGCGCTGTTGGCCGCGGCTGTGGCGGCCGACAGGATCTCCGTGGGCGTCTTGGAAGCGATGCCGTTGCTCGATGAGGAGCCGCCGCAGCCGCCGAGCAGGACGGCTCCGAGCAGGATGGCCACGATCGCGAGCGTCGTCGCAGCCGGGAGGGAGAGCCGAGCACGCAAGATGGCGCAGATCCTAGCCGAGGCCGGGTCGGCGCTGCCAGAAAGCGCTCCTACCGACCACGGGTCTGTACGTCGGTCAGTGGAAAAGGGGATCGGCGGCTGGGCGTCGCCGCTTTGCCGCACATGCCACATGCATTCGGTTGCGCGCCACGCTTCGACCATGCGCTTATCGCGCCATGCAGTGTTCAAGAGAGCGCGCGCAAACGCCGAACGCGAAAGAGAAGCGAGAAATGTGAGATCTGCCAGTGAGCGGAGTCAACCAAGCCGGCTTTCGGCTGCCCGCCCGGCGTGGGGTGGCACAGCTATGGCTGAAGACGGGGATCGCGTGGACGACAGCGTAAAGACAATGAACACGCACGCGTTTGAGACTGTTACCCGGCCGGGTAATCTCGCTCCTGTGGGGAGCAAACTCCGGGAGCAGCCATCTGCCCGCACAGGGCCGGCCGGAGAGGACTCTCCGGTTCCGGGCTCGCCGCTGCGGTGGGCGCCATGGCTCGTGCTTGCCATTGGCGCGGCCGTGGGCGCGGTGGCAGCCGCCTCCACACTGCTCATCGTCGCCTGCGTGGTTGTGCTGGCCGGCGCGGCGACGGGGCTCGGCTGGCGCGTCGGCGAGCACCGGCGCGAGGCACTGGAGCAGGAGATCGAGAGCCGCTCGAGCGAGCTGACGCGAGCATTTACAGAGCTGGAGATCGCGCAGGCCGAGACTGTGCGCAGGCTGTCGATGGCGGTCGAGTTCAGAGACGAGGACACCGGCGCGCACATCGAGCGGATCGGGCGCTTCTCGACGCTCCTGGCCGAGCACGTTGGCATGGATGCGGACTTCTGCGCGACGCTGACTCACGCGGCGCCGCTGCACGATGTCGGCAAGGTCGCGATCCCCGACGCGATCCTGCTCAAGCCGGACGTGCTGACCCCGGAGGAGCGCGCGATCGTGGAGACCCACGCCGAGGAGGGCCACCGGCTGCTGCGCGGCTCGTCCTCCTCGATCCTCGACCTCGCGGCTACGATCGCGCTGAGCCACCACGAGAAGTGGGATGGAAGCGGCTACCCGCGGGGAGTCGTCGGCGAGGCGATTCCGATCGAGGGCAGGATCGTGGCGGTGGCGGATGTGTTCGACGCGCTCACGAGCGATCGTGTGTATCGCGGTGCGTTCACGGTCGAGGAAGCCGTGGAGATGATGCTCGAGCAGCGCGGGCGTCACTTCGACCCGGTGCTGCTGGATGCATTCATGGAAGTGCTCGGCCGGTCTGGCCCCGACGCGCGCGAGCAGCTGCGCGCCGACCCCGGGGAGCTGACGGAGGGGATCCTGGAAACCTTCGCGACGGCGCTGCAGCGCGGCGACGGCGAGACTGCAGAGGGCGCGATCGCTCAAGCGATCGAGGACGGCGTGCCGGCGGCGATGGTGCACGATGAGGTGATCGAACCGGCGCTGCGGCGCCTGGCCGCGCTGCGGGAGCGGGGTGAGCTCGACGCAAGTGGCGAGCGATTGGCGATGGGGATCGCCAGGCGAGTGCTGGCGACGCTGCGCAGGTTCATGCTCAGCGGCGAGGCACAGCCCGAGGTGATGGAGCGGATCGACCGCTCGGTGCAGGCGGTCGAAGACCATCTCGCCACCCGCGAGCACGCCGTCGGCTGAGCACGCGTTCGGGGCTGACGGCCCCACTGCGCGTCAACAGCGCCAGGCGCCGAGCCATGCCGCGTACGATTCGCTGCGCACCTCGATAGATTCCCGCGCATGAGCGCACCACAGGCGATCGTCACCGGCGGAGCAGGGTTCATCGGCTCACACCTCGTCGACGCGTTGCTCGCCGACGGCTATGGCGTGACCGTGATCGACGATCTGTCATCGGGCGACGCGCGCCGCGTTGCCGATGCGGCTCGGCTGCTCGAGCTGGACATCGTCGACCGTGCGCGGGTGGCGGCGGTCATCGAGGAGGTGGGGCCCGAGACGGTCTTCCATCTCGCGGCGCAGTCGAGCGTGGTTGTGTCCGTGGAGAATCCGGGACGCGACTGCGAGGTGAATGTGCAGGGCACGCTGAACGTGGTCGATACAGCGAACAAGCAAAACATCCCGGTCGTGTTCACCTCCACCGGGGGCGCGCTGTACGGGGACGAGGCGCCGCGGCCGACGAACGAGCAGCAGATCCCCAAGCCGCTGTCGCCCTACGGCGCGTCGAAGCTCGCGGGCGAGTCCTACCTAGGGACCTGGTCGCGCGCGGAGGGCGTGGCGAACGCGATCTGCCGGCTGGGCAACGTTTATGGCCCGCGCCAGAGCCCGCACGGCGAGGCCGGGGTGGTATCGATCTTTACGCACCGTCTGCACACCGGACAGGCGCCAAAGCTGTTTGGACACGGCAAGCCGACGCGCGACTACGTGTATGTCGCCGACGTCGTCAGCGCACTGAGGGCCGCGGCCGGCAAGGCGGGCACGTTCAACATCGCCACGGGCGTGGAAACGGACGTGATGACGATCTGGAGCGAGCTGAGCAAGGTCGCCGGCTCGGAGCTGCAACCGGAGCTCGCCGACCTGCGCCCGGGCGAGCTGCAGCACAGTCAGCTGGACGCGAGCCTGGCCGAAAGCGAGCTCGGCTGGCGCCCAGAGGTGCCGATCGCCGAGGGGCTACGGAAAACCTACGAGGCGCTGGTGCAGGAGTTCAACGCGGCTGAGTAACTGCAATTCGCCGCGCAACCGTTGCGGGAAGGCGCCACGACGGCGACAGTAGAGCTATGAGGCATGCCCGCGAGGCTGCGGTAGGCGCCCTGGTCGCGATGGTGGTTTGCTCCGCCGTCATCGCTGCGGCCAGTAGCGCGAGCGCGGATGGGGCGGGCGGCGCCCCGGCGCCCTCGGAGTCCCAGACGGGAGGCAGTGAGTACGGTGTCCTTACGCGGGTGGCAAACCGTCCGTTCGTGAGCGAGCTGAGTGTGCCGGCCACGGCGACGGCCGGCAGTCCGCCGCGGGTGACACTACGCATCGTGGAGTCGGGCGTCGGCACAGTGAACGTTACGGTGGCGGTAAACGACCTCTCCACGCGCAAGCCGACGATCGTCGTGGGTATGGGCTGGGTTCACACCGGTCGCACGCTGACGGTCAGCTGGCCGCGAGGTGCGACGCTGAGGCAGGGCGTCTATCACGTGAGCGTGAGCGCGCACGACCACCACTCCGGAAACCTGGAGCGCACAGCCCACAGCTCCGGTGTCGCGATCCTGACGGTGACCGCGCCGGCGCCCGTAGCACCCAAGCCGGTGCTCCCAGCTCCAGCTCCAACCGTGGCTCCAGCTCTCCCCGGCGTGCCGACGCCCGCGCAGACGGTGGCCGACGGGGCGGTGTTCCCGGTGGCGGGCGAACACAATTTCGGTGGGCCTGAAAACGTCTTCGGCGCCCCGCGCGACGGCTACCTGCACCAGGGTCAGGACATCCTCACGGCCGAAGGCACGCCGGTCGTTGCTCCGCTGGCGGGGACGATCCTCACGACGAGCTATCAAGCCGAAGGCGCCGGGTACTACGCGGTCGAGCAGACGAGCGTCGGGTTTGACTTCATGTTCGCCCACTGCGAGGCGAGCTCACTCGCGGTGATCACTGCCCAGGTGGTGATGCCTGGGCAGGTGCTGTGCAGGGCCGGCCAGACCGGCGACGCGACCGCGCCGCACCTCGACTTCGAGATCTGGGTCGGCGGTTGGCAGGCGCCGGGCGGCGAGCCGATCGATCCGCTCCCGTACCTGCAGGCGTGGGAAAGCGCCTGAGCTGCGGGGGAGTCGCTAGCATCGCAGCGATCGTAGATCGGCTTGCGGCCCCGCATTCGCTCGGTCCGTAGAGAACGGGCGCCGAGCCCCAGTAGGATGACGGCGCACGGCGCCCGCTGTCACTGTTGTGGTGGAGACAGTGGCAGCCGGCGCACCCAAGACCGCGAGCGTCGTCGGTAGTAGAGCTGAATCACGGCGGTTGTAGACCGTGAAGTAGCTCCTGGACAGCGGCGATCAATGCCCCGCCTGCGAGGGCGATCAAGGCACCTGCCAAAAACGTAAGGAAAGAGTCATGCTCCTGCTGGGCATGGTTAATGCCGATCGCAGTCCGGGCAGCTACCTGGCCGGCTACGATCTCCTCATACCACGTCGCTTCGGCCGGGAGACGTGTATACGGCCGGAAATGATGCCCAATCGTATCCGCTCGCAGACGGAAGTTTATAGTGAACCACGAGTTTGGGGGTGCCTGGACCTGTATAAAAAACTTCTGGCATGACCACCGACGCATCAGTACCGTTGGCTGTGTAGCCGAATTCACGTGCGGTAATCGGGATAGTGAATTCACGAAGACTGGAGCTGGTAAAGCGTCGTTGGCGGCTCAGAACGTAAATACCCGCAGCTGCAGAGCACTCCGGTCTAAGGCATGGGTCAGTTACAACCCCTACGGGCAGCGTCACTTGTATAGCCACCAGCGTGTTTACAACAGCATGCGGCGGGTTCGCAAATATACCCACGCCCACGCTAAGGTGATAATCAGAGCCGTGCAAGTGAGTGACAGCATAGGTAACGACAGAAGGTTGCTCTTGAGAGAGCACGGCGACCGTTACTGGCCGGGGTGTACGCAGCTCCTGTTCACTTGGCAGCAGCAGGAAACCTGTAACGCCCAAAGTAATCGCGATGGCGGCAAGTATCAGCGGGACGATGAATCGAATCATTTGAGTAGTAGACTCTATGTTGCTCGTAGTCGTCAACGACCTGTCCGATCTTGTCGCAGAGCTCACCGGACTGGTCGCCGATTGCCCGCCGTGACCCTGCGGTCGCGAGAAAGAGTCGACATAGTCGCGCTGCAGTCGCGCGGCGCGTCGTCGGCCATTTCGTTCAACGCCTTGGCAGCATCCTGGCCGACTGCGTCTACGAGGTAGGCCGCCTCACGACACTCGTTTGAGATGGCGAGAGGCGGACTCGAACCGCCGACACCACGATTTTCAGTCGTGTGCTCTACCAACTGAGCTATCTCGCCGCAGCCGCAGATGGTATCGGCTGCCCGCCGATCGGCCAGTTGAGCTTGGGCTGTGGCGCGGTAGGCGCCACGGTGCGGTCAGCGGCGGGAGTGGCGCCGCGCCGCCCGCGCGGGACAGGCCTCCACACTCCGCGCGCTCGCGTGACTCCCGTCCACAAAGCTGAACTGCGCGGCGAACGGGAAGCCGCCCTTCGGGCAGCTGTCGGGCAGCAGGAGCCCCGGGGGCTGGTAGACGATCGTTCTGCCTTCGAGCGGTTTGAAGTAGATCACCCCGCTCGGGCCGAGGGTGGCGCGCAGGCGCACGATCGCAACGTCCGGCGCGCCGGGCAGGCTTGGAATCAAGGGAACATCGATAGATACCTGTCCGCCAAACGGAGCCGGCGCGGGGAGTAGCGCGCCGGGGAAAATGGCGCTCGTGTTCAGCGGTGTGGTGCCGACGGCATCGAACAGCAGCGAGATGTGCCCTTCTTCGTCGGGCGCGCGCAGGATCGTGAGCGGGACGGGCTCGCCGACGAGGTCCGCTCCGAGCGAGATCTCAGCGGTCGCGCTGCCAAAGCCCATGATCGAGTCCTCCGGGCATCCCGAGACCCCGGATGCTTCGAGCTGCGCCGTGGTGCAGGTGACAAGTCCGAGGCGGCTGAAGGCGATGCCGAGGCTTTCCGGGTAGCTCAAGCTGACGGCGGTCAAGGCGGGAGGTACCTGTCCACCGGGGCCGGCGATCTGAAAGCCGAAGCGCAGCGTGGTGCGGCCCCCCAGCCGCTCAGGTTCGAAAGAGGCGCTGAGGCTTGCCGTGGGTGTGCTCGCGGCCATGTGTGGACCGAGTGCCCGCCCGCCCGAGCTTGGCACGGCTCCGGTCACGGCGGGCAGGCAGAGGCCAAGCAGGACGATCGCCAGCGGGATCGTGCGGGCGACGAATGTCGTTCGGAGCACCGGCGACTCTCAGTAGGAGAGCGTGCCGGTGGTCTGGATTACCAGCGCGTAATCTTCGCTTTCGCGGTCGAATGTGCCGTAGAGCCCGGTTGTGCCGCGGGCATGGGCGTAGCGGCCGGTGCCTCCGGTAACCACGATCGAGCCCTTGAAGCTTTCAAAGCGACCCGAGCCGTGCGGGATCGCGGTCCCGTGCCCGGTGATCGTCCCGACGCCGTGGACGTAGATCGTGAAGGTGCCGCTGATCGTTGCGCCGATGTTTACGGTTGCGCGCATCTTGCCCGGGAGCGTGCCGGTTGCCTTACCCTGCTCGATCAGGTTGGACCCCGAGACGGAGACCTTGTACAGATGGGCAGTGTCGGTCGCCTTCAGCGTGCGCGCCATCGCAGCGGGCGCCGCGCTCACGAGCACGGCAAGCAGCACAACGACTGTAGCTGCTCCAATCCTCCAACGCTTCAGAAATCCGATCATGCGCTACTCCTCTCTCCTGGGAACAGTTGTAACACCCTCGGCCTAGGCTTGGTGCGGTTGGGCCGCCATCTCCGTGCGTCCACCGAAGTGGCGCCGGCGCTCTGAGAACTCCCGCAGGCACTCCTGCAGTGCCTCGCGGCTGAAGTCTGGCCACAGCTCGTCGCGGAACACGAACTCCGAGTAGGCGGCCTGCCACAGCACGAAGTTCGACAGCCGGCGCTCGGAACCGGTACGGATCAGCAGCTCGGGGTCGTGCATGTCCGGGGCATACAGCAGCCGGCTGAACTCCTCCTCGGTATCTCCCGTAAAGCGTCGGGCGGCGTCGAGGATCTCCGCGCGGCCGCCATAGTTGAAGGCGATACACAGCGTGATCCGCCGGTTTGAATCGGTCAGCGCCTGCGCCTTGTCCATCTGCTCGAGCAGGTACGCGGGAATCCCCTCGCGACGGCCGATGAAGCGCATCCGCACACCCTCCTCGTCCAGCTCCGGGGTCTCCCGGGCGATGCGGCTCGCCATCATCTCGATCAGCCCGTCGACCTCCTCCTGAGGACGACACCAGTTCTCGGTCGAGAACGAGTACACCGTCAGCTCCTGCACACCCAGCTCCGCGGCGTCGCGCAAACGGGCCTTGAGCGTGTCCGCGCCGGCGTTGTGTCCTGCCGTGGGAGGGAGGCCCCGCGCCTGTGCCCAGCGACCGTTGCCGTCGGTGATGATCGCCACGTAGCGCGCCACCGCATGCTGCTCGTTGTTAGAGCTATACATGGCGCATCCGCTTGGCTGCACGCCAGGCACGCATCAGCGCGAGCGTAGGTGCGATCAGGGGCCGAAGCTCTCTGCGCACCGGGGCGATCAGCGGCCGGGCGAACTCGGTGTTGGCGGTCGGCGCGGAGGCGTAGTAGGCGACGATGCCGACGAGGGTCACGATGTGGTGCGCCCCATTGGGCAGTACGCGAGCCCTCTGCACCGCGTCGCGGGCAAGCGTCGCGAGGCCAGAGGCGAGCTCCTTGGGTTCGGCGTAGTACTGGACGTATCCGAGCTGGCCGGCGGCGATGTCCTGGTCGTGGTCGACGAGGCTGTCGAGCATGCTCAGCGCACCGATCGAGAGATACAGCGCATCGAGCTCTTCGGCTTGCGCGCGCGTGGTAGCTGAATCGGCCGCGGCCACGATCAGCGCATGCATCGCCAGCACCGAGGCCGTTGCGCCGGCGAGATATTCCTGCCAGCCGAGGCCGGTGCCGGATGCTTGCGCGGTGGCCGCCTGCCGTAGCTGCACGATCCCGGAGCGAGACGCGTCGTGGTTGAGGATCTGCGCCTCTGCACAACGCGACACGGCGGCCCCAACGACTGACGCGATCATGGCTGCATTGGGCAAGCGGGCCAGCGCGCTGCTGACCGTCTCGATGAGTGCTTGGAGGTAGCCGCCGTCGTCGGAGCTCGAGCGATCGCTGTAGTAGTCGCGGCGGTTGGTGTCTGGATCGTGGTCGTCGCTGGAAGGAAGCGTGACCGCGTCGCGCAGGGCGGCGAGGAGAGCGCGGCCGTCGGAATTGGATCCCACCCGCCCGGTTGCAGACTGCTCGCTCAGCACGTCCACGTAGTCGTAGAGAACCTGCAGCGCGACAAGCGCCTCGACCACCTGGGCGCGCTGCGTTGCAGGCGCGAGCGTCCCGAGCGTCGCAGCGACCTGCGCGTTGAACTCCTCATCGCGCAACTTGCCGAGCGCCAGAGCACGTAGCTCGGGGTCCGGGATCGCCCGCGCGGCCTGCGCCCAGCGGGCCAGCTGCGCGCGCACGATCGGCGCGACCGTGGTCCAGTAGCGCACGTTCGCGCGTACGAGCGCGAGACTGGCGCTGGCCAACGCCGCCAGCCCGGCTGCCCCCACGAACGCACGTCGCGCCGGAATCGAGCCCGTCGCTGGATGGGAGATCGCGCCGGCCCGCTCCGCGGAGGTCGGGAGGTTCGCGCGCTCGGCGGCGGGCTGGTGAAGCATGGTCTGCTTGGCGCTAGTCATTGAGCCCAAACATCGGATCGACGTGGGCCGCTCGCCACGCGGGAATGGCTACGAATGCCAGCACGACGGCCATCACGAACAGGAACAGCTCGAGCGGCCTGAAGCTCGCGGTCAGGCTCGCGACGGGGAAGCCGGTGATGTGTTTCAGATAGGCATCGATCACGACCTGGCCGTAGATCCCGGCGAGCGCCCCGGTCACGCAGCCGCCGAGGAGGACCAAGAACGACTCGACGAGCAGGATGATCCACAGCCGACGCGGCTTCACGCCGGAGCGCTGCCGTTTCGCGAGCGAGGCTCGGCGCTGCCACACGGCCGAGGTCCCAGCCGTCCACAGTGCGAAGATCGCCGCGACCAGCAGCAGCGTCGAGATTTCCCCGAGCTGGCCGAGCCCTTCGCTCGCCAGCGCATCGATGCTCGCTTCCCGCTCGGCGGCGGTCGACACTTCCAGGCCGTTTTGAGTTCCCGCCCGCCCGCCCCCAGCCACGCCGAGGGTGCGCGCGATTGCGCTTCGCGCGCGTGGGACATTCGTTCCGGGCCGCAGCTGGACCCCGAGCGCGGTGGGCGCGGTGCTCGCCCAGAAATGACTGTAGTCGGCGGTGCTCATGAAGATCACACCCGGGGGCCAAGCGAGGTTGGTCGTGGTTGCGGCGATCCTGAAGCTCGCCTCGCCACTTGGGGTCGGCAGCCTGAGTGTGCCTCCGATACCCACATGCGCTTCTTCGGCGATCTGCTTTGAGACGGCGATCCAGCCATAACCCACCGTCCCACCCCCGACCCTACGCTTCGCTTCGGGGGGAACAGGATACGCCGCGCTTGAGACGAAGCTCCCGCCCGCACCTTCCCCAAGCCGCGCGATCGCATGGCTCGCGTTACCGCCTGTCACCTGACTTTCCAGCACCTTGCGGTTGGCGCCCGCCGGCCGCGCGATCACCCACACGCGGCGATTGTCCAGCTGCAGGAAGCCACCCTGGAACGTGCTGACGCTGGCGACGCCGGGTACCTGGGCGATGCGCGCAGCTTGGCCGTTATCGACGAAGTCGCTCGTCGCCTGGTTATCGTCGGGGTTTGAGACCCAGATGCTCGCGTCGGCCGAATAGCTGTGGGCAAAGCCGTGGATGCCACGCAAGAGATCGTCGCGCGCACCGCCGAGCGCGACGGAGCCGAACAGCGCGACGGCGCCCGTCGCGGCGAGGGCGAGTGTGCGCAGGGTGGTGGCTTTCAGCGGCGTCAGCGCGACTTCGAGAATGTTGAGCCGCCTGTACCGATCGCTACAGGCACGGGCCAGGCGCAACACTCCCACGAATGCGAGCGGCACGATGCAGACGGACGCGAGCGCGAGCACCGCGCACGCGAGCAGCGCGAGCGAGGGCGCGAGCACGAACAGCACGGTCGCGAGCACCAGCAGGATCGCGGCGGCGAGGGCGAGACTGCGTTGCGCCTGGCCGCTGAGGGCGTTGCCGGGCACACCGCCCTGTGCGTAGACGGCGTTGAGCGCCTGACCGCCGCGCAGGTCGAGCAGGGGGACCGCCGAGGCTATGCAGGTGGCGAGCACCCCCCCGACAAACACGAGCAGGACGGTCGAGGTGGCGATGTTGGTGGCATTGCCGAGCGTGAACGCCTCGGCGAGATAACCCGTCGACTCGTGAAAGACGCCGCGTGAGAGCAGGTAGCCGCCGAGGACGCCGACGGCGGACGCGAGGATCCCCAACAGCAGCGCCTGGGATGCGAGCATCTGCACGATCGCCGTGCTGCGCGTGCCCTTCACGCGCAGCCGAGCGATGCTCTGGCGGCGCTCGGGAGCGGTCAGCAGCAGCGCGTTGAACGCGAGCAGTAACCCGAGCAGGGCGCTGATCGCGGCGAAGAACTCGCTCGCTTGGTTTGCGGGCGCCAACGCGAGCTTCAAGGCCGCGACATCCTGGTCGGCCGCACTCACCGATGGGATCCCGCCACCCGCCCCCGCAGCCGCTCCGCCGGCGACTGCTCCTAGCTCGGAGCGCACCGCGGCTTCGCGGCCGGGCGCCACCTGTACGAGGATCCGCGAGACGCGACCCGGCAGGCCGGCCAGACGCTGCAGGTCCGCCAGCGGCATCACCGCCACCTGCGCCTGTGAGAGCGCGCCGAAGGTTTCGTGGCCGAGCACGGCGGAGACCTTGATCTGAGTGGCGCTCCCGCGCAAGTCGAGTGTCACCAACCCGGCCTGGTGGGTAGGGACTCCATTCCCATTCGCGAGTCCGAGGGCGCGTGCGGTCGTCGTGGAGAGCCCCAGACCGCCGGGTGAGAGGGTGGCTATCGGCAGCCTGTGGGCCAGCCCGTCGAGCACCACGAGGCTTGTATCCGCCCCCGCAAGATCCACTGTGACCCGCTTGCCGTCGGCTGCGCGAATCGTCGCGGTCTGTTCGAGGATCGGCGCGGCCTGCTTGACGCCGGGGAGGTCCTCGACGCGCGCGAGCAGTCCTTCTTCGAAGCCATCTGAGCTGCGCGCGCGTACCTGTAGAGACGCTGGCCCGATCACCGCATGGACGACTTCGCCGGCGGAGCCCGCGATGCTCGAGCTGGCGATCGTGCTCGCGAGCACCAGTGCCACCGCGATCGCGACGCCGACGCCCGCGAGCAGCTCCTGGACGAGGTGGACGCGCAACCGCCGGCGATAGAGGTACACCAGCATCGAAAACGGCATCAAGGCGCGCGCCTTCACGGGCTTGGGAATTCGCTGAGCGTGCCGTCGCGCAGCGTCATGCGCCGGCCGGCGAGGGCCGCGACCTCGGGGTCGTGGGTGACGAGTAGCACGCAGGCGCCAGAGTCATCTGCGATTTCCGCCAGCAGCTGGACGGTCTGGAGGCTCGCGTCGCTGTCGAGGTTGCCGGTCGGCTCGTCGGGGAGGATCAGCTTCGGCTCGGTCGCGAGCGCGCCCGCGAGTGCGACGCGCTGGCGCTGGCCGGCGGACAGCTCCTCGGGGGTGTGCGCCAGCCGATCGCCGAGGCCCACGCGCTCCAGGTATTCCGTTGCGCTGGCCTCCGCCTCGCGCCTGCCGACGCCGCCCAGCATCAGATCCATCGCCGCGTTCTCGACCGCGGAGACGTGCGACATCAGCCTCGCGGTCTGGGAGATGAAGCCGACTTCCCGCATGCGGAAGTCGCACGCCTGATCGCTCGAGAGCGAGCCGATGTCCTGTCCGCCGAAGCGGATCGTCCCCGCGTCCGGTTTCAACAGCGCGGCGATCAGCAGCAGCAACGTCGTCTTGCCGGAGCCCGAGGGCCCTTGCACGGCCACGATCTCGCCCGGTGCGATGCTCAGGCTGACCCCGTCGAGGGCGGACACCTCATCCGCGGCTCCGCGATAGTGCTTGACGACACCCTCCAGCTCAAGCATCTCCGTGTACCTCGAGCGCTACCTGGACCGCTGGGAGTGTTGGTATCGACAGAGCCTGGGCCGAGCCTTGGCTCACGCGGTGGCCTCGCGCAGCAACTGATGGACCGAGGGAAGCTCGGGATCGACGCTGCCCGCCAATACGCCACCCCGGATCAGCAGCTTACGGTCGACGTTTGGGGACCCGGTGCTTTCGCTGGCGCTCATCAGGACGGCGATCCCGTCGTCGGCCAGCGAGCGCAGCAGCGTAAGGATGTCGCCCTGCTCGAGTAGATCGACGCCGATCAGCGGCTCGTCGATCACCAGCAGCGCGGGCTCGAGCACGAGCGCTTGCGCGAGGCCGACGCGCACGGCCTCGGTGCCGTCGAGCTCGCCGAAGGGGTGCCCGGCGCAAGCGGCGGCGCCGACGCGCTCCAGCGCCTCCCGCGCGCGCGCCTGCGCGTCAGCGTGGCCGACGCCGCGGGTACGCGGGGCGATTATCAGCTCCTCGAGCACGACGCCCGCTTCGCGGTCCGCGCCCGCGTGGGCGCAGTACCCGATCCCGTCGCCCAGCGCGCTGCCGCTGCGCCCGCCGAGCTCACGTCCGGCGAAGCGCACGACGCCCGAGTCCGGTGGCTCGATGCCCGCGGCGATCCGCAGCAGCGTGGAGCGCCCGGAGCCGCGCATGCCCAAGAGCGCAACCAGTTCGCCTGCGTGCAGCGTCATCGACACATCGTCGAGCACCACGCGCTCGGAGCGTCCATCTTGGTGGCGCTTGCAGACCCGCTCCAGGGCGAGCAGCGTCATCGCAGCGCTACCCGGTCGACCGCCGGAGCAGCCTTCGCGCTCGCTCCAGGCGCCGCCTGAGCGTCGATCGCCGCTTCGAGCTTGGCGCGTGTGTACGTGGTCCACGTGAGCGCCACTCCCGTCTCCAACTGCTTTGCGTGCTCGGCCAGCTCGCGCGCGAGCACGGACGCGCGGTCGAGCGCCGGCGGCGCCTGCTCGCGCTCTGAGAGCAGCGCGCGCTCGTAGTGGTCGACCACGACGAGCGCGTCAGGCGGGGGCAGCGCCCCTACCTGGAGCGCGAGCAGCTCCAACTGCTGGCGCTCCTGCGTAACTTGGGCGATCAGCCACTCCCGGTAGGCGGGCACGGCCTCGGCGCGCGCCCGGTAGCGAGGTTTTGGCTGTGGCGGCTCCTGGCGCGGCTGGGCGTCCGCCGGGAGCGCTTCGATCAGCCCCCGCTCCTCCAAGGCTTTGAGCGCTTTGTAGATCGGGCGTTGGTGGGGGACCTCGATCAAGCTCCCGTAGGTGCGCTGGAAGCGCAGGAACAGGTCGTAGCCGTGTCCCTGACGCTCGATCAGCAGACCCAGCACCCCCCAGTTCACGCGCGAGCGCATCGCGAAGGTGCGCCGCTCGCTGCCGTCTATGAGGACCCTCCCTCCCATCTCCTAAAGCGTATCTCAAGAACCTCCAGTTTCGCAAGCGCTAAGCAGCCTTAAAACTAGGGACATTGTCACTAATAAAAACCTCAGCGGTGACAAAGTCCTTACTGGGCGGGAAAGCACGATCTTGGGTTTGACCTTTTT
>Ga0302235_10001315_pt1 | contig 18709 bp, 18 predicted proteins | sample II_Palsa_N3_3_FD_193577 | JGI IMG/M metagenome (GOLD analysis project Ga0302235, IMG submission 193577) | Peat permafrost microbial communities from Stordalen Mire near Abisko, Sweden - II_Palsa_N3_3 | ecosystem: Environmental > Terrestrial > Soil > Palsa > Peat permafrost | place: Sweden... | reverse complement strand
CGATACCAGTAGGGATGGCGGGGAGTCGCTCCTCACAAGCGCGACGAAGATCCGCCGGTGAAGTGCCGGTGGGTCGCACACCGGGGACGTATGGCGTAGAGTTCTCACCGCCGTCGATCGTCACCCGAGGAGGGGAAAGAAGAGATGGTTCGTAGTGCTGCTGAGCGGGCGTTTCTCCCGACGAGGAACTTGGTTGAGGAAATCGGGGACATGATGTTGTTGACGGGGAGGACCATCTGGTCTGCTCTGCGTCCCCCGTATCCGTATGGCGGTGAGTTCATCTCCCAGTTTCTGTTCGCGGTGCGGTTGTGCTGGTTCCCGATGCTGGTGTCGATCGTGATGCTCGCCTACGGGCCGGCGGGTTTGGAGGCGGCGGGCTTTCTGAAACTGATCGGTGCGCTCGATCGTCTCGGGGGGTTCTTCGTGGTCGCGGCGATCCGCTTGATTGCTCCGCTCACGACCGCTGTCGTGCTCGCGGGTGTCGCGGGCACCGCGATCACGGCGGATCTGGGTGCGCGCAAGATTCGTGAGGAGCTCGACGCGCTGCAGGTGCTGGGTGTGGACCCGGTCAAGAACCTCGTCGTACCACGCTTCCTCGCACTGATGATCGTGACCGGCCTGTTCAACATCTACGGGCTGCTGTTCGGGATCTTCGGCGGCATCGTCACCGCGGTCACAAAGGGCCAGCCGTTGGGACCGTTCTGGACGACACTGCTCGCCAACGTGACGACCACCGACTTGTGGGGGTCGGTGCTGAAGACCACCTTGTTCGGGGCGATCATCGCGATCGTGTGCTGCTACAAGGGCATGTCCGCATCCGGTGGCGCCGAGGGCGTGGGACGCGCCGTCAACCAAGCAGTCGTGATCGCGTTCCTAGCGATCTTCGCGTTCAACTACGTCTTCGAACAGACACTACTCGCCACCCACCCCGAGCTCCTAATCATCAAATGAATGAATGGTTCGCGATGCCGCGCGAATGGATCGCGGCCACGGGTGAGATCGGTCGCTTCTTCAGCACCGTCGTGCGTCAGGTGTATGAGCTGCAGGTGTTTCGCTTCTTCGGCGAGGCGCTGCGTCAGTCGGGCATCCTGATCATCTCCTCGACGCTGGTGATCGTGAGCACCGTGTTCATCTTTGGGTTGACGTGCGGGATCGAGGGCGCGTACTTCACGCAGTCCCAAGGTGCACCGTCGTTCGCGGGTGTCTTCACGGCGTGGTGCAACCTGCGCGAGGCGGCGCCGTTGGTGTTCGGCTACATCATGGCCGCGAAGGTCGGCACGGGCATCGTGGCCGAGCTTGGCGCGATGCGTATCAGCGAGGAGATCGACGCTTTGGAGGTGATGGGCGTCGATTCGATGACGTTCCTCTGCGCAACGAGGCTGCTGGCGGCGTGGATCGTGCTGCCGTTCATCTACATCGTCGCGTTGGGGTCGGCGTTTCTCGCGTCGTACATCGCGGTCGTGCATCAGGTCGCGTCGGTCTCCTCGGGTGGGTATCTGCTGGTCTTCTGGCAGTACCAGAACCCGCTGGACTTCGTGTACAGCATGATCAAGGCGATGACGATGGCCACTACGGTTGTGCTCGTTGGCTGTTACTACGGCTACAACGCCAGTGGTGGGCCTGTCGGTGTGGGTCAGGCGACGGCCAAGTCGATGGTGCTCAACCTGGTGCTTGTTAACCTGATTGGGATGTTGGGCACGCAAATCTTCTGGGGCACCAACGTACGAGCCCCAATCGGGGGTTGAACGATGGTCGAGGACCGACCGGGCGAGGCTGAGAATGAGCCCGAGGAGCTCGAGCCCGCCGAGCCGCAGACGGCGAATGCGGGGGTCACCTTCGAGCCAGCGCCCGAGGACGATCCGGAGGAGTTCCGCTTCCACACGGGTACGACCCACGCCTCGAAGGCGCCGCCCGCGGTCCAGTTCATCGATGTGCACAAGTCGTTTGGGCGCAACCACGTGCTGCGCGGTCTGAACCTGGAGATCCCGGAGGGTCAGGTCTCGATGATCATCGGCCCGTCGGGCACCGGCAAGTCGGTGTGCATCAAGCACATCGTCGGCCTGCTGTATCCCGACGAGGGCGATGTGATCGTGCACGGCCACTCGATCCCGAGCCTGCCCGACGACGAGCTGTTCGAGCTGCGCAAGAAGTTCGGCGTGCTGTTTCAGGACGGCGCGCTGTTCGGGTCGATGAACCTGTATGACAACGTCGCCTTCCCGTTGCGCCAGCACACGGAGAAGAGCGAAGAGGAGATCGCCGAAATCGTCAACCGCCGGATGCGCGAGGTCGGCCTGGGGGGCGAGGGCACGAAGATGCCCAACGAGCTCTCCGGCGGGATGCGCAAGCGCGCCGGCTTCGCGCGCTCGCTGGTGCTCGACCCCGAAATCCTGCTGTTCGACGAGCCCGACTCCGGCCTTGACCCGGTTCGCACCGCGCTGCTGTGCGAGCTGATCAAGGAAGTCCACGCGGAGAACGGCGGGGCATATGTGGTGATCACCCACGACATCATGAGCGCGCGGCGCGTCGGCGAACACATCTCGGTCCTGTGGAAGGGCAAGGTCGTCGAGTCGGGGCCGGCGGCTGAGCTGTTCGCAAGCGAGAACCCCTTCGTTCGCCAGTTTCTCTCGGGCGAAGCGCAGGGTCCGCTCGGTATGGAGTGAGCCCCGCCCGGCTCCTAGCCGCCCTTACGAGCGGCGCTACCAGAAGGCCGGTGCTGGTGATCGCGGTTGCGACCGTGCTCGGGGTGGTGGGCGCAGCGTTTGCTCTGCGACTCACACCGACGGCGGCGACAAGCACGTTTGTGTCGAGCTCCAGTCCCGAGTACAGGGCCACCCAGCAGTTCTACAAAAACTTCGGCGAAGAGCCGATCGAGGTGCTCGTCAAAGGCGACCTGCAGCAGCTCGTGCTCAGCTCGGACGTCGACCGGCTGGTGGGGTTGGAGGGGTGCCTGTCGGGCAACGTGCCCGCGCAGGCGCTCGCTCAGGAGGGCGGCGTGGACGGACCGTGCGGGCAGCTCGCAAAGGCAAAGACGGTGAAGGTGGTGTTCGGGCCCGGGACGTTCATCAACGAGGCGGCCGAACAGATCGACGAACAGCTGACCAATCAGACCACGCAGGCCGAAGCCGCGGCCAAGCAGGCAGACGTTGTCGTGCGCAAGGCGGCGCTCGCGCGCGGGGAAAGCACTGAAGAAGCGGATAAGCTCGCCGCGCAGGCGAGCTCGATCACGCTCGCGCGCTTCAAGGAGGGCCTGGCGACGTTGGCGCTGCAGTACGGGCTCACCGCGCGGCCGAGTCTCGACGACCCGAGCTTCGTCTCGGCGCTGGTGTTCGACTCGAACAAGCCGGCGGGCACACCGAAGGCGCGCTTTGCCTACCTGTTCCCGAGCCGCGAAGCGGCGTTGATCTCGGTGCGCTTGAAGGCCGGTCTGAGCGAAGCCGAGCGGACGCACACGATCGCGCTGATCCGCCAGGCGGTTGCGATGAAGCAGTGGCGGTTGCAGCACGGGGAGAGTTACCTGATCACCGGCCAGCCGGTGATCGTCGCGGATCTGACGGGAAAGATCACGCACTCGATCGAGCTGCTGCTGGTGGCGGTAATGCTGGTGATGGCGCTCACCCTCAGCCTGATCTTCCGGGGACGGCCACGGCTGTTGCCGTTGGGGATCGCGCTGCTCGCCGCCGCGCTCACGTTCGGCGCTCTGTCGGTCGTGGGGGCGTCGTTGACAGTGGCCTCGATTGCCGTGCTGCCGGTGCTGGTGGGGCTGGCGGTGGACTACGCGATCCAGTTCCAGTCGCGCGTGGAGGAGGCTTTTGAAGAGGAGGCCCATAGACCCGACGCCCACCCACTCCAGGCAGAGGAGGCGCGCGCGGCGGTCAGGCGCGCGGCCGACACGGCCGCGCCGACGATCGCCACGGCCGGGCTCGCGAGCGTCGCGGCGATGCTGGTCCTGTTGCTCTCGCCGGTGCCGATGGTACGGGGCTTCGGGCTGTTGCTGGCGGTGGGCGTCGTGATCGCGTTCCTGTGCGCGCTGACCGCGGGATCGGCCACGCTCGTGCTGGCCGAGCGCCGAGCGATCGCACGGAGTGGGACCGGACGGAGAGGGGCCGGACCGCGAGCGAGGAGTGTGGATCTGGGAGCGTTCGGCGTGTCGCTGGGCGCGGCCTGGCGCGGAGCGCGCGAGCTGCTGCTGGAGAATCCGGTCAATCGTTTCGTGGGAAGGGTGGCGCTGGTGCAGGCCCCACGCCGGCCGGGGCGCGTGCTCTGTGTGGGGTTGGCGCTGGCGGCGCTCGGCTGGGGCCTGGATACGCAGACGCACGTGGAGACCAACATCGAAAAGCTGGTACCCCAGAACCTTCAGTCGCTGCAGAACCTGGACGCGCTTGAGCGCGCCACCGGCGTGGGGGGGCAACTCGACCTGTTGGTCAGCGCGAAGGATCTGACCAAGCCGGCGACGATCGAATGGATGAGCTCGTATGAGAGCGCGATGCTGAAGCGCTTCGGCTACAGCTCCACGCGCGGCTGCGGGCAGGCGCGGCTGTGCCCGGCGTTCTCGTTGCCGGACCTGTTCGCCGGAACCTCCACGACCGCCAAAGCGCCGAAGCTCACGCAGGCCGATGTGCAGGGCCTGCTCGACGCGATCCCGCCATACTTCTCCCAGGACGTGATCACCCCCGATCGCCGCACGGCGACGCTGGCGTTCGGCATCCGACTGATGTCCCTGCAACAGCAGCAGCAACTGATCGAAGCGATGCGCGCGAGCCTGCATCCGCCGGCGGGGGTGAGTGCGCGGCTGGTCGGCCTGCCGGTCTTGGCGGCCCAGTCCGGAACACAGGTGGCCTCCCCATGGCGACGCCTCCAGGCCCTGCTGATTGGACTGGCGGCGGTCGCACTGGTGCTCTTGATCGCCTTCCGCGGCGACCGCCGCCGGGCGCTCGTGCCGCTCGTGCCGATTGCGCTGGCGACGGGGTGGTCGGCACTGATCCTGTTCGCGGTGAGGGTGCCGCTGAACCCGATGTCGGTTACGCTCGGAGCGCTGGTGATCGCGATCTCCACCGAGTTCAGCGTGCTGCTGTCCGAGCGCTACCGCCAGGAGCGTTTACTTGGGCTTGACGCGATCGAGGCGTTGCGCCGCACCTACGCGCGCACGGGCGCCGCGGTCGCGGCCTCGGGGGTGACGGCGACCGCTGGCTTCGGCGTGCTCGTGCTCTCGGACATCCGCATGCTCCGCGACTTCGGGCTGGTGACGCTGATCGACCTGACCGTCTCGCTGGTGGGGGTGCTGGTGGCGCTGCCGGCGGCGCTGATGCTTGCGGAGCGGCCACGAGCGATCGCCGTCCGCGTCCCGCCTCTGCGCCGGATACGGCGAGACGGGCGCACACGTCATGAGTCAGTCTGAGCCCACCGGCCCGCGCTACGGGCGCTACGTGGGCCTCTTGGGGGTGCTGATCGCGGTGCTGTTCGTGATCAACACGACGCTGAGCAACTCGCACGGTGTCGGGGGCATCGCACCCGGCCACAGGCTGGCGCCGTTCGCCGTGCCGCTCGCGCTGGGTGCGGTGAACGGCGACGCCGATATTGCCACCCACGCCGACGATGGCGAAGCCGGGAAGCGTCCCGCCTGCGCGGTGAGGGGGCCGGGGATCCTGAACGTCTGCGAGCTTTACGAACAGGGGCCGGTGGTGCTGGCGCTGTTCATCGACGCGGGCTCCTGCCCGCGCACCCTGAGCGAGATGCAGGCGCTTGCGCCCTCCTTCCCGGGCGTGCGTTTCGCGGGGGTGGCGCTGGAGGGCGAACGGGTGAAGCTGCGCGCGTTGATGCGAGCGCGGAGTCTGGGCATCCCGATCGGCTTCGATCGCGATGGGGCGCTGGCGGCGCTCTACGACGTGGTGAGCTGCTCGCAGGTGAACTTCGCCTATCCGGGAGGTGTCGTGCAGAGCAGGCCGCTGCTGGAAGTACCGTCGTCGGCGACGTTGCGCACGCGTGTGAGCGAGTTGGTGCAGGCGGCGCGCGCGCGCGGGTACAGGACACGGCTGCCGTGAACCCCGATTCGTCATCCGCCGGGAGCGAGGGGCGGGCGGGAGCGGAGCCCGAGCTCCCGGAGCTCGAGCTGGGGTGGCGTGCGCGCGAGCTCGAACAGGATCTGCCCGAGCTGGGACTTGTGATCGCACAGGTATGGGTCGGCCGTCCCGGGTCGCTGAGGGCCCGCTCGACGCCAGGGATCGAAGATCGCCTGCGCGAACTGTCCAACCGCTTCCGGGGGGCGCGGGCGGTGGCGGTCCGCAGCGAGCCGGTGCCGGCGGCTTACCGGGTGTTCTTCCGCCAGATCGGCCTTGACCCCGACGTGGTACGCACGCCGATCGAGGCGGTTGCGCTCGAGCGGATGTTGCGTGGCGGCTTCCTCTCCAGCGGTCTGCTCGAGGACATCCTGCTGATCGCGCTGGTGGACACCGGCGTGCCGGTGTGGGCGCTCGATGCAGAGGTCGTGAACGGTCCGCTCGGTATCCGCGCGAGCAGCGAGGGCGAGCCCTTGGGAGGGACCGCCGGCGCCCCAGCGCTGCCGGCCGGCCGGCTGGTGGTGGCGGACGCTTCGACGGCGCTGGCTTCACTGTTCGGCGAGCTGGCTTCGGGGCATGAGGCCAAAGCCGGTACGCACCGATTGACGCTGTTCGCGATCCAGGTGGCCGGTGTGCCTTCGCTGTACGTGGAGCAGGCGCTGTGGACATGCCGCACGGCGCTGGAAGCACCCTGAGGACACTGGTAGACTCGGCGATTCCGGTACCAGGAGGAGATCGGTATGACCCAGTCCGGGCTTGTCATAGATCGTGAGCGACCAGCTATCGAGGCCGCCTCAGTCGCGAGCCCTCGTCAGGTCGAGGTTGGTGAGCGTGACGCTCGCAATGCCCTGAGGAGGCAGATCGGAAAGCTCGAGCGCGAAAGCTCGGCGATCGTCGCCAATGGGTTCCCGCACATCTCCCCGGCGGACGTGCCAGAGCTCCCGGGCGATCTCGCCGCCGGCCCCTGCCTGCTCACGCTCGCGGAGCTGGAGCGGATGCGCGACCGCCTGGCCTGCAACACACAGGACCTGCACCGGCTCGCCGCCGAGCGGGTCGAGCACGAGCGCCGCGCGCGCGAGCTGCTGGACGGGATGAAGCTCGAACCGGGCCGCTACAAGTTCGTACGTCTGCCCGTGCGGGATCTGGGCCAGGGGGGGTGCGGGGTGTGGGAGGTGCGTCCACGGCTCGGGCTGATCGGGATGCTGGCCGGGTGGTGGCACGTCAAGCTCTCCTCCGGCTGTCCATTACCCAAGGGGCCGCGCACGGTGCGCGGCCCCGGATTCCTCAGTGACTGAGCGCCATCGCGCGATGCTCACGCGGAGCATGGTGCGCTGATATCCCAAATGGCCGGTTGTAGAGCTCGGCGGCCTGATCGCTGTCGCGGCGCGCCTCGGCGGCCTCCGTGCAGCTCGGTGGAACGGCGGTGAGCATCGCCGCGAGCGTGCGGCGCTGGCGGTCGGTCATCGATCCGACGGTCTTCTTCTCGGACATCGCGATCTGGGCGAGAAATTTGCGACAACGTGTCTGACCCCAGCGACGCTGACTCATCAACAGGTCGGCGACCGCCATCGAGTCGGCCTCCCACGGGCAGTCGAGGATCACCTCGGCTACGCAGAGATCGCCCAGCGCGACCCGGCGCTTAAGCTCGGCGCGGGCCAGGCGGACCTGATTGGCGCGTTCCAGGGCGCGCATGTACTGCGGACCGGCAGGGGCGATCGTCGCTGTCGCGTTCATGTGAGCACTCTCCCCGTTGCCGCCGCGAGCTACGCGGCGGGCAACATCCTTGCTTGAATTTTGACGGGTATGCGCTCACCACAGCCGCCTGAAGACGATCCGCGACAAATCGCGAATGATCCCGATAATCGGCCCCCGTTCCTAAGGGACGAACTTCAGACGGTCGTGCAGAGCGCTCCATGAAGCTACGTCAGGACGGGGTTCGCGGTCAACAGCGCGAGCGCGGTTCGTGCGCTAGAAGCGACCTTTTTTCTTGCCCGAAGGACTTGTGAAGAAATGGACAAGCGCAATCGACTGGTGGAACGCCGACCGGCGAGGGCTCAGGTCTGTTCCAGGGCGGGCAGCGGGCCGTGCGCGGCCTCGAACTCGGACTTGACCCGCGCGAAGACAGCGAGCGCCCGATCGAGCACGGCGCGGTCGTGGGTGGCCATCAGGCTGGTCCGCAGCAGCGCCCCGCCCGGCGGCACGGCGGGGTGCAGCGCGCAGTTGGTGAAGACCCCGCCGTCGTACAGGGCGCGCCACAACAGCGCCGCCTTCCAGTCGTCGCCGACGAGCACGGGGACGATCGGCGTGACGACGGTCTCGACGGGAGCGTCCTCGCCCGGGCCGAGCCGCACGGGCTCGCCGCTGAGCACGTGGAAGCCGAGCGCGCGCAGGCCGGCGGCGAAGTAGCGTGCCTGCTCGAGCACGGCCGCCAGCAGGGGCGGGCCTTCCGGCGAGCGGATGATCCGCAGCGCGGCGAGCGTCGCGCCCAGTGCGGCGGGGACCGAGGAGGCGGTGAAGAGGAACGCGCGCGAGGAGATCCGCAGGTAGTCGATCACGTCAGCCGGGCCAGCGACGAAGCCGCCACAGGAGGCGAAGGACTTGGAGAAGGTGCCCATACGCAGGTCGACGCGCTCCTCGACCCCCAAGAGCTCGGCGGTCCCGGCGCCGCGCGCCCCCAGCACGCCGGCGCCGTGGGCCTCGTCGACCATCAGACGCGCGCCGTAGCGGGCGCAGAGCTCGACGATGTCGACCAGGGGTGCGACGTCGCCCTCCATCGAGAAGACGCCGTCGACGACCACCATCACGCCGCCGCCGTCCCCCTCCGCGCGGGAGAGGGCGCGCTCTAGCTTGTCCATGCGGTTGTGGCGGTAGGGGCGCATCTTCGCCTTGGAGAGCAGCACGCCGTCGAGGATCGAGGCGTGGTCGCCGGAGTCGACGATCACGGTGTCGGAGGGACCGAGCAAGGTCCCGAGCGTGCCTACGTTCGCTTGGTGGCCGGTGGTGAAGACGATCGCGTCGTCGGTATTCATCCACTCGGCCAGCTCGCGCTCGAGCTCGAGGTGCAGGGGAGTGGTGCCGTTGAGCAGGCGCGAGCCGGTGAGGCCGGTGCCGTAGCGGTGCAGGGCGTCCTCGGCGCCCTTCATCACACGCTCGTCGGCGGTCAGGCCGAGGTAGTTGTTGGAGGCAAGCATGATCCGCGGCGAGCCCTCCATCTCGACGACGGGCATGGCCGGGGACTCGACGGTCCGGAAGTAGGGCATCAGGTCGGCCTCGCGCGCTGCGCGCAAAAGCTCCTCGCGCTCGTGGCCGCGGACCTTGGCGAAGACGTCTGTCGAAGTGGGCATATAGGGTCTGGGCCAGTGAGCGTGTCTGAGCGAACAGCAGCCGTCCAGGTCACTCCGGTCTCGGGCAGGGGAGACCTGAAAGCGTTCATCGACCTGCCGTTCAAACTGCATGCTAACCACCCGCTGTGGATCCCCCTGCCGAAGCTCGAGCGCTGGCTGTTCTTGAACCGGCGGATGAACGCCTTCTTCAGCCACGGCGAGGCCGAGTACTTCCTCGCCTGGCGCGATGGGCGGATCGTGGGACGGATCACCGCGCAGGTCAACCACGCGTTCAATGACCACCAGAAGAAGAACTGGGGCTGGTTTGGCTTCCTCGAGTTCGAGGACGACCAGGAGGTGCTCGAGGCGCTGCTCGCCGCGGCCGAGTCGTGGCTTCGTGCGAAGGGCACGGAGCGGATGGTGGGGCCGGCGGATTTCTCGATGAACGAAGAGAGCGGCATCTTGATCGAGGGCTACGAGTTGCGTCCGATGATCAAGCAGCCATGGCACCCGCCCTACTACCAGCAGCGCATGGAGCAGGCGGGGATGGAAAAGGCGATGGACCTGCTGATGTGGAAACTGGAGGTCGAAGATCGCGGCAAGGTGCTGCCGGTGATCTGGGAGCTGGCGGAGAAGGCACAGTCAGAGCACGGGATCAGGGTGCGCCCGATGAAGAGGCGCCAGCTGCGCAAAGACATGGACTCCTTCGCTGAGGTCTACAACGCCGCGTGGGCGAACAATTGGGACTTCGTGCCGTACTCGAAGAAGGATCTCGATGCCTACGCGCAGGAGATCCAGCTGGCGTTCGACAAGCACTGGTGCATGATCGCCGAGAAAGAAGACACGGGCGAGGTGGTCGGGATGGCGATGACGTTCCCCGACCTCAACCAGGTGCTCGAGAAGATGAACGGCAAGTTCCTGCCATTCGGATGGTGGCACTTTTTGAACAAGGGCAAGATCATGACGCGGGTGCGCGTGGGCTTCCTCGGCGTCAAGCCCGAGTATCAGCACACGGGCGTCGCGGCGAAGCTCTACCAGCTGCACTTCGATGCGGCTGAGAACCGTCCGCAGAAGGGCGGGGAGATGGGCTGGATCCTCGAGACGAACACGTCGATGAACAGGGGCATGGAAGCGATGGGCGGGCAGATCGTCAAGCGCTACCGGGTCTACGAGAGGGAGTTGTAAGGGGGGACGAGCCGCTTCACTCCGAGCACCACAGGGACCGGCCCGATCGAGTCTGGGTGGAGCAACAGAGCACTTTCGACACCGGCTCACCCCCAATGCACCGGGTCGGCGCCGTTAAGCGGTCTGGGCGGCCGCGTACACTGCGCGGGATGGGTGACACCGAGGAAGTCGATGCGCTGCCGGTGCTCGCGGACGAGCCGACCGTGATCGCATCTCCGGCCGGCACGCTCCCGGCGCAAGCAGGACCGGGCCGCGCCGTCGTGCCGGCTGTGCAGGCCGCCGCCGTGGCGGCCGGGGGGTTCGTGGCGGGGGCGGCCGTCGTTGGTCTCGTGCATCGACGGCGCCGGCGCACGGCGCTCACGAAGGGTCGCCGTGCCGGGCGACTGAGCCGCGACGGGCGCTCCGCGAATAAGGCCGGCGAACTCTTGCAGATCGTAGGCAGCCGATCGCTGCTCGTGGACGTGCATTTGCTGGGCGGCGAGCGCTGAGCGACCTGGTCGAGCTACGCGAGGAAGTGAGGCCGGAGGGCCCGTTCCGGCTGCCGAGGCGCAATGGCATGGACGGCGTGATGCGCCGCCGTGGCGGCGTGTTGGAACGCTTGTTGCATCACGAGGAGGAGCCGGTGGTGGTGCGGATCGCGCAGACGGCGCACGACAGCGTCCTGTTCGGCGCGCGCGCACGAACGCAGGTGGCCGCGAGGTACGGAATCGCAAGGATGCGGTTTGCGCTCGGGGTCGACGATGACCTGGGGGCCTTTCATCGCCGCTTCGCAAACGACCAAGTGATCGGGCGCTCGGTGCGGGCGCGCCCGTGGTTGCGGGTGGGACGTCGCCCGGAGCCGTTCGAGGCGCTCGTGTGGGCAGTGTGCGAGCAGCTGATCGAGTACGAGCGCGCGGCAAAGATCCAGAGTCGCCTGGTCACGCGTCTGGGACGGCGCTGGACGGGCAGCGGGGAGGGGACGTGGGCAGGCGGGTTGCGCGATCTGCCGACGGCCGCGAAGCTGAGCGCGACGGCGCCGGCGCTGATCGAGTCCTGCGATCTCGCGGCGGCGCGCGCGATCGCGTTGAGAAGGGCGGCGCGCGAGGTTGCGCGGGGGCGCGTGAACCTGCGCGACCCCGCCGAACACGAGCGTGGCTGGAGGCGGCTGCGCGCGATCGCGGGGATCGGCGCGTGGACCGTCGAGATGATGGCGCTGTGCGGCCAGGGCCGCTACGACCAGCTGCCCGCCGGCGATCTCGGCCTGCTCGAGATGGTCGGACGCAGGCTTAGCGGTGGTGATCCCAGAGCCCGCGCGCAGGAGCACGAGGTGCGCGCGTTCTTCGCAGGCTACGGCGAGTGGGCCGGCCTCGCCGCCGTGCATATGCAGGGGCTGTAGAGCCCTTATTCTTCGCTCTTCCCGATCCCTTCCCCCGGCAGGAACTCGTTGGTGAACGGCGGCAGGGCGGTGTCGTTTGGGTTGCGGTGGAGCAGCCCGTGGGTGAACATCCAGTTGCCGAAGGCCGTCCACGCCGTGGGGTTCTGGTAGCCGTAGGGGTTGCCACCGGAGGGGAGCACCGCGGGCAGCGTCTGTTCGATCGAGGCGAGCTGCAGCTTTCCTTCGAGCGACGGGTTGGCCTTCACGAGCAGCGCCGCCGCGGCGGCCGGGTCGGCCCGCACGGAGCGCTCGCCGCGGGTGAGCGCCTGCAGGAACGCGCGCAGGTCCTGGCCGTCCAAGCGCGCCTGTTCTTCGCGGACGACCAGGACGAGCTCGTTGTAGGTGGGGATGCCGGCCTGGTCGACCGGGATCGTGACGGGGTGCTTGTGCAGCAGCTGGAGCTGGAGCGACTCGTAGTTCCAGTAGCCGCCCAGCGTGGCGGCGACCTTGCCGGAGAGCATCGCGGGGACGAGGTTGAAGCCCACGTTCACTTCGTGCACCGAGGACGGATTGACGCCGGCGCTCTGCAGGGCGGACTTCAGCTCGGCCGCCTGGTAGGGGATGCCCGCCGTGCCGACGGTCTTGCCGGCGAGGTCGGCGACCTTCGAGATATGCGACGAGGGCAGCGCGATGATCGACGTCAGCGGCCGCTGGACGAGCGCCGCGACCGAGACCAGTTTCAGGCCTTCGTCGCGGGCGAGCAGCAGCTCGGGCTCGTAGGAGATCGCCATATCCACCTTGCCGGCCGCCAGCAGCTTCAGCGGTTCGGCGGTTTCGGCGGGGACCACCGGCTTGACTTCAAGCCCCGCGGCGCGGAAGTCGCCGGCGGCCAAAGCGGAGTAGAGCGGCGCGTGGTCGGCGTTGGGGAACCAGTCGAGCATCACCGTGAAGGACTTGGTTCCAGGCGCGGTGATCGTGTCCTGCTTGGCGCCGCAGGCGGACAGGGCAAGGGCGCAGGCGACGGCGAGCACAGCGGCGAGTCTGATCTTCAACGGAGGTCTCCTCTTGATTGGTTGGCCCACGGCGCCAGGCGGCGCTCGACCAGGGAAAGGGTGTAGAAGCAGGCGATCGCGAACGCGAACAGCACGACCGCGGCCGCGTAGGCGCGCGCGGTCTGGAGCGAGGAGAGGTCGGCGTTGATCTCGTGGCCCAGCCCGGCGTAGGCGCCGGAGGTGGCGGTCTGGGACTCGGCAATGTAGGCGCCGATCACGCCGACGGTGACGGCGATCCGTGCGCCGCTGATCGCGGCGGGCAGCGCCGCGGGGAGCTCGGCGAAGCGGAAGGCCTGCAGGCGCGAGGCGTCGAGCGTGCGCAGCAGCTTGAGCTGGTCGGGGTCGACGGCGGCGAGCCCGTCGACGGTCGTGACCACGACTGGGAAGAAGCAGATCAGGACGATCACGATCAGCTTGGGGAGCAGACCGAAGCCCAGCAGGAAGACGAGTAAAGGGGCGATCACCGCGATCGGCACCGCCTGGGAGCCGACCGTGAGCGGATAGAACGCGCGGCGCAAAGGGGGGGAGAGGTGGATCAGCACGCCGAGCGCGAACCCGAGCGCCAAAGCGAGCGCCAGCCCAAGCACGACCTCCTCGGCGGTGACGGCGAGGTTGTGAGAGAGCAGCCCGGCGTTGGACCACAGCGACTGCGCGATCGTGTGGGGCGCCGGGAGGATCGAGGGGCTGGTCGCGCCCGAGTCGGCGTAGAGCTCCCAGGCGCCGAGCAGAGCGAGGACGAGCACGAGTGCCGGCAGGGCGTTGACGACGCGGCGCCTCACGAGTCGCCCATCCCCAGCGCGGCCAAAGCGCGCTCGCGCAACGCGAGGACAGTCACATCGGTGCGCGAGCGGGGGTGGGGAAGGTCCACCTCGATCTCTGCGCGCAAACGGCCGGGCCGGGGTGAGAGCACCGCGACGCGGTCGGCGAGCACGATGGCCTCCTCGACGTCGTGGGTGACGAGCACGACGGCGCGCGGCTCGCGCTCCAGGGCGCGGCCCAGCCAGGCCTGCATCTCCGCGCGCGTGATCGCGTCGAGCGCGCCGAATGGCTCGTCGAGGCAGAGGACGGACTTGCCGGAGAGGAGTGTGCGCAGGAACGCGACGCGCTGGCGCATGCCGCCGGAGAGCTCATGTGGGTGGGCGGCCTCGAATCCCTCCAAACCGAGCTCGGCGAACAGCTCCGCCGCCCGTGCGCGGGCCTCGGCGCGCGGCAGCCCGGCGATGCGCAGCGCGAGCGCGGCGTTGTCGAGTGCGGAGAGCCACGGCAGCAGCAGGTCACGCTGGGGCATCAGCGCCGCCGGGGAGCACTGAAGGACGCCCCGATCGGGCGCTTGCAGGCCGCAGATCAGCTCCAGCAGGGTGGTCTTGCCGCAGCCGCTCGGGCCGACCACCGCGAGCAGTTCGCCGTGGTCGGCGTGCAGCGACACGCTGGCGAGCGCCTGCACCGATGCGCCGCGCTGGTCGCGGTAGGCACGGCTGACGTCGCTGAGGCTGATGCCGTCGTTGGCGCGAGCGATCCGCGGTGTACTGGGCGCGCGCGGTTGCAGTTCGGTCGGCACTGAGCTCCCTCCGCGGGCATTACCCCACAGGTTCAAAGGGTCGGCGCCGGGGGAATCGTCTCCTGGGTGCCATCTCAGCCGGCTTGCCCGCCAGCCCCCCTGTTATCTCTGCCCCGGATGCTACCGCGCGGGATGGGCGTGTTGCGATCTCTTGCCGGAAGCGATCCCGGTCGCCCGTATGGCGCTTGCCGCGCGGCGGCGCCTACAGCGCTGAGGAGACTGGCCGGGTGAGTGCCCGCACGAAATCCTCCAGCTGGGCCGTGGTCCAGCACTCAAACGCGGTGCAGAACTCCTCGTAGGAGGCGATCACCGAGTCGCCGTAGTTCCAGTACAGGCGCGGCTCGGGGTTCAGCCAGAACGTGCGTCCAGCGCGGGCCGCCAGCCGGGCGAACAGGTCCGAGCGTGGGTCGCGGCCGTTCGTGCGCGCGTCGCCCAAAACGATCACCGTGGCGCGCGGGTGCAGATCTTCGCCGACCAGATCCAGCATCTCCGACCAGACGCGGCCGTAGTCGGTGTAGCCGGAGATGTCGGCCACGCCAGCGTCGGAGGAGATCCGTTCTGAGACCGCTTTGAAGTTGCGCTCGTGGGCGAAGATGTCGGTCACCTCAGAGACGCGCTCGATGAACACGAACGAGCGCATCTTGCGAAACGAGTCGTGCAGAGCGTGGAGCACGGACAGGAAGAACACCGACGCCGAGGTGACGCTCGTGGATACGTCGCAGAGCACGTAGATCTCCGGACGTTTGGGGCGCCGCGGGCGATACTTGAGCACCACCGGGACGCCGCCGGTCTGCAGCGACGCGCGCATCGTGCGGCGCACATCCACCTGCGCGTGGCGGCGGTGCCCGCGCGCCTGCATGCCCTGCGTGGCCAGGCGGCGGCGCAGCTGGATCACGACGCGGTGCACGGCGGCCAGGTCGGCCAGCGGCCCGGACGGGAGCGCGCGGTCGAGCTCGCCCAGCGGTCGCGACGGGGGCAGGCTGCCGGTGCGTTCGATCTGGCCGCGCTCGAGCTCACGCCGCAGTAGCGCCTCGAAGCGGCGTAGCGCATCGCGCGGCAATCCCTCGCGCCGGGGGTCCTCGGGGGGTAGGTCGGGCTGGGGCTCGGTGCGCAGGCCGAGCGCCCGGCGGATGCGCTGGACGTCGACGCCGATCACGCCCGAGCCCTCCTCGCGCCGCCCGAAGGCGGCGATCGCCATCCGCGCGAGGTCGCGCATCGCTCCCTCCGAACCATCTCTCAGTGCGGCTGCGATCTGCGCGCGCAGGGCCTCCAGGTCTTCCACGGAGAGCTCGTCGAGGTCGATCGCGCCAGGCGGGGCCTGCGACTGGTCGCCCTCGCGCACGTCCTCACGCAGCGCCGCGAGCTCGACCGCGCGGAAGAAGAAGCGGTCGAAGACCAGCTCGAACACGCGGCGGTCCTCCTGGCTCTTGGCCAAAGTCGCGGCGAGCGCCTCGCGGAAGTCCTCTTGCTCGGTCCAGGACACCTCGCGCAGCACCGCGAACGCGTCCAGGAGCTCCGACGTCCCGACCGCGACGCCTTCGCGGCGCAGCTCCTCACCGAGCTCGAGGATGCGGGCCGGTAGGCCCTCAGGCGGCATCGGTGGCCGGCGAGCCCAGCTTCAGCCCGACGCGCTCGGAGACGATGTCCATGTCGGTGCGGTGCTTGACGATCACCGACATCGTGTCTCTGAAGACAGCCTCGTCGATGTCATCGGCGCCGAGTAGCAGAAGCGCTCGTGCCCAGTCGATCGACTCGGCGATCGACGGCGGCTTCTTCAGGTCGAGCTCGCGCACCATGCCGACGACCTCGACGAGTCTGCGGGCAACCGTCTCCGCCAGTTCCGGCGCGTGTAGACGCACGATTTCGAGCTCGTGCTCGAGCTCGGGGTAGTCGAGCCACAGGTATAGGCAGCGGCGCTTGAGCGCCTCGGTCAGCTCACGCGAGTTGTTCGAGGTGAGCAGCACCACTGGGTGCGTGCGCGCCTCGACGCGGCCGAGCTCCGGGATCGAGATCTGAAAGTCCGAGAGCACCTCCAGGAGCATCGCCTCGAACTCCTGGTCGGTCTTGTCGATCTCGTCGATCAGCAAAACCACCGGCTTGGCGGAGGCGATCGCGCTCATCAGAGGACGGGCGAGCAGGAACTCCTCGCCGAAGATGTCCTCCTGCACCGCCTCCCAGCCCGTGTCCGAGGCCTCGGCCTGGATGCGCAGGAGCTGCTTGCGGTAGTTCCACTCGTACAGCGCCTTCGCCTCGTCCAGTCCCTCGTAGCACTGCAGCCGCACGAGCTCGCGATCGAGATACAGCGCGAGCGACTTCGCGAGCTCGGTCTTGCCCACGCCTGCCGGCCCCTCGACGAGCACGGGCTTACCGAGCTTGGTCGCGAGGAACGACACGAGTGCGGTCGACTCGCCGGGCAGGTATCCCACCGCGCGCAGGCCCGCGGCGACATCTGCGACGGAGGCGGGCGCCGAGGACAAAGGGGCGGACATCGTCCGCGCAATGATAGGCGCCTACCGCTGCTCGGGCTCGGGCGCCGGGTCGGACAGGAGGTTTGGCTCGGGGTGTAAGGCGTGGTCCTCGAAGGACAGCTGCTCGGTCGCGTCGTCCGCGGCGACGGGGCGGCGCGGTGTGCGGTGGGGCGGCACGGTGCGCGGTGCCGGCGGCCGGCGTCCGACGCGCGCGATCGGCGCCTCGCGATCGCTCGGGGATTGGTTGGGAGGCTCGGATGAGCGCGCCCTGTGCGCGAGCGGCGGCTCGGGCTCGCGTGGAGAGTCGGGCAGCCGCGGACGACGCACCAGCGGAGCCCCGGGCCTGGCGCCGGCGCGCATCCGAGAGCCGGCGGCCGCGAGTAGTCCTGCGGCCGCAAGCGCGAAGAAGATTCCCCATTGGATGCCGACGTTCGCGGCGACGCCATGGGTCGTGATTCCGGGCTTGTCGAACAGGCGCAGCACGAGCAGCAGAGCTACCCAGATCCCAGCGGCGAACACGACCGAGCCGTCGCCGCCGGGCATCTGGAAAGAGCGCCGCTCGCCGCGCGCGAACAGCAGGTAGAGCACGGCCAGGGCGACGAGCAGGACCGCGGCCTCGACGAATGAGAAGACCTGAAACGCGTTGAGGTTGCGGCTCTGCAGCGGCGCCGTGCGCGGGGCGTTGACAACCGCGTTCTGCTGGTACCAAGGCAGGAACATCGTCACGAACAGCGCCGCCGAGGCGCCGCCCGCAAGGCGCTGGTCGGGCGTCAGTGCTCGCCATGCGCTGCTCAATCGTGTCATGCGAGCAGTCTAGGGTCGCCCCCCGGCGGCAGGGCCCGGTTAGCTCCCTTCAAGCATCTCATTCCCAACGAAAATACGGGCTAAGGGCCAGAGGCCCTCACCCGCAAACCACACGATACCGGTGGACGGCTTCGCCGTAAAGCCGGCTACTCAGTGCGCCTTCGCGCCCTTGGCAACGGTGATCGTCCCTGAAGCGGTGGCGAAGTTGCCGGCCAGGTCGGTCGCTGACAGCGTGACCGCATAGGTGCCGCCCTGCGAAGGGGTGGGCCACAGCAGCTTCGGCTTGCCCCGTTCAACGGTGGCGCTGTTGCTGAACACGACCTTGCCGCCGAGCCGGACGGTCAGGCGCACGTTCGCGACCTTCGACAGCGACAGCTGAACGCCCGCCCGCGAGCTCGTTGGCAGCGTGGAAGTGATCAGAGAGACCACCGGCGGCGTGTGCTCATATGCGGTGAAGTGTTCGGCGGTCGTGCAGTAGATCGCGTCACCGGGGATCGCGGAGGAGGTCGTGCTCGTTGCGCTGCTCCGCGCCGTGTAACGCGCGGCGCTGGCGCCGCCTGTAGTACCACCACCGGTTTCCGTCGTGCCCCCGCTCGTACCTCCACCAGGCGTCGTCGTCGTGGGCGTCATGGGCGTCGGGGTGGGCGTGGGCGTCGGGGCGGCCACGGTGAGCGGCTCGCCACGGCGCGTGCGTTCGCACAAGTGCGTAAGGAATTCGGTGAGCAGTTCGTGGTAGTTGAGGTCCGATTCGCCGTACTGGTCGTACATCGACCAGGCGCCGGTGTCATACAGCGGCGTGCGCACCCGCTCTTCGGCGTCGCCCGCTTCGAACAGTGCAAGCCCGACGGGGTCCTTCGTGATCGATGTGTAGTCGTAGAGCCCCACCAAAGCCTGGATTTCCCCGTTGAGGAT